>Ga0268299_1000603_pt1 | contig 101370 bp, 70 predicted proteins | sample NOBtaG_FD_193484 | JGI IMG/M metagenome (GOLD analysis project Ga0268299, IMG submission 193484) | Activated sludge microbial communities from bioreactor in Nijmegen, Gelderland, Netherland - NOB reactor | ecosystem: Engineered > Bioreactor > Aerobic > Activated sludge | place: Netherlands...
TCCACTTCTTCCCGCCAACTGGAAGCCTCAGTCCACGTAGCTCCACGCCCCAACCCTGGCCTCCACCTCGTCCCTACGCCAGATGGGGTCTAAAGGACGCTTACCGAACTTCCACCAAAAGCCGGCCCGGCGTTTTCCGTTGTCCCACGCACAAATGGAACATCAATAAGCAGCCAATTGAAGTTCTCTGGCCATCCCACTTTGACGCCCACCGGCGAAGGCGGGGGAAGGTCGTCCGGTTTCATCCGGCGTGCCTCGACTGGCTGGCCTGCGGCCGCCTGAAGGCGGGACTCCGAACCGGTGGCTTCGAACGATCAGGCGAGAATACCCTTCACCACCTCGCCCTCGACGTCGGTGAGACGGTAGTCCCGGCCTTGGAAGCGGAAGGTGAGGCGTTCGTGGTTGAAGCCCAGCAGGTGGAGCATCGTGGCCTGGAGATCATGGACAGAAACCTTGTCGCGGGCGACGCTGAATCCGAGTTCATCGGATTCCCCATACATCGTCCCGCCGCGCACGCCGCCCCCCGCCAGCACCATGGTGTAGCAATCGGGAAAGTGGTCACGCCCCAGAATGTTGCCCTTGGCCGTGCGCCCCTCGCGGAACGGGGTGCGTCCGAATTCTCCGCCGAGCACCACCAGGGTTTCGTCCAGCAATCCGCGCTGGCGCAGGTCGTCAAGCAATGCCGCAACGGGACGATCCATGGTCGCGCATTTCCTGGTGAGCCCGTCGCGAATGTCCTCCCCGGGACCGGTGCCGTGGAAATCCCATCCCCAGTCAAAGAGCTGCACATAGCGGACACCCTGCTCGACGAGCCGACGGGCCAGCAGGCAGTTGTTGGCAAAGCTCGCTTCGCCGGGCTTGGCGCCGTAGGCCTCGAGAGTGGACGAACGCTCCCGGGTGATGTCCATGACCTCCGGCACGGACATCTGCATGCGGAACGCCAGTTCGTACTGGGCGATGCGGGTCCGCGTCTCGGGATGCCCTAACTCGGCGGCCTGCAACTCGTTCAGTTCGTTCAGCGTGTTGAGGCTCATCCGGCGAATGTCCCGGTCCATTCCGGCGGGATCCGAGGCGTAGAGCACTGGCTCGCCCTTGGACCGGCATTGGACGCCCTGGTACACGGACGGCAGAAAGCCGCTGCCGAAGGAGTTCTTGCCGCCATTGGGCTGGACCCCGCTGGAGATCAGCACCACGAAGCCGGGCAGGTTTTGATTTTCTGTGCCGAGTCCGTAGGTGACCCAGGCGCCGATGGAGGGGCGGCCGGGACGCGGGGATCCGGTGTACACCAGCAGTTCGGCCGGAGCGTGATTGAACTGGTCGGTGTTCATGGAGCGGATGACGCAAAGGTCGTCCGCAACCCGATGCAGATTCGGAATGGCATCCGACATCCACACGCCTCCCTGTCCATACTGAGTGAAGGTGCGGGGCGTGCCCAGGAGCTTGGGCGTGCCCGAGGTGAAGGCGAACCGTTTGCCCTTGAGGAAGGCGTCCGGACAATCCTGACCGTCGCGCTTCACCAGCTCCGGTTTGTAGTCGAAGAGATCGAGATGGGGCGGGGAACCGGTGAGGTGCAGATAGATCACCCGCTTGGCGCGCCCGCCGTATTGCGGGGGGCGGGAGGCGAGGGGATCCGCCGGCGCACCCGCGCCCGGAGTGGCCGCGGGAAGGTGCTGCCGCAGCAGCGAGCCGAGGGCCAGGGTGCCCAGTCCGTAAGCGGAGCGACCGAGGAAGTGACGCCGGGTCAGGGCCTGCAGGTGTTCCAGTCTGAGATGAGCGTTCATTGGCGGTTCTTTTCGGCTTCGTACCTGGGGAGTGCACGCGCCACGCGTACTGAGCGATGACTACTCCACACGCGCCTCGTGCGGAACGGCGAGGGCGCCGTCCGCTGCACGCGAGGTGCGTGCGCTCCCCAATAGATCTCGTGCATGGTTTCGGCTTACCGTCGCATCAAAGTTTCGTCCAGATTCAGCAGCACGTTGCCCACCACGGTCCAGGCGGCGAGCTCGACGGCATCAAATCCTTCCGGCAGATCACCCAATGGCTGGGTGGCCATTTCGAGGGCGCGGGCGGGGTCCGACCGGTATTTCTCCTGGGTGCGGGAGTACAGGCCGACGAGGCCGGCGAGTTCCGTGGCGGTGGGCTGGCGGGTGAGGCAGAGCCGGAATCCATGCCGGGCTCGCTCCTCGGGCGTCGAACCGGCCCGGAACATGCGGCGGGCCAGGGCCTGGGCGGCTTCGACATAGACGGGATCGTTGAGCGTCACCAGTGCCTGCAATGGCGTGTTGGACCGCTCGCGGCGCACCAGGCAGACCTCGCGGTTGGGGGCGTCGAAGGTGGCCATGGAAGGATAGGGATTCGAACGCCGCCAGGTGGTGTACAGGCCGCGACGATACCGGTCCTCGCCCATGCTGGTCTCCCAGTCGGTGCCGCTGCCGAAAGCGGCGCTCAATCCCAGCTTGGGCTGCGGCGGCTTCACGGGCGGACCATACAGTTTCTGGCTCAACAGTCCGCTGACCTCCAGCGCCTGGTCACGGATCATCTCTGCGGACAGCCGGAACCGTGGCCCGCGCGCCAGGAGCCGGTTGTCGGGATCCTTCGCCGTCAGTTCCGGAGTGACCTTCGAGGACTGCCGGTAAGTGGCCGAGGTGACCATCAGCCGCAATAAATGCTGGAGGTCCCATTCGTGGTCCATCAGCTCCACGGCCAGCCAGTCGAGCAGTTCCGGATGCGACGGCGGCTCGCCCTGCGAGCCGAACTCTTCGCTGGTGCGCACCAACCCCATGCCGAACACCGATTCCCACAGCCGGTTGGCCACCACCCGCGCGGTCAGCGGGTTGTCTCGGGCCACCAGCCATTGGGCCAGGCTCAGGCGATCCAGTGAGCCGGTGTCCGCTGCGGCCGGCTTGGGGAATGCGGCGGGCAGTCCGGGAACAACCTCCGGCCCGACATCGAGGAAGTTTCCGCGGCGTTGGAGATGCGTTTTCCGCCGCTGATCGCCGGTCAATTCGCGGAAGACCGGGACCGTGGTGTAGGGCTTGAGTTCGGCCAGTTGCTTGCGGACGGACGCCCCCTGGTCGCGTTGCGGCTGCAGGGCGGGCGCGATGGCGAGGTAATGGTTCCCAATCCGCTCCCGTTGGGCCTCGGATCGTGAGCTGGCCGGCAACCGCAGGGCCGCCAGAACTTCGGGCGGCGTGCGGGCAAATTCGCCGGCGCGGGGATCGGCGGTGCGCGCCATCCGGAATCGCGCCAGGGTCGCGTGCTCGTACTGGGAGGTATGTTCCAGGGTGACCACCAGATTCGATCCTGGACCCACGGTGAACGGCGCCGCCGGGATCAGGTCCAGGAAATGCGATTCGCCAAAACGCGGAGCGACGGACCAGCCGTTCTTGGCGGGATCGGGATTGTTAAGGACCGCGCCGGCATCGAAGTCCTTGCCGGAGTAGCTGGCGGACGCCACCTGGAAGGGGATCGCACGCGACCCATCGGGCCGCAGTTCCAGCTGGGGCGACGGCACGGTGTCCACCGTCTGCTCCCAGACTGGCAGGCGTCGCTCGTCGAGCAGCGCGACGCGAAATCCGCGCAGGCGTTCCGAAACCCCGTCCGTGCGGTTCCAGACCACGATGCGGTCCACCTGGCGTTCGCTGGCAAGGTCCACTTCCCACCAGGGATCGGCGGTCGTGTCGGTGTGGGTGGTGGACTTGGCCCCCGAGAAATCGCCATTGGTGTTTCCGTCAATCGCCAGGCGTGCCGGACCGTCGAAGGCGGTGCTGCTCTGTCGCGCCTCCCCGCCGCGGGCGATGTTGTTCGTGCCCTGGAAAATCTGCACCTCGGCCAGCGAGAGGATTTTTTCCCGGCCGGGCAGTTCGATCCGCAGGAATCGGCCAGCCACCGCCATAGGGGCCGTCGGGACGATGGCGGCCCGAACTCCGGTGAGCACGAAGTTGCCGCCGGCATGCCCCACGCCGCGGCCAGGCGGACGCTCGTCGGGCAGGGCGGTCAGGCGAAGGCCGGTGACTGTAAGATTGGAGCCGGCCAGCAACTCGATCGTGTAGGTATCGTTCCCGCCGCCGCGGGCGGCCCGCACGGCGCCGTCGTCTTCCACTTCCACCGGCGCGTCCGATTGCCGGCTCACGCGTTCGGGCTTCCATGACTCCCAGGAGAGGTCGGTGACGAATCGCAGTTCCCACTCGGACTGCGCCCGTTCCAGTTCGGGAGTGCGCGTCTTGAGCACGGATTCCAGCCGCGCCAGCTCGGATTCCCATTGGGTGCGCTGCTTTTTCTGCTCCGGGGAGAAGAGCGGATGCACCGGGCTTTCGTCCGTCCGGTCGGCGTCTGCCGTGTTGTTGAGAATGGCGAACAGCCGGAAGTACTCCTCCTGCGTGATGGGGTCGTATTTGTGATTGTGGCACTGGGCGCAGGCCATGGTGGTGCCCATCCAGACCGCCATGGTGGTGTTCACGCGATCCACGAGGGCCACATTGCGGTACTCCTCGTCATTGGTGCCGCCCTCGTTGTTGGTCATCGTGTTCCGATGGAAGGCGGTGGCCACCAGGTCGTCGTCGTCAGGCTCCGGAAGGAGGTCCCCCGCGAACTGCTCCAGGGTGAACTGGTCGAAGGGCTTGTTGGCATTGAAGGACCGGATGACGTAGTCGCGATATCCCCAGATGGTCCGCGCCGGGTCGTCCGCATAACCCGCTGAGTCGGCATAGCGCGCCTGGTCCAGCCACAGCCGGGCCCAATGCTCGCCATAAGCCTCCTTGCGAAACAGGCGGTCCACGAGGTGCTCGAAGGACTGCGGGTCCCGATCCTCGAGGAACGGGTCGGCTTCGGCCAGGGTCGGGGGCAATCCGGTAAGGTCCAACGCGGCGCGTCGGGCCAGCGTGGGGGCGTCGGCCTCCGGCGACGGCTTGAGGTCCTCGGCCTCCAGGCGGGCCAGGATGAAGCGGTCCACGGGATTTCGCGGCCACGCCTCATCGCGCACCGGCGGGAGTTCCGGACGCTGCGGCGGCACATACGACCAATGCCGGGAATAGGACGCGCCTTCGGAAATCCATCGCTTCAGCAGAGTGATTTCGTCCGGCGTCAGAGACTTGCCGGACTCGGCTGGTGGCATGTGGTCATCGGGATCCGCGGTGGTGATCCGGCGCACCAGTTCGCTGTTTTCGGGATGGCCGGCAACGATGGCGGTGCGGTCGCCACGGGGCGCGACAGCGGCCTCCCGAAGATCCAGCCGCAGTGCCTTCGCTCCTCCGCCCTGGCCGGCATCGGGCCCGTGGCACTGGAAACAGTTCTCCGACAAGATGCGCCGGATGTCGCGGTTGAACTCCAGTGGGGGAGCGCCCGAGACTGGCGGGAGGACGTTGAGCCCGAACAGGACGGCCAGCAGGGCCGGCATCAGGACCGGCTTGCGGGCACTTCGGCGATGCGTGGGGAGGGGACGACGCCTCATGGTTTCCTGGAATATCTCGCAGTGCGGCCGGCCTGTACAGCGTTCGAACAGACGCACTGGCCGTCCGTCCTGTCACCGTGGGATCCGCCGCGCCGGCGCCGCATTGTGATCCGACGCGGCGGCTGGCGTGAAGCTTCGAACGGATACGGCGCGCATTTCGGCTTGGAGGTCTTTCCAGCGGACCGGCATCCTGGGGCCGATGAAGGATTGGATTGCCTCGTATATCACGGCACAGCAGAAGGCTATCGCGGGGGTGACTCCGGAGATGCTTGCGCCCCTGATTGGGACGTTGCGGGATGCGTACCGCGCTGATGCGCAGGTATTTGCCATCGGCAATGGCGGCAGCGCCGCCAATGCCAGTCACTTTGCCGTGGATCTCGGCAAAGGCGCCAGCGACGTCCTCCCCCGGCGCTTCCGGGTGTTGTCGCTCACGGACAATGTCGCCTGGATGACCGCGATCGGGAACGACTACTCGTATGAAGATGTCTTTGTCCGGCAACTCATGAACTACGCCCGGCCGGGCGACGTGCTGTTTGGCATCAGCGTCAGTGGCAACTCGCCGAACCTTGTCCGTGCCTTCGACTGGGCCAAGGCCACCGGGGTGAAGACCATCGCCCTCGTCGGACAGAAGCGGGGTGCGATGGCTGATTTGGCGGACCAGTTGGTGGTCATTCCTGATGGGCACTACGGCCGGGTCGAGGATGTGCAGATGAACATTCTCCATCTCATCTGCTACGCGTTCTGGGAACATCCGGAGTGGGTGGACTGACCCTCCGCTCCCGGCGTGGCGTGCCACGTGCTGCGCGAAGAGGGAAGGAGGCGGGCTGCGTTCGATGGGCGTCACGCAAAGAGCCCAAGAGGCGCAAAGGATTGGAAAGCGAGATGGTGTTTGGGTGGGGAGCCCTGCGTCCTGTCGAATCCTTCGAGGGTTGTTTTCTTCCCGAAGCGTCGTTTCCGGTCGCGCCCAGGACGGAAGCGGCCACCCGGGTGTCCCCCGTTCCGTCATGGCCATCCGAGGGGCGTCCGATATAGGATCCTCGCGGTCCCGGTGCGGATCGAATCCAGAACGTATCGCCATGAACCATTGCTTGCCGTCGCCTGCCGTCTTTCGGCGGAATCTCGTTGTCCTTGTCCTGTGGCTTCTGTGCGTGCTTCGGAGCCACGCGGCGGATCCACTGCCCTCGTGGAACGACACCGCTCCCAAGCGTGCCATCCTCGCCTTCGTCGAGAGGGTTACCCGCGAGGGCGGGAGCGACTTCCTGCCGCTGGCGGCGCGGGTCGCCGTGTTCGACAACGACGGGACCCTCTGGTGCGAGCAGCCGATGTACGTGCAGGTGGCCTTCGCGGTGGACCGCCTGAAGGCGCTCGTCCCGCAGCATCCGGAATGGCGCCGCCGGGCGCCGTTCCGGAAGTTGTTTGAGGCGGGTCCTGATCGCCTGGTCTCGATTTCGGAGGCCGACCTGCTCGAGATCATCAAGGTCACGCATACGGGAATGACTACCGATGAGTTTGCGGCGGTGGTCCGGGACTGGATCACCACGGCGCGGCATCCGCGCACGGGGCGCCTCTACACCGAGATGGTATATCAGCCCATGCTGGAACTCCTGACCTACCTCCGCGGCCAGGGGTTCCGGACCTTTATCGTTTCCGGCGGCGGCGCGGAGTTCATGCGGGTCTGGGCCGACCAGGTTTATGGGGTGCCTCCCGACCAGGTGGTGGGCAGCACCTTCAAGACGAAGTACGAGGTGCGCGACGGCACGCCGGTCATCGTCCGGCTTCCGGCGGTGGACTTTGTGGATGACTTGAATGGGAAACCGGTGGGGATCCAGAAGTTCATTGGGCAACGGCCGGTCATGGCCTTCGGAAACTCCGACGGCGACTTTCAAATGCTCCAGTGGACGACGTCCGGTCCGGGGCCGCGCTTCGGGCTCCTGGTGCATCACACCGATCCCGTGCGGGAATACGCCTACGATTATCCATCCGCGGTTGGGCAGTTGGACGTCGCATTCAAGGCCGCGCCGCAGGCCGGATGGACCGTCGTGAGCATGAAGGATGACTGGGGCCGCATCTTTCCATTCGATCCATAACCGAACGCCGGGGAGAGATCCGGGGCCTCACGCCAAGGACGCCCAGGACGCAGGGGACAGCGAGTCTTTGGAAAGATGGAGCGGGCTTGGGACAAGCTTCGGGTTGTCTTCGCAGGTTTCTTTGCGTCCTTCGCGGCCTCTGCGTGAGATGAATCCGAGGCGTTCCGGAAATGCGGATTGCAGTTCCGGAATCGCCTTCAATACTTCGCCCACCCGCAGAGTGGAGGCTCGGGTTTATTGTCATGATTGTGTGGAACATCCAGTCCCGCGGCCACGCCTGCGCCATCACCGGCCGTTCGTTCGCCGACGGGGAATCTTATTACACCGTGTTGCTGGGTCAGGGAGACGCGTTCGAACGGCTCGACTTGTGCGCCGAAGCCTGGAAGAGCCACGGGCCCGAGGTCCTGGGGCGTCCCAATCTCATTTCCCACTGGCGCGGGGTGTACGAGGCGCCGCCGCCGACGCCGCCGGAACCGATCGCCAAGGACGATGCGGAATCGCTGCTGCGCCGCCTGATCGAGCGCAATGATCCCCGGCATGCCGCCGCCTGCTACATCCTGGCGGTGATGCTGGAGCGCAAGCGGTTGCTGAAGGTGAAGACCCAGGTGCGCGAGTCCGGACGCCGCGTCTTCGTGTATGAGCACCCGCGCTCCGGTGACCTGTTCACCATTGTGGATCCCGACCTGCAACTGGATCAGTTGGACACCCTCCAGCGTCAGGTGGCGGATCTGCTGGCGCACGGGCCGGACGGTGCGCCGCCGGCGGAGAGTGAACCGGCGCCCGTGGAGGAGCCCTTCAACCCGCCCAGCGAGGTCGCCTCGCTGGCCCCGGCAGCGGCCTGATCCGGCTCCCGACGCCCTGACGCAATGGACCTGCGTTCGCTGGAAACCGCGCTCGGATACACCTTCCGGGACCGCAGCCTTCTGGTGCTCGCCCTCACGCATCCCTCGCTGGCGCACGAATCCGGCGCCGGCGCCTCCCAGTATCACAACCAACGCCTGGAGTTTCTCGGGGACGCCGTGCTGCAGATCGTTGTCACAGCTGAGCTGTTTCAAAAGTTCCCGGCCTACGGCGAGGGCCCGCTGACCCAGGCTCGGGCTCAATTGGTCAACCGCACATCCCTGGCTGCCCAGGGGCGGCGGCTGCAGTTGGGCGATCACCTGATCCTGAGCCGCGGGGAGGAGACCACCGGGGGGCGCACCCGAGCCTCGACGATCGCGGACGCCTTTGAGGCGGTCATCGGCGCGTTGTTCATTGATGCCGGCTACGAGGCAACGCGGGAGATCATTCTGCGCCTCTTCGTCGAGGAGTTCGGGGAACTGACCGAGCTGCCCAGCCTGACCAATCCCAAGGGCGAGCTGCAGGAACTCCTGCAGACCAGCTCGCCCGAGCCACCGCGTTACGAGCAAATCTCGGTGAGCGGCCCCGACCATTACCGGCAATTCGAATGCGCCGTGTATCATCTGGGCTCGGAGCTCGGCCGGGGCGTCGGCCGGAGCAAGAAGCTGGCGGAGAGCGCCGCCGCGTTGACGGCCCTGTCGCGCCTGCGCGGTCCCGTAGCGGTCGGCCTGGCGCCGGCCCCGGCGGAGGCGCCTCCGGACTCCAGGGTGCCCTGAAGCCCCGGCCGGGTGCTCGATCCCTTCAAACGGCGCCGGGCGCCGATGCGGATGCTTCTGGTATGAGGTCCTATGCCTATGGCCGGGACGATGCGGAGAACGAGGGGCCTCGGCTCGTCCGTCCAAATCCCTCCTCATTCCCCCTTCGCCCCTCATCCTTCCTCCTTTCAAGCCGGGCGGTTTCTTGACGGTGGAATGGGCGACCCGTAACCTGCGCAGGCATTGAAAAACGACTCTCCGCGCAACTTCAGCATTCCCTACGTCATCGAGCAGGAAGGCCGCTCCGAACGCGGCTACGACCTTTACAGCCGGCTGCTCAAGGACCGCATCGTCTTCCTGGGCACGCCGGTGGACGACATGGTCTCCAACGTCATCGTCGCCCAGTTCCTGTTCCTGCAGATGTCCGATCCGAAGAAGGACATTCATTTCTACATCAACTCCCCGGGCGGCTCGGTCACCGCGGGCCTGGCGATCTATGACACCATGCAATGGCTGACCTGCGACGTGAATACCTACGTCGTCGGCATGGCCGCCAGCATGGGCGCCGTGCTGGCCTGCGCCGGCACCCAGGGCAAGCGGTTCGCGCTTCCCAATGCGGACATCATGATCCACCAGGTGCTGGGCGGCGCCGAGGGCCAAGCCAGCGATGTCGAGATCCGCGTCAAGCACATGCTCCGCCTCAAGACGCGCCTGAACGAGATTCTCAGCCACCACACAGGCCAGCCTTACGACCTGGTCGAGAAGGCCTGTGATCGCGACAATTTCATGACCGCGGAGGAAGCCAAGGCGTTCGGTCTGGTGGACGAAGTGGTCACCTCCCGGCGGCAGGTGCCCGCGCTGGTCGCCGCCGATTCCAAATAGATAGACAGACCCAGACCCGGAACTGCCATGGCCCGCGCCCACCAGATCACGATGTGCAGCTTCTGCGGCAAGAGCCGCTCCGAGGTGAAGAAGCTGATCGCGGGACCGGGGGTGTACATCTGCGACGCCTGCGTGGGCGTCTGCCAAAACGTACTCGCCAAGGAGTTTCGCGACGATTCACAGCGCGACGTGCGCCGGCTGAACGTGCCCAAGCCGGCGGAACTCAAGCGGCAGCTCGACCGCCATCTTGTCGGGCAGGAGGACGCCAAGCGCACGCTCAGCGTCGCGGTGTACAATCACTACAAGCGCATCCTCAATCCGCCCGATCCCGCGTCGGAGGACGATGTCGAGCTGCAGAAGAGCAACGTGCTGTTGATCGGCCCCACGGGCTGCGGCAAGACGCTGGCGGCGCAAACCATTGCCCGGCTGATTGACGTGCCGTTCGCCATCGCCGACGCCACTTCCCTCACCGAGGCGGGCTACGTCGGCGAGGATGTCGAGACCATCATCCTGCGCCTGCTGCAAAACGCGGACTACGACGTGAAGCGCGCCCAGATGGGGATCGTGTATGTGGACGAGATTGATAAGCTCGCGCGCAAGACGGAGAACGTGTCCATCACCCGGGACGTGAGCGGCGAAGGCGTCCAGCAGGGCCTGTTGAAGCTGCTCGAGGGTACCGTCTGCAACGTGCCGCCGCAGGGCGGGCGCAAGCATCCGCAGCAGGAATACATCCGCATTGACACCACCAACATCCTGTTCCTCTGCGGCGGGGCGTTTGTCGGACTGGACCGCATCGTGCAGCGGCGGCTTGGGCGACGCATCATCGGCTTCAACCCGGCCGAATCGGCGGCCGAGGCGGCCCAGGCTTCCCGCGGCGGCATCCTGAGGAAGGTCGAGCCGGAGGATCTGCTCGCCTTTGGGTTCATTCCGGAATTCATCGGCCGCCTTCCCGCCGTCAGCGTGCTGGACGAACTGGCCGAGGACGACCTGGTGCGGATCCTGGTCGAGCCCAAGAATGCCCTGGTGAAGCAATTTCAGCGGCTCATGGCGCTGGACGGTGTCGAACTCGAGGTCACACCCGATGCCTGCCGCGCGCTGGCCGCGGAGGCGATCAAGAAGGGGACGGGAGCCCGGGCGTTGCGCAGCCAGATGGAGCGATTGATGCGGGACCTGATGTTCGAGATCCCGACCACCTCCGACGTGGTCGGAGTCACGCTGAACGCCGCCGCCGTCCGCGGCGAGGGACCGGCCATGATCCGGCGCCGTCCCGAGGCCGCCGCGGCCTGAGCGGTCCTTTTCCGGGGAGCAGCACCCGCGCTCCGGCAGCAGCGCGTAATCACGACTGAACGATGAGGACTTCACGCGCGCCGAGATCTTCACCCTCATTCCGTTGGCTGGCGGGCCACCGCCCAAAGGCGGGACTCCTCACCTCTCCGCACCTCTGGTCCCTCCCCGACCCATGAACCGGCGTTGGATCTGGATGGCCTTTGGCGGCGCGGCGACGCTGGCGCCCCTGGCGGCGCTGCTGCTGGGGATCTATCTCGGGCGCCTGGTTCCCGGCGGCCGCCCGGCCATCGCGAACACCGCGACGGTGGTCACTCAAATCCAGTCGCTGTCCCATCTGGTGACCGTGAAGTACGTGTTCGAGAAGGTGGTCGTGATCGAGGACGCCAAATGGTACGGGCAGAACCGCCTGCTCATGGTCGCCCACGGTGTGGTCAAGGCCGGCGTGGATCTTCGGAACCTCAAACCCGGTGATGTGAAGGTGCGCGGCAACCAGCTCTGGCTGACGCTGCCGCGCCCCCAGTTGATGGATGCCTATCTCGACGAGGGGAAGACGGAGATCCTGGAGCGTTCCACCGGCATCCTGAGGACCTTCGACCAGCAGATGGAACAAGACGCCCGGCGGCAGGCGATCGAGGCCATTCGCAAGGCCGCGCGCGCGTCCGGAATCCTCAAGGATGCCGAGGATCGCACCCGTCTTCAGTTGGCGGCGCTGGCCCGGACGGCGGGCTTTGAGGAGGTCCACATCGAGTTTCGTTGAGAGCGGCGGGCGCGCGCGGCGGATTTTTTCATCGCAGAGGCGCGGGTCCTGTCCTCTCTCTTTGTTGCTGACAATTCCAGCAACGAACCACGAATCCTGCATGGCAATTGACGCATTGGCGTGGCGAAATTTATCCATGCTTGGAAAGCCGTGGCTAGTCTTTGAGCAAATTCCTTATCTTCTCAATAGATTGAAGTCCACCGAGGACGGACAATCTGCTGCCAACCATTTAAGCATTAACCAGCACCCAAAACTCTCATATCCCCTGGAGCAGTTTGTGCGGTCCGGTCACCACCAGTCCTGATTTTCCTGGAGTCGTGGTCTGCCATAAAGTGCCGGATTTTTCGGAGACGCTACCTCCGACTGGTGAGGAATAGCCGTGCGACAGAGGTTCGGTCGGTGAATCACAATGCTCGGCAAAGAAGATGCGCGTGACTGGGCTTTATCGGCGCTCTTCGAGCGGCGGACTTTGCGGCGTCAATTTCTGTCTTCGACGCGCTCACCGGGCTCGCAGAGGCTTCAATTTACATCACGGTAACTTGAGTTCTTAGTCGCAATCGCGCGATTTCATTCAGGTCGTTCACACCGATTTCAACCACCGCCTGAGCGCGATCAGAAGCCGCAACGGACTCTTCCACTAAGACCAGTATATCAATGCAGCCATCCTCGACCCCGCAACTCCAAACCGCATCCGAATCCACATCACGAAACGCTCCGACGAATTTTGAAACAGCGTTGATCTGTTGCCCCGGGGGGTCGCTCGCAACCCAGCACGAAGTAGGCGCAAATCGCCTGCCAAGCCCATCCCCCTTTCGATGGCTGCTCGAAGGCTTTCTTCCCAAAAGTGTACTCAGCTTATCCAAATCCAATGAATCCCCCCAAAGATACAATGATACCTCCACGGTATATTTCATATCGGGTTCGATGGCCTTTTCGCTCACGGTGGCGGAGAACCCGCTTCCTCGGGGCCTAGCATCTGCCCGATCTCCTGGAGGTCCACCTGGCCGTTGTGGTCCAAGTCCGCGGCGGCGAAGTCGGCCTGCGGTCCGCGCCACAGACGGAATTCCACCGGATTGAGCCAGCCGTCCCGGCTCAGATCGCGCCGCGACATCACGGCGGCGGCGCGGGTGGCCAGGGCGGAGTCCTCGGTGAGGGCGGGGGCGGCAGGCGGAGCGGACGGCAGGGGCGCCGCCTCCGGCGGGTCGGCGGCCGGGGCCGGAGATGTTTCCCGGGGTGGAGTGTCGGCCGATTCCCCGGGGTTGAGCGCCGCCGGACGGGCGCTGCGCACCGAGGCGGCCAGTTCAGTAAAGGGGGATTCCGGATGTTCCGCGCGGAGCCGGTCCACGTAGTGATCGAGAAGGTCCGGACGGTTCAACCCGACCGCGTCATGCGCGAACGCCATCAGGAACAACGTCTCGGCATCGGCTCCTGAATCGGCCTCGCCGGCGGGGGCCAGCAATTCCACGACTTTGGCAGGATCGGCGCCGAAGAAGGCCAGCACCGCGCGTTCCTTGACCGGGAGGGCGGCAAGACGCCCGGTGAGTTCGGCCGGGGGAATGGCATCCTTCGTCCACGCAGTCTGGGACACGGCGATCAGGGGCAGCTTTTCCGCGGCGAACACCGCCGGGGCGCCGGGAGATTTGGAGATATCCGATCCGATCCACAGCCGCTGTCCGTCGCTCGCCATGCAGGTGATCGGCGCGGCCACCGGGAACCAGCCCACCCAGCGCCGGGTGGGCTGGTGCAGCAGGAGCACCCGGCTGCGCAGCACGCTGGCCCCGTCCCGTGTGGCCACCCATAGGAAGTTGCCGTCGCGATGCAGGGCGGTCACGGCTCCCGGCAGCCGGCTGGTGGGCCAGTACGGACTCACGGGATGCCGCAGGCGCAGGTTGTTGCGGGCCTGCCGGGCCCGGTCCCGCATGCGGTCGCGGATCCCCTGCATGATCCGTTCCTGCGCCATGGCATAGGCGGCGGCGGAGGGTTGAAAGCCCGGGGCCACGGACATGCCCAGCCCCCCGGGCACCGTCACCACCGGCGTCCAGAAGCGGTTCTCGATCAGGTTGCTTTCCGGATGGATCCAGTGCAGCCCGGCGTCGGTTCCCACCCAGAATCCGCCATCGCCGTCGCCCGCCGCGCAAGTCAGGCGGGGCGGCGTGAGGAAGGGCGACCCATTCTCGAGTTCGTCCTGGAACTGGACCCATTGCGGCGACCGGTGATGGCGCGCCGCCACTCCGGCGGGTCCGACCGCCAGCATCCATTCGCCAGATGTTACAAATCCGATCCAGGCCACCGGAGCGCGCGGGTCCGCGGAGGGGGCTATTGTGGACGCGCGAACGAAGTTCGTGGCACCGGGCGGCAATCCCCAGAGCAGTCCCCAATGCCCGAGCGCGACCGTGGTGGCTTCCACCCGCCCGATGCCCACGATGTTGGTGCTGGTCATCCCCTGCGGACCACCAAAGGGCACGATCTGGTTGGGATTCAGGTCCAGCGCCGCGATCCCCCCGTTGATCGCCAGCCAGAGCACGTCGTCCTGACCAAAGAGCGTCAGGACGGAATGCTGTTCCAAGGGACCCGAAGCCGGTTCGAGGAAGTTGGCCGAATCTTGATAGAGCCACAGGCGTCCGCCGCGAGCGGGGGTATTGGACTGGCCGGTCACCTGGACCGAAGCCCACAATCGCTGGCCGGCAACCTCCAGGTCCCGCACCGCGGAAATCGGGAAGCGCCGGGGGACGAGCGGCAGCAGCGTGCGCGGCGCCTTGAAGGGGGGGATCCACTCGAAGCGCCGGAGCGCGAAGGCGTCGGAGGGCGCGGCGTTGGTCGCGCTGGCGCGCGGAGTGGAGGCATTGGCGGAGGACGCCAGAACCGGCGGCAGGAGGAGGGTGAGCAGAGCCCAGGCGGCGAGGGTTTGTCGCGAGACGGCACGTCCAACCCGCCGTTCTGCTTTCCTGCCCGTAGCACGGACTTTCCGTCCCGGCGTCGTGGCGAATAACGCGGGGGGAGGAGAAGAGTCCACGAGGGCCTCGGCCGGGGCGCCGAGACCGGCACGCGAGGCGCGTGCGCTCCCTAAAAACGAAAGAATGGTGCTCATGGTACGAACGAAACCTGTTCCGCGGGTCATTGCATCGAACGCGGGGGGGCAAAGATGATGGAGGCGATCCAGGCTTCCCGGGCGGAGGCGGGCGAACGCAGTTTACGAATCCATGACGCCGGGACGGGTTGGCGGCGGGACACGCGTCCGGGAACCGGGGAGGGGGCTGCATGCTGCACTCGGAAATCCGCCAGCTGCAGCTGCTGCTGCACCCGCGCCTGCAGCGACGCTGCGCGGTCCACAATGCCGGCCGCAGCTTCCAGGGCCCGCACCGACGCCGACGGGGATTCACCCGGGACCCGTTCCGCCGGTTCATTCCGAGAAGTCCAGGCCGGTGCAGGAGCCACGGGAGGCGGTGCCGGAAGAGTCAGCGATTTCCAGGGTTCCCGCACCGGACCGGGCCTTTGAGGCGGGGCCGTGGGTGTCGGGACGGATGGCGGACGGTTGGGTGTGGACTCTGCGGAGGGCTGCGCGGGACGCTCCCGGGCGGGCCAGCCGGGAATCTGGGGGCGCGGAAAGGGCGGTGGCCCGACCGGCGGTGGAACGCGTTCCGGCCACAACGGACGCCAGGGCTCGGAGGGAGAAGGCGGCGCATGGGTTTCGGTTCGCGGGCTTCGGCGCCTCGCGGCGTGCAGGGCGCTATAGAGGATCGCCAGCAGGACCATTCCGATCGGAATGAGCGGACCCCACCAAGCCGCCAGAAGAACATCCATCATGAGGCGCAGCGTTGGGGATCAGGCGGCCGGGGGCTCTCCGGCGATGTTTTCCCGCATGGAGGTGTCGGCCTGGAGATTGCGCAGGCGGTAGTAATCCATGACCCCGAGATTTCCCTTCCGGAACGCCTCCGCCAGCGCCAGCGGCACCTGGGCCTCCGCCTCGACGACCCGCGACCGCATCTCGGCAACGCGCGCCACATTCTCCTGCTCGAGGGCGACGGCATTGGCGCGGCGCGCCTCGGCTTCGGCCTGGGCCTTGAGCTTGTTGGCCTCGGCCTGCTCGGCCTGGAGCTTGGCGCCGACATTTTCGCCTACGTCCACGTCGGCGATGTCAATCGAGAGGATTTCGAAGGCCGTGTTGGCATCGAGTCCCTTGTCGAGGACGGTTTTGGAGATGCGGTCCGGAGTTTCCAGCACCAGCTTGTAGTTCTCCACCGAGCCGATGGTGGACACGATGCCTTCGCCGACGCGGGCGATGATGGTTTCCTCGGTCGCGCCTCCCACGAAGCGGTCGAGATTGGTCCGCACCGTCACGCGCGCCCGGGCCTTGATCACGATGCCGTCCTTGGCCACGGCATCAATGGTGCCTTTGCCGCTGGCGGGGTTCGGACAGTCAATCACCCGCGGGTTGACCGAGGTCTTGACCGCGTCGAGGACGTTTTTGCCCGTCCCCTTGGTCGCCAGGTCAATGGCGCAGGCGCGGTTGAAGTCGAGGTGGATGCCGGCCCGCTGCGCGGCGATGAGCGCCTGGACCACCATGTCCACGTTGCCGCCGGCCAGGTAATGCGTGGACAGGTCGTCAATGGTCAGCGGCAGCCCCGACTTCACGGCGGTGATCCGGTTGTCCACGATGAATCCGACGGGAATGCCGCGCAGGCGCAGCGCGAAGAGTTCGACCAGGCCCACCGCTGCGCCGGAGGCCAATGCGCGCAGCCAGACGGCTCCAAAGCTGGCCAGGAGGAAGAGCAGGGCAAGGCCGAAGACGCCGAGGACCGCGATGAGGACGGTAAGGAGGAGGCTCATGGGAATTGGAAGAACGATTCGACCTGGGGATTTCAGGAGACAGCCCGCACGAGGATTCGCGCGCCTTCGATGCCGACCACGGTGATGGCCTGCCCCCGTTCCAGGGGTTCGCCAGAGGTCACCACGTCCACTCGTTCCCCGGAGATCTCCGCCATGCCGCCCGGGCGGAGCGGCGTGAGGGCCACCCCAGGGCGGTTTAGCAGGTGCATCTTTGCCGCGGTCTCGGCAGGCGTGACACGGTCCGAACCCACGAGCCGCGCGATCCGGGTGCTGGGCAGGTGCCGGAAGTACCACCACACCCCCGCGATGGCGATGCCGAGGACGGCCGCAAGGGTCCAATGCCCCGCCAGCACGCCGTAGCGGCCATAGGTAAGCGTCACGGCTCCAGCCCAGCAGGCGAGGCCGACGGCTCCGGCCACGAAGTAGGGGAACACCGGTTCCAGGAGCATCAGGAACGCTCCGGCCACCAGCAGAAAGACGATGGCGGTCATGGGATGCAAAGGTGGCAGGGACACCACAGCCAACAAGCCGAAATCCCGTGCGTGCGTGCGAACGAACGGCCAGCAGGGACGGGCCGCCGCACGCCCCTCACCTCGACCCCACTGAAGGGACGAGCTTCGCGAGCCCCTGAATCTTCCCCGATGGCGTTCGTGGAGTCGTCTGAAGGAACGAAGAAAGCCCTCGCACGCCGGCATGCCTTGGGCCTTCCAGTCCCTCCGAGCGTGTGGACTCTCACCTTGGTCGCGAGAAGCGCTGTACTTGCGCCGAATGGCGGAAGGCGGCACTACGTCGGGAACCGGGAGTTGGTCATGGAAGTCATCCGCATCCTCCGTCTGCTGGGACTCGGCGCCGCCCTTTGGGTCGGGGTCGCTGCGGCGCCGGTGGGAGACTCCCATTGGGCGTTCCAACCGATCGGCGATCCGGCGTTGCCGGCAGCCGCCGGGCCCGGCCAGCCGTCGGGATCGCCGGTGGATGCCTTCATCCGCGCCCGTCTGGACGCCGCCGGACGGTCTCCGGCGCCCGCCGCGGATCGCCGGACCCTGCTGCGCCGGCTTAGTTTCGACCTCAGAGGCCTGCCGCCCACCGCAGCGGAAGTGGAGGCCTTCGCCGCCGACCCGGATCCGGACGCCTTCGCGCGCTGGGTGGACCGTTACCTGGAGTCCCCCCAGTACGGGGAGCGTTGGGGCCGCTGGTGGCTCGATCTGGCGCGATACGCCGACACCAATGGCCAGGATGAGAACAAGGTGATGGCCAATGCGTGGCGGTACCGCGACTGGGTGATCCGCTCTTTCAACGCGAATCAGCCGCTGGACGACTTCATCACCGACCAAATTGCCGGCGACCTGCGCCCTACCAACGGTGTGCCGGAATCCGTCCTCCTGGACCGTTGGATCGCCACCGGCTTTCTGGTGCTGGGCCCGAAAATGCTGGCCGAGCAGGACAAGCCGAAGCTGGTGATGGATCTGGTGGACGAACAACTGGACGTCGTGGGACGCGCCTTTCTCGGCCTGACGGTGAGTTGCGCGCGGTGCCACGATCACAAGTATGATCCCATTTCCGCGCGCGATTACTACGCGCTGGCCGGGATCTTCAAAAGCACGCGGGCCATGGAGAACCTGGACTTTGTATCCAAGTTCAACGAACGGCCCGTCTCAACGCGGGAGCATCTGGAGGCGGTGGAAACCCATGCCCGCGCGGTGGCGTCCGCCGGCAACGCCTGGACCAACGCCCTGAACGCCGCCACCGCCTCGCTGCGCCGCCAATGGCGGACCGAACTGGCCACGGCACTCGAAGCACCGCCGCCTTGGGAGCGTCCCGCGGATACTCCGATGCTGGAACGGCTGGCCCAGTGGCGCTCGGCAGATCCCGACGTGAATCCCGCCGTCCCCCTGCTGCGCGCACTGGCCGACCGTCAAGACGGCATCGGAATCGCTGCGGAGATCGAGGCATTGGAGGCGGATTCGGCGGCGGCGTCCGGTTTGCGCCTGGGCCCCGGCCGTGTCGGACGCGGATTTCAGGCTGCCGGACAGAACTTCCTGGAGCGTCCGCATCAGCCTGAGTTGGAGCCCTTGCAGCTTACCGTCGAGTCGTGGGTTCGTGTGTCCGCCTTCCCCAAAGAGGGCGACGCCCGGCGCTGGCTGGTAAGCAAGAATCCGAATGAGTGGGAGGAAGGTCACTACGCGCTCGTGCTCGATCGGGACCGGCCGGGCGCCTACCTGAACATCGGCGGTGGCCGAGAGCACATGGCGGCGGTCTGGAGCGAGCCGGTGAAGCTGGAGGCCAACCGATGGCATCATCTGGCCTTCACCTACGATGGCCAAACGCTTCGGTTGTTTGTGGACGGCGTGGCGGCCGGAGAAACGCCGGTAGGACGCGCCCGCGTGCCCGGAACCCATCCGCTCATGATCGCCCGGCGTCCGGATGGCTACGTCACGTTCCGCGGCCAGTTGGACGGCATCCGGATCTACCGGCAGGCGCTGTCTCCGGAAGCCGTCGCGGCGTCGGCCCGGCATCCGGAAGCCGCGCCTGGGGACGGGTGGGTGGCGGCCTGGGACTTTGATGAACTGACGGAATCCGAGCGTCTGGCTGCGGATCGCGCGGCACTGCGGGACGCGCTGTTGGGCGCTGGCGGCATTTTGGAGATCCCGGCGGATCCACGCGCCTGGTTGACGGTGGCCGATCGGGAGGAACTGGACCGCCTCGCCGCCGACTGGGACCGGGTAAAGGCCGCCGCACCGCCGCCGCCGGCGTATGCCCTGGCGGTCGCAGAGGACAAGCCCGTGGATCTCCCGGTCTTCAATCGCGGCAACCATCTCTCGCCCGGACCGGAGCCGGTGCCGCGCGGGTTCTTGAAGGTGGCTTATCGGCCCTCCGATCCCTTGCCGCCGGCCGGCGCCAGCGGACGCCTGGAACTCGCCCAATGGCTGACCTCGCCGAACCAGCCGCTCACGGCGCGGGTTCTGGCGAACCGGGTTTGGCAGGCGCACTTTGGCGAGGGATTGGTGCGGACCTCCGACAACTTTGGCGTCCGCGGCGAGCCGCCCTCGCATCCGGAACTGCTGGACTGGCTCGCCCGGCAATTGATGGAGTCGGGATGGAACCTCAAGCGCCTCCATCGGATCCTTCTCAACAGCGCCACCTGGCAGCAGGCGTCGTCCGGGTCGGACGAACCCGGGGGCGCGGCTCCGGATCCCGACAATCGCCTGCTGTCCCGCTTCCCCCGCCAGCGTCTGGAGGCGGAGATGGTTCGGGACGCGCTGCTGGCGGTGTCCGAAAGGCTGGATCCGGCCATGGGCGGCCGTCTGGTCTCCTGGAAGAACGACGAGTACGCCCCGGCGGACGACGTTTCTGCGGCCTCGGTGCGCCGGTCCGTGTACCTTCCGGTGGTGCGCGACCGGGTTTTTGACGTGTTCACGCTTTTCGATTTCGCCAATCCCAGCGTGGGGACCGCCAAGCGCGCTCCGACGGTCGTGGCACATCAGGCTCTGTTCTTTATGAACAGCCCGCTGGTGAGGGACAGCGCCCGGGCGCTGGCAGCGTCGCTGGCCGACGGATGCGAGGACGAAGGCGTCCGCTTGGAGAGGGTGTATCGGCGCCTGTATGGGCGTCCGCCCGCCGACTCCGAACGGGCGCGCGCCCGGCGTTTCCTGGACAGCGCGTCCCCAGCCGCCGGCGGGGACCGGGCGGCGTGCTGGTCCGCCATGTGCCAATCGCTGATGTCCGCGAACGAATTTCTGTACCTGGAATGAGAGGAGCCCCATGCACGATCTTCCTCCACCATTGACCCGACGCCAGATGCTCCGGCAATGCGGCGCCGGATTCGGCCACCTGGCGCTGCTGGGGCTTCTCGCCTCCTCCGGTTCCTCCACGAAGGCCGCGCTGCCGGCGCCGGCGGCGATGTTTCGTCCGCGGGCGAAGCGCATCATCTTCCTGTTCATGCACGGAGGGCCGTCTCATGTGGACACCTTCGACTGGAAACCCGCGCTGGTGCGCGATTCCGGCAAGCCGCTTCCGTTTGCCAAGCCCCGCATTCAGTTCGCCCAGACCTCGAATCTGCGAAAGTCGCCCTGGGAATTCCGCCCGTACGGCGAGAGCGGGGCGATGGTCAGCGATCTGTTTCCAGAGGTGGGCGCCTGCGCCGACGACCTGTGCTTCCTCAAGACGGTCCACGGCACCAACGAGGCCCACGGCGGCGCCCTGCTCAAGCTGCACACGGGTTCGGACACCTTCGTTCGGCCCAGCATGGGCTCCTGGATTTCCTACGGACTGGGCACGGAGAACGCGAACCTGCCGTCCTTCATCACCATCAATCCGACTCTCGGTCACGGTGGAGTGGGCAACTGGTCCAGCGCCTTCCTTCCGGCGGTTCACCAGGGCACGCCCTTGGGGGGCGGGGTGCCGGTCGAGAAGGCCACCGTGCACTATCTGCATGATCCCGGCGAAAATCCGGCGTTGCAGCGGGCGCAGCTTGATTTTCTGGGTGAGGCCAACCGGGAGCATCTAGCGCGGATCGGCGCCGATCCCGTCCTGGAGGCGCGCATCGAATCCTTCGAACTGGCGTTTCGGATGCAGACCGAGGCGCCGGAGATTCTGAACCTGGATGGCGAAACTCCGGCCACGCGCCGGCTGTACGGACTCGACGATCCGAAGACCGCCTCCTTCGCCCGCCAATGCCTGCTCGCCCGGCGTCTCAGCGAGCGCGGCGTGCGCTTCGTGCAGGCCACGCACGGGTATTGGGATCAGCACGAGGATCTCACCCGGGACCACGGGCGGCTTGCGTCGGAGGTGGATCGCCCGATTGCCGGACTGCTCCGCGACCTCAAGTCGCGCGGGTTGCTCGACGAGACGCTGGTGCTCTGGGGCGGCGAGTTCGGGCGGACGCCGACCCTTCAGGGACGCGACGGGCGCGATCATCATCCGCACGCCTTCACCCTGTGGATGGCCGGGGGGGGCGTGAAGGCCGGATTCAGCTACGGCGTGACCGACGAATACGGCTTCTACTGCGTGGACCAGAAGATGCACGTCCACGACCTCCATGCCACCCTCCTGGCTTTGCTGGGCCTCGATCACGAAGCGTTGACCTATCGCCACGCGGGCCGCGACTTCCGGCTCACGGATGTGCATGGCAATGTGATCCGGGCAGTGATGGCATAGCCGCCCTGGAGACCCTATGGCTCAACAACGAACTGGTTGAGCGTGGGTGACGGGCCAGGCGAACGTGGGAAGCACCGCGCGTTGGGGCGTTCCGCGATCCCTGTCGTTCGTCCCCAGGCGCAGTGGGTCTATAATGGGTCGCAGGCGGAACGCGACCTTGCCAAGTTCTGGTGGTGTCGGGTTCCCGCACGTCCCCAACTTCACTGTTTCTTCCTTTCCGGATGGGGACTCGGAAGGTGCCTACCGGGAGGGTCGCGGAGGCTGCGGGGCTTTGAGGTGGCGGTCGGCGAAGTTCAAATAGTGCTCCCAGTCGGTAATCGTGAGCGCGTGCGGTCCGGTGCGGATGTGGTATCCGAGGGTGTCGCCCACGGAGGTGTTGACGGGGGGCATCTCCGCGGTCCCCAGCCCCTTCACTTCGTATAGCGCATACACCGGTTCGGCGCTCACCAGGCTGAGGAACTCTCCGCGCGGATCGGCCCAGCGGTCGTCCTCGGCGCTTCCGACGTACACAGGGCGCGGCGTGCACAGGGCGATGAGTTCATGCTGGTCCACAGGGAGCGCGGCGACGTTGGTATTGTACTTCTTGAAATTTCCGCAGAACCAGTGCGGGAAGCTGGTGTTGATGCGCTCCACCGTCTCCCCGAACCAGCGCCGGGCCAGCGCCGCGCCGCCTTCACCGGATTCGTTGGCGATGACCAGCGCGATGCGTTCGTCCTGGGCGCCCGCCCACAGAGCGGTCTTCCCCAGCCGGGAATGTCCGATCACGGCGATGCGCCGGCCGTCCACGCCGGCATCGGTCTTCAGGTAGTCCACGGCCCGCGACAGGCCCCAGGCCCAGGCACCGATCGCGCCCCATTCGCCAGGCTTGAAGACGTGATTGGTGCCGCCCCGGGCCACCGCGCCGCGCAGTCCCTCGCGCCAGCCGCCGTCGAAATCCGGTTCCACGTCGCCATAGTACATGGTGGCGAATCCATAGCCGCGCTTGAGGATTTCCTCGATGGGCCAGGCCGGGGCGGCGCTGCCTCGCGAGGCCTCCTGGGGGCGATTGTCGCTGATTCCCGATCTCGGACGGTTGGGAACCCACCCGCGTGGAAGCGGCACGCCGGGGTCGGACGTCACCGTGTGGTTGCCGTCGAAGTTGTATCCGACAAAAAGCGGCACCGGACCCGTGGCCCGGTTGGGCAGGTACTCCAGCAGGTCCAGGTACGGACCGGAGTCCTTCCGGGTCAGCGGAATGCGCACCAGCTTCCGGGTCGCCTGGCCGCCCAAGGCGTTGCGTTCGATGGACAGCACGTCGGCCTTGCGCCGCGGCAGGCCGGAAGGCGTATGGCCATAGACATGATCGGAAAACAGATCCAGCAACTCGAGCCGGCGCCAGGGCCAGGAGGACTTGTTGGTGAGGACGCGTCCGGATTCGAATACCAGCGGATTGGGCAATTGGTAGGGCGGCACCGCCGCTTCATTCTCGTTGATCGCAATGGAGTCCGCCCCGCGGGCCAGCGCGGGAACGCCGACCCACAGAGCCAGAAGAAGAGCCCATCGTCCGATCCGTGGCTTCATGGCGCCAGCCTGTCCGTCGCGTTGGATTCCGTCAAACCTGGTGCGGCGGGAACTGACTTTGCGTCCCCAGGTCGCCGCGAAGGAGGCTTGCGGAGGAGAACAGTTCACGAGGTCTCGGCGCGGACGCCGAGACCCACACGCGGGACGCGTGTGGTCCCCACCCAAAAATTGAGATTCACCCCGTCCCCAAGAGGGATGGATTGAACGCTTGAAACTCCGGGCGGCGGCGGGTGAGGTCACCGGGTTGTGGCGCGGGAGTATGTGTTGCGGACTCCGGCGGCTCCGGCGGAGCTGCGGATTGATTACCGGCGGGAGCTGAACGATCAGCAATTCGCCGCGGTCACCGCGCGTCCGGGTCCGGCCCTGGTGCTGGCGGGGGCGGGGGCCGGCAAGACCCGCACGCTGACCTACCGGGTGGCCTGGCTGCTGGAGCACGGCGTTCCGCCCGAGCGCATTCTGCTCCTCACCTTCACGAACAAGTCGGCCCGGGAGATGATGCAGCGGGTCAACGACCTCATCGGCGGCGATTTGTCGCGCCTCTGGGGCGGCACGTTTCATTCGGTCGGCCTGCGCATCCTCCGGCGGCACGCGGACCGCCTGCGGTACCGTCCGGACTTCACCGTGGCGGATCGAGAGGATACCAAGGATCTGCTCGCCGCCTGCATCACCGAGGCGGGCGTGGACGTGAAGGCGCGGCGTTTTCCCAAGCCGGAGGTGCTCGGGGAGATATTTTCCATGGCGCTTAACACGGCGCGTCCGCTGCCGGATTTGGTCGCGGCGGACTATCCGGACTTCGTCCCCCTCACGGAGGTGTTTGTCGAGGTGGCCCGCCGCTACGCGGTCCGAAAGCGGGAGTCGGGGCTCATGGATTTCGACGATCTGCTGTCGCTGTGGCTCCAGTTGCTGCGCGATCACGAGGACCTTCGCGAGGTGTACGGCCGGCGGTTTCAGCACGTGCTGGTGGACGAGTATCAGGATACCAACCGCCTCCAGGCCGAGCTGCTGGACCGGCTCACCGAGGGGCACGGCAACCTCATGGCCGTGGGCGACGACGCCCAGAGCATCTATTCGTGGCGGGGGGCCAACTTCGCCAACATCCTCGGCTTTCCCGAGAGGCATCCCGACACCCAGGTCTTCCGCATCGAGACCAACTACCGCAGCACGCCGGAAATCCTGTCGCTGGCCAATGCCGCGCTCGCGGGGAACACGCGGCAGTTTCCCAAGCAGCTCCATCCCGTCCGGCCCAGCGGTCCGAAGCCGGCGCTGGTGGTGTGCCAGGATGCCTCGGAACAGGCCGCGTTTGTCGCGCAGCGGGTGCTGGAATTGCGGGACGAGGGACGGCGGCTTGACGACGTCTGCGTGCTGTACCGCTCGCATTTCCATGCCCTCGAGATCCAGTTGGAACTCACCCGGCGCAACATTCCCTTTTTCATCACGAGCGGGCTCCGCTTCTTCGAGCAGGCGCATATCAAGGACGTGGCGGCATATCTCAAGCTGGTGACCCATCCCCGCGACGAACTGGCCTTCAAGCGGCTCGTGCGGATGCTGCCCGGGATCGGGGGTAAGGGCGCCGACAAGCTATGGAACCGGTTCCACCATGCTTTGGGACCGGCTCCGGAGCCCGCGCCCGCTCCGGCGGCGGTATCCGATAACGACGGCGGCGGCGATCTAGAGGCGCCGCTGACGGAGACCGAAGCGATTCCGGTGGCACCGGCGTTGTCGGCGATTTCGCACGCCGTTCCCAAGAAGACCGCGCCCGCCTGGGCGCAGTTTTCCGCGACCATCGCCCAGTGTGAGGCGCCGGAGGTCCGCCGTTCGCCGGCGGCCATGATCCGCCTCGTGGTGGAGGCGGAGTATGCCGATTACCTCAAGGCCGCGTACGAAAACGCCCGAAATCGGCTGGAGGATCTCGATCAATTGGCGAACTACGCCGGGCAATTTTCGGGATGCGCGGAGTTCCTCTCCCAACTGGCCCTGCAAACCAACCTGGAAGCCGAGGAGGGGGCGGGTCGGAACGGACGCGAGGAGGAGGAACGGTTGCGGTTGTCCACCGTGCATCAGGCCAAGGGACTCGAGTTTGGCGCCGTGTTTGTGGTCATGCTGTGCGACGGATTGTTCCCCAGCGCGCGGTCGCTCGAAATGCTGGATGCCCTGGAGGAGGAGCGCCGCCTCTTCTACGTCGCCACCACCCGCGCCAAGGACGAACTCTACCTTGCCTATCCGCTGATGCGTTCGCTGCAGGGCAACCTCACCCTGCAGCAGCGTTCGCGCTTCCTGATCGAGATTCCGAAGCCGCTCGTGGATGAATGGAATCTGCGTCCGACGCCTTCGTGGGCCCCGGCGCCGGCGAAGGCGTCATGGGATGAGGATTCATCGGATCCCGAGGTGCAGGTCTCCCCCGATGACCAGCCATTCTGAACCGGCCGGCATCGCCGTGGGCGATCCGGAACGCCTGGGAGCGCTTCTGGAGCGTCCGGAACCGCTGCTGGCCCTCGCGCCGATGCAGGACGTGACCGACCTTCCGTTCTGGCGGCTGCTGGCGCATCATGGAGGGCCGGATGTCTATTGGACCGAGTATTTCCGGGTGACGGCGACGTGGCGTCCGGAAAAGTGGATCCTTCGGAGCATCGTCGAGAATCCCACCGGGCGTCCCTGCATCGCGCAGTTGATCGGCAATGACCCGGTTGCCCTCGCCCAGGCGGCGCGCGAGTTGCAGCAGTATCCGGTGGCGGCGATTGACCTGAACCTCGGATGCCCGGCGCCGGTGGTCTATCGCAAGTGCGCCGGCGGCGGATTGCTTCGCGATCCCGCGCGCGTGGATGCGGTGCTCGGGGCGCTCCGGGATGCTGTGGGATGTCGCGGGGTGAAGTTCACGGTGAAGACGCGGCTGGGCTTCGACAGTCCGCGGGTGTTCGAGGAACTCCTGTCCATTTTTGCCCGCCACTCGCTGGATCTGCTGACCGTGCACGGCCGCACGGTGTCCGAAATGTACCGCAGCGAGGTGCATTACGAGTACATCCGGACGGCGGTGCAGGCGATGCGGTGTCCGGTGCTGGCCAACGGCAACGTGGATTCCGTGCCGCGGGCGCGATCGGTCCTGGAGATGACCGGGGCGCGCGGGGTGATGATTGGACGCGGCTGCATTCGCAACCCGTGGATCTTTGCCCAGATCCGGGCGGCGCTGCGCGGGGATCCGGCGCCGCGTCCGACCGGACGCGACGTCCTGGCGTATATCCACACCCTCTGGGAGGCGACCGAGCCGCCGGATTCGCGGGAACGGCTTCAGGTGGAGCAGATGAAACGGTATATGAACTTCATCGGTCAGGGCGTCGGGACCGATGCCGCGGCGTCCGCGGAGTTCCTGCACCGGATTCGTCGCGCCACGGCTCGGGACGAGTTTTTCGAAATCTGCGCCGGAGCCCTGGATCACCCGGACCCGATGGACCTGGTGCCCCATGCCCAGGAAAGGATGAAGGGTGAAGGATGAAAGATGCGGGCGGCGGTGCTTTGGGGGCTGACTTCGTCGTTCCTCGTTTCGTCTGCTTCACGGCTTTACGGCGGGCCGGGGATGCGTCAAAACCGCCGGCCACAAATGGAACGCACGCTGATTCTCTGCAAACCGGACTGCATGGAAAAGAACCTCGCCGGTGAGGTAATCGCCCGCTTTGAGAAGGCCGGTCTCCGGTTGGTCGCCGCCAAGATGCTGCGACTGACTTCGACGCTCCTGGACGAGCACTATGCCCATCTGAAGGACAAGCCCTTCTTCCCCGAGATCGTGGCGTTCATGGCGTCCCGCCCGGTGCTGGCCCTCATTCTGGAAGGCGATCAAGCCGTGGCCCGGGTTCGCGACCTGCTGGGGCCGACCGACTCCCGCAAGGCGGCCAAGGGCACGATTCGCGGCGATCTCGGCACCAGCAACATGCTCAACATCGCGCACGCCTCGGACTCCGTGGAGAATGCCGCCATCGAGGTGAAGCGCTTCTTCCGCGCCGACGAGATTCCGGCATGACCTTCCACCGGCGGGAGGCGTGTCATTCCCGGCGTTCGAGAAACTCCGCGAGGCGTTCGACATCAATTCCCGGCGGCGCGGCGTCCACCACCCACTCCAAATCCTCCCGCGCTCCGGCGGGATCGCCGGCCAGGCTCCGCAGGCGGGCGCGCTGAAGGCGTTGCTGCGCCTCCGCGGCGGGCGACCCGGCGATGGCCACCAGAAGATCCGCGTAACGCAGGGATTCGGCGGCGCCGGCGTCGCGTTCCGTGAACGACTGCAAGTTGCCCAGGAGCCGGCGGATGATGTCCCGGGTCCCGGCGGCGTCCATCAGGTCGCTGCGGACCGGGACGCCGGCGTAGTGGGAGCCGAGGACATCGGCTTCGGCGAAGGACATCAGCCGCCCTCCATCGAAGACATCCACCAACCGCGCCTCCTCCCCGGGAGGCGCGTGGCGCACCAGAAAATGGCCGGGCAGGGGCAGCCCGGAGACATGCTGCACGCCCGAACGCTCCGCGAGCGCCAGAAAGACGATGCTGAGCGTGATGGGCAGTCCTTCGCGGTCATCGAGCACTTCGTTGAGGTAGCTGTTGGCGCGGTGGTGGTAGTCGTGGCGGCTGCCGTGGAATCCGTTCTCCTCGAACAGAAATTTTCGCAGGATATCGAGCTGCTCCCGCGCGGACATCGTGGCGACGATCCGCTCGCGAACTTCGGCGCCGAGCGCGTCCAACTGGCGTTGCGACGCGGCGATGTCCAGATCGGGATTGTCGAGCCACGCCACCAGGAGGGCAGCCCTCGGCAGGTCTGCGGCGGATTCCGGGCGCGCCAGTTCGGCGGCCAGTTCGTCGCGGACTCGGTCCCGGTGGAGGCGGTCGGCCAACCCCCGCAATTGCGCCGCTTCGCGATCGAGGGCGCGCGCGCGTTCGGACAGATGTTCCCGCGCCGCGGGAACATTGGTTCGCAAGGCGCTGAGCAGGGCACCGGACGCGCGGTTGGTCGCCAGCGCGGAGATCAGGGCCGGATCCAGCGATGCCCCGGTGTCCAGCGAGGGGGCGCAGGCGAATCCCCGGAACTCGGCGATGGTGTCCCGGAATTTGGCCAGTCCCACCGACCGCCCTGCGATGGCGGTGTCGTTCACGGTGAAGACCTCCGCGCCATTGACCTGGCATCGAATGGCTCCGTGATCGTATCGGACGCGCAAGGTGTTCCAATCTCCCGGCCGGTAGGCGGTATGGGGCACCGTGCCGAGGATCCGCCATGACGCCAGGCCGGGTCCTTCGAAGGCGGTGAGGCGAAGCTGCCCCGCGGTGGGGTAGAATCCGTAATGCCGTCCATCCTCCGTCCCCGCAAAGAGAAGGCCCGCGGCGCCCGATTCGTCCTCAAGCCGCACGGTCACCGTGAGATCGAATCCGTCGTCCGGAGCCGGTTGCCGGCTCAGAACGAAGGCGCGCCCTCCGAAGCCGCTGCCCAGGCCCTCGACCCGCAGCGTCCCCGAGCGCTGCCGCCAGCGGGCGCCGAGGCGTTGATCCCAACGGTCTGGATCCAGGATCCCGGTGCGCACCCAGCGGGCCATTGGCACCGGATTCGGCCGCTCGAGAAGGCTCTTGAGCGCGTTCACCGGGGTGGCAAAGCCGAGATTCCGCGTGACCAGGGACTTCGCGTTGACGATGCCCTGCACCCGTCCCTGCCGGTCCAGCAGCGGCCCTCCGGAATTCCCGGGCTCGATGGGCATGGCGATCTGGAGCATCTCCAGGGAGTCCAGGGTGCGGCGTCCGGACAGCACCCCCGCGACCACCGATCCTTCCAATCCCATTGGATTTCCCAGCGCCACGACTTCCGCTCCGGACATCAACGCCGCGCTGTCTCCGAGAGGCAGCGCGGGCAGGGGAGCGGAGCTCACGCGGAGGATTGCCAGATCCGCGTGGCGGTCGAAGGCGTGGATGGCCGTGACCTCGAGTTCGGCGCCCGAGGTCAACCGTACGCTGACCGGACGGCCCTCGCCGACCACGTGCAGGCTGGTCGCCACCAGTCCCGAGGCGTCTATGACGAAGCCGGTGCCGATGCCTTCGGGGGATCCATCGCGTCCCCGCGCCCCGATGGTCACCAGGCTGTCGCGCGCCCGGGCGGCGAGATCCGCTGTGGAAAGCTCCTCGGACGACGGTGGGGGCGGTGGGGGTTGCTGCTGCTGCGGAGGCGGCGCGCTGTCCTTGCGGGACCATTGGGGCCGGGCCAGTCCCGGACCCCGTTCCGCGGCATGGGCCTCCGCGCCGGGGAGGGGCGGCATCATCGGCAGTAACGATGCCAGCAGGACGCCAACGCGGCTCCTCCAGGCTCGCAGCCCATTGCCAGTCCCATGCTGACCCGCAGTGTTCAATTGGAAGACACGAACGCCGGAAGCGTCCCGAGCTTCCAGACAATCCCGCATCCTCGCCGCGATTCCAATCTGGAATCAAAAGCCAATCGGGGCGCCCGACGCCCCCCTCAGCAGGTCTTTTCTTCCGGCTCCGACTCGGGGCAGCGCCCGGTGTGGGCGGCCAGGGCGGATCTCTGTCGTGGATGAAACGATTTCGGCTACGGCTGAGGTGCCGGAGCAATTCCCCGCAGGTGCTCGTCGAACCAGTCCGCGAAGAGGCGCATGTCCTGGTCCAGATTTGGCCAGCCGTGGTCCTTGCCTTCCTTGCGCACCAGCTTCACCGGAGCCTTCGCGCCGACTGCCTGGGCCCGCTTGACGAAGAGTTCCGCCTGGTAGATGGGCACCAGCTTGTCGGCGTCGCCGTGGATGATGAGCGTGGGCGGGATGCCGGGGGTGACAAACTCCAGCGGGGATATCTCCTTCCCATACACCGCGCGGCTTTCGGGAGTATCGCTGCGCGGGCCGAAAGCGGGCTTGAAAGCCGCCAGCACGCCCACGCCCACCGCATCGTCCCCCGGTTCGCGCCAGTTCAGGAAGTCGGTGGGCGGAAAGAAGCAGGCGACCGCCTGAACGGCGCTCGACTCGCGATCCACGGGATCCTTCGCATCGGCGGGACCCGGCCCACCCTGGGTGCCCAAGGTCAGGGACAGGTGCCCACCGGCGCTGGCCCCGAATACCCCGAAGCGATCGGGACGGACGCCATACTCGGAGGCATGCGACCGGATGAATCGCACCGCGCGCTGCACGTCGGTCACGACCTCGGGAATGACGAAGCGGGGCTGCGAACCGTGCACCACGGCAAACACCGTGTAGCCGCGTTCCAGAAACGGAGTCAGCAGCCCGCCCTGGAGCGCCCCATCAATGGCTTCGTGGCTGGAGAAGAAGCCTCCGGACACCATGAACAGGAGCCCGTAGCCATTGGTTTTCTCCGGACGCAGGATGTCGAAGGTGAGGGCCGTGCCGAACTTGCGCCCGTAAATGATTTCATTGCGGGTGAGCGGCGGCGGCGGCTCGGCTGCCGTCCACCGCGGGCATAGCACGCTGGCCAGCAGGCATCCGAGGACAAAGGCTTTCATGGCGGGTGGGAAATAGGATCGCGATGGACTGTTGCCGGCTCCTACTCGGTGAAGTCGGTGTCCGGCGATTTCAAGTCCAGCGGGAGGATCCAGATGTTGCGATACCGCACGTCGTGTCCCTCATCCTGCAGCTTGAGACCCTGGGGCGTGTCGGTGATGCCCTTGCCGCCGTCATTGCCGCCATCCACACCGGAATTGGGACCGCCCCATACCTGCGAAATTTCCTGGTTGAGGTGCACTTTCTGACCGTTGAAGTACATCGTGAGCCGGGGCTTTTCGACGAGACGTCCGTCCTTGAAGCGGGCGGCGCGGAAGGTGATGTCGAAGGCGTTCCACTTTCCGGCCCCGTGATAGGCGTGGTAGGGGGATTCCGACTCGTTGATCACCGCGCCCATGCCATGCGAGGTCTTGTCGCCGTCAAGCACTTGGATTTCGTAGCGGTTTTGGAGATAGACGCCGCTATTGCCGCCGGGCTTGGAGACGAGGAACTCGATGTGCAGGCGGAAGTCCCGATAGGGCGCCTTGGTCACGAGATCCGCCGCCCCGTACCGCCCTCCGGCCGCAGCCGGATCGTCGGTCTGCACCACCGTGCCGGCGTCCACCGGGTCGGACACGATCTTCCACTTGATGGGCAGCGAGGACTTGAATCCCGGGCCCTGCCAGTAGGTCCACTTGTCGTCCAGCATCTGGCGGCTGCCGTCGAAGAGTACCTCGGCCCCCGGGAGCGGCTTGGCGCCGACGCCGATGTTCGCCCGTGCGACCAGCGCGCCGTGGAGACACAGGGAGGCGAGGAGTAGCGGATGAAACGGGGATTTCATGGAGGGAAACGCGTTGCCGTATGGTGGGTGGCTGGGGGGTGGCGCTCAAGCCTGGATGAGGGTGAGTTCTCGGTCGCCATTCAATCAGCTCCCGCTGGCGTCCCCTGCGTGAGGCTCACGCCAAGGACGCAACGGCTGCAATGGATTGAGGGAGCGCCTCCGCGGCGATCAGTCCCGGATGACCGCGTCGGGGAGGTCGTTGCGGTCCAGGGTGTGATGCGGAAACTGCCGGGCCAGTTCCTCGCCGACGCGGTGGACGGCGGCCACGATGGCGGGACCGAGGCGCCCTTCGCGGAGCGCCGGAGCGACGGCTTCAGCCACGGCGGAGTCCAGATCCGGTCCGCAGCGGAACTGCACCCCTTCGTCGCTGGCCAGCGCGAAGGCGCGGGATTGCGGCGCGAAATAGAGCAGCACGGCGTTGCGCAGCGGGGTTCGGGTCATGTCGAGCCGCACGAATTCCTGGCGCGCGGATCGCCCGGGATCCGGACATGGATGCCGCGAAATGAACACGCGGATTTCCCCCGAGGTGTGCCGTTCGGCCTTGCGGATGGCGGCTTCGATCAGCCTGTCGTCAGCCTCATCCTTCCATTGCGCATCGCTCATCGGTGCTTCCAGCAAACATGGAGGGGCGAAAGGCGCGCGCAAGAGAACGATCGGCGCACCCTCATTCCCCGCTTGTCGGTGCCGCCTTCGGGCTCCAGTTTTATCCCCGCCTTCGCGCAGTTCCGAATGAGCGCCCTGCTGTCCGCCGATCTTCTGCGGCGACTGGAGCAGATCCAGTTGCTGGCCGCGCGACGCGCCAAGAGCGCGTTGAAGGGCGAGCGCCGCAGCCGGGCCCGCGGGCTGAGCGTGGAGTTCGCCGATCACCGCAACTACGCGCTCGGCGACGACCTGCGCTACCTGGACTGGAATCTGTTCGGGCGGCTCGACCGGCTGTTTCTCAAGCTCTACGAGGAGGAGCGCGAACTGCCGGTGCGGATCTTCCTCGACGCCAGCGAGAGCATGAATTTTGGCGCGCCGTCGAAGTTCGACTTCGCCCGCCAAGTGGCGGCCGCGGCCGGGTATGTGGCCCTGTGCGGATTCGACCGCGTCGCCGTGTCGGTCTTTCCGGGGCCGGGGGTGCGCGAGCCGGAGGCGCCCGCGGGCGCCGGCACGGGGCCGATCCCCCAGGCGGCGATCGAGGGGGCGCTGCGGACGGTGCGCGGGCGCAAGTCCTCCATGGGATTCTTCCGCAACCTGGCTGCGCTTCGAGCCTCGGGCGCCGCCGAGTTCAACGGCGCGCTCCGCCGGGGAGCGATGGAGGCCCAGCAGGCCGGAGTGGCGCTGGTGCTCAGCGACTTTCTGGATCCCGCCGGATACGAAGAGGGATTGAACGCGCTGGTGGGGCGGGGATTTCAGATCCATGCCGTCCAGGTGCTCGCGCCCGAGGAATTGGAGCCGACCACGTTCGGTGATCTGCGGCTGGTGGACTCGGAGTCCGGGGGCGAGCAGGAGGTGACCTTCGGACGCTACCGCCTGAAGTCCTACCAGCAATCGGTGGCCCACTATGTCCAACGCTTGCGGGAATACTGCGCCGGCCGGGGCATCCGGTTCTTCAGCGTGAGCAGTGCGACCGATCTCAAGGACCTGCTGCTGCGCCAACTGAGGGAGGCGGAGGTGTGGGCGTGAGCACGGGGCGATCGGCGCCGATTGCCCGGCTGTCGCGGCGGCGGTTTTTCGGAACCGCGGGTGTCCTGGCGCTCGGAGTCCCGCTCCGCGGCCGGCCTGCGGACACGGCCACGGTGACCTTGCCGTTTGCCAATGGCGAACGACCGCTGGTGAAGTATCCGCAGAAGCGTCCGCTGATCCGGCTGACTGCGCGTCCACCCCAGTTGGAGACGCCATTCGCGGTCTTCAACGAGAGCCTGCTCACACCGAATGACGCGTTCTTCGTCCGCTATCACCTCACCCATGCTCCGCCGCCTCCCGAATGGTTGCAGGCGGACCGCTTCCGGCTCGCCGTGTCGGGCACGGTGCGGGCGCCACTGACGCTTTCGCTGGAGGAGTTGAAGGCGCGATTCCCGCCGGTGGAGACCGTTGCCGTGCTCCAATGTTCCGGGAACAGCCGCGGATTCTTTGAACCGCGGGTGGCTGGCGGACAGCTCGGGCACGGGGCGATGGGGTGCGCCCGCTGGCGGGGGGTGCGGCTGGCGGATGTCCTGGAGGCTGCGGGCGTCGAGCCGGGCGCCGCGCAAGTGGTGTTCAACGGACTCGACAACCCGTTGATGCCGGCGACGCCCGACTTCATCAAGGCGATCGAATTCGATCTGGCGACCAGTCCGGACCTGCTGCTGGCCTTTGACATGAACGGCGAGGCGCTGCCGTGGCTGAACGGGTATCCGCTCCGGCTGGTGGTGCCGGGCTACTACGGCACGTACTGGGTCAAGCAGGTCCACGAGATCCGGGTGGTGGACGCCGCGTTCCAGGGATTCTGGATGAATCCCGGGTATCGCATTCCCGACGATCCCTGCGCCGCGGTGGCCCCGGGTACCACGCCGAAACGCACGGTGCCCATCACGCGGATGAATGTCCGGTCGTTCCTCACCAGCCTGACCGACGCCTCGACCGTGCGCGCCGGCACGCCGGTGCCCATTCGCGGCATCGCCTTCGACGGCGGACACGGCATCCGGGAGGTCGTGGTTTCGGACGATGGCGGACGCCATTGGCACGCCGCGGAGCTGGGGCCCAGCCTGGGGGACTATGCCTTCCGGGAGTGGACCTTCTCGTGGACTCCCCCCAGGACGGGGCGTGTGACCCTGATGTCCCGGGCGACCAACCGCCTGGGACAATCCCAGCCCCTGGAGCCGTTGTGGAATCCCGCCGGCTACATGCGCAACTGCGTGGAACCCGTCACCGTCACCGTCGCATGAATCGCCTTTGGGTCCTTGGAATCGCCGGCCTGCTGACCGCCCAGGGGTGGGTGACTGCCGATCCTCCGGTGCCAGTGGAGCCTCCGCGGAATCCTTACGCCGCCGACGAATGGAAGCTGCCCGCGGCGCAGCCCTCGGTGAAGGCGGGGCCGGGAGCGGGACTGGTCATCGCGAACTGCGCCCAGTGCCATTCGCTGGATTACATCACCACCCAGCCGCCGCTGACCCGGGCGCAATGGACCGCGGGCATTGAGAAGATGCGCGGCCGTTTCGGCGCCACCACGCCGACCAACCTGGTTCCCAACCTGGCGGACTATCTCACCTCCGCCTACGGCAAGCCGTAGCGGTCTATTCGGAGGCGCCGGCGACGCGCTTGAACGCGTCGCTTGCGGCGCGGGCGACGACAGGATCGGGATCCGATTCAAGAGCCCGGATGGAGTCCAATGCGTCGCGGGCGTCCGGTCCGATTCCGCCTACGGCCTGGAGCGTTTCGATACGCACCGCGCGCATCGAATGCCGCAGCAGGGGGACCAGCACGGGCATCGTTTCAGAGGATGGCCGGCCCAGCCTCCGGCAGGCATCTGCGGCCGCGATCCGCACGCGGGCGCGTGGATCCTTCAACCCCTGTCGCAGCAGGTCGGCGACGGCACCGTCGGTTTTTGCGGCCGGGATCAACGCCGTGGCCGCGGCACCACTGACCTCGGGCCACTCGGATGTGTTGGCCAGGAGCTGCCGGAGCAGGGGCAGTCCGTTGGTGGGATCAGGTGTCAGGCGCCCCAAGGCGAAGACCGCGGCGGCGCGAACTGCGGGATCTTTCTGGGCGCGGAGGCATTCCATCACCTCGGGCCGGGTCCAGTCGGCGGCGGTACCCACGGCGCCGAGGCCCAGCAGACCGAAGGACAGCGGACGAGTGTCGGCAAAGGGTTCCTCAGGGGACGCCAGGCGCACCCAATGGTGCAGGGCGTGGGCGGCTCGCGGACGGCCCTGCAGGGTCCGGGACTGCTCCGGCCATTCCGGGTGGTCCGCCGCCTGAATTACTGCCAACGACAACGCTGCACAGTTCCGAATTTCCACGTCGCGGCTGTCCAGGAGATCCAGGAGGGGCGGGATCGCGGACCAGGCGTTGGTGCCAGAAAGCCGGAACTGCTCAACGCCCTTCCAATGAAGAAAATTGACCTTCAGGAACGCGTCAAAGCGCCCTTTGGGAATGCGCGCAGGCGGATACCATGAGTCGGGAATGAGCCGTCGCACGAGGCGGCTGTTCTCGAGACGATGATGCCAGGGGATGGTTGCCTGCAGGTCGCGGAGCGCCTGCTGCAGGCGGGGATCGGACGGCGGCTCCGGGCCGCGGGTGACGAAGAAAATCATCCCGCCGGCCGCAAGCATCGCGGCGACCGTGATACCGATCGTCATCCGCAGATCTCTGGGCCTCGTTGCCATGGAGTGACCAGTGGCTGATGGTCCGTAGTGGAGCCGCTTTCTGGGGCCTGGGGGAGAGCTGATTATTTCATCATTCCGCCTTCATCGTTCCTCCTTTTTTTGGGCGCATGGCGCGTTTGCCCCAGAGGAGATGCCCGGCGAAGACGAGCGGGGCGAGCAGTCCCAGCGTGACGTGGATCTGCCCGGTCCAGTCGCGGACGGCATTCGACGGCAGGTAGAGCAGTCCGTAACCCGTGACGGCGTGAAGCGTGAACCAGCCGCCGAGGAGGAGGCCGGTCCAACGGTTGATGCCCGAAGGCCACGCCTTCTGGACGTGCAGCGGCAGCACCGTGCCGAGCGCGACCAGGAAGGCCATCGCCACCGCGCCATGCACCCGTAAGGCCCAGGGCTTGAGGGCGTCCGCCCAGGCCACGCTGCGCCCGGCTTCCTCCACGGCTTCGTCGGCGAGCCACCAGGCGAATCCGCTGGCGAAAAGCAGCGCGAACAATCCGTACAGGACCACGCGGTGGCGGCGGCTGAGGCGAAAGGGGCGGGCGCTCATGCGATCGGCCGCCGCGATCCGTCAGGGAAGCTGCGGCGACACGACCTGATAAAAGCGCGCAGCGCCGGGGCTGTCGAAGGGAACCTCGATCACGGACGCGGCGGCGCCGGCTGGGACATCCCGGAGCCGCTCCCACGCGCCCGTGGTGAGGTTGGTACGGCTGAGGACGGTGTAGCTGCGTCCGGCATCGGCGGTGAACCGAAGGCCGGGGGTTGCACCCCTCGTGATTTCGAGGACCGGGGGCGCTTCAGGGGCGGCGACCGTGAGGACCACGTCGTCCGTTGCGGTCTGCACTCCATCATGGACCGTGAAGCGGAGGGTGTAGGCGCCCGGCGTGGCAAAGAGGGCGGCGGTGCGAGGAAGGCCGGGATTGTTGAAGACGACTTCACCCGGTCCGCTGACGCGGCTCCAGGTGAACGTCGGCGCTCCGGGCGGCGTGGGCAGGCCGTCGTCGGTGAAGGTGCCGGACAACACGACCGCTTCGCCGGCAACTGCGGTCCGGTCCGGTCCGGCACCGGCGGTCGGCGGCTGATTCGGCGGCAGAATCTGGCCGGTCAGTTCCAGGTCGAAGGCCAAGTCCGAGGAGGTCGGGTCGTTCTGATGGATCTCCACGGCGACCACGTTTTCGCCTTCCCGCAGGAGATCGCGGTCCAGCGGGATCTCGATGAACGTGGTTTCGTCGGCGCCGCCGATGGCGCCGTTGGCCCGCGTGGACGGGGTGATCGCCGTCTCCGGCATGTTGTTCCGCGCCGCCTCGACGCCGTTGAGGTAGATCACCGCGCCGTCGTCGCGGAGCAGTCGCGCCGTGAGTTCCGTCACATTCGCCAGCTCCGTGATGTTGAAGCGCGTGCGGAAGTAGGACGTGATGAACTTGCTGTTGGCATTGGGACCGAAACCGATGGTGGTGGCCATGCCGTCGTCGCCATAGCCGAGGCGGGCGCGGCCGGACTTCCATCCCGAGTCGTTGAACCCGTTGGTGCGCCACGTGACGTTGGGGTTGATTCCCAGATCCAGGTAACGCCAGTTCGAACCGGCCGCGAGGAAGGTCGTATTCCCCGTGGTGCGCCGCACGGAGATGCCCATCTCGTCCGTGGCCTGGCGTTCGCCGTCATCCACGGTGATCCGGAACAGAAAGTCGCCCTGGCCGGGAAGGCTCACGGCCGGATTCGGGGTGTCCGGATCCGAAACCACCGCGCCCGGCGGTCCGCCCACCTGGGTCCAACGGAAGCGGAGTGCGCCGCCGGGTTGCCCATCGTCCAGCGCCGTCGCGGCAAGCTGGGCGGTGAGGGGAAACCCGGAGCCGACCAGTTGCTGATCCGGCCCGGCATCCGGTATCGGCGGACGATTCACGCTGTTGTCCAGGCCCGGAGAGGCGCCGGATGCCGCCGCGCGCCATGCGGCCGGATCGTCGCCATAGCTCGCGGCGATCCGGCGTTCCAGCGAGGACAAGCGTCCCGAGGCTTCCGGCGGCCATGGCAGCCGGCTGTCGTACCGGACGCTGTCCACCGCGATGTAGGGCACCACGGCGACGATAATGCCCAGTTCATTGGTGATGGAATCCGGGGTGTCGGGCCGCTGGAGTTCGATCCGTTCGCCGGTGTCGGCGAGATTGCCGGAGAAGGGTCCGAAGACCGGCACGGCGTCGGGGATCTGCCACTTCAGCCGGAACTGCGCCGGATCGCCGGCCGTGGCGACGGCGAATCCCCGCGCGGGGAGTACCCTGCCCGGCGGGAACGCGAAGTCCACGCCAGCAATGCGCCAGGTGTTTCCGGGATGCTCCGGATCGAACAGCGGGAGGTCGTCTCCGGTAAGATTGGCGATTTCGACAAACTCCACGTCTCCCGCGCCGGGCGCATACCGGATCTCGTTGATCACCACCGGACCGATGGCCGGTCCGGAGTTCACCGCACCGAGCGTGCGGGACGCCTGGGGCGGGAACTGGACCTCGCCCACGGAGTTGGTGTGGCGGCCGAAGGTCACGCCGTTGGCCGCGGCGCCGAAGGCGAAGCCGTCGCTGTGCCCGGTCAGGTTGCCACCGGCGTCGGCGCTGTAGAGATAGACCTCGTCGCCGTGTGAACTGAAGGTGAAGGCATTCGGCGCGCCCGGAACGTTGAAATCGTCTTCCGAAAGCACCAGGTAGCCGCCGGCGGGAATGATCCGGGGCGCGGGAATCCGATATTTCTTCGGGGTGCGCCGGTCATCGGTGAGGAACCAGCCGCCGACATCCGCCGCGACCCCGGCGGGATTGTGCAGTTCCACCTGGTCGAGCACCGGGAAGTCGGTGTGCGACAGCAGTTCGTTGATCAGCACGGGCGTCACGTCGGCGGCCGGATCATCCGCGCCGGGGGAACCGCCGATCCGGGCCGAGGCGCGCCAGGAGGCGGGATTGGACGGATCGGGATTGGCCTCCGGATTGCGCGGCACCAGGGAGAAGCCCGTGCCGTCCGGCGCGGTGGGCCAGGGCGCGTCGTCGCTCCACGTCATGTCGAAGACCGTGGCGCCGGTGGCGTGGACCAGTGTGAGACGCTCGCCGGAGTTGCTGAGGCGTCCGGAGTATTCGCCCGCCACCGCCACGCCAGGGTGGGCATTGGTGAAGGCGGCGATGCGGCTGGCCAGCACCACGAAGCGTCCGGGCGCGAGCCGCGTGCCGCGGGGGAAGGTGTAGCGGATGCCGTTGGTGAACGTGAGCCCGCCCAGATCCCGTTCCTCGGCGCCCACGTTCTTCAGTTCGATGAACTCCAGATCGTCGGTGTCCGCCGCCTCGGTCGAGGGCGGATGGTACATGACCTCGGTAATGAGCACGTCCTGCCAGGTCTGGATCAGCAGGAACTCCGCCTCGTTGAGCGCGCTCCAAACGCCGGCCGACGAGCGAGCGCGGGCTCTGAGCAGGATGGATTCGGACAGGGTGACGGGGCCGGAATAGGTCCGCGCGCCCGGGGACACCGCGTCGCCCGGAGCCCGCGGATCGGTGCCGTCGGTAGTGTAATGGATCGTGCCCGCAGGGGCGGTGATGGTGACCTGCGCACCGGCGGCGAAGGCGCCGCCGTGCTGGCTGAACGAGGGCGCCACCACGGCGGGATACCAGCCCTTGGCCCGGAACTGGTCCAGCACCCGCCCGGTGCGCTGGGGAAGGTATTCGCGCTGGATGCGGTTCGCCTCGTTGAGCCAGTCGCGGTCCCGGGTCAGCGGGGAGGACTGCTTGGAATCCCCCCAGCGCGCGGACTCCAGCACCACGGCCGAGTAGATCTCGTTGGTCCGCCGGGCGAAGCGCGCCTGGTTGGCGGAGGATGTTAGGACGCCGTTGTTGAAGAAATGCCGGTGGATGCGGTCCGCGACGCGCATCCGAAACTCGGGATTGGCGACCAGCCGCTGGAAGAAGTACTGCGGATTGCTCTTCGAGACGCTGCTGCTGCCCGAGGAAAACGGTCCGGTGCGGTTTTCGTTCACACTCAGCAGCGTGTGCTCGGCGTCGTGCACGAAGTATTTGAATCCGCCCGAGCGTCCGGTGCGGTCGCGCATGCCGTAGAAGTTGTTGGGCGAGGTGTTGCCCAGGAAGTTCGAGATCGGCGCGTCGAGGTTGCCGCCGAAGTAGATCACCAGCATGTAATCAATGAGGTTGTCCACATCGAGCAGGTTCCGGTACGCCGGATTGGGAGTGCCGTCCGGATTCAGCCCCTGCAGCTTGAGATACACGGCGTCGTTGGTGATGCCGGCGCGGCAGAGGTTGTACAATTCGTTCCAGGCTGCCTGATTGCCGTCGGTCGGATTGATGGTGTACGGGCCGGCTTCCACCTTGATCACGTCATAGTCGTCCTTGTTGCCGCCGAAATAGGTCTCTCCGTAGCTGGCCTCCGGACGTTCGCAGGTGTTGAAGATCCCCCAATACTGTCCGTTGATGAAGAGGTGATAATACTCGCCGCGTTCCCCCTGCTGCCCCATGGCGAGCTGGGCATCGCGGTTGAACTGATCCCGGATAAACACGCCGCGGTTGTCGCCCTGGAAGCTCCACGAGTAGTTCTGAAACGTTCGCAGATCCATGTTGTCGAAGGTGTCCGCGCCCCGGTCCCCGAAGAGCGGGAAACGCAGCTTCCCGGCGCCGTACTCGTCCCGGAAGAAGAAGCGCAACGCATGCTTGGGATTGTCCGTGCTGCGGGAGAATCCGCCCCGGATGCGGATGCCGCAATTGACCTGGAAGCCTTCGCGCCCGTCGGGAAAGATTAGTTCCAGCGACGTCGGCCGCTCCCAGGCCCGGCCGTCGTTTCCCGGGTTGGCGTAGATGCCCGTGGCCGGATCGAAGAGATGCTTCAGGTCGGTGACCACGACGAAGGAGGGAAGCGACTTGAGCGCCGGCAGCAGTTCATCGCGATAGGCGGGCGCGTTCACGATGTCCGGATCCATGCCGTAGTCCACCACGTTCCCGCCCCAGTTGGAGGGCCATCCGGCCGGCGCCCGGCCGTCGGGAGACTGCCGGAAGATGTCGGCGGGAAATAAATAGGTCTGGGTATCCACGCCGGAGGGCTGAAGCCCGGCCTTGAACGCGGCGGCCCGGATCACCCGCGTGCCCGGGATGGAAATGGGACCGGTGTAAGCGATTCCGGTGGTGGCGGTGGGCGGCGTGCCGTTGGTGGTGTACCGGATGGTCGCGCCGGCGGTCGCGCAGGTGATCACCAGATCGAAGGGTTGCTCGTAGAATCCGCGGTCGTGGCTGAACTTGGTGTCGGCCACGAAGTCCGCGAATCCAGCCCCGTTGACCACTCCGGGCGTCGGCGGCCTGAAGTAGAGGCGGTTCGGTCCGCTGAGGCCGTAGGACACGTCGGTTTCCTGCGGGGGATATTCCGGCGCGTACTCCGATTCGGCGGCGGCGGATTCCGGACGGAACAGGCCCAGATACTCGCCCCCGGCGTTGAGACTGAAGCTGGTGTGCAGCTGGGTGCCTGAGTTGGTGCGATTCTTTCCGGAGGCGAACACCAGCAGGTAACCGCCCGCGTTCAGGTTTGTGGCCGGGAAGGTCCATTTCGCCGGCAGGTCGGGATCGTCGGTCAGCGTCCACCCCAACAGGTTCACCACGGATCCGCTCGGATTGTGAATCTCGATCCAGTCCGAGGTGTCACCATCGCTGTCGAGGAGTCCGCGGTCATTGCTGGCCAGGAATTCGTTGATGACCAACTGGCCGGAGACGGGCCACGCCAGCGCCAGGCTGGCGGCCGTGGCGAGGACCCGATGACGGAATCGCTTCATGGAAGTGTCAATCGCGTGAACGACGCTAAGGAAGCAGGGATTGGGCCGTATGGCCAAGCCGTTCCCGGAAATCGCCTCGACACTCCCGCGGCCGTGTCTAGGGTTTCTGTCCCTTTATATGCATCGGAATCCGCATGTGGCCATCGTCGGAGCCACGGGCGCCGTCGGCGTCGAAATGATCGAAACCCTGGAACGCCGGAATTTCCCGGTGGGCCGGCTGACCCTGCTGGCGTCGGCCCGGTCGGTGGGCAAGCGGATGGCGTTTCGGGGCACGGACCTGGCGGTAACCGAGTTGACTCCGGATTCCTTTGGTGGCGTGGATCTTGCCCTGTTCAGCGCCGGGGGCTCGATTTCCCGGGAGTTCGCTCCCAAGGCGGCCGCCGCCGGGTGCGTGGTGGTGGACAACTCCAGTGCCTTCCGTCAGGACCCCAAGGTGCCGCTGGTGGTGCCTGAAGTGAACGCCGGGGACCTTCGCGATCACCAGGGCATCATCGCCAATCCCAACTGCACCACGGCCATCACGCTGATGGCGCTGTATCCTCTCCACCAGGCGTTTGGCGTCACTCGCATCGTGGCGTCGAGCTACCAGGCGGTCTCCGGCACCGGCGCCAAGGCCATCGAGGAGCTGGAGCGGCAGGTGCGGCAAATCGCCTCCGGACAACCGGTGACCCGCGAGGTGTATCCGCATCAGATCGCGTTCAATGTCCTGCCGCAGGTGGATGCCTTCCTGCCCGACGGCTACACCAAGGAGGAGATGAAGATGCAGAACGAGGGCCGGAAGATCATGCATCATCCCGATTTTCGGGCCTCGGTCACCTGCGTGCGGGTGCCGGTGTACCGTGCGCATTCCGTGTCGGTGAGCGCCGAGTTCGAGCGCCCGGTCACCGTCGAGGCCGCCCGGGAAGTGTTGCGGAAGGCGCCCGGACTCGAGTTGGTGGACGATCCGGCCCAGCAGCGGTATCCGATGCCCCTGGAGGTGTCCGGGCGATATCCCTGCGCGGTGGGACGCCTCCGCAAGGACATCGCCTTCGACAACGGCCTGGCCTTCTGGGTGGCCGGCGATCAATTGCTCAAGGGTGCGGCGCTGAACGCCGTGCAGATCGCCGAGGAGTTGATCCGCTAACCCGTCGGGAAATCCAACCGATAGGCGCTCCTCAACCTCACGAGTGCGGCCCTTCGGTCCGTTCGCGCGACGTGGCTCGGTTGACGTGATGTCGGACCGCGTGGCAGCATCGCGACATCAGCGCTGATCGCCTCAAGCACCTTTTGGCCGGACCGGTATTCTGGACCCTGAGGACCCTTGAATCCAGCCTGTCCGTGGATGCCCTTCATACTCTGCTCCAACCGTTTGCCCGGGTTCTCCCTGTGCCTCGCCGCCTCTACGGAACCGGGCCCTGGCCGAGCTGCCTGGGTCCTGCGGGAATCGTCCGCCCCTGGCGGCTTTACCTCAGCCGCGTCCTTGCGTTCTTTCCCGACCGGTTGGGCACGGAAAAATGGCGGGGCCGATGCGATTTCCATGGCCTCGACCGGATGCTCGCGGCCCGTCGCTCCGGCCGGCCGACGATCCTCGCCTTCTGCCACTTCGGCCCGATGGTTCTGATGGCGCTTTGGCTTCGCGCCCACGGTTTGCCCGCCTCCACCTTGGTTGCCGGCAAGGCCCGCGCCCGATCCCGCGTCAAACGCCTCAAGGATCGTGTGGTGCCATTCCCCGAAATCCCGGTCGCCATCTACACCGACCAACTGCGCGAGGCGATTGATCTGATCGCGCACACCACGCTGCTGGTGGCGGTGGACGTCCAGGCGGGCAAGCTCATTGATCTTCCCGTGGCCCCGGGATGGACCTTCCGCATGGCCACCGGCGCAATTCGCCTCGCGGCCCAGTACGAAGCGAGCCTGATCCCCTGCGTCATCTGGGAGGAGGAGCCCTGGCGCTTTCGATTCGAGCTGGGAGATCCCGTGCCGCCGGAGTTTCTCCGGGGCCGGCCGGATCTGATGCGTGCCGGGCAGCATCTTCTCCGTGAATTTATGCCTCACTTGCAGCGGCATCCGGAACAGTGCTTCCGCGAACTTCTCCATTCCTTCCAGCCCGACGACGCTTCGCCTTCCTGCCACGTCCTCCCCGGGGATGAGGTTCCCGTCCCGGCGAACCGTGGAAACATCGCATGACCCATGCGTTGTTGACCAGGGCGTTGCGCCAGGATCCGGTGGTCATCACCGGGATCGGAGCGTGGTCGGCCGGGGGGCCTTCGGTCGAGGCCCTATGGGACGCGGCCGCGGGAGGTCGGGGCACTGCCCGGTGGCGGGATTTCCCCACCGAGGCCGGCCCTCGCCGATATCCGATTTCGGCCGCGCCCGAAACCGTTCCTGCCCCCCCCGCGCTGCGCGTCTTTCGCAAGATGGACCGATGCGTGCAGATGGCGGCGTTTGCCGCCAGCGAGGCTTGGGACAGGGCCGGACTCGCCGCGGTCGGAAGTTTCGAACGGATCGGAGTGGTGGTCGGTTCGTCGCGCGGCCCGGTGGGAAAATGCAGCGAAGCGTTCCTGGCCGGCCCCTCGCAGCGCGTGCCTCCATCCCTCGCGGCCGACGGGACCTTTGCCTCCGTGAGCGGCTCCCTCGCCCAGTTTTTCCGGCTCAAGGGCCCCGGAGCCATGATTTCCGCGACCTGCGCTTCCTCCGCCTTTGCGATGGCCTACGCCGCGGAGCAGATCGTCCTCGGACGGGCGGACGCCATGCTCGTGGGAGGCACGGAGGCGGCCATCAGCGCCCCGCTGCTGTTGCAGTTGGAATCGGCCGGGGTGCTGGGCAGCCATGAATCGCCGGATCAGACCTGCCGGCCGTTCGATCTGGCACGCAACGGCCTGGCGCTGGGCGAAGGCAGCGGGTTCCTGGTATTGGAGTCCGCACAACACGCGGCGCGGCGCGGCGCTTCTGTGCTGGCACGCCTTGCGGGGTGGGCTGCGGCCACCGACGACTGCGGCCGCGCCGGTGTGAACGCGGAGGGCACCGGGCTCGTCCAGGTCATGAGATCCGCGCTGGACCTCGCCGGGCTGCCTCCCGGGCGGATTGACTACCTCAACGCCCATGGGACGGGGACCCGGATGAATGACGCGGCCGAAGCCCGCGCGGTGGTGACGGTCTTCGGCGCCCGCGCCGCCACGTTGCCCTGCACCTCCACCAAACCCATCACCGGCCACTGCCTGGGGGCGACGCCGGCGCTGGAAGCGGTGCTCTGCGTGGAGGTCTTGAACCGGCAGAGAGTCCTGCCCACTGCGAACTGCAGCACGCCCGACCCCGAGTGCCCGATTCATATGCGGCCCGACCCGGCCCAGCCGGTGAAGCTCGAGTCTGTGATGTCGAACTCCGTCGGCTTCTGGGGCTACCACGCCTCGCTGATTTTCAGCCGGACTTAGGCTGCGTCGCTGGTTCTGCAGGTGCATGGCAGTCCGTGTTCCAGCCCACTCGTCCCGCGGGACTCATGGTCGTAGCGGAAGCCCCGGCAGCCGGCGAGCACCCGTCAGATGCGAAAGAAGGCCGAGCCGACAAGTCGAAATCAGGGACCGCAACCTGCGATCCCTTCCATCATGATCGCGAGCGCCGCAGGGGTTACTTTGGCGGGGAATCCCGTCCCTCAAGCGTACGGAGCAGGCGATCCCGCACGATGGCGTGCATCGCGTTGGTGACCCCGGCGAGGTTGGTCCGGGCCTCGGCATAGCGTCCGGCCCGGAGGTTCCAGCGCGCGAAATGCAGGGCCACCCCCTCGCGGTCGGCTTCGGTAGGGGCGATGGCCAGCGCGTTGGTCCAGGCACGGAGCGCGGTCTCCTGCAACTGGCGCTCCGCCGCCTGCTGTTCCTCGGCAGTGCCTGAGGCGGGAAGCCGCCATCCGTAATAGGTTTGCGCCACATCCGCGGCGAGTTGGAAATTGTTTGGATCCAGCGCAATGGCCTTCTGATACAGGTCGAAGGCCTTTTGGAACACCGTCTGTTCGTCGCAGCGGAAATAGTTGGTGGCGTCGCGGCGGAACATGAACACCAGCGTGCCGAAATTGTGAAGGTACACCGGCTCGTTCGAATTCAGCCGGATGGCCTCCTCGTAGTAGGGAAAGGACTTTTCCACCGGACCGATGTGCGCATAGACGTTGGCGAGATTGTTCCATGCCGCCGGTTCCGAGGGATCCAGGCTTCGGGCTTTTTCCCACTGTTCGATGGCCTCGGGTTCCTCGCCGAGTTCGTTGAGGAAGCTGCCATACGCCAGCCGGGCGCGCGCGTGCCGGGGGTGGTCCGCAATGAACCGCTCGTAGCGGCGCCGCACCGGCTCCGCGCGCACCCGGGCGCGGGCCGCCGCCGTGATGGATTGCTTGGGCAGGGGGGCATCCGGGGCGGGGACGGCCTCATCCAGGATCTGCTCGATTTCGCGTAGCGCCACCTCGTCCTCCGACAAAATGGCCCGCAGTTCCAGTTCGACCGGGTCGTTGGTTGCCGGGGTGCCGGCAGCAGTGGCCGCCGCGACCACCGCTGTGGGAAGCGGGAGGGTCGCAGCGACCAGATTGCTGGCTGCCGCCGGGCGATTGGTTGCCAGCAGCAACGTCAGCGCCGCAGTGAGCGCGTCACTCATGGACGGACCCTACGGCATCCTTTCGGGGCGCACCAGTCCACGCCGGGCTTCCTAGGGACGCTGCAAAAACCGGTTTCCAATTCGCCCCCCCCTTCGTAGCGTCGCCGCCGGTTTTAACGAATCGCAGACCTCAATTTCAGATTCCCAACACGTCCCATGGCCGCCGATACGTCCGTTGTTGCCAAGGTAGAGCTGCCTCCGCTCCAGCCGCTTGCCTTGAAATCCCGCCTCGCTCCCACCCCGACCGGGCCTCCCAAGCATGCCGTCACGGTCCGGAACGCCGCCGGAAGCGAGGTCGTGGTCGCGGATCCGCGGGCGGTGCGGGCGTTGGTGGCGTTGATGGATGTCCATGCCGTGGTGGGGGGCGCCGCATGCCATTGGGGGGGGCCGGCCGCCTTTGCCGAGGTGAACGCCGCGACCCATGCGCTGATGTTCGCCACCCAGGGACGCCCTTGGTACGAGGCGTACAACTTCGTCAATGACGCCGGTCATACCGAGAACGGCATCTACGCCCTGCGCGCCCTCTACGGGTTTGACGGCACGGGCTATGAAGACCTCAAAAAGTTCCGGAGCATCCAGTCCAAGCTCACCGGACACGGCGAGTCGCATCTCAATCCCCAGGGCGTTCTGGTGTCCAACGGTCCCCTGAGTTCTTCGCTTCCCGTCGCGCAGGGACTGGCGATCGGAGACCATCTGGCGGGACGCGACCGCGTCACGATCTGTTTTGTGTCGGACGGTGCGTCCATGGAGGGCGAGGCCAAGGAGGCTTTTGCCGCCATTCCCGGGCTGGCCGGGAAGGGGCGCCTGAATCCGTTGGTGATGGTGATTTCGGACAACGACACCAAGTTGTCCGGGCGCATTGATCACGACGCCTTTTCCATGGAGCCCACCTTTCAGGCCATGGCCACCCTTGGCTGGGCGGTCCACGAGGTGAAGAACGGAAACGATCTTCAGGACGTTTACCTTGCCATGGAACAGGCCATCGCCGAGGCCCGGGCGAATCCGCAAAAGCCCGTCTGCGTGTGGCTGCACACCATCAAGGGATACGGCATCAAGGCGACCGAGGAGAATTCCACCGGGGGCCATGGCTTTCCGTTGGCGAATGGCGAAAAGATCGTGGATTGGGTCCACGAGCTGTATTCCGGGAGCACGGTGCCGGCCGATTTTCTGACCTGGGCCCAATCGCTGCGGGCGGATTGGGAACGGAAGGACGCGGAGAAGAAGGCCAAGGCCTCCGCGGCATCCGCAGCACCGGCACCGGCGGCACCGGCGGCGAAAAAGGAAAAGGTGCAGGCCGGTCTCGCCAAGGGGGCGGTGCGCGCCGCCCAGGCGGGATATCCGGTGTATTCCGTCTCGTCGGACGTTCAAGGTTCCACCGGGATCAGCGCCTTCCAGAAGGCGACCGGACGCTTCCTGGAAGTCGGCATTGCCGAGGCCAACATGGTTTCGACCGGCACCGGGCTCAGCAAGGCGGGCTTCATTCCCATCGTGGACACCTTCGGTCAGTTCGGCGTCACCAAGGGCAACCTGCCCCTCACGATGGCGGCGCTCTCCCAGGCTCCGGTGATCGCCATGTTCTCGCACGTTGGATTCCAGGATGCCGCCGATGGCGCTTCCCACCAGGCGACCACCTACCTGGCCGCGGTGAGTTCCATTCCGCATACGATCGTGGTGGCGCCGAGTTGTGCCAACGAGGCCGAGGCCTTCATGTTCGATGCCTTCCGGCACATCGCGGAGGAACGTCAGGCAGGGCGGGACGGCGAGTCGGTGGTCTTCTTTGTGGGCCGCGAGAATTACCCCCTGGAATGGGTGCCGGGCGCCCGGTACGAGTGGGGCCGGGCGCAGGTGATTGAGACCGGGTCCGACGTCGTGCTGTTGGGTTGCGGTGTGCTCTTCAGCAAGTGCCTCGAAGCCGCGCGGTTGCTGGCGGCGAAGGGCAAGTCGGCGACGGTGATCAACAACCCGTTTGTCAACCGGGTGGATGTGGCGACCATCGGAGACGCCGTGAAGCGTTGCGGCGGGCGGTTGGTGACCATTGAGGATCACCAGATCGTCGGCGGCATGGGTGCCCAGGTGTCCCATGCGTTGTCCCGGTCGGGCATCGCCCATCGCATCAAGACGCTGGGCATTCCAGGCGAGTTTGGACAGTCCGCGTACCTCGCCGAGGATTTGTATGTGAAGTACGGCCTCACTGGTCCCAAGATGGCCGAGGCGGCATTGGAACTCATCGGCTGAAGCGTGCCTTTGGGAGAGTTCGGCTTACGGGCCGACCGTATTTCAAAGCAACCGGTGACTACCGGAGGTGGGTGGGAACGTCATCGGACGCCGTCAGCGCCGCCGTGGACTTTCGATGCGGAAAAACCGCTCATCTCCCTCCGTGTTTGGGAGTTCCACGGACAGCGGTCCGCTCCTATCCGGTGGGGCCAGGTTGGTGACCGTTTGCCATGCCGTGGCCTCCGGACGCGCCGCTGTCAGCACGGCATAGGTCTGTCCTGCGGTGGCGGTGAACGTCAGGCGGAGGCGTCCGCCGCTGGAATCCTGGATCCAGCGTGCGGAAAGGTCTCCGAGACCGGCATCGGGCACATCGCCGCGTCCGGGGGTGCCGCCGGCCACCGCGCTGGGCTGCCAGGCTCCGGCCAGCCCCCAGTCCGACAGGGGACCTGATGGATCGCGCCGGGTCAGCGAGTAGCCCCGTCCGTCGGTGGCGGGTTGCCACCGGTCGTCGTAGACGAAATCGAGCACGGGTTCTCCGAGTGGACCGGTCAGGGTCAGCGTGTCCCCCGCATTATTGAGCCGGCCGGAATAGGGACCTGCGACGCGGGGTCCGTCCCCGTAGCGCTCGACAAACGCCGCCGGATTGCGGGCGATGACGAGGTGTTCCCCGGGCCAGAGGTCGCCAGAAGTGTTGGGGAACGCGTAGGTAATGCCTCCCGACACGGCGAATCCCTCGAGGTCCATCGAACGGTCGCCCACGTTGCACAGCTCCAGGTACTCGAAGTCCTCAGCTTCCAGCGCGCTGCCCGGAGGCGGGTCCGGCGGATGGTACATGATCTCGGTGATTCGCAGGTCCGGGAGGGTGACGGCGTATGTGGCGGAGGCGGGCGGGCTCCACCGGGAGCCGTTTCGCGCGCGGGCGACAAGACGGGCATTGGCGCCCAGCGAGATCGGACCGACATACCGGAGCGCACCCTGGGAGATCGCGCCTCCGGCGGTGCGGGGATCCGTTCCATTGAGCGTGTAGTGCACCGGGTGCGAGGCGGTGATCTGCACGGTGACGCCTCCAGGGTAGTAACCGGAGGGGCGATCCAGTACCGGCCAGGGAACGATGGTGGAATCAATCCAATCCAACCGGCGGGTGATCCATTCCTTCAGAAAGCCGATCTCTTCGGCATAGGTCCGTCCAATGAATGCGTTGGGCCAGACGTACTGGCCCAGGATGCGCCACTTCTGGAAATTGCGGACCTGCGCTTCGGCCAGTTGATTGGTATAGCCGTCCACCAGGGCCAGCACCCGCTCCGTCGCCAGGGGACCCATGCGCAGGGACGCCCAGCGGTCGGTGTATCGCTGCGCGAAGGCGGGATCTTCGAAGAGACGCCGGTACCACGGATAATCCTCATCGCCGAGCTGCACCGAGTACCAACCGGCGGGATCTTCGCCCCCGAGATAGTTGGCGTTTCCAAAACTCAGATTGTAGTCCCAGATCGGACCCATGGCGAGGCGGCCCCCGCGGTCCTTGTGCATGAAGGTGCTCAACCGGAATCCGTCAATGTTCTTCGCCACCTCGACGAGCCAGTGATGGTCCACGAAGGCGTCGGCATCAATGTAAGGGGCATAGCCTGCGACCGGATCCCGATACCGGCTGCCGTACAGCGCCGACTCGAAACGGTTCAGGTAGGTGCGGATCCACTGGGTTTGGATGGAGGTCAGATCGCGCGGACGGGGCCATTCGAAGCCCAGCTCCTGGCCACGGGGGGTGACAAACCGCGCGTCCGTGCCGTCGAAGCGGTCCTTTTTGAGCAGGTAACCGCCGGTGAGTTCCGGCTCGGCGATGTCGGTGGATTCCACTTCGGGGATGTCCACGCGGTCCGCGCCGCCCTTGACCTTCTCCACCAGCACGTACACGCCTTGGTAATCGGCGCCATCCACGGTGCCGGACCGGTTGACATAGACCTCCACAAATCGTGTCCGCGGCGCGTAGCGTCCGATGCGGTTGCTCAGGTCATACGCCAGCACATCGCGCACGAGGCTTTTGTCCGTGTACGGGGCATAGAGCACCCAGTCGGCTTCGGCCGGCAGGTCGAGAAGGCTCACTGCCCGGTCGGATCCATCCTCCTGATTGCACTCGATCCCATACGACTTCTTGGGAAATTGGGTGGAACTGGACCCGCGGATCTCGATGCCGGCGCGAACGTGGAGGGACACCGGGCTCGACCAATCGGACCGGACGGGACGCGGCTCGATCACGGAGACATAGGCCGGTATGCGGGTGTCTTCACCGATGCTTCGCCCGTGGGTTTCAATGAGGAGCAGGGGCAGATCCGAGGAAAACGACTGCTGGGAAGCGGCGATTTGCGAATACCCGGCTCCGGCGATCGGCCCGGGAACCTTGCCAGGGGCGATGACCCGGGCGCGGACGCGGAGGGAACGGTCCACGAGAATCGGATCCTGGAAGGCGGTTGAGTTGGTGGTGGGTATTGTGCCGTCGAGCGTGTACCAGAGGGTTCCCGCGCCTTCCGTCGTGAACAACCGAAGTTCAAAGGGGCTTGTGAAGGCGCCGCCCGGGCGGGAGAACGTGACGCCCCCGGCAATTTCGGGCCAGGCTGGGGCGTTGGGGGCGCGCGGGGTGGGGCGCTCGAAATACACGAACGGCGGGCCCGCGGGGTCGGGATTCGGGGCCGCGGAGACATCCGGGAATTGTTGCGGATAGCCCGGGCCGAATTCGCTGGCAAGGGTCCGTCCGTCCGGATGCACCAACGCGAGGTATCCGCCGGCTCCGGCCAGCTTGAAGTTGGTGTGCATCGGGCCTGAGGCCGGCGCGCGGTTTTTTCCGGACGCGAACACGACCACCACGTCATTGCCCGGGACGACCTGTGGCGGAAAACGCCAGCGGGTGAGATGGGTGGGGGTATCCGTGAGATACCATCCCTCCAGGGAAACATCCGCCGGGGTGGTGTTGCGGATTTCAACCCAATCCGGAGTCGCCCGATCCGCGTCGGTCAGCGACGCCGCGTTGCGTGCGACGACTTCGCTGATCTCCAATTGGGCCAGGACCGGATTCAACGAGGCCAGCAGGCAAAGGAATCGGAGCAACGAGGGACGCGGCATGTGAGGGAAGTGTGGCAGGATCTGGGGAATAGTCAGTGGTTCGTTGTTCGTCGTTCGTCGTTCGTTGTCACTAACCCCAGACCCCAGACCCCAGGCCCTCTCACCCCCCTTCCCGCCGCAGAATTTCCAGCGGGGGTTGATTCGCAATGCCGCGGCTGCCGGCGAGGCCGACGACCAGCGTCAATGCAGGGACGGCGGCCAGCGCGAGGATCAGCGGCGTCCAGGAGAGGACGTAGGCCGATTGGAACGCGAAGCGGGCCAGCGCCCAACTGGCGGCCACGGCCAGAATACCGGCCAGCACAGCCGCCAGGAGGCCCAGGGCGATATACTCGGCCATCAGGATGCTCCGGATCTGTGCGCGGCTCGCGCCCAGCGTGCGCAGGAGAATGCTTTCCTGCATCCGCTGCCAGCGTCCGGAGAGCACCGCTCCCGCCAGCACGATCAATCCGGTAACCACGGTGAACAGCGCCATGAAGCGCACGACGAACCCCACCTGGGTGAGCACCCGGTCGAGCGTCTGGAGCACCAGGATGAGGTCAATCACGCTCACGTTGGGAAATTCGCGCATGAGGGTCTGCTGCATCCGCGCCGATTCACCGGCATTTTGAACACGGGTGGCGACCAGGTGCATGGCGGGAGCCGCCTCCAGGGAGCCGGCGGGGAAGAGGACGAAGAAGTTGGGCCGGACCTGGCGCCAGTCCACCTTGCGCAGGCTTCCCACCACGGTCTTCAAGGGCATGCCCTGGACATCCCATACCAGCGGATCTCCGACCGTCACGCCGAGATCCTCGGCGATGCGTTCCTCAAGCGATATGGGAATCGGGTCCTCCGCCGGGTCCACCGCGGGAGTCCAGTGACCGGCGACCAACGTTTCCGCCTCGGTCAGATGGGTACGCCACGTCGTGCGATATTCCCGGCGCAGCACCCATTCGGGAATCTCCCGTCTCGAACCGGGGGTGGATCGCGGGTTGGCGTCCTTCGCGAGGGTCTCGACAGGCTGCCCCTTCAATTCGGCCAACCGCATGGTCACGACCGGCGCCTCGTCCAGTGCCGGAAGCCCCAGGCTTTGGAGGGTGGAGATGACGCCGTCACGCTGGTCGGGCTGGATATCGAACAGGATGGCGTTTGGCCGCTCCGGCGCATTGTCCGGAAACAACTGCCGCAGGAGGACGTCCCGGGTGAGTTGCAGGGTGAGCAGCAGGAAGGTCCCGAGCCCGAGTGCGACCAGGAGCAGGGTGGTGCGATTGTGGGGGCGATGGAGGTTGGCCAGGCCTTGCCGCCACGGAAACGGCAACGACCGGGGAGAGCCACGGCGCACCACCCAGGCGAGTCCCCGGCCTGCCGCCGCGAGCACCAGGAAGGCCGCGGCGAGCCCGCTGGCAAATCCCAGGCCTTCCTGCCATCGCCGGGTTTGGCTGATTGCGAAGACGGTCACACCCAGGGCGATCAGGGCCGCGAGCGCATGGCGGAGGGGATCGGACCCGGTCGGCGGTTGGAAGGCGGCCCGGATCGCAGCGAGCGGTGGAACCCGGCGCACGGCGAGCAGCGGCAGCAGCGCGAAAAGCGAACACAGGCCGAATCCGGTCAGGGCGGCCACCAGGGCGCCTGTCCAATCGAAGGCGGCCGTGAAGGGAAACGGAATGAAGGCACGAACCATGCCGGGAAGCCAGGCGGCCACCACCGTTCCCAGCGCAATGCCGGTGGCGGTGCCGAAGGCTCCGAGCAGAAGGGCCTGCGCCAGGTAGATGCCGAAAGTCCGCGGCAGATCCGCGCCGAGGCATCTCAGGATGGCGGCATTGCCGAGCTTTTGTTGGAGGTGGGCATGGAGGGCGCTGGCGATGCCGACGGCACCGAGCAGCAGGGCCGTCAGGGCCACCAGGTTCAGGAAGCGGTGGAGATTCTCCAGGGCGTCGCCGAGATCTTTCTGGCGCTCGGCAACGGTGTCCGATTCGAGACGGAGGCTCCGCCATTCCGGAGTCCATTGATTCACGAGGGCCTCGATGTCCTGTCCGGGCGGGAACCGGAAATGAAACCGGTAGCGGGCGAGGCTGCCGGCCTGGAGCAGTCCCGTGGATGGCAGGTCGCCGGCCGCGAGATAGACCCTTGGGGCCAGGCTGGCCACGACCAGGGTATCCCCGGGGACCCGCCGTAGGGCCCCAAGGACGCGAAATGTCCGCCGTCCCAATTGCACCGAATCTCCGGCCTTGAGCCCGAATTGATATAGAAGGCCCTCCTCCGCCAGCACGCCGCCGCCGCGGGAAAGTCCGGCCGCGGCCTCCGGCGGATCCGACTCGATGGAGCCGTAGAACGGGAAGGCGCCGTCGAGCGCTCTCGCATTCACCAGGCGGGTGCTGTTGGACACGACGAGCATGGTGGTGAAGCTGGTCTCCCGGGCGGATTCGCCGCCGAGGCGGGCGATGGCAGACTCGACCTCGGCGGTGGGCGGCCGGCGGGAGGTGAGGACCAGGTCCGCGCCGAGGAGCGATTTGGCCTGCTCGTGGATGGTCCGCTGCAGATTCCGTCCCAGCGACCCGATGGCCACGAGGGCGGCGATGCCCAGACTGATGCTCGCCGAGAACAGGAGCAGGCGACGGCGCGAGGTCCGGGAATCCCGCCACGCCATTCGCCATACCCACACCGAAAACAAGGCGGCCACCCAGCGCACGCGGGCAGGGTAGGCGCGGAACGCGTGGACCGACAGCCCGCGATGCGCGGGATGACTTGGGGATTTCTTCCCGCGTGGCGACCGCTACCGTGGGGGACATGTTCCGGCCTTGTATTGATCTGCGCGAGGGACGGGTGGTCCAGATCGTCGGCGGCACGCTGTCCGATTCCGGCGCGGGGGTGCGGACTCACTTCACCGCCGCCGAGCCGCCCGAATGGTTCGCGCGCCGGTATCGCGAGGACGATCTGCGGGGTGGCCACGTGATCGCCTTGGGACCGGGAAACGATCAGGCGGCGCGGGCCGCGCTGGCGGCGTGGCCCGGAGGCCTGCAATACGGCGGCGGCGTGCATTCCGGCAATGCTGCCGACTGGCTTCGGGCGGGAGCGTCGCACGTGATCGTGACCTCCTGGATCTTCCGCGACGGCCACCTGGACGAGGAACGGCTGGGGGAACTGGCGCGGCGGGTGGGACGCGAGCGGCTGGTGCTGGACCTCAGTTGCCGCCGGCGCGCGGAAGGATATGTCGTGATGACCGATCGTTGGCAGACGGCGACGGATCTGGTGCTTTCGGCCGCAGTCTTTGAGCGTCTCGCGGCGTCCTGCGCCGAATTCCTGGTCCACGCCGTGGACGTGGAGGGGCTCTGCCATGGCATTGACGCCGGCCTGGTGGTGTCGCTTGCCGACTGGTCGCCCCTGCCGGTGACCTATGCCGGCGGCGCCAGGTCGCTGGAGGATCTTGAGCGGGTCGAGAAGGAGGGACGGGGCCGCGTGGACCTGACCATCGGAAGTGCTCTCGACCTTTTCGGAGGGACCGGGGTGCGATACGCGGATGCCCTGGCGTTCAATCGGGTCCGGGTCCGGGGAAGGAGGAAGGAGGAAGGAGGAAGGATGAAGGATGAAGGATGAAGGATGAACAGAAGCTCAGGTCATCCGTCCGCCTGCATCTGGCGCTGAGAGGGATCCCTTCATCATTCTGACCGCCTCATTCCCACTTTCACCGATCACACCGTCAGGATTTCCTTTTCCTTGTGCGCCAAGTGCTGATCGAGCTTGGCAATGTACTGGTCGGTCAGCTTTTGCACCTCGCCCTCGGCGGTCTTTACCTCGTCTTCGGAGACGCCGCCGTCGGCTTTGACTTTCTTCAAGGCTTCCAATGCCTGCCGCCGTTCATTGCGCAGGGCGACCCGGCTGTCCTCGGCCATCTTGCGGCAAATCTTGACGAATTCCTGGCGCCGTTCGGCGCTGAGTTCCGGCAGGACGATGCGGATGAATTTGCCCTGGGTGGCGGGGTTGAGGCCCAAGTTGGCCGACTGGATTCCTTTCTCGATGGCCTTGACGTTGGACTGGTCGAACGGCGTGACCAGGAGCATCCGCGACTCCGGTGCGGAGATCGTGGCCAGTTCCTTCAGGCGCATGTGGGAACCGTAAGCTTCGATCGCGAGATTCTCGATCAGCGCCGGGGAGGCTTTGCCGGTGCGAACCCCGGCGAACTGATGCACGAGATGCTCCTCGGTCTTGAGCATCTTCTCCTCGGTTTCCAGCAGGACGTCGTCAATGGCCATGGCAGGGATGGGCGGAAGGGTCAGGGTTATTCGCCGACCAGGGTGCCCACCGGTTTTCCAGTGATCACCCGGAGCAGGTTGTGCGGCTTGAAGAAGTCGAAGACGATGATGGGCATCTTGTTGTCCCGGCAGAGCGCGAAGGCGGCGGAGTCCATGACCTTCAGGTCCTGCTTGAGCGCCTCGTCGTAGGAGAGCCGGGTGTAGCGCACCGCGTCGGGATACCGCTTCGGGTCCTTGTTGTACACGCCGTCCACCTTGGTGGCCTTGAGGACCACCTCGGCGTTCATTTCGTTGGCCCGGAGGGCGGCGGCTGTGTCGGTGGAGAAATACGGGTTCCCCGTGCCCGCCGCGAAAATCACCACCCGGCCCTTTTCGAGATGGCGCACGGCCCGGCGCCGGATGAACGGCTCGGCGATGGCCGTCATGGTGATCGCACTCAGCACCCGGGTTTGGATGTCGAGTTTTTCGAGGGCGTCTTGGAGAGCGAGCGCATTGATGACCGTGGCGAGCATGCCCATGTAGTCCCCGGTGGCCCGCTCGATCCCCTTTTCGCTGCCCGCGATGCCGCGGAAAATGTTGCCGCCGCCTACCACGATGACCACTTGGACGCGCAGTTTGCGGATTTCCGCCACCTGGGCGGCCATGCCGTGTACCGCCTCCGGGTCAATGCCGGCGCCTTGGGGCCCTCCGAGAGCTTCGCCGCTGAGTTTCAGGAGAATGCGTTGATATTTCGAGACGCGTGAAGGGCGGGGCTTATTTTGCATCGGCGGGTGGCGTTGTACCAGTGGGCGAATCTCCGGTCAAACGACCTGCCGGAGCGGCGCGGCCCGGCGCAGGGTGTCGGCCGCCGGGCACGCTGGGTCGCTATCGCTATGACCGCGGCTTCAGCACCTTGAAGAGATCCTCACCGTCCCGACGGATCTGGAGGAGGATGCCCTTGGAGAGAAGAGCCTCCTGCAGGAGGGACTGGAACTGCGCGGGTGACTTCACGGACGCATGATTGACCTCGATGATGAGGTCGCCGGGCTGGAGTTCCTGTTCCGCGGCGAGGCTCTTCGGAACCACGGCGGTCACCCGGACTCCTCCCTCGACCGAAGCGTCCCTGGCAGCGTCCTCGTCGAGCGCCTCGACTCGCAGCCCGTACAGGGAATCGTTTTCGCCCCGGCTATGGTTTCCCTCACGCCCCCCGCGCATGATTGCCCAGCGTTCCTCCATGACGGGCAGCGGGGCCGGTTCAACGCGGACCTGGAGGGAGCGGTCTTCCCGCCGGACGTCCAGTATTACCGTGGATCCGGGGCGTTTGCGGGACACTTGGGCGCGAAGCTCGCTGGGGTCGGCGACCGCCCGGCCGTCCACCGCGGTGATCACGTCGCCACTCTCCAGTCGGGGTTCGGACCGGCTGGACGGTCCGTCCGGGGCGATGGCGCCCACCACCACGCCGTTCTCCAGACCGGGCACCCGCCGGCGAACGCGCTCGTTGTCGCGCAGGGAGCCGATGGTCAATCCCAGCCAGGATCGGACGAAACGGCCGTCCTCCACAAGGCGTCCGGCGATTTCGCGGGCCAGATTGGAAGGAATGGCGAATCCGATCCCGGAATTGATGCCGCCGATCATGGAGTTGATCCCGATGACGCGGCCCTCGATGTCCACCAGCGGTCCCCCGGAATTGCCTGGATTGATGTTGGCGTCGGTCTGCAGGAAGGCTTGGTCGAAGAGTCCGCCGGCAATGTCGCTTCGTCCTTTGGCGCTGATGTGGCCGAAGCTGATGCTGTAGTCGAGTTGGTAGGGAGCCCCGACGGCGATTGCGAATTCGCCGACCCGCACGCGATCCGAATCACCGAAGGTGACCGCCGGGAGGTCTTTGGGCGGATTCTGGATGCGGAGCACCGCCAGATCCGAGTCCGCATCCGTTCCCCGGATGGCGGCTTCAAATTGCCGCCCGTCGCGCAATCGCACCCGAATTTTCTCCGCATTGGCCACCACATGGTGATTGGTCAGCACGTCACCCTCGGCGCTGAGAATCATTCCGGAGCCATGCCCTCCAAAGTCGGGACCGGCATCGGAATCCTTCTGCCGTTCCAGCCGGCGGCGGAATTGTTCTTTCCATTCGTCCGGCAGCGATTCGAACCACGGATGAAGCGCGGCCGCGCCGGCGGTGGATTCCTTTTCAGCGACATCAATGACCACGACGGACGGGGAGACCTTTTCCGCCACGGCCACGAAGGCTTCGTTCAACTGCCGGGCGACATCCAGTGCCCGCGTCCCCTCCGCGGCATCCAGCCGAGGAAGTGCGGCCAGCAAGGCGCCGAGGATGAGCGGTCGAACGTCTCGTATTCCTTCCAGGATGCGCATCCGCCCACCGTACGATTCCGCCCGCAGCCTGCAAGCAGGTGAACTGAGTCCCGGAAGATTGAAGGCGGGGTTCAGGGGGCCGGCGACAGGTCAATCATCGGCAGGACTGCCCCTCCCTGCGTTTCGTTCATGCGGATGACGTTCAAATCGAGCGAATCCACGCGGCGGTCGCGATTGACGTCGAAGGGAGATGTGATGGTGGCCGGGTTGAGAAGGCTCCGGGAATTGGCGCGCACCCGCATCATGTCTGCGGCGTCCACGCCCGCCGAGGTGGAGGAGTCGGCGGTGTCCCCGGGCGCGCTGCCCACGTAGAAGGTGTCCGGAGCCCACAGCCCGGTGCGGGCCGAGGGCATCACGCTGACTTCCGTCCAGCGGCGCATCAGGGCGCTGTCCGGCCAGATCAAGGTCACGCGGTCGGATCCGTTCACTCCGGCGCCCCGGCGGACGGCGATCGCGGAGGGCGCGGGGCCCGCGGCCCAGCCGGCCGGATTGTTGTCGTTGCCCACACGCACCCGGATGTCGGCCGGGGTCGGATCCGCAGGGAGTTTCCAGATGTCCACCAGGAGACCATTAAAACCGCGGCTGTAGGTGGTCACGTGGTCAATCGTGGCGCGTCCTCCCGCGAACAGGACCTGCTTGCCGAGGGCGATCGCCCGGTCATCCTGGGAATTGGCCGCCAAGTCGCGGCCATCGAAATCCGATCCGTTGTAGAAGATCTGCCGAGAGATCACATAGGAGCCATTCAAGGCGAAGTTGCGGATGAGGTCTATGCCCGTCTGGTTGAGGACGTCTGTGGCCAGCGGCGGCATGTGGTATAGGCCCATGTCCGAAACGCGCTGGTACATGATCGAAGCGTTGATGTCTCCGGGCTTAAAGATCCGGGCGCTGGCGATCCCCAGGTCGTCGGTGACGGGACCGTTGATGATGCCCGAAGCGCCCAGAGGCACGCTGAAGCGTGCATCCCATGACCCGCGTCCGATGTTCCCGGGCATGTGGCAATAGGCGCAGTTGGCGTCGAGATACGACTTGAACCGGTGTTCCAACGGCGCCGAAGTGTCGTCCATCGCGACCAACCGGGGCAGGGAGGCAGGGGAGGTGATCACCGGATTCAATGCCCCGAGATTGCTGATATGGACCAATTGGTTGAGCGTGTTGCCTTGGCGGACGACGTCGCGGTTCAACTGGCGGGTGCTGAATCCCAGGACAAATCCGGCGCCCGCATTGTGACACACCATGCATTCGGACCGGCTTGGATAATGCCATCGCTGGGCGCGAATGGTGCCGCCGTCGTCAATCAGCAGATCCTCGTCATCGCCTTCGTCAGCGACGAGGTCGGCATCCGAGCCGTCCGACCGCCACCGATAGGTGATCCCGTACGCGGCGTTGCTGGTCTTGACGATGAACCGGGTTTCCAAGCGGCGCCGGGTGGCCGGGTTGCCGCGCACCGTCTCAATGTCGAAGTGCTTTACCCAGACCATTCCCGTCGGAAACGTCCACTGGTCGGAGGCGCTCCGCTGGACCTTCGACGTGGCGTCTTGGAAGAAAAACCAGCGCCGCTTGATGGCATTGTCCGACCAGAACGGCGACGCCACATCATAGGGAGCCACTTCCGGCCGGGGGTTGAGGTTGGCCAAGTCGGGAAAGACGCCGGTCTGGCTTAGGGTCGCCGGCAGATTCGGGCCCGACCCGGTATTGCGGACCAGCTTTGAGACGCGCTCGCCAATGCGCTGAATCAGGAGCAACTCTCCCGTGCCCGGATGAATTCCGAACCCGGCGGCACCGACATCCGCCGTGGCGATCTTGGTGACCGTCGGCGGTCCCGAGGTCTGGAAGGTCATGGCCCAGAGATGGGCGGCGATGTAGTCGCCAAAGAGATATTTGCCGCGGAGGGAGGGATAGTTGGTTCCCCGGTACACCACGCCGCCGATCACCGCGCTTCCCTGGAGGTTCGGATTTCCGCCGGACCGCGAGTACTGGTAAATCGGGGGGGTGTAGCTGAAGGAGGGCGGTGGGGCTCCAATGTGGGCGTAGGGGTTGAACAGGGTGCCCTCGTAGTGAGCCCAGCCATAGTTGGCGCCTTTCATCAGCCGGTTGACCTCCTCGCGTTGGACCCCGCCGACATCGCCAAAGTAGGCCTGGCCGGTCGCTGGATCGAAAGACATGCGGTGCGGATTGCGGGTGCCCACGGCCCACATCTCGGTGCGGACTTTGGCGGGATCCACCGTCTTGCCGTTGAAGCTGGTGGCGCCGACAAAGGGGTTGTCGGGCGGAATCCAGTAACCTGAACCCAGGGTGGGATGCGGATTGGGCACCAGGCTTCCAGGACGGCCGTCCACATCAATTCGGTGCACGGCAGAGAAGAAGCCCTCGTCAATCCGTTGCGACGACTTGTACACGTCGTTCTGGTTGCCTTCGTCGCCAATCGGTACGTACAGGTAGCCGTCGGGGCCGAACTGGATGTCGCCACCCTGATGAATGTAGTCGCGGTCGTGCTGCTGGAAGAGGATTTGTTCGGAACCGGGAAGAGCCCGATAAGGGTTCGTCGGATCGGTAAAGAACCGGGACAGGGTGATGTACACCTTTTCCTGTTCCCGGTTGGTCCTCGAATAGTACACGTAGAATTGGCGGTTCTGCGCGTAGTTGGGGTGGAAGGCGAGACCGACCAGACCGGATTCCCCGCCCAGTGGCGCAAAGATGACCCCCGTGAGATCCAGGAACACCGTCCGGGTGGGCGCGAGCAGGTTGGTCACCACCAGGATGCGCCCGAGCTGGCCGGTCAGGAAGATTTCATTGGTGCGTCCGGGAGGCACGGCCATGCCGACGATGAGGTCCGTGGCAATCGGGAAGCGAAGGCCGGGAAATGCATTGACGACCGAGTACTCCGAGGCGGGAGGCACCGACGGAAGGGCGGGCGGGTTGGCGATGTAACGCTGCGCCGCCACCGGGGGCAGGAGGGGGCCGGCCAAGTGGAAAAGCAACCAGAGTAGGACGGTCCAGCGAACGACCATGCCGGATTCTTGCCGCAAAACCCGTCGAAGCAACAATTCAAAAGAGGACGTAAATGGGTTAGTAGCGGTGATGTTCGGGTTCATGGACATCGTGCATCAAGGGTGGGAACGCCCCAGAATCCAATGGAGGAGAGCCGTTTCGGAAGCGACTTCCGGTGAGACCGTGAGCTGGTCGGGAGCCTCGGCGGCCGAGTAGAGCTTCTCCGTGATGGGGGTGCGAAACCGGGAGCCGGTGTGATGGATCCACAGTGGACGGGGGGCGGCCAGCGACGCCGCTCCGTCCGGCCCCCCGATGAGGCGAATGCCGGGAACAAATGTCTCCGCCCCGAGAAACTGGCGGTCGTCGTCCCAATTCAGGGCGCCGGCGTCCGCCACGACCCCATCCGCGGCGCGGGCCGCCAGCAGGGTCCACAGTCCGGCGGCGCCGTCTCCGACCAGGATGACCCGCCGCGGGCGGACCACCTGGCGCACATAGGCCACGGCGTTGAGGATGTCTTGCACGCGTTCCTGGACGAGGGTCCGGTGATAAGTGCTGAACGACCCGTCCAGCGGGGTGTAGTGCGGCAGGGTGGGATCCTTCGAAGGACCGGTCTGGAAGGCGTCAAAGGCCAATACCGGAATCCGCGCCTCCAGGAGGCGCGCGGCCAGGGAGGCCCGTTCGCCGTCGCGGCCGATTGCAGCGCGACCGTCGGGGTGGACCAGGACCACGGCGGCCGAGAACTGGTCTCCGTCCGGAAGCAGCAGCCGGCGTTCGACCCGGTCGCCCCGTCCGGCTCGCCCGATCGCCCCCTCGATCCGCAAGGCCGGACGGTCGCCGCTTTCGATGGCGAGCACACGTGCCCAGTACGGAACGAAGCTCCGCAGATGATTGGTGAAGGCCACCCGATTGGTGGGCAGAGCCGCGGCCAGATCCGCCTGCCGCTGGCGGATCCATTGCTGGACGAATTGGGCTTCATTCAGGGCGCCCGGCGGCGGAAGGTTGTCGGGATACACCCGCAGCAGCGCCGCCGGCGGGATCGCGTCCGGCATGTCGGGGATGTCCGCGGTCTCCGAACGGTTAAGCAGCCAGCGGGCCAGCCAGCCCGCGGCCAGGGCGCGGGAGCCGGCGTGGTCGTTGTGCGGCCCTTCCAGGCTGAGCGCGCGGAACCGGTTTGACGCGTTCATCAGTCCATAAATCCGGTGAATTTCCGGCCCCTCCACGCTGAGGGTTGTCCGTGTCCAATCCCCGCTGGCTCCCACCAGCAATTGCGGCCGCGGGGCGAATGCGGCCGCAAATTCGACGTTGTCGCCGATTATTCGGAGACCGGGGGCGTTCTCGCACGGGCAGTCGCCCTGGTGCGTGTGGGAAATCATGCACACCGGCGACAGTACCTTGACGCGGAGGTCCACGGCGGACAGCAGGAATCCCAGCAGCGCCCCGCTGTCCGCCGCAGTGCAGCCGATGCGGTCCGGGTCCACCCCGTCGAGATCCGAAAGGAAGTCCAGCGACCGAATCCCGTTCCACAGTTGTTGTCCGAGCAGGTTCAGGTTCCAAAGCTGGAGGGCCGGGTCGCGGAATACGGCGGCATGACCCGCATAGGGGTCGGACGCCGCTTCGGTAGAGCGCGGAACGAACTGGAGGGTGTCCTGGTAGCCAATGAGGTCGGGGCTGAACACCACGAAGCCGAGGCGCGCGAGTTGCATGCAGCGCGCGGGCATGTGAACCGCCTCCGTCTGCTCCAGGCGTCCCCCCGGCCAGTGGCCGTGCGGACACAGCGCGGCCGGAAAGGGACCGGCACTCGGGGACAGCGGACGATACAGGTTGCCGGCCAGATAGACTCCGGGCGAGGTCTGCAACTGCACCTTCTCCACGGTAAAACCGTCCCCCGCCACGCGGCCAAACACGCGGGCTTCCAATGGAGTGCGGGCCGGGAGGGGCACCAGGCCGGCGCTGGTCAGGATTTGCGATCGGATGTCCGCGGCGCGCTGATTCCACGCGTTGAGGTTGGTGTAGCTGCCGAAGACTCTTGGCGTGTTCGGATTCCGGAGCGGGCCCGTCCGCGCATCGGCGGACGGCAGCTCGGCCGTCGTGGATCCACCGAGGATCGCGGACAGCACCAGCGCCGGAAAGTATCGCATGGCGAAGGCTATCCCAAATGGCCGGCGGAGGGAAGGTGCCGGGCGCTGCCGGCGGGAGATTGGATCCGGGGCCGCCGGCTCCACGAGCCGGTCAAGACGCCCGGAGCCCCTTGAAGAATCCCTCGGCCGTCCTCGAGGTCTCCTCGGCAATGGCCTCCACGGAGCGTCCGGTGACCTGGGCGGCCATTTCGGCGATCAGGCACACATAACCCGGCTCGCACCGCTGCCCCCGGTGCGGCGCCGGAGCGAGAAAGGGACAGTCGGTTTCCAGCATGTATTCGCCGGGTGTGGTGCCGGCCAGGGCGGCTCGGACGTTGGCGCCGTTCTTGAAGGTCAGGATGCCGGTGAAGCTCACCAGCGCGCCGAGCCGGTGAACGTCGTCCAACTCCCGGGGTCCGCCGGCGAAACAATGGAAGACGCCGCGAACGCGTCCGGCGTGCGGGGCGAACTGGGCGATGGTGTCGTTCCAGGAATCCCGGGTGTGAATGACGACATTGAGCCCGAGTTCCGCCGCCACCTCGAGTTGCTGCTCAAAGACCGCCCGCTGCCGAGCTTTGACGGCCTCGTCGTCGTCCGGACCGCCCGCGCCAACGCGGGAGGGCAGCCGGTGGTAGTCGAGTCCGCATTCTCCGATCGCCACGACCCGGGGATGCGCGGCGAGGGCGCGCAATTCGGCCCGAAAATCAGCCGTGGATTCGGATGCGTGTCCCGGATGCCATCCCACCGCGGCGAATACCCCGGCGTGGCGTTCCGCCAGGGCCACAGCCCTCCGGCTCGACTCCAGGTCCGTGCCGATCGAAATCACCCGGGTGACCCCGGCGTCACCGGCCCGTTGCAGCACCTCCGGCAGATCCCCGGCAAATTCCGGGAAGTCGAGGTGCGCATGGGTATCCACGAAGTTCATGTCGTTGCCGGCGATGAAATGCCTTATCGCGGGAATCGAACCAAGGCTGGAATGGCCCGGGCTGCGTCGGACTCTGAAGCGCCCAGGCCCGATGCTCAACGGCGCGTTGTCCCGACGGCGGGACGAATCCTCCCGCCGATCGAGGGCGCGCTGCGGATGCACGACTGGGCGTTTCCGGCGCCAGGCGCAACAGCGCTCCTCATGGACCATGCGAAGATTCCTTGAGGATTACTCATTTGGAGGTTCGACATTGCCGGCGATCCCGATAGCGTGCCGGCCGTGATACCCCTGTGTCCTCCGTCAGTGATCCTGACGCACGAAAGCGACTTGGACGGACTGCTGTCCGGGTTGCTGCTCGTGCGTCTGGCCCGGGGGCTGTTTGGATCGGAGGTCACGCTGCAAGCCTGGAACTATCAGGGGTGGCGCAACCGCCAGATGACCGAGCGGGTGGCGTGGGTATCGGACTTCACCTTCGAGCCGCGGCTGGATCGTCCGGACTGGCTCATCGTGGACCATCATCAATTCGAGACCCGCCCCGCCCAGGCGCGGCTGGTGCATGATCCCTCGCGGTCCGCCGCCTGCCTTGCCTACGGGTTGTGCCGCGAGGCCGGGCTGAACTCGCCGGTGCTGGACCGGTTGGTGCATCTGAACAACATCGCCGATCTATGGTGGAATCAGGATTCGGAGTTTGATCTGGCCACGGACTACGCCGGCTTGGTGAAGCAGTACGGGTTTTGGACCCTCCACCGGCTCATTGGCGGGGATCCGGAACGGCTGCTGGACCATCCCCTGCTCGAAGTCATGGCGGTCCGGCGACGGGTGGAGAATCCCATCGGCTACGCGTGGTGCGAGCGGCATGTGGAGCCCGTGGCGTCGGAGGTCGGTGTGGTGCATACCTCTGTCGGCGATGCCAATCTGATCGTCCACCAGTTGCTGGATCGCCGGGCGACGCCCTACCCGGTGCTGGTCACCCTGTTTCCCAAGGCCAATCGCACCGTGGTCGCGAGCCTGCGCAGCCTTCACGGCGAGGCGTTGCGCGTGGCGTCGCGCCTGCAGGGCGGCGGGCATCCCAACGCCGCCGGCGCGACGCTGCCGCGGTCGGTGACCGACGTGGAATCCGCAGTCGAGTACCTGCGGGAATGTCTTTCCCCCAACGACCCAGAATATGACCCCTTGCGGGTCACGGGGGAATTGCGCCTATGACATCCACATCATGAAGGCCCCAAAAGCGTTCCGAGGAGTTCTCCCGATATTTTGCTTGCCAAGTAACCGTAAATTTGATGTCGGTTACTTAATTATGGAGGTCTGGTCTATGCGCCGCCTTGGGCGGCTGGTACTCGCGTGCGCGGGTCTCGCCGGAGTCGGTTTTCATTTGGCGGCCCAGTATCCAACCCTCAGTCCGCCGCCATTTTCGACGTCCCCGCCGCGGGCCGAGTACCGGTTGGTCAACGCCTTTCCCGGTGTGTCATTTCCACAGAGCCAGGATCGGATCATCAGCCTTGCGGTTCCTCCCGGGCGCACCAATGAACTCTACGTCACCGGACATCGCGGCAAGATTTTCGTCATCACCAACCTGGCGCGTCCGACCAAGGCGGTGTTCCTCGACATCACCGCCGACACCTATGCTCCGGGAGGCGAGTCGGGGTTGGTGGGGCTGGCCTTTCATCCCCGGTACGAGGAGAACGGGTACTTCTACGTGGCCTATACCAGGACCAACCGCCCGGCGGCCAAGATGTACGATGTGGTCTCGCGCTTTCAGCGTGACCCGAAGAATCCGTGGCGGGCGCTGCCCAAGTCAGAACAGGTGTTGATCGCCCAACTGGATATCAATGACACCCATCAAGCCGGCGACCTGCATTTTGGACCGGATGGCTATCTATACGTCTCCCTCGGGGACGGCGGCGGCGGGACCGGAGTGCAGGCGTCGCAGCGGATTGATCGCGACTTCTTCGGCGGCATCCTGCGCCTGGATGTGGACGGCCGTCCCGGAAGCCTGGCGCCGAATCCGCACCCGGCGGTCGGCAGTGGCTACTGGATTCCCCAGGACAATCCGTTTGTTGGGGCCGATCAGTTCAACGCCCTCACGGTCAATCCCGATCAGGTTCGGACGGAGTTCTGGGCCGTTGGCTTCCGCAATCCCTACCGGATCGCCTTCGACCCGTTGACCGGCGACCTTTATGCGGCGGATGTCGGGGACCTCCGGTTGGAGGAGGTCAACCGGGTCGTGGCCGGTGGGAACTATGGTTGGGGATACCATGAAGGCTCCTTGAAGTTCCGCGGGACTCCGCCGCCAGGCTATCGCCATGTGCCGCCCGTTTATCAATACGGCCGCAGCGGTGGCGATCCGAACTTTCAGGGAGCGTCTGTCATCGGCGGGCTCGTCTATCGAGGAACCCGCTATCCCGACTTGTCGGGCCAATACTTGTTCGCCGACTATGTCTCGCGGCACATCTGGGCGCTGCCGTCCGGAGGGAATGGTGCCTCGGAGGTTTGGAAGGTCGCGACCGCATCGGCGGGCATCTCGGGATTCGGCCTTCATCCGGCCACGGGAGAGATTCTGCTGGTCGAAATGGCCCAGGGGCGGATTGCCAAGCTAGTGCGCAACGAGGACAGATCCGACGCTGTCATTCCCCAGACGTTGAGTGCCACGCGGGTATTTTCGAATCTGCAGAACCTGGCTCCGACCGCGGGCGTGGTGCCTTATGAAGTGGCCACACCGTTCTGGTCGGATTACGCCATCAAGAAGCGATGGTTCTTCATGCAAGAACCGGGCGCCAAAATCACCCGCGACGAGGCCGGCGGCTGGAAGTATCCGACGGGGACTGTCTGGGTAAAGCATTTCGACTTCGAACACATCCGCGGCAACCCGGAGTCCCGGCGTCGTTTGGAGACCCGCTTCGTTGTCAAAACCGCGGATGGCGTCTATGGACTGACCTACCGCTGGAGGCCGAACGGATCCGACGCCGATCTCGTGCCCGATTCTGGAATGGACGAAGATTTGGAAGTGGTCGAAGGCGGCGTCCGTCGAACCCAGCGCTGGCACTACCCTTCGCGGTCCGAGTGCCTTTCCTGCCACAATCCATCCGCCGGCTTTGCCCTGGGTTTCTCCAGCCGCCAATTGAACCGGGACGTCTCTTCCGGATCGGGATGGGTGAACCAGATGTTGGCCCTGAGCGACCGCGGCGTTTTCGATCATTCGGTCACGCCGGCGGAGGCGGCGACGCTGCCCCGGATGGCGGCGGTGGATGATGAGACCGCCCCTCTGGAACTGCGCTTCCGCTCCTTCCTCGATGCCAATTGTGCGTATTGCCACCTGCCGGGAGGCCCTGGGCAGGGCTTCTGGGACGGGCGTCTGGAGACCCCGCTCGAACAGGCCGGGATCGTGGACGGTATTTTGACCGACGAACACGGCATCGCCGGCGCCCGCGTGATCAAGATCGGTGATCCTAACGGATCCATGCTGCTGCGTCGCATCGCTGAGATGGGGGCCCTGCACATGCCCCCCCTGGCGACCGCCGAGGTCTCCCAGGCCGGTGTGGATGTAGTGACCCGGTGGCTGATGCGTCCCCGCACCCATTGGCTGATCGGCGCTGCGGATCGCGCCGCCGACAGTCCCCCCGGTGTTCCCTACGAGCCCTACAAGGAGTTTGCGGTGGAGAATGCCTTGGTGGACACCCCGCCGGGCGCGGTAACCCGCTCTCCCGGCGACCCGGAGTACGACGCGAACAACAACCCCGGTCCCGACGACGATTTTTATCTCGATGGCTGGTATCCCGCCGGATTCAACCGTCTGGCGTCGTCGATCCGGGTTCCTCAACCCGAACCCGCCGCCGCGTGGGAGCGCGCCATCTCGGTGCGCGATCCGGTCAACCGCATCCACTTCATTCTCGCCCCCGAAGAAGAGGGGATGGAGACCAAGATTCAACTGCGCATGGAACTCACACGGGGTGGGTACAAGCAGAACGGCGAGGTCCAGGCGGGATTCTATGATCACGACGTGGTCATCCGGTTTTACAACGCTGAAGGGCAGGGCACTGTGCTTTACGCCAACCGGATCTCGCGTTCCACCACCCTGGACCTGGAATTCACCGCGGCGCAGGTGGGTGCCAAACCGGGGCCCAACACCCTCTCCATCGCCCGCGTCGGACCGTCTCCGGCCGGCATCTCGGCGTGGGTGAACTTCAATTACTTGGAACTGGCGGTGTCCAAGACCGAGGCCAGCGAACTGCCGCCTCAACCGGATCCTGTGCCCGATCCGGAGCCCTCGCCACAGCCCGATCCGGAGCCGGAACCGACGCCTGAGCCCATACCGGAACCGACACCCGAGCCGGAGCCTGTTCCGGAACCACCTCCGGCGCCCACCGCGGGACGATTCACGGAATGGCAGTTGGGGCGGAAGAACTACAAGTCCGCGGAGTTCTCGATGGAGAATGCCAAGAACGATCTGGCTCCAGGCAAAGTGACCCGGGTTCCTGGAGACCCGCGGTACGTCGCGAACTCCAATCCGAAGGCAGATGACGATCATTATCTGGCAGGGGCCTATCCGCCCGGATTCAATGGATTGAAATCCGAGTTGGTTGTGCCGGTCTCCGAGCCCGACTCGGCGTTCGAGCGGGCACTGACGATCACCGACAAGACCAACCGGGTTCACTTCATCGTGTCGCCGCTGGACCTCGGTGCCGCGGCCACCATGACGGTGCGAGCGGACCTCTTCAGCGGCGGATCGAGGATCAGGGACCTGATCCTGCCCGGATTCTTTGAGCACGACGTCGTGGTCCGGTTCCGGAATGGCCGTGGAGAATCCACCGTGGTTTATGCCAGCCAGATCTCCAAGAATACCACCCTGGAGGTCGAGTTTTCCCTGGAGTCCGTGAGAGCTACGGCCGGGCCAAACACCCTTGAGTTCGTTCGCCCGGGACCGATTGCAGATCGGACCGGAGCGTGGATTCTGTTCGATCAAGTGCGGCTGGAGATCCGGAATCCTCAGCCCCCGGTGGCGCCTCCGCCGCCTGCGGATTCGGTTCCGGAAGAGCCGTCGGTGCCGGATACAACGACCGGAGGCTCTTCCACAGCGGAAGGACCCCCGGGCGTCCGTTGGGTTCTCGGCGTTCGCGACAACAAAGATGGGGAGTTTTCCTCGGATCAGGGCGGCAGCGAGACGCCTCCGGGACGGGCGACGCGATTGCCTGCGGATCCCCTCTTTGACGGCACTTCAAATCCCGGGCCGGACGACGACTTCTACATGGCCGGGCGCTATCCGGCAGGCTTCAACGGACTGACCGAGGATCTGGTGCTCAGCCTGTCGGAGCCGGTGTCGGCGTGGGAGAAGGCCCTCAGCATGGCGGATCCCACCAACCGGTTGCATTTCGTGCTAAAGGAGACGGATCTGGGGCCTCAGGCCAAGATCACGCTGCGGACCATTCTGTTCCACGGCGCTTCGGCGATCGGCAATGCCATTCAGCCGGGGTCCTACATGCATGACGTCGTGATTCGGTTCCGCAACGGCCGCGGGGAGTCCACCGAATTGTACTCCAACCGTGTCACCCTGTGGGAACCCGTCGAACTCAAGGTGCTCCTGTCGTCGGTCGGCGCGACGGTTGGTCCCAACACGCTGGAGTTCGTCCGGGTGGGGCCGAATTCGGAGCGGACCTCGGCCTGGATTACGTTCGACCACCTCGAACTCGAGGTCGCCAATCCGAATCCCCCGGTGACCCCGTCCGCGTCGGCACCCGAGCCGGTGACGCCGCCGCCCAGCGATCCGCCGTTTCCGGAATCCAGTCCGACCGATCCCACTCCGGAGGGCGGCACGACTCCGGAGACCTCCGTGATCTCCGGGTAAGCACCGATCGGCGGAGCAGGCCGCGAACGTGAAGTTCGCGGCCTTTCTGTTTTACTTGCCGATGGGGGACTGATCCAGGGCGCGGAGCAGGAACTCGCGGCGGTGGGTCAACTGGCGGCGGAAAGAGGCGATCCAGTCGCGGAAATTCGCCACCGCGGATTCCGGGTCGGCCCCTTCAACTACCGCCCGGAAGCGAACCTCAGGTTCCAGTCGGTGTTCGAGTTGCTCAATTGCCGGCAGGAACGCTTTTTCGGTGAACACGGTCTCGCAAATCTCCCGGGTCCGAGCCAGAAAGCGCTCCCGGAACTGGGGATTCGCCAGCAAGGGCGCCGAAAAATAACCGCCGGGCCGCCACCAGGCAGTGGATCCCCACGGCGAATTGCGCGGGCGGAAGAAACTGAAGCGTCCGCCCGGTTCCCGGTCCCCCTTCATGCCGTAGGTGAGGGGCATCTCGTACCAGTCAAAGGCCCGTGAAGCGCCATCGTAGTCGCCCCACGTTTTGTCCTGATCCCAGGGAATCATGGTCCAGCGTCCCTCAAGCCCTGGTCCCCGATGGGCAAAGTAGTTGTTGAAGAAGCCGTCCCAGTTCTGGATGCACTGGCTCGCCGCGAAATAGCTGGCGAGGGAGTCCACCTCGAAACGGTCCTGGATGAATCGCCACTGTTCGGCTCCCTGGTGTTGTTCCAGTCCCCTCAACGTTTCCAGCAGGTCGGCATGGTGGGTGGCCGGCCCGTTCTTCTGCTCGTGCTGCCCGATCACGTCCCGTCCATACCAGAGCAGCTTGTACAGGCTCCCGTCCGGATCGAGGCCGGTGCGCCGGAGAAAGGAGCCATTGGGCTGCTCGACGAAGAGGTGAAATCCCACCGGACGCCCCTGGCGCCACACCCGCAGATGCCCCGTGAGCGGCGTGGGTACCCCGCTGCGGCGGAAGACCTCGTAGGAGAGGGGTTCGGACAGCGCCCACCGGGCTGTGTGATGCTCATACATCACATTGAGAGTGGTGATGCCGTCCAGCGGGCGATCCTTGTGGAGCCGCACTTTCCAGCCACCACTGCGCGGCGTCAGCCGGATGTGATCGAAGGTTTGGATCGGCCCGCGGTGGGTCGGGGCGTAGATGAACGCGGACTGCCCCCGCAGTAGAACGGTGTCAGCGTTTCGCCGGCGGTGGCGCATGGAAGAGCCCTCGGATTCCCGCGGGCCAAACTGAAGGAGGAAAGCCTCGGGGACGGTCAACTGATTGGTCGCCTGTTGGAGGTACGCGGAGTAGGTCGGCCGGGGCTCTCCCGGAGCTGGTTCAAAGCGACTCCGGCCGGAGGCGTCCGTGGCGTGGATCCGGAAGCGGAGCAGGCGTCCAGCGGGTTGGGGAGGGATGGTCGCGGCAAACCGGCCGCCGGCTCCGGAGGCCTTCATGTCGAGGCGCTCCTCCGGGGCATTTCCGCTCGGCGCCAGGGACCGGTAAAGCAGCTCGACCCGTAGCCCGGGATCCGCCGGCGACACTCGGACTTCGACAGGGACGGGCCGGCCGGGCTCGGGTGGGGGAAAGTGGATGTCGTCAATGAACGGAGGCAGTCCTGCGGCGGCGACCGAATTGGTGGCACCGGGGGTGGCCGCCATCTCCTGCGGGGCTTCCTCCACGGCCGCGGCCCAGTTGCGGGGATCATCGGCTGCGGCCGATCCTGCAATTCGCTCCAGGGAGGCGCCGTTGCCGTCGGGCCCTGTGGGCCACGGCGCGCGGTCGTCGTAGGCCAATTGGTCCACCACCTGCCCGCGGGCGTCGGTCAGTTCCAGCCGTTCTCCACCGTGCTTCAGGCGGCCGTCAAACTGGCCGAGCACGAGGGCATTCGTGCCAAACTGCCTCTGGAAGCTGACGGCGTCGCGGCAGATCACCCCGAAGCCCCCGGCCGGCAGGGTGACCGAGGGCGCCTGGAACTTCACACCGCGGGTGAGTTTCCAGCCTTCGAGCGACACCGGCTCCGGCCCGGTGTTGTGTAGTTCGATAAATTGAAGTTCATCGAGGTCATCCGGCGGATGATAGAAGACCTCGTTGAAGATCACCGCGCTCCGGAGCGGCAGCGCCGCGGCAAGGAGCAACGACCAGCGCGGAAGGGAGGACCAGGACATCGGGCAATCCGGTCAATCCACCTTCACGGGAACGTTCCGCCATTCGTCCTTTACGGCCCAGAGGTTGATCGGATTCGATGAACGGCCGTACTTCAAGAACCGCACGCTGCCGTCGGCAAACGCGAAGTTGGATCCACCGCTCTTTCCGCCGCCGCCGTACTTGTGCCGGTTTTGCTCCACTTCCTCGACGTCATTGCCCTCCTTGCCCTGGCTGAAATCCATGTGGACGTGGAACGATCCGGCCCGCTTCTCCCCGAAGGTGATGGTCTCCGAGGGCTGTGGAATGGCGACCTCCCGCATGCCCATGGGCCATTGCCACTTGAGAAACTGCTGATAGTTGGTGGGGGACAGCTCGCTCTGGAACCAGTCGTTGAATCCGTTGATCACGAACCCGCGCTGGATCATGAGACGCGTCTCGAGGCTCATGCCAGGAAGCCATCGGAAGCTGTCAGAGGGGCATTTCAGGATGGAGGGGTCCTTGTAGTAGGACAGCATGACGTTCATCCAGGCGTTCGGGGGTTCCCGGCGGGGCGGGTACTGGCCGTCGTGATCGCTCGCGTACATGACCAGGGCCAGGTCGAGCTGCCGGAGGTTGCTGAGGCACTTGATGCTGTTGGCCTTCGATTTGGCGGCGGCCAACGAGGGCAGCAGGAGGGCAGCCAGGATGCCGATGATGCCGATGACCACCAGCAGTTCAATCAGGGTAAATCCGCGGCGATTCGCTGGGCGCCGGCGCCCGGTATCGGAGGGAACAAGGGTCTTCATGGGATCTGGACGCAGGCTGGAGGTGTCTTCCGTTGGACCGGATGGCACCCGCAGCATCACGTCGGAGATAATACGCAGGAGACCCTCAGCCTAGTTTCAACTTTTCGCAAATCGAGCCCAATTGAACCGCGGAAGCGCAGAGACGGGGAAAGAGGGTTGGGAAACTCCCCCGCCCCCCATCGCGGTTCAGAGTGCCCGTTGCACTGCGGATTCCAGGGCATCGTCGTCGAGGTCGTTGTTCTCGATCACCACGCCGTCGAGGAACTCGGTGCCCAACCGCATGAGGTGGTCATCAAAGCGGCGGGCTCGGTCGGGGTCCCGGAGGAGAAACCGGTCGAAGGGGTCTGAAACCCCGGACGCCACCCGCTCTCGAATCCGGCGTTCCCGGATCTCGCCGCTGACTCGTAGCAGGAGCACGCGGAGTCCCGGAATCGCGGCCAGCCGCTGGAGACTGTCGCGCCAGCGGACAGATTCGGGCCAAAGTTCTACAGACTCGCTGGCAAGAAACGCAGCGAGGCGTAGCGCAGTCTGGCTGGCCACCACCACGGAGCGGCCTCCGGCGCGAAAGCACCGGATGTCCTGCGCCAAAAGCCGCGGGAGCACCCAGCGGAGCAGTCCTCGAATGCAAGGCAGGGAGCGCAGGAACAACGCCTCCAGCCCATGTGCCAGCGCCCCTTTCCGGTCATTGCTCGAGCCGCGCTTCACCGGGGGCGCTGAAAGCCGTCCCTCGCGCTTTTCGACGGGGAAGCCCAGGGCTTCCCAGCGGCGGACCAGGACATCCGCCACATGATCCTTGCCTGAGGCATCGGTGCCCAGGATCAAGAGGACGCGGGGCGGCGGCGGTAACATGGGGGTGCGGAAGAATCCACGCGCTTCAGCGAAGCAACAGTCGCACGGCCCTGGGTGGCGCGGCGAGAGCCTGCCCGAAAATTCGAAAGGCTCCCCGGAATTTTCAAACCGCTTTCTGAAATGCGGGGGGTTTCCGCCTTGGATTCGAACGCAACAAGGGCGTTCAGACCTTTCCACCGCTTCCGCGGCTCCTTGGCGCGTTCCAAGAAGAGAAAGTCCGGCTTGTAGTCGTTGCGCGGAAAGGAAACCATCCGCTTCTCTCCGACGCCGAAACCAAGATGCTGCGAGTCAATAAGGGAGGAAAGATAGCGCTCCAGGCGCTTACGAATGGCGGCATGCGGGTGGTAGTGGGGGAATCAGGCATGGAGGCCCATGCGGTCCGCCTCATTGCTTTCTCAGCGCGCTTGAATCCTTTCACAAAGGCTCGGCCTGCAACGCGTCCCACGGGTCGAGATAAAGCTGGCGCACCGGCTCGGCCACGGGCAAGTCGCGTGGCAGTTTCTTCCACTGGAGGAGTTCGTGGACGTCGGCCTTGTCCTTGATGAGGCGCTGTGGGCTGACGCGGTAGCTGTCGAGCTTCAGGGACACGAGTTCCGGCAGCGAGATGATCCGTGGCTGTTCCGAGACCTCAGGGGACACCGGGGATGGCACGTTGCAGCCGTGCCGCAACACACGGCCCGCGGGCAATAGGTCAATCTTCACATCGTAGCGCGTGTCCACGAGTCGCTCGGCCTCACCGGGCACGCGTTGGAACGGTCCGGTGATATCCGTGGTCAGGAACTCGACAGCTTCCAGCACGTCAGGCACGACGACATCCACGCCAATGGTGAAGCGCGGGCAGCCGTGTTCCTGCACGGCCAGCCCGCCAACGATGCGGTGCGGGATGTCCCCCATGCGCGAGCGTCTCGGCAATCTTGCGGGCGACCTTCACGAAGCGGTGGTCGTCGGTGTTTTCGCGCAGCCACCAAGCTTCACGATCTCCAAAGGGGATCGTGCCATAGTTCACGGAGGGTGGTGGAGCTTCGTCCACGCCGGGATTTGCAGCCGTCGTCGCCGCATTTGTTCCGCCGCAAATCGGAAAGCGGGCGTTCATCAACCGATTTTCGAGGGTCACGCCCTACTCCAGCGAGAACTCCGCCACCCGGTTGGTGAGGGGCGGAGCATTGGTCTCGGCGGGGTCGGTCAGGAGCGCCCGGTCCGGGACCAGGCGCTGATCGGCGGTCAGCCACGCATGCACGGCCGCGGCGCGGGCCGCGCGCAGCGCGTCGAGGTCCGCCGGCGTGGGAGCCCAGTGCTTGAGCAGGCTTAGCTCCATGGCTTCCGGGGTCAGTTCAGGGGCCGGGGGAACTGGCGGCGGCGTGGCGGCGGGGTCGGACACCGCGGCCGGCGTTTCGGGAGAAGTCGCTGTTACTGGAAAGGCGTTGGTGAAGAGTTGCAACAGCAGGCGGTTGGTGTCGGCGGCGGACAGCGTGTCCGCCGCGGGAGCGGTGTTGGTCGCCAGTTGCTGCAATTCCTGGTCCAACCTCAGGCGCGCCAGCACCGGTCCGTCTTCGTCGGGAGACGCACCGCCGCGGATGGATACCAGAAGCTCGGGACGTTTGTTCAGCGCGGTGACCAGTTGCTGGAGCCGGTTGGTCGCCTGTGCGTTCAGGTCGGTGTGGCCGGCGTCGAACTCCACGGTTTGCAGCGACTGGCCGTCCTCCTCGCTGCCGCCGAACAGCGATCCGAGCAGACGGAACGGGGCGGTAGCGGCCTTGACGAACAACCCCTTGACCGCCTGCCACACCACCTGGCTCACCCCGAACTCCGGATCGTCGAGGCTGCCTCGCACCGGCACGTCGAGGGTGATGCGTCCGTCGCTGTCCTTGAGCAGCGCGATGCCCAACCGGATCGGCAGATCCAACAGTGGCTTTCCCGCCGCCTTGGCTCCCAGGGTCAGCCGGTCCACTACGACATGGTTTTCACCCTCCACTTGGCGTCCGCTGACCTGGTAGCGCACGTCAGCGGTGAGCCGTCCGTCCTTCAAGGGGTAACCGGCAAACTTGATCGAATACGGGGTGAAGGGAATGAGATCGGCGTTGGTGGCCGTGACGTGCATGTCGAGCTGGGGCTGGGCGAGGTCCGGAAAAACGCTGCCCTCTACGGAGAACGGTGCCCGGGCGTCCACCCAGCCAGAGAGTTCCACGCGGGACTTCTTCAAATCCGGCCAGCCAAAGTCGGTGATCTGCCCGGAGAACCGCTGCAAGGTGGTGGTGAACTTTCCGGGCACCGTTTCGTCGGCTGCGAGGAGGGAGGCATTGGTCAGCGACAGACGGCCGAGCGTGACCTGGAGGTCGAAGGGCAGGGGCGTGGGACCGGAGTCCCGGGCCGGGGACGCGGATTCCGCTGTTGCAGGTTTCGGTGTCGGGGGGGCGGGCGCATTGGTGCGGATCAGTCCCAGGACGTTCAGTTGGCCGTTGGTCATCAGCACGAAGCTGGTGGATGGCGCCCGGAGGTGGATCTCCTGGATGGCCACGGTGGCCGGTTCCCAGCTGCCGCGGATTGCCCGGACTTCCAAGCCGTCCCATTTCAGGAAGTCGCGGCCCGCGGCGGTGTCAAAGGCCAGGAAGTCGTTCACCGACACGCCGCCCTCCGTGACGATGAGCGGGCCGCCCGCCTGGCGGTTGTACTGGACGGTCCAGCGCCCATCCACCGTGCCTGACCGGACGTCGAGATTGAGCTGTTCCTCGACGTAGGGTTGCAGCATGGGCAGGCGCACTTTGGAGAACTCCATCTGCGCCGAGGCGCTGGGCGGCAGCAGCGTGCCTTCGGCGGACAACGCCGCCGTGCCGGTCTCGCCCCAGCGCGCCGCGCCTTCGAGGGTGATGGGTTGATTCGTGTGATTGGAGACGCCGCGCACCCGCAGGCTTTCGATCAACGCCGATAGGCGGACCGGGGACCCCAGTTTCAAGTCGCCCCACAGCAGCGTCAGCCGCTCAAGGCCGACGTCCGCCAGCTCGAACTGCCATCCGGCGAGACGTTCATTCACGGCCTGGATGGCTGCCTGGATGAACTCGGGCCGGATGGCCTGCTCGACATCCACCGTGCCGTCGGATCCCCGTTGGGCCGCAAAGGAGGCGTCGGCCAAATGCAGCCGTCCGACCCTGAGATCCTTGGCCAGCCAGCCGGCGGACATATCGCCCAAGGTGAACTCCTTTACCGTGAAATTGGTTTCGGTGGCGTCCGGCAGCCGCACCTGCAGGTTGGTGATGGCCACCAGCACGTTGGTGACCACGACATCCAGCGGGCCTCCGGGGGGCGCCGTCAGAGCGTACCGGGCCCGCAGCGAGAGGCTGCCGGACAGGACATCGGCGGGCGTGGCAAGGTCGAGATAGGGGCCGTGCGTGGGGATAAGAAAGGGTCCCACGAAGATCTCGCCGGACGTCGCGGGAGGCTGGACGGTGATCTCACCGTCCCAGGCGATGCGTTCGCCGGTGCTGGAGGCGATCCGCAGCGCTCCCGGGGCGATCACGTTCGAGAGGGTGGAAAGATTGGTCAGCGCAACCTCCACCGGACCCAGCGTCTTCTCGAAGCCGCCCGGGATCGCCTGATCCCGAAGGGCGATGCTTCCGCCGTCTAGGTGTAGATGTCCGATCTGTACTCGGGGAAGGGGCGTGTTGGTTTTGGGGGCGGATGCGGCGTCCGGTGGCGGCAGGAGATTGGCGAGGTTCAGCACCCCGTTGCTGGCGCGTTCCACGACGAGTTGCGGACGCAGCACTTCGACGTCGCTGAACACGAGGGTCCACTTCCAAAGGGAGGCGGATTCCAGGTTGGCGTGAAAGCGTTCCAGCGAGGCAAACGCCCCACCCCCGGGCTCGGTGAGGTTCAGATTGGAGATCGTCAGTGTGAGCCGGAATGGGTTGATTTGCACCCGTTCCACGGACACCTCACGATGGGTGATCGGCGGCAGTTGTTTGCGCAGTTGAGAGGCGACGATGCGGGGGGCGATCCAGAAGCCGGTGACGGTGTAGAGTAGCAACAGAGCACCGGCGGCCATCAGAAGGCGCGGCCAGCGGCGGCGATGCCAGGGAGTCTGGGGGCCGGGTTCCGTATGCACGGGATGCGGGAAGCTAGCCGGAAACTGTACGCCGGCGCCTGGGTGACGCCGCCGGTCGTTCCGGAGGTTTAACGGTGGTGGAAATACTGAAGCGAATCCAACCGATGTCGAGCGGACGCTCGGAGGGATTTGAAACTTCGAACTCCACCGCGGCGCCTGGGGAGAGGAGCCTGGAGGGGCGAGCGTTGCCAGTCCCTAACTTCTCCCGCTGGCATGTGGAGGGACTGCGTGGAGCGAAAGGAGTGCCACAGCGTCAGGGCTTGCCGCGATCCCCGGGGAGGTTTGCTGTGCGGTGCGGGGAAAGATGGGGGCTCGCAAAGCGCGTCCTTCCTATCGCTTCAGGTGCTCGATGAATTTGGCGAATCCCTCGGCTTGCCGGCGCAGGCGGCTGACCAATTCAGCGTCGCGGAGCCGTCCCTGGGCGTCCAGTTGGTCGCCGATGCCCGGGATGAACACGCGCTCCGGGTACAGATAGGCGTTGCGGTATCCGAAGATGGCCTGCAGTTGTTCCACCGGTCGCAGCGCGCCCCACATGCCGGCGGCAAGGCCGGTGAAGCACACGGGTTTCCGGTCGAAGCTCTCGGGAAACTTCAGGAGATCAATGAAGTACTTGAGCACCCCCGGGATGCCGCCGTTGTACTCGGGGGTCACCACGTGCAGTCCCTGCGCGGAAAGCACGGCGTCGGCGAAGGGTTGGAATGCCGCCGGCTTGCTGCCGTAGCTGGCCGGTTCAAACACGCCGGCTGGAAGTGTCCCCAGATCCAGAATGTCGTGGGAGATCTGGAGATCGGAGTACAGGCTGGCCAGGTGGCCGGCCACACGCCGGGTGTTGCTGTCGGGGCGATTCGTTCCGGAGAGAATCAGGATCATACGCCCCCTGATGCTGCGGGGAGCGGCGCCGGGAGGCAAGGGCACGGCTTCCGCCGGCGCCTGATTCCCTCGGAGGGTCAGTCCACGTCGCCGGTGATCACCAGTTGGTAGAATCGCTGGTCCTCGGAGAGTGGATCCAGATAGAGGGCTTCCAAGCCGATGAACTTGACGGTGTGGTTGGTGAGCACGATTGGCGCTCCTCCGAGGACGCCGGTGGCTCGCAGTTCGTAGGCATGTCCGGGCTCCAACCAGTATCGCAGTTCCATCTGGCCGCCCGCCACACGGGGGGCTTGTAGCGTGGGCTCGAAGGAAGCCTGGGGGGTGAATTCGGCCGCCGGGTTGGGGCGATGTGATGCGGGCGCCTGAAATCCGGCCAGAACCAGGGTCATTCCGGCGGCGGTCGCCCCTGCGAGGCCCCGCAGGCGCGGCGTCTTGGCAACGTGCAGCAAGTTCATAGACAGATCCGGCTTCGTTACATGGCAATTTCCAGAACGCTTCCGGTGGTGTCCTATTGAAGAAGAAGGATCAGACGCCCGAGATCCATGGGGCGTACCGGCCTCCACGGTATTGAACAACAACAACGGAAGAAATGATGACTTCACCGTGGCCTCCCGGCACTGGCGGCTCGCTTTCGACGCCCACATCCCAGTAGCCATTTCTCGAGTTGGAGTCCAGAAGCCACGCGTCGGGCGGAAGTGGTGGTGGTCTTCTTTAGATGGATAGGATTTTTCCACGTTCTGACCCTGCGGAGCGATTCTTGGCAGGATCAAACTTTGGATTCCAGAGGCATGGGCAGCCCTGTCCACCGTCTGATAAGCCGCGTGGGGCAGCGGATGGGCGACCTGCTCAACCCCTCTCCCTCTTTTCCGTCCGGTGACCGGGACTTGAGCTTTGCCGCGTTTCCGGAGCACCCTTTTTTGACATTCAGTCCATGGGCACACATTTCCCCAGTCCCAAGAATTCCGAATCGGCTGTCCGCGCTGCCGGCGGGTTGGTGTGGCGTCCCGGCGCCCCCGAGCCCGAACTGCTGGTCATTCGCCGCTTCCGTCATGGCGCCGACGAATGGTCCCTCCCCAAGGGAAAACTGGACCCGGGGGAGAATTATCCCGACGCGGCGTTGCGCGAGGTGGCCGAGGAGACGGGCGTGCGGGCGCGGCTCGGACGGTTTGCGGGGGTGCTTCAATACGCGGTCAACGGCCACAACAAGGTGGTGTGCATGTGGGAGATGACCGCGGAGTCGGTCGGGCAGCCCGAGGACACGGATGAGGTGGCGGAGATCCGCTGGGTGACCCGCGAGGAGGCGTTGCGTCTGCTGACCCATGAGCAGAATCGCGAGCTTCTGCGGCATCTGCCGCCCCCGGAACTTTGATCGGGCCGCCCGCGCCCCAATCGCCATGCCCCGCATCCTGCTCGCCGCCCTGAACGCGCGGTATCTGCACGCGGCGTTCGGACTCCGATACCTCATGGCCAATCTGGGTGATCTTCGTTCTGAGGCCGCGATGGCCGAGTTCGAGGTGCAGCAGCGTCCGCTCGAGATCGCGGAATCCATTCTCGCGCAACGTCCCGACATTCTGGGGCTGGGCGTGTATATCTGGAACGTGGGACCGGCCACGGAACTGGTGGCCTTGCTGCGGCGGATTCGCCCGGATCTCCGGATCGTCCTGGGCGGGCCGGAGGTGAGCCATGAAACGGGGGATCAGGAGATCGTACGGCTGGCGGACCATGTGATCACCGGCGAGGCGGATCTCGCCTTCGCCGAGCTTTGCCGGAACCTGCTGCGGCCCGAGCCCCCGTCACCGCCGCCGCCAAAGATCATCGCCGCCGCGATTCCGGACCTGGCCCGGGTGGCACTGCCCTACGAGTTGTATTCAGACGAAGACGCCGCCCATCGGGTGATCTACGTCGAGGCGTCTCGGGGATGCCCATTCACCTGCGAATTCTGCCTTTCGTCGCTGGATATTCCGGTGCGGACCTTTCCCCTGGAGGCCTTTCTGGCCGCAATGCAGCGGTTGCTCGACCGCGGAGTCACGCGCTTCAAGTTCGTGGACCGTACCTTCAATCTGCACCTGCCCACCAGCAGCGCGATTCTCCGGTTTTTTCTGGAGCGATGGCGTCCTGGCCTCTTTGTGCACTTCGAAATGGTTCCGGACCGCCTTCCCGCGCCGCTGCGGGAGATCATCGCCTGTTTTCCGCCCGGGGCGCTGCAGTTCGAGATCGGCATCCAGACCTTGAATCCGGAGGTTGAGGAGCGAATCCGGCGCCGCCAGGATCACGCCCGGCTGGAGGACAACCTCCGCTGGCTGAGGGGGCATAGTGGGGTCCATCTGCATGCCGACCTGATCGCCGGGCTGCCGGGCGAATCGCTGGAGAGTTTTGCTGCGGGCTTCGACCGTCTCATCGCCCTGGGTCCGCAGGAGATCCAAGTGGGCCTGTTGAAGCGGCTTCGCGGAACGCCGATCGGGCGCCACGACGATGCCTTCGCGATGCGGTACAGTCCGATGGCGCCCTATGAGGTCTTGCAGACGGGCGACTTGGAGTTCGAAACCCTGGCGCGCCTCCGGCGTTTTTCGCGCTTTTGGGACCTGTTTGGGAACAGCGGCCTGTTTGCCGAGACCTTGCCGCTGCTCTGGCGTCCGGACCGTTCGCCGTTCCATGAGTTTCTGGAGTTCTGTGACGCGTTGCACCGGCGCGGGGTACGCACCCATGGCGTGGCGGCACTGCGGCAATACGAGCTGCTTTGGGACCATTTGACCGGCGCCCTGGGGATTACGGACGGCGTGGTGCGTCCGCTGCTCCAATCCGATTTCCGGCGCGCCTGCCGGCACGAGATGCCCGCGTGGCTTCGGGATGCCGACGGCGAACCCCGGCGGTCCGCTTCCGTCGGATCCGGCCGCCCCGCCGTCCTTCGGCGCCAGCTCCGGCACGGCTCCGCGCACGCGGTGGTCTCTTCGGACTTTCAGTTGCGGCCCTGATGCAGCGCCACCAGTTCGTAGAGGTGACGGTCGTCGGATCGGATGCGCTGGGCCAGTGATCGGCCGAGGGAAAACAGGATGCCCACACCCGCCTCCGGACGCTGGGTGCAGAACTCACGGAGCTTGGCGGTGGGGATTCGAAACAGGGTTACGGGGGAATCCGTGACGGCGTCGGTGACGTGCGGCCCGCCATCGAAGAGGGAGATGTAGCCGAAGGCCGCGCCGGCCTCCTTGACGGCGATCAGGATTTCGCGCTGCCGCACGTGGATGCGCTGGCGAACCTGTCCCTCGATGATGAAGTAGAGCGCATCGGAGGGGGCATTGGCCCGCATGACGGTCTGGAATGCGGGCAGTTGCACCACGTCGCCGTACTGGCTGAGGACCTGCAGGTCGTCGTCCGACAACTCTCCAAAGGCGCGGATGCGCCGGAGGATGGACGGCCTGAGGATGGGGTGCGGCTCAATGCCCGCGGCGGGGGTATCGTCTTCGCCGAAGAGCGGCTTCAGCCCGGCCATTTGACCGGCCGGTTGCCAGCGGCGCGAAGTTTCGCAAAACACCCAGGAATCCGCCACCACCCGCTCGTCGCGCACCCAATCCTTCAACACCTCCAGTGTCACCGGCCCGTACACGGAGTCATCCAGCGCCCAGACGCGGAAAGTCGGCGCCGCTACCGGGGGATTCATGGCAGCATGGAAGCCGCGCCAGTCTCGCGTGGCAACGAAATTCTGCCATTCGGCCGCCGGGGTTCCGTTCAATCCCGGGCTCGACTTTGGCGGCATTCTGCGCTGTCCTAACTCCAGCCAGCCGGTGACGACAACCGTCTCCGAGCCCAGGCCTCTCATGTTCGTCGCCATGGATTGCTTGTCTGAATTCCCAGGACCGACAGGGGTGTCCGGGGAATCTCGAATCCGCCCCGCCCGCGCTGGAAGCCGATTGCCACTGCCCTTCTCCGAGATTTACGGGCAATGATTTCCGAGCGGTCCCGCGGCCTTTACGCCGTTCACAGCGTGGTCCAGGCGGTGCTGGTGACAGCGCTGTTCTGGGGATGGTTGTTTGTCGTCTCGCGGTTTCACGCACCGGGTGCGGTGAATTGGAGGCAGTACGCGATTTATTCCCTGCTGACCGTGGTCGGCCTGGTTTTGAAGGCGCTGACCACCACACCGGCCCGGCGGGCACTGCTTCGCCTCCGGGTGATTGACCGCCTGCGGGATTCCTTCGTCCAGACGCTCTGGATCTCCACGCTGCTGTTGTTCTTCCTCGTCAGCACGAAGGATCCCACGATTTCGCGGCTGTTTCTCTTCACGTTTCTGCCCCTCACCTACCTGCTGCTGGCCTACAGCAACTCGAAGCTTCCCGCCTTTCTGGCCCGCCACTTGTTTGCGGGAAACCGGGAGGAACGAACCATCCTATACAGCACCGGAGGCAATCTCAAGACGCTCGGCCCCTGGCTGCGGCGGCAGGAACGGATGGGGCTGCGGGTCCTCGGAATGCTCTCCGACGCGCCGACCGAGGAGTCGCTACCCGATCTCCCCGTGCTGGGCGGCACCGAGGATCTGGAGCGGGTGCTGACGGAAACCAAGGCCACGCAGATCCTCATCAGCGGATTCCCAATGTTCAAAAATCTGCTGCAATTCCTGACGGCCCTCTGCGAGCGGCGGGGAATCCGGATGCTGGTGGTCGCGGACTTTGAGGACAAATTCGGCCAGGCAGTGACCATGGTGGACGAAGATGGCATCCGGTTCCTCACGCTGCGGGACGAGCCGCTGGAGAGCCCGTTCAATCGCCTGCTGAAGCGCGTTCTCGACATCGTGGTGTCGCTGCCCGTGGTCGTCTTCATCCTCCCGTTCACGACGGTGATCGTCTGGTTTTTCCAGCGCCGCCAGGCTCCAGGCCCGATCTTTTACATCCAGCCCCGCGCGGGTATGCAGAACCAGCCGTTCGGGATCTACAAGTACCGGTCCATGTACGTGGACAATCCGGATGTCAACCGCCAGACCAGCCTTGACGACGAGCGCATCTATCCGGTTGGCCGCTGGCTGCGACGGCTCAGCATTGATGAACTGCCGCAGTTCCTCAACGTGCTCAAAGGCAGCATGAGCGTGGTGGGGCCGCGCCCGCACCTCGCCAGCCACAACGAACAATGGTCCCGGATCATGGCCAACTACCACGTCCGCACGTTCGTCAAGCCAGGGATCACCGGGTTGGCTCAGGTGCGCGGATTTCGTGGCGAGGCGAAGACGGATGAGGCGCTGCGTATGCGGGTCCTCGCCGACATCGAATACATCGAGAACTGGTCCATAGCCCTCGACGCCCTGCTGATCCTGCGCACCGCCTTCCAGGTGGTGGTTCCGCCCAAGATGGCCTACTGAGGCGTCGAAGTTGGCGCGGCCGGCGGCGAGGAAGCCTACCCTTTGGCCGACATCTGGTCGTAGATCCAGCGATAGGTCTTCTCCATGCCGTCGCGCAGGCGGGTGTCAGGCTCCCAACCGAAGACTTTCCGGATCAGCGTGTTGTCCGAGTTGCGTCCATTGACCCCCTTGGGCGCCGACAGATTGTAGGTCCGCTGCAGTTTCACTCCGGCGATCTCTTCGACGATGTCCACCAGTTGGTTGATGGACACCAGTTCACTGGACCCGATGTTCAGGGGCTCGACGAAATCGCTCGCCGTGAGCATCTGGGTCCCCTTGAGGCAGTCGGCAATGTACATGAACGAGCGGGTCTGCTGCCCGTCGCCCCAGATCTCAAGGGTGTGATTTCCCGAGCGCTTGGCCTCGATCACCTTCCGGCAGATGGCGGCCGGCGCTTTCTCGCGTCCGCCGTCGTAAGTGCCCAGAGGGCCGTACACGTTGTGATAGCGTGCGACGCGGGTGGCCACGCCGAAATCCTCGCGAAAGTGGCGGCACATGCGCTCGCTGAAGAGTTTCTCCCATCCATAGCCGTCCTCGGGAAGCGCGGGATACGCATCCTCCTCACGCAACGCGGTGACCTGGGGATCCCGCTGTTTGTCGGCGTTGTACACGCAGGCGCTGGAGGCGTAAAAGTAGCGTTGAATGCCCAGGTCGCGAGCGGCCATGAGGAGATGCGTATTGATGAGCACCGACAGCATGCAGAGCCCCTTGTTGAGCTCGATGAAGCCCATGCCCCCCATGTCGGCGGCGAGATTGTACACCGTATGGGCGCCTTGCAGCGCTTGGTAACAGGCGGCCTTGTCCTCAAGGTCGAGGACCCAATTCTCCACATCGGAGAAACGCTGGTACCATTGAGTCTGCGGCTTGGCATCCACGCTCCGCAGCCGCGTAAATCCCTGCCGCCGCAGTTCCGCCACAAGGCTGCCGCCGATAAATCCGCCGCCGCCGCATACCACGGTGAGTTGATCGTTCATTCCCCAAAAGAAGTGTCTGATTCAGAACGGCGAAAGCCTACCGGCCGGGTCGCGCGAGGCCAAGGGCTATCGGTCCCACTCGGTCCTCCAAACCGATCGTCTGCCCTCACCCTTCGTACCAGCACCGGGCCAGGGGCAGGGAAGGATTGGACGTGTTGTCGGAATCGAGCGGATGGGGGAAGCTCTTCTGGGGAACCGAACTCCGGACGCGATCTCGGCGAAGGAAGGTGAATTCCATCACGCGCGGGATCTCAAGGCCGTTGTGGTGCAGTGCCGGGCCGCAGTTGTTGGGATGGATGTGCACGCAGAGATGAGTCTGGAGGATTTTGTCAAAGGCCCGGCTGGCGATGCTGAAGAATGGCTTGTTCCAAAGCTGCTCAAGGGTGTGAAACTCGGCGACAATGATCCGGAAGCGTCGCATCAGGGCGTCTGAAGCCGCCAAGAAGACCTCATATTCATAGCCCTCAATGTCAATCTGCAGCAGGAGATCCGAGTTTTCGGGAATGGAACTGGCTCCGGACACCCATTCGTCGAGGGTCATGAAGCCATCACCCGAGGTGGCCCCGATGTATTTCTTGGTGAACTCGAATAGGGGGTGCGGCTCGGCAGGCCCATCCACCGACTTGTCCGCCAAGTACACCTTCATGCCTCGGTCGGCGCAGTCCTTTTCGAACCCCGACACAAAACTAACCCCTGGCGAGAAACAGACAGAGACACCCTCCAGATCGTCCGGCAGCAGGTAGCCGCCATCTCCGACGGGGCCCAAGCGAATCAGCTTGCGGTCCGTCGAGTGCGGGTGAAGGCGTTTGAGCAACCCCCTTGATGTCCTCCGTGTCCGTGAGGTGGGTGGGAAAGGCATGGAGGGTGCCCAAACCTCGGATGACGGCAGATTGGAGCAGTCTTTTCATCGGGAGTGGCAACTGTCTCGGGGTGAAACCCCGCTGGGGGTGGCGCGCAAGCGACGCATAATCAGTGGGGATTCAGAAGCTTATCAAGGTTTTCCAATGGAAACACATCCAATTTGGTCTGCCGCGAGGCGTTGATGACCTTGCGCCCGGCCGCCTGGTAACGCTGGAGGGCCGACCGATAGGCCCGGATCTGCGCCGGCATGTGGGGAATGGCCCATGACTCGCCCGGTTTCCGGTAGTCGGGATGAAAATGGTTGACCTCTCCGGCCGACTTAAAGGCCGTGGAGTACGAACTGTCGTTGACCCCGGTGGCCATCGTCTGGGTCGGGAGCTGGAAGGAAAAGTCCACGCCGATGATGATCACCTCGGTGATGCCCATGTAGAAGGCCATCTGCAGCATCTGGTAGGACACCGTGCCGCCGCCGTAGAAGCCGAGCAGGAGATTTTCTGAGAACGGATGCACGATGCCGGAATTTTCCCCGGTCTCAGGCCGGAAATAGCTGCGCACGGGCAGTTCCCAGACCCACATATCGGCTTCGGATGCCTGGAAATACTTCCGGACACAGACGGACATGATTTTGGTGAGCGGGAGCTTCGCGATGATGTCCCGGTTGTTCCGGGCGACCAGTTCGTCCACCACCGAGTAATAGGTCGGACGCCACGCCGTCTTGTCGAACGCCAGATAGACTTTGTTGCACCCGAAGGTGATCTCGCCCTGCAGGCGGTCGAGGTCTTCGGTCCGAAGGCTGGGTCCGTTGCCGATGATGAAGGCGCGTTTGCCTGCGTGCCGGTCCTTCAGGTCGCGGATCCTGGCGTCGTTCCCCCCGATGGGGATTCCCGCGCCGCGGATCGGGGACAGGGCGATGCGGGAGGCTTTGCGCAGACCTCGGTAGAGGAGGGAATCGTGCATGATGGGATGAAAAAGATTCAGGTGGAGGTCAACCGCTCGACGCTGGCCGGGGCATTGCCGAGCCGGCCGGCGATCCACGAGGCAAACCGGCGGTTGCCCCGGGCGTTCCAATGACTGTCCCGGAGATGAAAATCTGCAAGCTCCGGTATCGGCGGCTCGTCGAACTGGATCCGCGGATGCGACGCCAGCGCGGACTTCAGCAGTTCGTACCACCGATCGTACCCGCGGCAGGTCGCCCGAAGCTGGTCGTTGGCCTGCGGGTCGGGCACGACCTCTTGTTTCACCCGGAGGCGCACCACGTGGACTTCACGGAACCGGTCCAGCAGGGAGGCGAGGAGGCCCAGATTGCGCGAGGTGAATTCCGGATCGGCTTCCGGCCGCAGATCCACGTAGGCGGTATCCACCTCCATCGTGCCGCCGGGCGTCGGGATGTCGAGGATGCGTCCGCTCCGCACCGAGGCTGGGCGCCTCAACGCGCGACGGAGCTTGAGGTAGGCGCAGAACGGCAGGTCGGTGCGCCAGCGCAGGGACTTGAAGACATCCAGGCCCGATTTTCGCCACCGCTCGTATAACCGGCAATGCACCCAGAAATTGGGATGGTACAGCAGGATCGCCCGCTCATGGGATCCCTGATAGAATCGGTTCAGGAGATTCTCCCATTCGCGGAATCCCACGGCGATGCCGAGGTTCATCCAGCCGCTTCGGGGCGCCGCCAGATCCCACCAGTTTTCGCCAGTGTTCACCGCGATCCCCATGGTGAAGGAGGTCCCCAGAAACACGCCGCTCCCGGTGGCATCGTCGGGGCCTCGTAATCCAAACCGGTTGGAGGTCAGCGAGAATCCCAGGGATTGGGCAGGGACATCCAGGTGGGGCGCGAGGCGGAATCCGCACTCGGGGTCGGGAACCAGCAGCCGGAGCCAGCGCCGGCCCTGGAAGGGGTCTTGGAGGTTGATGTCAGGTGCCGCCATGGCCCTCCGCAGGTTCGTCGTCCCGCGACGTCAGGTACAGGGAATACCCGAGGGTGAACACGCACATCAGCACGGTGCCGGCCAGTCGAGCCCAGGCGGCGCCGTTGATGCCGTATCCGTTGTGGATGAGGAAGGCGGCGCCGGCCCAGGTCAGCACCAGGCTGACCCCGAGCATGGTGAGGTACGGTGCCATGCGATTGGTCACGCCGATGACCGAGCCGGAGCCGGCGTAGATCCAGAACACGCAGGTCAGGCAGGCAATGTGGGCGGAAGGAATGCCGGCGGCATATTTCGGGAAGAACCGCAGCACGAGCGGCTCGATCACGGCATAGGTGATGCCGCTCAGTGGCAGCAGGGTGAACGCATTGAACGCCAGGCTGATCCACACAAACCGACGGAGCTTGCGGCGCGAGCGGTGCTCGCCATAGGCCCGTGCGATTTTCGGGAAGAGCACCAGCGTAAGCGAGACCGGCACCATGGCCATGCTGTTGACGATGAATCCGGCTAGTTGGAATTCGCCCATGGCTTCCTTGGACATCATCAGGGCCACGACCGAGCGGTCCGCGACCATCATCCACCCGCCGAGGGTGGCGGACGCCAGTAACGGCCATCCCGTGCGGGCCAGGGCGAGGGTTCCTGTCCAGTCCACTGGCAGCACGGGTCTCCAGACCCCCGATCGCAGCCGCAGCAGCAGAGCGGCGACGCTGACCAGGACTCCGCGGAGCACGGCACCTGCAGCCCCGGCCGCCGGCAGCAGCGCGCAGGCGGCCAGGGAAACGAAGCTGGTGTTCAAGACCGCCCAACCCTGGCGCCGAAACCGGTCTTCGGCCCGAAGGCCGGTGTCAATCTGCATCACCACCGGAAAGGCGAATGCGGTGAAGGCCGCCCCCAGGTAAGCCAGCGCCAGCATGGGGTGCTGCCCCCAGATCCAGGAGACCAACGCGGCCGCCAGACAGACGATGGCGCTGATCCACCCGGCCAGCATGGCGATGGTGGACGTGATCCCCAGGAGATGGTCCGCCTTGGACCGGTCTCCCTGTCCCAGCGCAAAGGGCAGCTCCCGCTGCATGCCGTTCAGCACGCCGCCGTGCGTGAAGATGAGATAGGACGGCAGCAGCGCGGCGGTGCCCAGGATACCGGTCATGGCCGGGGGCAGGTATCGGAACACCAGGATCCCGTACACCAGGTTGACTGCCGGCGCGGAAAAGGTGCCGAGGCAGGCGAGGATCTCCCCCTGCCGGTTCGCGATGAGGCTGGCGATCTGTTTCGGGCGCGGAACCTGGGACCACCAGCGCCTGGGAACGGCGGGCGCGGCGGCATTCATCGGCCGAACCTCCTTGCTGCCAAGGGGTTCGCTGGGGCGGAAGACAGGGTTCGTAGAGTGTTCACAACAACTTTTCCACCAGGGGCAGGACTTTGCGGATGCGGTTCTGGAGCCGGGCCAGGTGATCGAGGCGTTCCCGGCAAAATTGATGTTCTTCCCGGCTCATGGCGCCGTCGCGCCGCTCGGCGTCCAGCGACGTCACCAAGTTGTCGAGCTTTCGCTCGCTCTTGGCATATTGGGGAGAAAAAAAACGCGAATACACGGATCGAAGCATTTCCATCAAATCGTCCACCGCCTCGAAATGGTCGCGGCGATCCCCGGGCACCCAGACCTGCCGGATGGCCTGCCAGGACGCCAGTTGACGGGTGCCGGTGCTGACGCTGGCCTTGCTGAGCGACAGCCGGGAGGCGATGTCGTCAAGATTCAGGGGAACCGGGGAGAGGTACAGCAACCCGTACACCTGACCGACCGACCGCGGGAGCCCTGCTTTTTGGCAGACCCGTCCCGCCACCTCAATAAATTCGAGACGCGTATGACCCAGGGAAGCCGCCATGAAGAGGAGCGCAGTCGGGGAGGCAACTGAACGATTCAGATCGTTCAATTGCGATTGAACAAATAGGAAATTCGAGTCTTGGGACGCAAGCGGAAAGTTCGCGGAAAGCAGGCGGCGGGCGCATCTCATTTCTTTGGGACCTGCGGGATCTGGACACGGATTTCACGAATTTTCACAGAGAGGAAGGGCCGCCGCCTCTGTCTTCATCCGTGTTCCTCCGTGAAATCCGTGTCTCCTCTTCAGCCAGCGTGAATCCAAAGCGCCGTCGTGCCGGCCCAGTCAAAAATTGAGATGCGCCCGCCGGCGGTCGCAGTTCCCCATTGACTGCCTGCGCGCCGGTGGCGGAATGATTTCGGTGGTGCGGCGGGCCGCCGCGTCGGTCCATGAAGTCCCTCTTCTTCGTTCTCGCCAATGCCGCCTGCATCAGCGGCATCTTTGCCGGTTGGTCCCGAGCCCAGTTGCCGACGTGGATCCCGGTGATGATGCTCTTCGCAGCCAATATCTGGCTCACCGGCGCCAGGCCATCGGACTATGTGCGTTGCGGCAACGACACGCGAAAGCCCGTGCGGACCCTCTGGTACGTCTGGTGGGCCTTCATGGTCGTCTATTTGCTGCGGCAGTTTGTGGAGAACCTGGAGCTGCAGAAGGAGGGTCCTTGGGCGCGGCCGGGGATGGTGGCGGTGGATCTGAGCTGGAAGAGCGTGGTGTTCATCCTGAGCCTCGCCAACCTAATGGTTTGGAACCGGCACCAGAACTATCGCGAGCGGTGCGCGACCCTGCTGGTGGCGCTGGGCGCGTATGCCTTCGGGAACTTGCTTTGGGCGGAGTTCAAGCCGCTGCAGGGCGACGACGAGTTCGCCGAGAGTCGTTTCGAAGGCAAGGATGCCCGGTGGATGCCTCCGCTGGCCCGGAGCAACGCGTTCTTTGCGTACACCTGCGCCACCGCCTTCGGCGCCGGGATCGCCTGGGGGGTGTCTCGTCTGCTCCGGAGGGATGTCCTCCCCCGGAACTTCCTGATCAGCGGGAGCGTCGCGTTGGCGTCCGTCGTGGCCGCCTGGGCTGCCTACCGGGCGGAATTCCGATCCAACGTCGTGGGCGTCGCCGCCGCGGTGGGTGTCGCAGCCATCCCCTTCCTTCGCCTTCGGGCGGCGGTGGTGGCCTTCCTCTTCACCGTCACCATCGTGTTTCCCATGCTGTTTTTCGGCCCCATGGGCTACATGGTCCTCGAGTCCCTCTCCCCCGAAAAGATCACCTCGGCGTCGGGAGCGCGCGGACAGGAGGACGCGACCCTCACCTACCGGACGTTCCTGTGGGAATACGCCGCCTTGCGGTTGCAGGATCCCGAGGTCTTCCTGATCGGCGAGGGACCGGCCGACCGCGATGCCCAGCCAGGCTACGGAATTTTCTTTGAGGGGCATCGCATGAACTTCCACTCGGCCTCCATCGAGTTTCTGATGGCCAACGGGGTTCCGCTGGCGCTGGTCGCCTACTGGTGCCTGGCGCGGATGCTCCAGTTGGCCTTTGGGGTGGCCGGACGCGCCCGCGGGCCCGCGCAGCAGGTGGAGATGATGGAACCCTGGATCTTTTACTGCGCCGCTGCGTTTGTGATCAGCATCGTGGATCCGGGAATCGCCACGGCCGAGGGTTTTGCGTTGGTGATGCTGCCGGGATTCGGGTTGCTGGTGGCGGAGAGTCCCCAGACCGTGCGAGTTCCCCGGTTCGCCCGCGGTACCACCGCCTCGCAGACTGAGATGGCCACCGCCCAGTCAGCGGGCGCGGGCCCGACCCCTGGGTAAGGCCACGGGTTCGGGGCGATACATCCAGAATTCCCCCCGATAGTCCTCGCTGGAATACTCCGAGCGGAAGTTATGCGGGCTGGCGGACCCTTCCTGGGTGAACTTCCAGCCCATGACCTGCTGGTCTCCCCGAAACACGAACGCTCCGTCTTCCCATCGCCCGGTCAACCTTGTTTCGAAGGTGCCGTTGAACACCCCGAGCCACCACGCCTTGAAGCGGGCGTGATACTCGGTGCCGGAGACCCGGGTGATGACGGCCTTCAACTGGTCGGTGTGGTCATTGTTGGAGTTTTGCCAGCGCCCGACCCAGGCCCCGGTGATGTCGTTGGTGGCCGCCGTCTGACGGGACGCCGCCTTCCATTCGCGGGAGAAACTGCATCCCGACACCAGAAGCATGCCGGCACACCACGCCCCGATCCACAGCCTATGCGTCTGCATGGACGCCATCCTATCCGGCCTCCGTCCCCGCGGGAAGCTACCGGTGATTCGTTCAGATCATGCCGTAGTCGAATCCCCGCCGCTGCTCGCGGGAACATTGCCGGTTGGCTTCGCGGTCGCCCTCGAAACGCTCACGGATCGGATTCCACCGCACCGGGCGTCCCAGCCGCAGCGCGATCGCCCCGATGTGGCAGACGCTCACGCCGCGATGCCCGGTTTCTGCGTCACAGATCGGATCCTTCCGCGAGCGCAGGCAATCGAAGAAGTTCCCCATATGGTCGTCGCTGATGTAGGGGTCCCAGGTTCGGACGGTGAGCGGCTCCTGCAGGAGCGCCGGATCGCTGGCTTCGATGGTGCCGCGGCTGACAAAGATCCATCCGCCGGTGCCCTCGAACAGCACACCGTTCGGCATCTGAGTGGGGCCGGGCTTTGGATCGAGGACGTTGCCGGCCGGCCCCTCGGTATCCACGGTCCGGCAGGTGTGGGTCACGCCGTTGGCGTACCGATAATTCACCCAGTACGTGCCGGGGAAACTGAATCCGCCCGGGACCGGATCGCGCAATGCCTGGGCCTCGGCCCACACCGGTCCCGGCTCCCCGATGCCCCAGAGGGCGATGTCATTGTGATGGGCGCCCCAGTCCGAAAGCGTGCCCTCGGAGTAGTCCCACCAGTAGCGGAACGACCCATGCGCCCGCTCCCGGACATAGGGCACCAGGGCGGTTTGTCCCTGCCAGAAATTCCAGTCGAATCCCGGCGGCGGTTCCGAGGAGGCGAACGGCCCGCCGTGGGGTCCGGACGGCAGGGAAGTGGTCACGTGCCGCAATGACCCGAGGCGGCCGTTGCGCACCAGTTCGACGGCCAGGCGGAACCTCCGGTCGCTACGTTGCTGGCTTCCGGTTTGAAACACCGCGCTGCTCCGGCGCACCGCCTGCACCACACGGCGTCCCTCGTCCAGTGTGAGGGTCAACGGCTTTTCCGAATACACGTCGCGCCCCGCCTGCACCGCGGCGAGGTTGACCAGCGTATGCCAGTGGTCCGGGGTGCCGTTGATCACGGCATGCAACCCCGGATGAGCCACGCAGTCGCGGAAATCGCGGTATCGTTTGGCTCCCGGAAACTGCTGCTGCGCCTCGTCGAGCCGGCCGTCGTCGAGATCGCAGATGGCCACGATGTCGCCGAAGCGGGAGGCATTTTTGGCATCCGCACGCCCCATGCCGCCGCATCCGATCAGCGCCACGGCCGGCCGGTCGTTGGGGGAGTGGGGGATGCGCGGCCGCGGCTGCTCGGCTGCCTCCATTTCGAACCACCGGGGCAGTGCGGCGGATGCGGCGAGCAGCGACGAAGCGCGAAGAAACCGGCGCCGGGAGCCTGCGGGAAACATGGATTCAGAATTGCGGCGGACGGCGCCCCGGGCAAGTGCGGTCTCCGGCCTGCAAGCCTGCCGGACACGACGGGATTCGTTTGAGAAGCATGTGCATCCCGCATGTGGGGCGGGGCGTCCCGCCGAGACCCTCGGGCACTGTTTCCCTGTCCTGGCGTCGTCTTCTGCGGACATCGGCTCCGGACAAGCCCGGACAAATGGCTTGCGGCGGTTTGATCGGTGCCGCTAGTGAAGGTCTTCGTGTTTGGGAGACGCCTTTGTATCCTGCTTGGGATGCTGTCTTGGCTGGCGGGAGTCACCGGCCGCGTCGTCGCTCAGATTGACCCGGATCCGCGGATGCTCGTGCAGGCGGGCTACAATCAGCCGCTGGAGGGCCGCGGCCCCGTCGCGGCCTACGCCTACCTCTACTGGAACCAGCCCAGCTATCCCTGGACCAATACCACGCTCCGGGCGGCCATCGCCCCGACCTATCTGGACGCCGAGCTCGGGTTCCGCGACCTGCTCGGACGGGGCACCTCCATCGGACTGGGCATGGCGGGGGGCGGCTTTGCGGATAGCTACGCCGACATGGAGCAGGGGCAGTTGATCGAGGCGGAGTCCTTCTTCGGCGCCGGGGTGGAGGGTAGCGCCTCCCTGTATCACGTCTTCAACCCGATGCCTCCCGGGGAACGCCCCGACAGCCTCTCCGAGGTCCCGATCCAGTTCGTCCTTCGCAATTCCCTGCGCGGATCCTTCTATTCGCCCAACGACGACACGTCGCCCGAGTTCGAGGTGCCGGCCACGATCCCCACCTATAATCTTCGGGCCGGCCTTCGCTGGGGCGGACGCGAGCCCGAATTGTTTACCGACGCCTTCGAGATTTCCGGATGGTACGAACTGGTCGTGCGGTCGCGTTCGGAGACGTACGGATTCGACAACGACCTGTTGCTGGAGGGGACCTCGCAGCTCTACTGGGGGCGCCTGCTCTTCGCGCGCATGTTCACCAACCGGGCACACTTCGAACTCAGCGTCACCGGCGGCGGCAGCGTGACTCCGGACCGCTTCACCGCCTTTCGGTTGGGCGGGGCGCTCCCGATGGGCTCCGAGTTTCCGCTGGTGGTTCCGGGCTACTATTACCAGGAGATTAGCGCCCAGAGTTTCGCGCTGATCTCCGGACAACTGCTCTGGCCGCTCACCCGGGATGGCCGCTGGGAGATCGGGGTCCTCGGCGCCGCCGCCCGCGTCAACTACCTCCAGGGCATGAGCCTCGGGCAGCCGTGGAACAGCGGTCTCGGCGGCGGTCTGGCCTATCACTCGCCCTCCGGCGCCTGGCATTTCCTCCTGGGATACGGCTACGGGTTCAATGCCATTCGGAACGGGGAACGCGGTGCCAACAACATCGGCATCCTGGTGCAGTACGACTTCCGCAAGGATCAGGGCAGCTTCCAGACGCTCTGGCGCAATCTCAGTCCGAGCAACTGGCGCGGCATCACCCGCTGATCCGGGCCGGCGGCGTGGGAAGCCCGCCTTTCAGGTGGAACATGATCTGGAGGTTTCGGCGGCGGGGCGGACGCCCCAGCAGCCGGCGCGCCACGTTCTTCATCCGGATGCCATACCAGAGGGGCCACCCGTACTCCGACCAGCCTTCGCAGGGAAACACCTGGGTGACGCACGGCGCCAACGCCGCAAAATGGGATTCGTCGTACCGGTTGACGTGCTCGGGCACCAAGGGGGGCTGTTCCCGATAGGGCACCGTGATGTAGAGGTCGCGGCATCGCGCCCACAGCGCGCGCGCGATCGCCAGATCGTCGGTCAGATGCTCGAACACGTTGGACGACACGATGACGTCCGCCTCGGGCACCGCGTGGTGGTCGCCGGCGATGAATTCGGCGAGGCCGCCGTAGCGCGACTGGCAGGAAACCACCGCGCTCTCCGAGATTTCCACACCAATGAGGCACGCGCGCGGAAACTGACGGCGGTAAAGCGGAAAGGAATCGCCGAGGCCGCATCCGAAATCCACGAAGGTTCCGGCGAAATCGGCGGGAAGCCCGAAGCGGGGAATCTGGGCGCGGGCGAATCCTGCAGTCTGGCTCCGGCCGTCCTTCATCTCCCAGTCGCCCGAGGCGAACCGGGCGTCCCAATACTCACGGGTGTTGATGTTGGCGGTGTCGGTGTCGGCGCTCATCCAGGAATCCATCCAATGCATTTCGCGTCCGCCCCGGGCGGGCGCGGGCCACGCTCGACTGTCGAAATCCGTCCGAACCCGGGCAAGCCCAATCTCGGGTGGACGAGATGGAGGGGCGCCTCTCCGTTTTTGCCCTGGCCTGAAAGGCCTGGAGAACCCAGCCCGGGGCAGCGCGTTGGGCGCTGCCCCGGTTGCGGAGTGAATTGGGAAGGTGGGCACCTTGAATGAGTGCCAGAGGCCCTGAGCTCCCATCGCGACGCCACCCGGGATCCCCACCCCGATGGGGTCCTTGGCCCTCCGGTGGATTCCTGGGGGCTCTGGCGCCTTTTCAAGGCGCCGACGGTGGGGGAGGCCTCGCCAGGGCCTCGCCGGAGACTCAGCCCCGGGCTGGAGTCTGCGGCCCCGCCAGGGCCAAAAATTGAGAGGTGCCCGAACTGGAGACGAGCTTTGGCTGAGATCTGTCCATCCCGCGCGTCGCGCTACGCCAGGACGCCCCGGACTACGCCGCTGCCCGGCTTGGTCACGTTGGTGAGGCGCATGTTCACCCCGGAAACCGGATAGGTGAATCGCAGGTGATCGAATCCGAGCAGATGCAGCATCGTGGCGTGGAAATCGTGCACGGACACGCGGTCCACCACCGACTGGTAGCCGAAGTCATCGGTCTCGCCGAAGGAATGGCCGCGCCGCACGCCGCCGCCGGCCATCCACAGGGTGAACGCCGAAGGATTGTGGTCGCGGCCGATGAACTGCATCTCCATCCCGCTGCGGTTTTCGCGCATGGGCGTGCGCCCGAATTCCCCGCTCCATACCACCAGCGTGTCGTCCAGCATGCCGCGCTGCTTGAGGTCGGTGATCAACGCCATGAGCGCGCGGTCCACGCTCTGGCACTTGCCCTTGAATCCATGGTTCAAGGCCTCCGATTCCGCAGCGCCGTGGGAATCCCAGCCCCAGTCGAACAACTGAAGGTATCGCACCCCGCGCTCGGCCAGCCGCCGCGCCAGCAGACAGTTGTTGGCAAAGGATTCCTTCCCCGGCTCAGTGCCGTAGAGTTGATGGATCCGCGGCGGTTCCTGGGAGATGTCAAAGGCGTCGCTGGCGTCCACCTGCATGCGGAAGGCCAGTTCGTACTGCGACAAGCGGGTCTGCGTCTCCGGATCCCCCAGTTCCCGCGCCGTCCGTTCGTTCAGGTCGTGAAGGGCGTCGAGCGTCCGGCGGCGGAGTCCGCGGGTGATGCCAGGGGGATTGGACAGGAACAGCACCGGATCCCCCTGCGACCGGCATTGCACGCCCTGGTACACCGAGGGCAGATACCCCGAACCCCACACCGACTTGCCAGCGTCGGGATTCTTCCCGCCGCTGGTCAGGACAATGAAGCCGGGCAGGTTTTGGTTGTCGGATCCCAACCCATAAGCCGCCCACGCGCCGGCGCTCGCGCCGCCCGGATTTTGCGTGCCGGTGTGCATGAGCAATTGCGCCGGACCGTGGTTGAACTGGTCGGTGTACATGGACTTGATGAAGCACACCTCGTCCGCCACCGACGCAAACAGCGGCAGCCGATCGGACACCCATTGGCCGCTCTCACCGTGCTGCCGGAAGGAATACTGCGGGCCCAGCATCTTCGGCACCCCTTGGATGAAGGCGAACTGTTTCCCGGCCAGGAGCGACGCCGGGCAATCCTGGCCATCCTGGCGCTCCAACTCCGGCTTGTAGTCGAAGAGTTCCAACTGGCTCGGCGACCCCGCCATGTGCAGGTAGATCACCCGCTTGGCGCGGGCCGGAAACGGGGCAGGGGACGGGTGCAGCGGATTCGACGGGTCCTTGGCCTGGGTCCCTTCGGCGCCCCAGGCGCGTCCCGAGTGGATGGCCAGCCAGAGCGCGCCGAGTCCGCTGGTGCAGTTCCTGAGGAAGTGCCGGCGCGTTTCATGGCGCAACTGTTCCAGGCGAAGCAGCGGGGCGAGTTCGGGGTTCTTCATGGCATCAGCGGCGTTGGCGACATTAACGGGTGAGGGCGGTATCCAGATTCAGCAGGGTGTTGGCCACCAGCACCAGCGCGGCGCGCTCGGGAGTGGGACCCAGTTTGTCGGCCGATCCTCGGTCGGCCTGCAGGTCGGCCAGGGCGCCTTCGTAGAGTTCCAGCAGGCGGTCCACCAGGTGGCGCGGCGGCGGTTCCAGCGTGAGCAGGCGGCAGGCGTATTGGATTTGGTCCCGCGGAGTGTCGCCGGCCGCTTCCATGCGGTTGGCGAAGGACTGGGCCATTTCCAGGAAGGCCGGATCATTGAGCACGGTCAGCGCCTGCAAGGGGGTGTTGCTGGGCAGGCGGCGGGCGGTGCAGGCGTCGCGGGTCGGCGCGTCGAAGGTCAGGAACATCGGATATCCGCTGGTCCGCTTCTGATACGTGTAGATGGCCCGGCGGAACCGGTCGGCATCCTGCGAGGTATTCCAACGGTCGCCGCTGTACACCGTGTTCCAGACGCCGTCGGGCTGCGGCGGATAAACGGGCGGACCGAAGGGCTTGGTGGACAGCGATCCGGAGAGCGCCAGCGCCTGATCGCGGATCATCTCCGCGGTGAGCCGCGCGCGCGGGCCGCGGGCGTAGAGCCGGTTCCCCGGATCGAGCCCGGCCAGCGTCGGGCTGACCCGGGCGCTCTGGGCGTAAGTGGACGACAGCGCAATCTCCCGGAGGAACCGTTTCAGGGACCACTTCATCTCGCCACGCAGCCGCAAGGCCAGATGATCGAGCAATTCCGGATGCGTCGGCCGCGCACCGCTGGTGCCGAAATCCTCGAGGGATTCCACGATGCCGCGTCCCAGCATCTCCGCCCAGAGCCGGTTGGCCAGCACGCGCGCCGCCAGCGGATTGCTGTCGCCGACCAGCCAGCGCGCCATGTCGAGGCGCGTGGGCGGACGGTCCAGCGCCGGCGGTTGCACCACCGCGGGAATGCCGGGAGTCACCGCTTCGTCCCGCGCGATGCGATTCCCGCGGATGAAGAGCCGGGTCTCCCGGGCGGCGAGGGCCGGACGCTCCCGCATCACCGGAACGCGGGCTCCGGGGATGTCCTTCAACCGCTCGTTCATCGCCTGAAGCGACTTCCATCGCTCGCGGCGCCCGGCGTCTGCCGCGGCGGTGGTCATGCGGTCGTCCGTGGACGCCGACAAGGCGAAGTTCCGCAGCGGGCATCCCTGGATTCCGCTGTTGGAGGCGATGCCGTGCTCGATGCTGAGTTCCAGCGTTCCCCCGGACGGCGCCTCCAGCGGTTCGGCGAGCACAAGGATCACCCGCCGGGGCGTGAGCATCGTGGGGTAGCTGCCGAAACCGCCTCCGGAATCAATCACCCGGAAGGGATCATGCGGCCCGCTCAAGTGATCCGCGATCACTTCCTGGAAGGCCACCGGACGATTCGTAACCCCCTCTCCCTCGCCTTCGCCGGGCACCGACAACTGGATCTTGGAAAACGCCTGCCCGCGTTCCGGCGCCCGTTTGGGATCGTCACCCTCCGGGAAGATGTCGAGCTGCAGCGCGGTCAGGCCCGGCACGGCGGGAATCGTGAGGGTGTACACCACCTTGATCGGCAGCGTGCCGCCGGCGCGGATCCGTCCCTCGGGCGTCACGCTCAGCGTGCCCGCGCTGGCCTTGGTCGCGGTGGGGACCACCGGACGCCAGTCGTTCACCGCCGCGGCGACCGCCTTGCCCTCCTCGTTCAACGACTCCCGGAGCGCCAGCCGTTTACGTTGGAGCGCGAAGACTTCGTCGCGCCGCGCCGAATCCTGGGCGAAAAGCAGGCGCGGAAAATCATCGTTCTGGTCGCAGTCCTCGGTGTTGTCGAAGAAGGCCATGAAGCGGTAGTAGTCGCGCTGGGGGAAGGGATCGTACGGATGCGCGTGGCACTGGGTGCAGCCAAAGGTGGTGGCCTGCCAGGCGGTCCAGGTGGTGTTGACCCGGTCCAGCACCGCCGCGGTGCGGTACTCCTCGTCATCGGTGCCGCCCTCGGTGTTGTTCTGCGTGTTGCGATGAAAAGCGGTGGCGAGGAGATCGTCGGCCGTCGGATTCTCCAACAGGTCGCCGGCCAGTTGCCTGATGGTGAACTGGTCGAAGGGCATGTCTGCGTTAAGGGCCTGAATCACCCAGTCGCGCCACGGCCAGATGTCGCGGTGCGGGTCCTTCTCGAAACCGTAGGTGTCGGAGTACCGGGCCAGGTCCAGCCACATGGCGGCCCAGCGTTCCCCGTAATGCGGCGAGGCCAGCAGACGGTCCACCACCCGTTCCTTGGCCGCGCGCGGATCGTCCCGGCGGTCCTCGACGAACGCGGCATACTCGCGGGGCGTGGGGGGGAGTCCGGTCAGATCCAGCGTCACCCGGCGTAGCCATTCGGCGGGCGTGGCCTCCGGGGACGGCCTCAAGCCCTCCGATTCGAGGCGCGCCAGAATGAAGCGGTCGAAGGGCGCCGCCGCCCATGAGGCGTCCTTCAACACCGGCGGTTCCGATTCCCGGGGCGGCACGAAGGACCAGTGCTCACTCCAGACCGCACCTTCCTCGATCCATCGCCGCAAGGTGGCGACCTCCTCGTCCGAAAGGGCCGGCCCGTGCTCTGGCTGCGGCATGCGTTCATCAGGATCCGTGGAGGTCACGCGGCGGATCAATTCCGACGCGTCGGGATTCCCGGCAACGATGGCGGCCTTTCCCGACTTGCCCGCCGCGAGGGCCTGGTCGCGATACACGAAGGAAATCCGGCCTGCCGCCTTGACCCCGCCGTGGCAGGCCGTGCAGTGCTGGGCGAAGAGCGGGCGGATATCGCGGTTGAAATCCGTCGTTGCCGGGCCTGCGGCCAGTGAGGCGATCCAGGGCGCGAGCCAGCCGAGGACCACCGCCGCCATCGCCCGGTGCCGCCTCTGGAAACTCCCGCAAGTCATGCAGAAATCTTCCCTGCGTCCGGCAGGTCCGGCCAGAAATTTTCGAGCTCGCGAAGCCGGGCAGGCCTCACGCAAAGGCCGCGAAGGCCGCAAAGGAAAGGAACCTTCCTCCGGAAACGTTCTACGGTGCGAAGAGTCGTCCGCACAGATTCTGCGGGCGATTGGAAATCTGTCCGAGAGGCAGTTTTCACAAGGGCGCATCTCACTTTTTTGCCATGGCCTGAAAGGCCTGGAGAGCCCAGCCCGGGGCAGCGCGTTGGGCGCCACCCGGGACCCCACCTCGCTGGGGTCCTCGACCCTCCGGTGGAATCTGAGATGCACCCTATTTACAACCTATTGTCAAAACGCCATTTACAAGGATCAGGAATTGCGGTACGAACAATCGTCCGACAGAGGTTTTACGCCTCCGAGTGATTTGGAGTGGGTAGAGGCCGGGTGCTGAGAGGATGGCCGGAGGGGGTTCTGGGCCTGTGGGATGGCTTCCTGAAGCCGGGTTCTGCAACGCAGAACCCTAAAGGCGTTCGGGCCGGGGGCGGGCGGCGGTCCAGGTGGAGCGCAGCG
>Ga0268299_1000604_pt1 | contig 101314 bp, 89 predicted proteins | sample NOBtaG_FD_193484 | JGI IMG/M metagenome (GOLD analysis project Ga0268299, IMG submission 193484) | Activated sludge microbial communities from bioreactor in Nijmegen, Gelderland, Netherland - NOB reactor | ecosystem: Engineered > Bioreactor > Aerobic > Activated sludge | place: Netherlands...
GATCGGCGCGGCGGCGCACCCCTGCACCCCTGCACCCCTGCACCCCTGCACCCCTGCACCCTTGCACCCTTGCACCCTTGCACCCTTGCACCCCTGCACCCGTTCGCGTTTATCCTTATCCGTCCCCATGGCCCGCTTCGACTGGAGACCACGTCCGCGCGTGGGTGTTGCCGAGCCCCACGCCGATCGGCACGCCCCCGCGCCGCACGAGCCGGACATCGACACCTCGGACCTGTCCGTCCTGGTCCGCGCGTACCACGGGCCACAGGGCCCGCCGGCGGACGCGCCGACGACGGTGAAGAGCGCCCAGCTCACCATCGCCCGGCGGGACGCCGACGACTTCCAGGACCGCCAAATTCTCCTGTTCGTGGACGACGAGCCGTGGGGCAAGGTGCGGTACGGCGGCGCCGTCACCCGCGACATCGCCCCGGGCACCCATCGGGTGCGCGCCTTCAACACCCTGTTCTCGAAGACGCTGACGCTGGACGTGAAGCCGGGCGAGCACGTCCGGCTCCGGACCGGCAACGGATTCCCGAAGGCGGGCTGGCTCCTGATGATGGTGCTCCACGTCACCTACCTCCTGGTGCGGCTCGAGCGCGAGTCGGCATGACGGCCCGGTTGTCGATCGTCCGGAACGAGTCGCAGGACGTCCAGGACCGCATCGTCCACCTGTGGGTCGATGGTGATCGGTGGGACAATCTCCCGTATGGGAAGACGGTGAGCCGGGATATCGCTCCCGGGCGTCATGTGGTAAAAGCTCACAACACGCTGTTCGGCACCACGATCGAGATCGACGCGGCGCCGGGTGAGCACGTCCGGCTGAGTTGTCTCAACGGGCTCACGGGCGGCGGCAAACTGATGGTGCTGATGCTGGGCGTGGCCTACCTGCGGGTGCGGCTGACGCTGCTGCCGTCGGCGGTCGTGGGGGAGACGTCGTGAGGCACGTGCTGAGCATCCTGGGCCTGGCGGCCGTCACCGTCTCGGTGGCGCTGGCAGCCGATCGCATCTTCACGAATCCGAAGCCGGATGCGCACCTGAAGAAGCTGTTTCCGCAGGCGGTGGCGTTCTCGCCCCTCGAGGGCACGCCCCTCCACTTCAGGGCCTACGCCGAGGACCCGAAGAAGAACCCCAAGGCCCAGCCGATCGGCTACGCGTTCTGGACCACGGACATCATGCCGAACGAGCGGGGCTACCATGCGGCCATCCACTTCCTGGTCGGCATGGACCTGCAGGGCGTCCTGACGGGCGTGGCCCTGGACTACGATTCCGAGCCCTACGGCTATTTTTCCATCCAGCCGCCGGAGTTCGTCGCGCAGTTCAAGGGCAAGAGCATCCGGGATCCGTTCCGTGTCGGGCAGGACATCGACGCCGTCTCGCGCGCGACGATCACGATGGAGGCCGCGGCGCGGGTCATCCGCGACAGCTCGCGGACGATGGCCCGGCAGTTCCTGAATCCAGCCGCGGTGAAGAAGCCGTGATCCAGCCGGAGCCTGCCCCGTCCGCCGGCGCCGAGGCGCAGGCGGATCCGTGGGGCTTCGACGAGGAGCCGGTCCCGACCTTCGCCGAGATTCTCCAGCCCCAGATCCCGGATCTGATCCTGCTCGTCGCCTTCCTGGCGTTCGCCTACGTCAGCTTCCGCCGCAAGAGCATCCCGCTCAAGTACGCCGCGCTCGTCATGGCCGTCGGCTACATGGGCTTCTGGAAGAGCAGCCTCATCTCGATCACCGACGTGTTCCGGGTCATCGACTGGGACTTCCCGGTGCTCCAATCGACGTTGACCTGGTACGTGTTCGCCGGGTTCACGCTCGTTTCGACGGTGGCGTGGGGGCGGTTCTACTGCGGGCGCGTGTGTGCCTTCGGGGCCCTCACGCAGTTGATCGATGCCGTGTTCCCGTCGCGGTGGCGATTCGAGGTGCCACCGGCCATCGAGGCGCGCGCCGCCTGGATCAAGTTCGGTGTCCTCGCCTCGGTGCTGGCCTTCTACATGGCCACGCATGACGTGACCATCTACCAGTACGTCGAGCCATTCTGGATGTTCGGCGGTTTCGGGACCACCGCGATGTGGGCCGGGGTCGGCCTGTTGCTGCTTGCCAGCGTGTTCGTGCGGAACCTGTACTGCCGCTTCCTCTGCCCGCTCGGCGCCACGCTCGGGATCATCTCGAACCTCACCGTCTTCCGCATCAAGCGGTGGTCGGAGTGCAACACCTGCAAGATCTGCCAGAAGACGTGCGAGTGGGGCGCGATTGACGGCCCGAAGATCCTGGTGACCGAGTGCGTGCGCTGCGACGACTGCGAGCGGCTCTACGCCGACCAGCAGAAGTGCCCGCACTGGCGCATCCTCGACTACCGCGCGAAGAAGGCGAGGGTCCTGCCGCTCACGCCGGTGTAGGCGGCGCTACGCGCCGTAAGCCTCCGGTAGGCGCCGCTTCGCGGCGTAGGCCTCCGGTAGGCAGCGCTGCGCGCTGTACGCGCGCCGTGCGGCGCGTAGGGAAGATCGCCGCGCGTGCGCGAGCGCACGCGAGCGTCTGCGGGCCTGCCTCCCACGCGAGCGACAGCGAGCGCCTACCGAACGCAGTGAGGCCTACGCGGCGAAGCCGCGCCTACCGAGCGAAGCGAGGCCTACTGACCCACCGGGCGTCCGCTCGGGCCTTCCGTGCGCTCTGCCTCCGGGACCACTGCCTCGCAGCCGCTGCGCGCGCCGCGCTCCAGCTCGCACTGGATGAACGCGAGCCGGTTCTTCGTAAAGCTCTCCATCTTCCGGCGCGCATCGTCGTACTGGCCGTTGCTGTACGGCTTGGCGGGGTCCTCGCGCATGGCCTCCTCGATGAGCGCGAACTGGCGGCGGATCTCGGCGTCGAGCCACGTGCCGTCGTCCACCGGTTCCCGCGCCAGGTCCATGGCACGGCGCAGCTCGGAGTAGTAGAGGTCGCGGTACTCCTGCACCCGCATGAGCTTGTTCATGAGGATGTTGTCGTTGTGCCCCTCGTTGGTGGGAAACGTCGGGCCCCAGAACGTCACGTCGGTGTCCCACGCGATCAGGACGTGCTGGTCGCGGTTCTCCAGGCGGTAGAGATAGAAGTTGTTGACGCCCCAGGTGCCGAGCATCCCGTCGGAGTCGGCCAGGAAGTTCTGCGTCGCCACGAAGCGGATGAAGGCCGGCAGGTCCAGCAACGGTCCCACGACCTCGCCGAGCCGGTCTTCCCGTGTGTCGTTGATGAGGCGGACGAGCGTCTCGATGGGACGGTACAGGTTCTCGTCGCCTTTCGACTCGTGCGTCTTGGGCGAAAAACGGTCCCTGTATGGCCCCAGGTCGTCGCCCAGGTACCCCAGCCGCCACTCGTCGATCCAGTTGAACTCGTAGAGATACCCGTCGTTCTGGGTGTCCTCTTCGATGATGCCGAAGACCCGGGCCAGCAGGCGCTTGTCCACCGACTCGACGATGACGTAGAGGCCCGCGTATTCGTTGTTCACATAGAGCCGCGCGTGCGCCTCCCGGGGCACGGGGATGCCCATCTTCGCCATCAGCTGCATGGCGGTCGACTCGTGGATGCCCGACTGGTCCTGGGTGAGGTTGTCCAGGACGAGAGACTTGAGGCCCAGGAAGGTCTGCTCCGAGGCGTACCGGTCGAAGTCCACCCGGAGGCCGGGTTTGCGATCGCTGCGCGACCCGTGCCCGCGCGAACGGATGCCCACGTTGCGCACGGTGAGCCCGTTCCACGTCATGTCGGCGGGGTAGTAGTCGTTCTCGCGGAAGTTTTCCTTGAGCTTCGACCAGTCGGCGGAGTGCAGCAGGAGGTCCACGCGCTGCAACGCCTGGTTGTTGAAGAGGTCGTCGGCGGTTTGCGCTACGGCCGGGCTGGCCATGAGGACCAGCACAAACAGGCCGTGAATTACAAGCATTGAAGTGCTACGTCGCATGGTGCACAATCCAGCTTAACAGCTCTTTGGGGCCGCCCGTCCCTCGGCCACGAGCGTTCATCACACGAAATGCTCAGCTCCTCCCGGACGCTTGGGCTGACGCTGCTGGTCGGGTGCGCCGTGTTCTCCACGTTCTGTGGGGGAACCCCTACCTCGCCGTCGGTCACTCCTCAGGTTACGACGCTGGCCACCGCCGAAGGGACGGCCAACGAGACGCCGAACAGTGGGGGCCCGCCTGCCGGAACGCCGCCCGCCACGCCCCCGCCCGCCGGCAGCGGCTCGGCCTGGCTGAATGCCATCGGCGATATCGGCTGGTGCGGCTCCCAGGCCATGCCGCAGGTGGCCCGGTTGCTCGACAACCTGCCGGGTGACATCCTCCTGGCCGGCGATATCGCCTACATGAACGGCACCGCGGACGAGTTTCGCCGTTGCTTCGATCCGGACTTCGGCCGCTTCGGCAACCGCCTGCGGCCCACACCGGGCAATCACGATTACGGCACCCCGAACGCCGACGGCTACTTCGGCTACTTCGGCCACCGCGCGGGCTCGGACCGCCGGGGGTTCTACGCGTTCCGCGCCGGGGCCTGGAAGGTCCTGATGCTGAACTCGTCGGCCCCCATCGGCCGCAACTCCGAACAGTACCTGTGGATTCAACGTCAGCTGGACGAAGAACCCACACGCTGCACGCTGGCCTCCATCCACCACCCGTTCGAGAGCTCCGGCAGCAATGGCCCGAACCCGTGGCTGCGCGACGTCTGGGCCCTGCTTCACTCGAAGGGGGTCGAGATGGTGGTGGCGGCCCACGATCATCTATACGAGCGGTTCGGGCCGATGGATGCAGACCAGCGGGCCGACCCGGCCCGGGGCGTGCGACAGTTCACCGCCGGCACGGGCGGGGCGCCCCTCTACTCCCGCGGCCGCGGCGCCGCCAATTCCGAGGCGCTGATCCAGCAGCACGGCGTGCTTCGCCTGAAACTCGAACCGTCGCTTTACGAGTGGCAGTTCGTGGATGTGAACGGGGCGACGCTCGACCAGGGCCTCAACGTCTGCCACTGACGAGGCTTCAGGCTTCAGGCTCCAGGCTCCGGGCTGTTGGCTTCAGGACGAACGGTTCGGCGATTCAAAGCGGCACTGGTCACTCGTCTCGGCGCATCTGCCGCTCGCCATTCACGGGGTCACAGCCGGCACGCTGGCAGCAGATCGGTGTCCGCAGATCGAAGGGCTCCATGATGCGCCGGCCATTCCCGAGTAGAGCCGTTGTTGCGCTTGGAAGCTGCAGGCGCCGCCTGAGGCCTGTAGCCAGGGGCTGGCCTGAAGCCTGAAGCCTGAGGCCTGGAGCCTGGAGCCTCAAGGCTACGGCGTCGGCGGGCGCTCGATCCGGAGCCGCTCTTTCAGCCCACTCGACACCCGCACGTCGTTGTCGGCCGAGACGATGACCGCTTCCAGATCCGGGAGCGACTCCACCAGGGCCATGCCGGCCTCGGGGCCCATGATGAACACCCCTGTCGAGGCCCAGTCTGCCGTCAGCGCGCTGCGGGCCAGGATCGTCACGCTGCGGCAGAGCCGGGCCGGCTCGCCGGTGTCCGGATCCAGCAGGTGGTGGTAGCGCGTCCCGTCCTTCATGAAGAAGCGCTCGTAGTCACCGGAGGTGGAAAAGGTCTCGTCGCGCAGCTCGATGGAGGCGAAGGTCGCGCCGTCGGTGCCCCGGGGATCGTGCAGGCCCACGCGCCAGGGGCGATCGCCGCGCTGCCCGGCGGCATACAGATCGCCGCCCGCCTGAATGAGAAAGTCCCGGAAGCCCGCCGCGGTCAGCAGGGCGGCCGAACGGTCCACCGCATAGCCCTTGCCGACACCGCCCAGATGTACGCGCACCCCGGGGCGGGTGATCTCCGCGGTGCCGGCCACGCGGTCCACACGGACGGCCGCAGCGTCGACCAGCGGGAGCCGAGCGGCGATCTCCTGTGGCGTCGGCACCTGGTTGTCCTGGTCGTGGTCGAACTTCCAGACGTCGGCGAGCGCACCGAATGTGATGTCGAACTTGCCCCCGGTCAGTCGGTTGGCCTCAGCCGCGGCGTCGAGCACGGCGATGGTGTCTGGCCCGACGGGCACGGGGCCCTTTCCGGCGGACGCGTTCACACGTTGCACGTCCGATCCGGGCCGCCACACGCTCAGTGCGGCCTCCAGCCGCTCGACCTCCGCGTACACGTCCTGCATGACGCGGTTGGCGCCATCGATGTCTGCGGTCCAGATGGTGACGCCGAACGCCGACCCCATCGCGATTCGGGACCGCTCGATCAGCATCGGCGAGGCGGGCTCAGAGCGGCAGGCGCCTGCGAGGGCGGCCACCGCCAGCACCCACGCGCACAGTCTTCGTCGCTGGGCCGGCCCTGTATACTCCAATCGCACGGGAGGACATTATGAGCTTTCTCAACGTGAACGAGCATCCGGTGGAACGGGTGGCGCGCGTGGGCCTGGGTGTGGCCCTGATTGCCCTGGCGGCGATGGGCACCATCGGCATGTGGGGCTACATCGGCGTGGTGCCGCTCCTGACCGGGGCCCTCGGGAACTGTCCGCTCTACTCGGTGCTGGGGATGTCGACGTGCCCGACCCGGGCGCCGCGGGCCTGATCGACGTCGCTCGTCCGGGCCCACCGCCCCCCTCCGGCCATTGGCCGAAAGCGGTGGCGCGCGGCCGACTGACGCGATAAGGTGAGACCGCCGTGGGCCATTGGGGGCCCTGGCCCATCGCATCGGCGGTCATGATCTGGTTCTACGAGCGCGGCACGGAAACCCTGCGGATCGAAACCCGTTTCAACAACGAGGCTCGGGCATACGAGTTGATCTGGTACTACCCGGATGGCACGCGCACGCTGGAATCCTTCGCCGACGAGGCGCACTTCCGTGCACGCAGCGCCGCGGTCGAATCCAGCCTGCTTGGCGAGGACTGGCGGCCGTCGGGGTCTCCGCAACTGCTGCGCGACGGCTGGAAGCTGGGATAGGCGGGCCGTCGTCACAGCCCTGACGGGCGGCGCCTGCTGCGGGCGCGCAACCGGCGAACAGACGTTACGCGAACGAAACATCGGCGTAACGGCCGTGTAACGTGCGCCTGACAGACTCGCCTCGTGACCCGGATTCATTCGATGCGCCTCCTGACAGGCGTGCTCGCCGCGGCGATGGTGCTGGCCGTCGCCGCTCCCTCGCGTGCCCAGGGCACGAACGACGCGCTGCTGCGGCTGCTGCGTATCCTGCGTGATCGCGGATCGATCACGGCCGACGAATACGAGGAGCTGCGGCTCGCCGCCGGCACCGCGCCGCCGGAGGCGGCACCGGCGGCTCGAGCCACCACGGGCCCCGTTCCTGCCGGGACGCCCGCGGAACCGCCGCAGCTTCTGGCCTCCACGGAGCAGCTCGCGGCCCGCGTGCAGGCTCTCGAGACGCAAGTGGCGACGCAGGATGCGACCGAGGTCGTCAAGAAGGCGCTGGCCAACAAGTGGTACGAGAAGATCGGCCTGCGCGGGTACACGCAGTTCCGGTTCAGCGAGGTGAATCAAGGCGAGGGCGTGGACGTCGAGGTGCCGGCGGACCGCTCGGTGAACGCCAACGAGACGCTGATGATCCGGCGTGGCCGCTTCATCTTCAGCGGCGACGTCACCGACCACGTGTATCTCTACGCACAGTCGGACTTCAACGCGTCCACGGGCGCAGCGGACTTCTCGCTGCAGATGCGGGACCTCTACGCAGACGTCGCGCTCGACAGGACCAAGGCGTGGCGCGTGCGGCTCGGGCAATCGAAGGTGCCCTATGGCTGGGTGAACATGCAGTCCAGCCAGAACCGCGGCCCGCTCGAGCGCCCGGATGCCCTGAACGGCGCGGTGGAAGGGGAGCGTGACCTCGGCGCGTACCTGATGTGGGCGTCGCCGGAGGCCCGACGCCGGTTCCGGGACCTCGTGGGCCAGGGGCTGAAGGGCTCGGGTGACTACGGCGTGTTCGCCGTTGGCGCCTACAGCGGCCAGGGGTTGAACCGTCCGGACCAGAACGGCGATCCGCACTGGATGGCCCGCGTGTCCTACCCGTTCAAGCTGTCGAGCGGTCAGTTCGTCGAGCTCGGCGCGCAGGGCTATTACGGCAGGTTCGTCACGCAGACGCAGGCCGTCAATCCCGGCACGGGCGTCATCACCCCGGCGCGGCCGGACGAGGGCATCGTGGACGAGCGCGTGGCGCTGACCGCGGTGTGGTATCCCCAGCCATTCGGCGTCGAGGCGGAGTGGAACGTCGGGCGCGGGCCGGAACTGAGCGACGATCTCACCCGCATCGAATCGCGACCGCTGCAGGGCGGGTACGTTCAAGTCAACTACCGCAAGGCGAAAGGCACGTCGTCGCTGTTCCCCTTCGTGCGATGGCAGTACTACGACGGCGGCCGCAAGTTCGCACGGAACGCCCCGCAGATGAAGGTGAACGAGATGGACTTCGGCCTCGAGCTCGCACGCTGGGCCGAGCTGGAGCTCACGATGGTGTACACGCGCACGTTCGAGCGCACGCGTACGAGCCTCTTTCCCTACACTTCGGCCACTAACGCGAACCGGATCGGGTTCCAGGCGCAGTGGAACTACTAGGCCTCGCCGCTGCGCGGCTCGGTAGGCCTGCGGGAGGCGGCGCTTCGCGCCGTAGGCGGCCCTTCGGGCCGTAGGGTTCAATCACCAATCCCTACCGAGCCGCGCAGCGGCGAGGCCTACCGAACGCAGTGAGGCCTACCGCAGGCCTACCGAACGCAGTGAGGCCTACCGCAGGCCTACCGAACGCAGTGAGGCCTACCGCAGGCCTACCGAACGCAGTGAGGCCTACCGCAGGCCTACCGAGCGAAGCGAGGCCTACCGCAGGCCTACCGAGCGAAGCGAGGCCTACCGAAGGCCTACTAGAATTGAGCGCATGGTGAGGACCTCCGCCGCGGCCGGCGCTGCACTGGCGATCGTGCTGACCGCGTGTGGCGTGGCTGGCGAGCGCGAGGTTCCTGGGGGCCCGGCGGTTGATGCCGCCGCGTCCGCGTCCGGCGATGGGCTTCAGCCTGGCGCGCCGGCCGCACCCGTGGCGCTCCCCGAAGACCTCGTTGGCGTGACGCTGCAGCGGCTGGGAGCACCGGGCGAGGAAGGGTACGCGCGCACGGCCATCGAGCGGGAGCAACTGGACGCGCTGTACGCCGCGTCCCCGGTTGCGCTCTGGCTCGACGCCGATGGACGGCCCACGACCGACGCCGAGGACGCGCTGGCGCTCCTGGCCAGTTGCGACGCGCACGGGCTGCGTCCCGAGGATTACCAGTCGAGCACGCTGGCCCGCCTCGCGCACACGCTGGACCTGCCCGAGGCTCCGGCCGAGGCGCGCGTGCGTTTCGACATCACGCTCAGCCTGCACGTGCTGCGGTACTGGCGCGACCTGCACATGGGCCGGGTGGACCCGCGGACGCTCGGGTTTCGCCTCGATGCCCCGGTGGACGATCACGACTTCCCGGCGATGCTGCGCGGTGCGATTGCGGCGCACCGCCTGGGCGCCGTCACCGACGAACTGGCGCCGCCGCTGGTCCTGTATCGCTCGCTCGTCACGGCTCTCTCCCGCTATCGCGAGATCGCGCCGGAGGCGCAGCCCGTGACGCTTCCGACACCGAAGCGCTCGTTCACGCCCGGCGAGGGCATCGACGGGCTGGAATCTCTCCGCTCGATCCTCGTGCTCCTGGGCGACCTGCCACCGGACGCCGCCGCCGCCGGCAATGTGTACGAAGGGGCGCTGGTCGACGGGGTGAAGCATTTCCAGGCGCGCCACGGCCTGGATGCGGACGGCGCCCTCGGGCGCTCGACGCTCGCCGCCCTGCGCGTGCCGCTCAGCGTCCGTGTGCAGCAGCTCGAGCTTGCGCTGGAGCGCCTCCGCTGGCTGCCTCACCTGGACGAGGAAGGGTTTCTGGCCGTCAACATCCCGATGTTCCGCCTGTGGGGCTGGGGGCGCAAGCCGCCGGACGGGAGCCCGGCCTTCGACATGGGCGTCATCGTGGGACGTGCGCTCGACACCCAGACGCCGATCTTCGTCGAGGAGATGCGGCACATCATCTTCCGGCCCTATTGGAACGTGCCGCCCTCCATCCTCCGGGGCGAAACCCTTCCGGCCATCATCAAGGATCCGTCGTACCTGACGCGGAACGACATGGAGATCGTCTCCGGGCAGGGCGACGACGGGAGGGTGGTCCCGCTCTCGGAGGAGTCGGTGGCGTTGCTGCGCCAGGGACGGCTGCGTGTGCGGCAGCGGCCGGGGCCGAAGAATTCGCTCGGGTTGGTGAAGTTCGTGTTCCCGAACGACGACAACATCTTCATGCACGGCACGCCGGTGCCGCAGCTGTTCGGCCGCGCGCGCCGGGACTTCAGCCACGGGTGCGTGCGCCTCGAAGACCCGCTGACGCTGGCGGAGTGGGTGCTCCGCGATCAGCCCGAGTGGACCCGCGACCGGATCGTCGCGGCCATGGCGGCGGACAGACCGCAGCAGGTGAACCTCACCAGACCCATCCAGGTGCTGCTGTTCTATCTGACGGCTGTGGTCCTGCCGGCGAACGGCACGGTGCACTTCGCCGAAGACATCTACGGCCACGACCGAAAGCTCGCGCACGCCCTCAACCGCGCGATCGCGCGATAGATCCCAAGATCACCGGATAGATCCCAAGATCACCGGATAGATCCCAAGATCACCAGATAGATCCACAAGATCACCAGATAGATCCCAAGATCACCAGATCCCCCGATCGATCACCAGATCACCACATCACGAGATCGCCAGGTTCTCTTCTCACCAGAACCTGACGCGTCCCGTATCGACATGGACGAAGTTCGACGCGGGGTAGTAGCCGACCCCGCCGCGGCCGACGGCGAGGGCCGCCTTGCGGAGCTTCGCCAGCGGGACGTCGGCGAGGCGGATGTCGATGGCCATGCCCTGCATGTGCAGGCTCCGGCCCGCCACCCCCTCGCTCTTCTGGCGGAGCATCGCGTTGGTGGCCGGTGAGCGGTAGCCCGAGATCACCTGGAAGGGACGCGACGTCTCGGTCAGCCCGCTGAGGCCGTGCAGCAGGTCCAGCAGTTCCTTGTCGATCGGGCGGACGTCGCCGGTGCGGAAGTCGCGGAGAAGCCTGTTCACCGAGACGAGGGCGTCTGGCAGGTACTGGTCGCCGCGGGCGTACTCCACGGCCAGTCGTTCGCCGGTGTGCGTGTGCTCGAAGTGAAGACGACGGACCGGATCGGGGTTGCCCAGGGCCGTGCGGGGGAGGGCCAGGGCTGGCAGCGCGGCGGCGACAGCGGTAACGAAACGTCGGCGACAGACTCGCGGCATCCGGGCTCCAGGATCGCTGAAGACAGCCCGGCCGCGAGCCACCGACGGCTCTTCTTACCGTGCTGTGCGGTTGTCTTGGGGACTTCAGGAGTATACCACCCCCGTGCCGCCGCGCGTCCACCCTCGGGCGCCGGGGCGGGCCGGCGGCTTCTGGTATCCTCGAATGTTCGTGACTGCAACCGTGACCTCAGAAGCGATCGCGCGGGAGGTGGCCAGACGGCGCACCTTCGCGATCATCTCGCACCCCGACGCCGGCAAGACCACCCTGACCGAGAAGACGCTGCTGTACGCCGGGGCCATCGAGCTCGCCGGCGCGGTGCGCGGCAAGAAGACGCAGCGGCATGCGGTCTCGGATTGGATGGACATCGAGCGCGAGCGCGGCATCTCGATCACCTCGGCGGCCCTCGAGTTCGACATCTTCGACCGGCACGTCACGCTCCTCGACACGCCCGGCCACCGGGACTTCAGCGAGGACACCTACCGCACGCTGCTGGCCGTGGACTCGGTCGTGATGGTGATCGACGCCGCCAAGGGCATCGAGACCCAGACGCGGAAGCTCTTCGAGGTGGCCCGGCAGCGGCGCCTGCCGATGCTCACCTTCGTCAACAAGCTCGACCTCCCCGCGCGGGATCCGCTCGAGCTGCTCGACGAGATCGAGCGCGTGCTCGGCGTGGCCGCCGTCCCGATGAACTGGCCGATCGGGACCGGCGACCGCTTCCGCGGCGTGTACGACCTGCAGAAGCAGCAGGTGCTCTTCTACGAGCGTGCCGGCGGCGAGCGCCGCGCGCCCGTGTCGGTCTCGAGCGCTGACGACCCTCGACTGGTGGAGCTCATCGGCGAGGAACGCCGCGCGGAGCTGCTGGAAGGCGTGCACCTGCTGCAGGCGGCCGGCACGCGGTTCGATCTCGACGAGTACCGGGCGGGCCGGCAGACCGCCGTCTTCTTCGGGTCGGCCCTGTCAAACTTCGGCCTCGAGACGTTCCTGTCGGCGCTGGTGACCCTGGCCCCGCCGCCGTCGCTGCGAGAGAGCGACGAGGGGATGGTGGACCCGGTCTCGACGGACTTCAGCGGGTTCATCTTCAAGATCCAGGCGAACATGAACCCGAAGCACCGGGACCGCGTGGCGTTCCTGCGCGTGTGCTCGGGCGTGCTGACCAAGGACATGCTCGTCACCAACGCCCGGCACGACGAGCCGGTGCGCCTCTCCCGTCCCAGCCGCTTCTTCGGGCGGGACCGCGAAACCGTGGAGACCGCCTATCCCGGTGACGTGGTGGGCCTGGTGAACCCGGGCCGCTTCGCCATCGGCGACACGCTCTACGCGGGCCGGCGCGTCCGCTACCCGCGTATCCCGCACTTCCCCGCGGAATTCTTCGGGGCCCTGCGCCTGCGCGACGTCAAGTTCAAGCAGTTCGACGAGGGCATCCGCCAGCTCGAGGAAGAAGGCCTCATGCAGGTCGTCTTCCCCGTCTACGGGAAGCGCGAGCCCATCCTCGGCGTCGTCGGCGCCCTGCAGTTCGACATCGTCGAGGCGCGGATGAAGAACGAATACGGCGTCACGTGCCAGGTGGACAAGCTGCCGCACGTCGCCGCGCGCTGGATCGAGACCGACACCGGTGCCCGCCTCAAGCTGCCCCAGGGCGTGCTCGAAACCGTGGACCGCGAGGAACGGCGCGTGCTGCTGTTCCAGTCGGAGTGGGAGCTGCAGTACACGCAGCGCGAGAACCCCACGGTGACGCTGCTCGCGGTCGCGTGAGGCACCGGCCAGTTCGGCGGCATTGACTCCACGATTCCGGCGTCGCGGGGTCTTGGCCAAGGAATCGTCCCGCCAACGCCGCCGAACCGGCCGGCGCGTGCCCCGACCCCAAGACCCCAAGACCCCAGGACCTCAAGACCTCAAGACGCTCCAGCTCACCACCGCGACCGCCACGCCCAGGATCGAGTCGAGCGCGTAGTGATACCGGCCAAGGACGGTGGCCACCGTGATGCCCGCGGCGATCACCAGAAAGGCGATCCCCGCGAGCGGCATGGCCGAATAGACAGCCAGACCGATGGCCGTTGCCCCGGCCGCATGCGCGCTCGGGAACGTATTGCCCTGGATGGAGCCGTGTCTCAGCAGCCAGGCGTTGAGATTTCGTGCCGCCCCTCCTGGCGCCCCGCACGCCTCGAGGGCACGCGGCGGCCGCGACTGCAGCCACGGCAATGCGGCGTAGCAGGCCAGCTCCGCCGCGAACACGGTGGCCCAGTAGCGGTCCAGAGCGGCCTGGTGTCCGCCGATCAGGAGGACCGTGGCTCCCGCCGGCACGACCGCATACACGAGGACGTAGAAGGTCTCGAAGATCTCCGGCACGACGAGGGGCGCCCTGCGATACGCGCGAAGCAGTCCCGTACCGTTCAGGAGCGCCTCGTCGATCGACAGCAGCCATTGCTCGAGCGCCTCTGACGGGCGGACGAAGAAGGCGCCCGAGATGCGGTAGGTGCCGAGCAGTGAGAGGCTGGGAGCCACCACCCACTTCAGCGCGGTCGTCACCGGGGTGTTTGAATCGAGGCCCGGCCACGACCACCACACGGCGCCGGCGAAGAACACGCCCAGCAGGGAGGCCGTACGGGCGCGCGCGAAGCGGGGCACCAGCCAGGCCAGGGCGGCGAGATAGGCAGCGTAGAGGATAGTCGCGCCGGTCCAGGCAAGCACAGGCCTAGGGTAGGCCCTTCGGGCAGGCCTGGGGTAGGCCTCGCGGCTGCGCCGCTCGGTAGGCGCGGCTTCGCCGCGTAGGCCTCGCTTCGCTCGGTAGGCCTCGCGGCTGCGCCGCTCGGTAGGCCGCGCTGCGCGCGGTAGGGATTGAGTGATTGGCCCTACGGCCCGCAGGGCCGCCTACGGTCGCGCAGCGACCGCCTACCGCAGGCCTACGCCGCACAGCGGCGCCTGCAGACAGGCCTCGCTTCGCTCGGTAGGCCTCGCGGCTGCGCCGCTCGGTAGGCCTCACTTCGCTCGGTAGGCCGCGCTGCGCGCGGTAGGGATTGAGTGATTGGCCCTACGGCCCGCAGGGCCGCCTACGGTTGGGCAGCGACCGCCTACCGCAGGCCTACGCCGCACAGCGGCGCCTGCAGACAGGCCTCGCTTCGCTCGGTAGGCCTCGCGGCTGCGCCGCTCGGTAGGCCTCACTTCGCTCGGTAGGCCGCGCTGCGCGCGGTAGGGATTGAGTGATTGGCCCTACGGCCCGCAGGGCCGCCTACGGTCGCGCAGCGACCGCCTACCGCAGGCCTACGCCGCACAGCGGCGCCTACAGACAGGCCTCGCTCCGCTCGGTAGGCGCGGCTTCGCCGCGTAGGCCTCACGGCGTTCGGTAGGCGCTCGCTGTCGCGCGCGTAGGAGGCGGGCACGCTGCCGCGCGCTGGCGCCCGCGCAGCGCGGGTCTTCCTACGCGCCGAAGGCGCGCCTACAGCGCGCAGCGCTGCCTACCGCAGGCCTACGCCGCACAGCGGCGCCTGCCTCTACGGCGCGAAGCGGCGCCTAGAACTGCCACGTCGCGTTCAAGAACACGTTCCGGCCGGGCTCGGCCACCCGGACGCCGGTGCGGAACGGATCCCGCTGGTACGAGAGGTGCTCCACGTAGTAGTGATCGAGCAGGTTGGCCACGCCCACACTGACGGCCATGCCGCCGACGCGCATGCCGCCATGCAGGTTCAGCACGAAGTAGGACGGCGTGGTCTGCTCGCCGAGCGAGGCGTCCACGCGATCCTGCGCCGCGCTGAGCAGGCCGCCGAGCTCCCCGAACGTGCGCCCGTTGTCGAAGCGGACCTTGGCCTGTGCGCGCAGCGGCGGCATTTCGGCGAGGTCGCTGCCCGTCGCGCTCGGCACGGACGCCTGATCGAAGGTCCCCCTCGTGTACGACACGTTGCCGGACAGCGCGAGAGACTTGCGGATCTGCGTCGAGCCGACGACTTCCACGCCGCGCAGCCGCGCGTCGGTGTTGATGTAGGACCGGGCCGCCGTGTTCATCACCCCCGGCACCATCACGATCCGCTGTGCAGAGTAGACCGCCACGTAGCCGTCGATCCAGTTGGCGAAGCCGTTCACCGACAACGAGCGTCCGCGGCCTTCGACGGCCACCGTGCCCTCGAGCCCCGTGTTGCGCGTGGGTGCGAGGTCCGGGTTGCCGACCCAGTCAGTCCCCATCCGGCGCAGCGCGAAGAAGCGCTCGTTGCCCTCGGCCACGCGTGCGTTGTGCCCGACGCCGGCCGATACCTGCAGGGCCGAGGTCGCGCGGTGCGTCACTTTCACGCGGCCAGCCGGTAACGTGTCGCTCCGCGATGTCGTCGTCGTGGCGTGGTACGCGGTGTACAGCGCCAGGTTCGCCTTCGCCGCGTCGGCCTCGGATCGGATGTGGTCCAGGCGGCCCCCGATGTCGAGGGACGTCTGTGAGCCCAGGGCCCGGGTGTGCTCGGCGAACACGCCGACGGTGTCCATGTTCACGTCTGGGATGGAGTACTGGGGCATGTAGGCCATCCCCGCCATGGCGGTCGTGGTGTCCCAGTTGCGCCGGAAGGCCTCGCCGCCGAGCGTCGTGCTGGCCCCGAGGTGCGCTTCGGCGCGACCACCCAGGGTTTCGCTGGCCGCATCCGTGGCCATGGAGTACGCCCGCGGCGCCGTGCTCGACGACAAGCGCCGCGCATCGTCCATCAGGTGATCGACGCGCGACCAGTACGCCTCGCCCTTGATGGCCGAGACGCGTGAGCCGGACCGGGGATCCTCGAACCGCAGGGACACCCTGTCCGCGTTGTCGTAGACGGCGTCCATCTGGAGGTAGGGATAGAGCAGCTGGTCGGCCATCTGCCGGGTGTAGGAGGCCTCGATCTGGCCGCCGCCCGACAATCGCCAGGCCGCGCGACCCCAGGCCGTCGAGGCGCGGAAGGCCTCGGTCTCCAGTTCCGTGGGCTTGTAGTTCGCCACCGCCGTGAACAGCTGGCCGCGGCCATCGAGGTACGGCGCGGAGCGCCGGAACGAATAGCCGCCGAGCACGGCCACGCGCGCACCGCCATAGGATGCGGTCCCCGATGGGTTGACGAACCCGAAGGAGCCCGCGGACAGGGAGGGTGCTGCGTGCCACCCATCCGGCGGCCGCCTGGTCACGATGTTGACCAGGCCGCCCATGCTGCCCTGGTAACGCACGTCGAACGGCCCTTTGCCGACCTCGACGCGTTCGACCTCGGAGAAATCCACGTGGAAGGCCGGGGGGTCCATGTGATTGGGGCACGCCCCGTAGATGCGCTGGCCGTCGATGAGGACGTTCATGTCTCGGCTCTGCAGCCCGCGCACGACGATGTCGCTGGCGATGGCGCCCTTCCGCAGGCGCCACACGCCGGCCGTGTCGGCCAGAGCTTCGCCCACATCGCGCGCCGCGCTCTCCCGCACCTCGGTCTTCTCGAGGCTGTCGCGCGGCATCGCGGCCGCGACCGCCACGAACTCGGCGACCGAGGCCGGTGTGAGGTCGATGCTCACGCGGTGCGTCGCGCCGCCGGGCAGTGTCAGCCCCGTGACGATCCGCTCCTCGAAGCCGGGAGCCTCGACGGAGAGATCGTAGGTGCCCACGACGAGGTGCTCGAACAGGAAGGCGCCGAGTGCGTCCGAGGCGCCCCGCGTGACGGTCCCGGTCTCCACGTGCGTCAGCGTCACCGTGGCATAGGGAATCCTGGCGCCGTCGTGTGACGCGATGGTGCCGGCCACCGACGCGGTCGGTGTTTGCGCGCCGGCAACCGCCGGCAGCAGGAGGCACACGAAGACAACGATCATGTGCCGCAGTGGGGATCGGGACATGGCAGCCTCCCGGGGACCACATCCACGGTAGGACGGCCGTTCAGCGATGTCACTGCGGCATGATGCCGCAGGCACAGATGGCGCGAGTGGCGCAGCCGGGGCGAATGGAACTCAGCGCGCGGGCAATCGGCTCTGCGCCGATCGGACTTCGTTCTCGGTGAACACCGCCTGGAAGTACGGCTCCGCCGCGAGCAGGGCGGCCACGTCCTCGAGCGAGAACCCCAACGCGCGCAGGCGATCGACGTCGACGTAGATCTGGTTGTTCGCGGCGTCACCGTAGTAGGTGACGATCGTCTTCTCCGTTGGGTCGAACCGGTCGTGGATGCGCTTCACGATGTCGTCGGTGTAGTGCCGCCGCCCCACGGCGGGTTCCCCTGGCATCCCGTGATCGGCCGTGACGGCCACGACCAGCCCACCCGGCCCCGCCTTGCGGGAGAGCACCTCGAGGAGACGGGCCACCTGCCGGTCGAGTTCGGCCATTTCCTCCTTCGTCTCGGGCGCGCCGGGACCGTACGCGTGGGCCACGTAGTCCGGCCCCTTCATGTTCACCATCAGCAGGTCGGTGATGTCATCGGCACCGAAGGCCTCGTGAGTGGCCACCGCCACGAGCGCCTCGCCCTCGAACCGCTGGAACAGGCTCGAGGCGCGGAACGCGCTCGGGTTGGCGATGTCGTGGCCCATCCACGTGCCGCCCGCGTCCTGCCAGAAGGTCTTGCCGTTGATGGCCTTCAGGTACTCCGGCATGCGGTAGCACTGCGGGTTGGTCTCCCAGCCGGCGTCGCGGGTGCTGTAGCTGGCCGCGATGACCGGCCGGCCGTTCACCAGGCACGCACCGCGTCCGACGAGACCCGCGGTGGCCCGAATCGCGCCGCCCTGTCCGACGATGATGGCCTTGCCGTCGGTCGTGAGGTTCCAGACATCCGCGAGCGTGAGGGCCATCAGCTCGCGCGGGTCGAGGCCCTCGTAGGCGGGCTGCGGCCTGCGCGTGACGCGGTTGAAGAGGGTGTTGGCGGCCAGGCCGTGCACCCGTGGATCGGCGCCGGTGCCGACCGTCGCATGTCCGATGCTGGTCAGCGTGGGCAGGTAGTTGATGCGCGTGTTCGAGAACCAGGCACCCTCTCTGCGCAGGCGGGTGAAGGTCGGCATCTGGGCGGCGTAGGTGTCGAAGTAGTCCACCCGCATCGCGTCGAGGACCATGAGCACCACGACCCGCGGGCGCGCGCCCGGCTGGATGGCCTCGGTCAGCGCGCGGCCGGTCATGCTGGCTGGCGCCACGGCGCCGATGAGCGCAGCCAGCGTGGGCGCCACGTCCTGCTGGAGCGCGGGCGTGTCGTAAGTGCCGGGCTTGATGAACGGGGCCCCGTGCAGCAGGAGCGGGATGTGGATGTCGTACTCCCACGGGGAGCCGTGCATGAACCCGTACAGCGGATCGTGATCCGTGATGATGTCGCCCTCTCGTGGGACGACGAAGACCTGGCCGCTGCGACCGGGGAAGTAGGCGCGCGCGAACATCTGCAGCCAGGTGTCGCGGCCCGGTGCGGGGGCGCTGGCCGTGCGGCGGGCGGGGGCAGGCACGGTCGCGGGCGGAGTGGCCACGGACGTGGATGAGGGCGTGGGCTTCGTGCTGGTGGCACAGGCTGCCACAGCGAGCACGCCGAGGCCCGAGAGGAAACAGAGGACGAGGGCGCGGGTGGTCAGCATAGGATGAGGCCAGACATCCGCCGGAAAATACCACGGCAGCATGACAGCCGGAGAACAGACCTCCAGGCGCGGGCCCGGGATACAATGCTCCTACGGCCCAGCTGGTGACGGATTCGATGACGGACACCTCCGCGCGGCCCTCCGATCGCCTGTCGCGTCTCTACGCGTGGACGCTCGGCGCGGCCGACGCCGTACACCGCCACCGGATCACCACGGCGGCCGTGGGCGCGCCGCTGGTCACCGCCCTGATCGCGGTGATCAACCGGTGGGTGCTCCTGGGCTTCCCGAACTCCGGCGACGAGTACAACTACCTGTACGAGGCGGAGACCTTTGCCGCGGGCCGTCTCTGGAACGCTCCGCCGTTCCCCCCCGAGATCTTCGCGATGAACTACATCGTGCAGGAGCCGGACCGCATCTTCAGCAGCTTCCCGTTCGGGTGGCCGCTCCTGCTGGCGCTCGCGCTGCACCTGGGGTGGCCCAGCTGGCTGGTCAACCCCATGCTGGGCACGGTGACGCTTGGCCTGGTCTGGTGGCTCGGGGCACGGCTGCACAACCCGCGCGTCGGCGTGCTCGCAGCCGTCCTGGTCGGCGTATCGCCCTTCTTCCTGTTCAACGCCGCCTCGTATTTCTCCCACACGTTCTGCGGGGCCCTGCTCGTCGGGGCCGCGTGCATCGCCTCGCGCGGCGACCGTCGGCCCGCCTGGGTGCCGATGTCGGTGGGGTTCCTGATTGGGTGGGCCGTGGTGAGCCGGTACCTGACCGGCGTCGTGTGCGGCGTCCCGATCGTGCTCTGGCTGCTGAGGCCGGGCGCCCCTCGCCTCCGCACCCTGTTCCTCGTCGCGCTGGGTGGGCTTCCGTGGGTGGGGGCACTCGCCGCGTACAACGCCGCGATGACCGGCGACCCGCTGCGCCTGACCACCACGTCGCTCACCGTCTCGCTCTGGTTCCGGGACGGCTGGTTGCTGCGGAGCGCGGACATCCTCTCCACACACCTGCTGCGCCACCTGCTGTGGACGCCGCCCGTGCTGGTACTCGCGTACGTCCTCTACCTCCGCGTGGCCCCGCGTGAGACGCGCCGGGGACCACTGGACTGGATGCTCGCGATCACGGTGGCCGTCCTCTACTTCTACGTCGAGCGTGGTGGCAACCAGTACGGCCCGCGCTTCCACTACGAGGTGTTCCTCTTCGTTGCCGTGTTCGTCGCGGCCAACGTGTTTCGGTTCCCGGCACTGCACCTGGCACCGGTCCGCGATCGATGGATCTTCGGCTTCCTGGCCGCCAGCGTGCTCGCGCTGCCCGTGTCGCTGGCTGTCCACGCCTTCGTTGAGCGACGCGTGATCGTGGAGCGCATGGACCCCTTCACGCAGGCGGAGCGGGTGAGCCTCCGCGACGCGCTGGTGCTCATCTACGACCGCGTCGGCTCGGCGCGCTCCATCGCGGCCGCGGACCTCACGAGGAACGGCATCGACTACCGGGGCCCGGTCCTGTGGGGGATTTACCTGCCTGGCGCGCAGCCCTGCGACTGGGCGCGGCTGGTGCCCGGGCGACAGCCGTTCTCCTACGAGTGGGATCGGACGGCATCGAAGGGCCTGCTCACCCCGCTCGCGTGCGGCTCGCCGGCCGCAGCACCGACCGTGCCGGGCCGCTGACGTCCGCCGCGTTCACCGCGTTCACCGCTCGCGCCGTGCGGTGACGAGTGCCTCCACGAGCGCCCGCAGTCGCGCGATCTCGCCTGCCTGCTCATCGAGCCGCTCTGCAAGCGCATCTCGCTCGCGGTCCGCGGCCAGGCGTTCGCGCTCCAATCGCTGCGCCTCCGCCAGCAGCAGCGGCGCGAGCAGGTGATAGCGCACAGTCTGCGGGCGGCCCTCGGCATCGCGCACCAGCAGTTCAGGGAACCGCTCGGCCACCTCCTCTGCGATCAGCCCGTACTGGATCCGCCGCGAGCCATCGTCGAACTCCGGCTTGTAGACGAAGCTGACCGGCGTCAGCGACTGGAGCTTGTCCCGCACCGCATCGCCAAGTGGTGTGACCTGGTCCTTGAATCGCGCGGACGAGGTCTGGGTGCCGAGCTGTCCGCTCGCGTTGACGAACACGCCGACGCCACCAGGCGACGTCGCGCCGTTGATTCCGATGATGTAGGCAGCGGTCTGCGTGTTGCCAATTCGAATCGTGTTGCTCTCGGCGGCCGGCATGACGTCCGCCGCAAGGTAGATGTTGCCGGAGCCCGTGGTGAGACCGTAGCCCGCCTGCGCGCCGATGGCGATGTTGCGCGTGCCGGTGGTCACCGTGCGCAGGGCACTGAAGCCGATCGCGGTGTTCGAGGTGCCCGATGTCGCCACCTCCAGGGCCGCCGTGCCGACGGCCGTGTTGTACGAGCTCGAGGCGGCACCCAGTGCCGACCGACCAATCGCCACATTCCAGCCGCCGGTACCATTGGAGGACAGGGCCTGCGCACCCAGCGCCACATTGTGTGAGCCCGTCGTGTTCCCGTACATGGACCCTCGTCCTACCGCGACGTTGTCCTGGCCCCCGGTACTGTTGTGGAGTGCAGCCTGGCCGAGCGCGGTGTGCCCCCACCCGTCGAGGTTGTTGTACAGGGCCAGCCCACCGACCGCGACGTTGGCGTAGCCGGTGGTGTTGGAGCGCATGGCCGAACTGCCAATGGACGTGTTCCCGGTCCCGGAGGTGCTGTTGAGCAGGCTTTCGGTTCCGACGGCCGTGTTGCCGCCGGCTGTGTTCGTGAAGAGGGCCAGATAGCCGACGGCCACGTTGTCGTGGCCGGTCTGGTTGAGCACCAGCGCGCCATTGCCCACGGCGGTGTTCCGCGAGGCTGTCGTACTCCCGGACAGCGCGCTGTTTCCGACGGCGGTGTTGGCCGCGCCCGTCGTGTTGTTGACCAGGGCTGACGCGCCAACGGCGGTGCTACCCGCCCCGGTAGTGTTGGCCCGCATCGCGTTGGCGCCAACGGCCGTCAGGCCGGAGACCGTACTCGATTGGAGGGCATGCGAGCCGATCGCGACGTTGTCGCCGCCGGTCAGGACGGACCGCAGGGCAAAGGCGCCGAGCGCCACGTTGCGCACGCCGGTCGTGCTGTCCCCAAGCGCGGCGTAGCCGACCGCCGTGTTCTCGTTCCCACTGGCGTGGTCCTGCATCGCCAGAACACCCAGCGCGGTGTTCGCGGTGCCACCCGACGCGCCCAGCGTTCCTGGGCCGACGCCGACGTTGTCTCCCGCGCCCAGCTGGTGCGTGTGGTCGCTGTGCGCCGCGTTGGCCGACGAGCCAGGGCCCGCGAAGCTGACGGCCACCGTGACGTCGCCCGTCACCCCGCCGCCGACGAGCCCCGTGCCAGCGGTCACGCCGGTGATGTCGCCACCGCCGCCCCCGGTTACGCTCGCGCACGTGACGCTGCCGTCCTGGTTCACCCCGGTCATCAACTGGGCGGCGGGACACGTGCCGGTCACCCGCTGCTGCGCGGCTGCGAAGTCCACGGCGATGGTCAGGTCCCCGGCAGCGCCCCCGCCCGTGAGGCCCGTGCCGGCCGTGACGGCGGTGACGTCTCCACGCGCCGGGACCGGTCTCGCGGTGCCGGGCACGCTGGCGCCTGGCGTGAAGACGAACGCACCGGTCGCACCGGTGCTGTCCCGCCAGGTGCCGTTCAGGGTCGCGATCGCGATCGTCGCGTCCACCTGGACGGACGCGCCGCCAGGCGCGGTGACGATGGTCAGGCCGAAGCCGATGGAGCCATCGGGATTGAGAAAGGCCAGGCCGGTGACCGAGGCACGTTGGCCGGCACCGCACTGGTCGTCCGTGCCGTCGAGCTGATACTGCGCGCCCTGCTGGACTACGGTCACGGCGACCACGTTGCAGTAGGGCTGGAACTGCCACCGGAAGGTGCCGAGCGGCTGGGCCGCCGCGGGGACCGGGGCCACCAGGACGACGACGCCGAGCAGGGTGACGGCGAGCAGACGGCGGGCCATGGGCCTCCTCCAGCGGTGCCCTCGCGAAGGTGCAACGGGCGCCACCGGAAGAGGCGCAGGGACCTGGTGAATCGGCTCAGCGCTGCCGCTCGCGCTCGAGGAGCGTCGAAAGCGCTGCCTCGAGCGCCTTGACGCGAGCCTCCAGCGCCGTGCGGGCCGCCGCTGCGGCGTCCAAAGCGAGACCCTGCGCCGCGACGGTCGAGGCCTGCTCCCGGCGCTCCCGCTCCAGACGCTGCACTTCGGCCAGCAGCAGCGGCGTCAGCAGGTGATAGCGCACGGTTAGCGGCCTGCCCTCGGCGTCGAGCACCAACAGCTCGGGGAACGTTTCGGCCACTTCCTCCGCGATCAGCCCGTACTGGATCTGCCTCGCCCCGTCGTCGAACTCGGGTTTGTAGACGAAGCTCACGGGCCTGAGCGCCTGGACCCGGGCGTGCTGCGTTTCGCCGACTGGGGCGATCTGCTCCTTGAAGCGCGCCGAGGACGTGGCCGTGCCCAGCTTGCCGGCTGCGTTGACGTAGACGGGAATGCCACTCGACGAGGTCGCACCACTGATGCCGGCCAGGTACGTGTTGGACTGCAGCGCGCCGATGCGGATCGTGCTGGCCTCGCCGCCCGTGCCCGCCGCGCTGCCGATGTAGATGTTGCCGGACCCGGTGAGGAGGCCGGAGCCGGCATTGGCCCCGATACCGATGTTGCCGCTGGCGGTGGTGACTTCACCCAGGGCATCCGTGCCTACCGCCACGTTGTTGCTGCCGGCCGTGAGCGCATCCAGCGTCCCGGCACCAGCGGCGGTGTTGGCGTTGCCGGTGGAGGCCAGCCAGAGCGCGCGCCGACCCACCCCGGTATTGGACGTACCGTAGACGTTCTCGAGGGCGGCCGCCCCAACGGCCGTGTTGAAGCTCGTCGTCTCGCTGGAGGTCAGCGCCGAGTGCCCCACCGCGGTGTTCTCGGCGCCGCTGATGTTGCTATACATCGCGTCGCGCCCCAGCGCGACGTTGTACGCCCCCGTGGTGTTGGTGTAGAGCGCCGAGACGCCCAGCGCGGCGTTGCTGGAGGCGGTGGTGTTGTTCGCCAGCGCGCCTTCGCCGACGGCCGTGTTGTCCGAGCCCTGTGAGTTGTCCGACAGGGCATTGGCGCCCACGGCCGTGTTGCCGAAGGAGCCGGTGCTCGACTCCAGGGCGCGGGCGCCGACTGCCGTGTTTTGCCCTCCACTCGCGCTGGTCCCGAGGGCATCCACCCCCACGGCGGTGTTGTCCGTGCCGCCGACGTTGGCGTCCAGCGCGTTCGCGCCGAGGGCGACGTTGCCCGTGCCCGTTGTCGTCAGGCGACCCGCGAAGAACCCCACCGCCGTGTTGCGGGAGCCCGTCGTGCTCTCGAGCGCCGCCTGACCGATGGCGATGTTCGACTGTGTGGCCGTGCCGAAGCGGAGGGAGAACGATCCGATCGCGATGTTGCCGCCGCCCGTCGTGTTGTTCTGCATCGCGTTGGCGCCGATGGCGAGGTTGTCCATGCCGGTGTTCACGGGCAGCGCACTGCTGCCGATGGCGATGTTGCGGGTGTTGTTCGGCTCGTGCGTGTGGTCGGCGCGGGCGACGGCCGCGCCGAGGCCGGACCCGCCGAAGTTGACGGCCAGCGAGACATCCCCCGTCAGGCCACCACCGAGAAGCCCCGTCCCGGCAGTGACGGCCGTGATGTCGCCACCGGCGCCTCCAGTGACGCCCTGACACGTGACGGTGCCGTTCTGGTTGACACCGGTCATCAGCTGCCCGGCGGGGCAGGTTCCGGCCACGCGCTGCTGCGTCGCGGCAAAGTCCACGGAGAGCGCGACCGGACTCGTAGAGCCGCCTCCGCTGAGACCGGCGCCGGCCACGATGTTCGTGATGCCCCCTGCCACGGCCGGGAGCGGTGATCCGCCCGTGCCTGCGCCCGGCGTGAAGACGAAGTTCCCGAAGTACGCCCCACCGGCCGCCTGCCAGCTGCCGCCGAGCGTCGCCACCGAGATGCTGGCGCCCACCGGCACCGTCCTACCGCTGGCCTGGACGATCGTGAGCCCGAACCCGATCGACCCGTCGGGATTGAGGAACGCGAGCCCTCGCACGCTGGCCTTTGGCCCGGTGCCGCACATGTCGTCGGTGCCGTCCAGTTGATACTGTCCGCCCTGCTGGACCACGGTGACCGAGATGACGTTGCAGTGGGGCTGCAGCTGCCAGCGGAACGTGCCGAGCGGCTGCGCGGCGGCTTCCGTGGCAACGAGCACTGCGACTCCCAGGACGCCGAGCGCGAGGGCGAATGCGTGTCGGATCATGAACCTCCTCCAGGGGCGCCCACTCGAGCGCTCACCTGAAGAGGCGCATACGGCGTCGGATCTGGCTCAGCGCCCCCCACCACAGGCGGCCAGCAGGCGCGGAAGGTCCTCCTTCACCGGCTTCCACACCGGGTCGGCGGCCAGCGCGCGCATCTGCTCCACCGAGGCCAGGGCCTGGCGCGCGGCGTCGCATCGGGCCGCGGACTCGGACGACGGGGATCGCGCGAGGGCGAGCATGGTGTACGCGGCGGCGTGGTCGCGCAGGGTGGGCAGGTCGTTGCCGCGGGCCTTCACCGCTGTCATCGTGCGGACGGCACGCTCCGCCCACCGGCGCGCGTCGGCCGTGTGGCCGCCCCGGAGCGCATTCTCGGCCAGGCGCCACTCCACCGAGCCCACCCGCCCGGGCGCAAGCGCGTCCCTGGGGTCCGCGGCTACCATCGCCTGTCGCAGCACCAGCGCGCGCTCGAGCAGCCTGGCGGCCTCGACCGTCCGACCGGCCCGCGTGTGATTGGCCGCGACACTCACCAGGTCCACGCTCACGTCGAACTGGGCCTGCCTGTCGCCTTCGTTCAGGGCCAGCCGGCGTTGATCCAGTTCGAGCGCGCGTGCCGTCTGGACGCCGGCCTCTTCCAGGTGCCCGGCGTATTCGAACTCCGCCGCCAGGTATTTCGCCACGAGCGCAACGTTCCGCAGGCGATCCGGTGCGTCGGGCCCCTTTGCCAGCAACGCCTCGAACACCGTGCCCGCCTTGTGCCACTGCTCGATGGCCTGCGGTGAGTTCTGCAGCGCGAGCGCCAGCGAGAAGTACGCGCTGCCCAGGCGACGACGCACGTCGTCGTCTTCAGGGAGCAGCGCGGCGACATGCTCCATGGCCGATACGCTGCGCCTGGCGGACGCCAGCGCCTCCTCCTTGCGGCCGAGTGCGCTCAAGATGCTCTGCAGCGCGATGTCGGCGGTGGCAATCGCCGCCAGGGCCGACGCGCGGATCCGCGTGTCGGCGTGGGTGTCGAGCGGCTGCACGAGCGCGATCGAACGCCGCAGGCTGGCGATGGCGCCGTCGCGGTCTCCCAGGTTGGGCTGCTGCGGATCACCCTGCACGCGGCCGATGCGCGCGTAGGCGGCCGCGAGCTCGAGCCGCAGGGTGGGGTCGTCGCCAGGCTCCTCGGACAGGCGCTCGAGGTACCCCAGTGCCTCGGTCACGATGGCCTGCCGGACGGGCGTCGATCCGCTCAGCGGCGCGACCGCGTCGTGCACCTTGAACACGAGCGCGTTCGCGAGCTGCCGGACTTCGGTGAACCTGGCCTCGGCGCGCCGGCGTTCCCGATCCGCGACTTGCGTCTGCCACAGCGACATGCCCAGACCACCGAACACGGCCACGATGGCGACGACGGCGGCGGCCGAGGTCACCGCATGACGCCGCATCGTGCGGCTGGCCACGTACCAGAAGGACGGCTCGCGCGCCACGACAGGGCGACCATCGAGGTACCGTGCCACGTCGGCCGAGAACGCGGCGGCCGACTCGTAGCGGCGCGCGGGATCCTTCTCCAGCGCCTTGAGCACAATCGCGTCGAGATCGCGCGGGTGCGGCCACGACCGTCGGCGCGGAGGGCCATCGGCCGGCCCGATCGCGCTCGGTCGTCGAGGCACGCGCTCGGTGACAATGGCGAGCGCTTCGTCGAGCGGGGTCCCGGTCGTGTCGTACGGCTTGCGGCCGGTCACGAGCTCGTAGAGCAGCACACCCAGTGAGTAGATGTCGGCGGCCGTCGTGACGGTGAGTCCCCGCCACTGTTCGGGGCTGGCGGCGTTGGGTGTGAGCGGCACCGGTGCGGCACCGGTGGCGGTGGTGTCTCCGCCGAGAGTGGTCTCGAGCAGCTTCGCAAGGCCGAAGTCCACGACCTTCACGACGCCGTCGCGCGTCACCAGGACGTTCTGTGGCTTCAGATCGCGGTGGACAATCCCATGCTGGTGGGCATAGTGGACCGCCGCGCAGACGTCGCGGAAGAGCCCCAGCCGCGCCGGCAACGCCTGGCCTGTCTCCACGACGTACCGCGTGATCGGCAGCCCGTCCACGAACTCCATGGCGAGCCAGGCCTGCCCGTTGGGCAGGGTGCCGCCATCGAGGAGCGACACGATGTGGGGATGCTGGAGGCCGGCGAGGATGGCACGCTCGGAGCGGAAGCGGCGGGCGTGGTCGCGGTGGAGGAGCGACACGCGCGTCACCTTGACGGCCGCCTGCTGCGCGAAGCCGCCATCGGTCCGCTCGGCGCGAAACACCTGGCCCATACCGCCCTCGCCGACCAGCGAGACGAGCCACCACGCTCCGACGTGTGCGCCGGGCCCGATGGCCGGGCTGAGATCGCGGCGCACCGCCACCGGCTCCGCGTCTCGAGGGATCTCCAGGAAGTGACCGGACGCATCGTGCGCTTCGAGCAGGCCCTGCACCTCGCGCCGTAACTCGGCGCGGCCGTCCGTGCTCGCGTCGATGAACGCCGGCCGGCTGGCGACCGGGTGCTCCAGCGCCTCCGAGAAGAGCCGGTAGGCCTCGGCCCAGTCCGCCGGTGTCATGGCCTTTCTGTCGCCGGGCCAGCGTGCGCATCGAGGGCGCGGTAGAGCCATGCACGCGCGAAGGCCCAATGCCGCTTGACGGTGGCGGGGGAGACGTCCATCACATCGGCCGTTTCCTCGATCGACAGCCCCGCGAAGTAGCGGAGGTCCACGACGCGCGCCTGGTCGGGTGCGACCGCGGCGAGGGCCTGGAGCGCCTCGTCCAGCGCTTCGAAGTCGAGCCCGCTGTCGGCCGCGAGCTCGTCGAGCGAGTCCAGGTCGACACGCACCGCGTCCGGCCCACCACGCTTGTGAGCCCGGCGCTGGCGCGCGTGGTCGACGAGGATTCGCCGCATCGTCCCGGCGGCGGCTCCGAAGAAGTGACGCCGGTCGTTCAGGCTGATCTGTTGAAGCCCGATCAGGCGCATGTAGGCCTCGTGGACCAGGGCGGTCGGCTGCAACGTGTGCCCGTCGCGCTCGCCGCGGAGCAGGCCCTGCGCCAGGTGCCGCAGCTCGGCGTACAGCAACGCCAGCAGGTCCTGATACGCGGCCTGGTCGCCGCGATTCCACCGGTCGAGGAGCGTGGTGACGTCACTCATCAGGAGAGGCGCAGGGCAGGGCGACCGCGGCTCACGCGCGCGACGCCCATCATCGCCGATATTGCCGAGGTTGAGGAGCGGCATTGGGACAACCGGGTCGTGGCCAATCCCGGCTGGTGAGGGGCAAGGTCGCCGCCCGAGGTGACAAAGGTCGTCCGGACCCTAGGAGAGCGCGGGTGCGCGCCCGGTCGCACCGCACGGTTTTGCGGTCAATTGCTCACGATCCAGACCTGGCGACGATCTTGCTCCCCTTCGCCACGTCACCCGGCTGCGGGTGACATCGGAGCACACGCGGACGCCGGCGCCCCCGCGCACGACGTCCGGCCCGCCGGCTCCCCCGGTGGGTGCGTGCGGAAGGGCGGCGGTCCGGCATTCGGGCCTCCGCCCTTTCTTTTGCCAGGAAACAGGAAACAGGAGACAGGAGGTAGGAGACAGGAGACAGGAAAGAGGAAGCAGGAAGTAGGAAGGAGGAAACCGGAACCAGTTGACGCTGCGTATCCCGGACCGCGTCATCGGGTCCCGTCCGGTCGCCACGCCTCGACCGCGCCCCATTCGCTCCTCCCGGCTCCTATTTCCTGTTTCCTACTTCCTACCTCCTCCTTCCTACCTCCTACCTCCTACCTCCTACCTCCTACCTCCTACCTCCTACCTCCTACCTCCTGCCTCCTGCCTCCTGCTTGGCGCTATACTTCTGTGTTTCTCATCCCGAAGGAGCACACGCCCGTGGCGAAGATCAAGGTCAAGAACCCTGTCGTCGAGATGGACGGCGACGAGATGACCCGCATCATCTGGCAGAAGATCCGCGAACAGCTCATCCTTCCGTACCTCGACATCGACCTGAAGTACTTCGATCTCGGCATCGAGAGCCGCGACGCGACCAACGATCAGATCACCATCGATTCGGCGAACGCCACCCGGCAGCACGGCGTCGCGGTGAAGTGCGCGACGATCACGCCCGACGAGGCGCGCGTCAAGGAGTTCAACCTCAAGCAGATGTGGAAGTCGCCCAACGGGACCATCCGCAACATCCTGGACGGCACGATCTTCCGCGAGCCCATCGTCTGCCGGAACGTGCCGCGCCTCGTGCCGCACTGGGACAAGCCGGTGGTCGTCGCGCGTCACGGCTTCGGCGATCAGTACCGCGCGCAGGACTTCCACTTCCCGGGCGCCGGCACCATCACGATCAGCTGGACACCCGAGGGCGGCGGCGAGGCGATCAGCCGCGAGGTGATCAAGACGAAGGGCGGTGGTATCGCCATGGGCATGTTCAACCTCGACGCGTCCATCGAGGGCTTTGCCCGCGCCTGCTTCACCTACGCGCTCGGCCGCAACTACCCGGTCTACCTGTCATCGAAGAACACCATCCTGAAGGTGTACGACGGCACGTTCAAGAACACCTTCCAGCGCGTCTTCGACGAGGAATTCAAGGCCGCCTTCGAGGCCAAGGGGCTCACCTACGAGCACCGGCTCATCGACGACATGGTGGCCGCGAACCTCAAGTGGAACGGCGGCTACCTCTGGGCCTGCAAGAACTACGACGGCGACGTGCAGAGCGACACGGTGGCGCAGGGGTACGGTTCGCTCGGCCTGATGACCTCGGTGCTGATGTCACCCGACGGCAGGACCGTGGAGGCCGAGGCCGCGCACGGCACGGTCACGCGGCACTACCGCATGCACCAGCAGGGTAAGCCGACGTCGACGAACCCGATTGCCTCGATCTACGCGTGGACCCGTGGGCTGCAGTACCGGGGCAGGTTCGACGAGACGCCCGAAGTGGTGCGGTTCGCCGAGACGCTCGAACAGGTGTGCGTGGACGTCGTGGAGTCGGGCCGCATGACCAAGGACCTGGCGATCCTGATTCGCCCCGATCACCCGTACCTGACCACCGAGGAGTTCCTCGCCGCCATCGACGCGGAACTCCAGGCGCGGCTGAGCTGACGCCCCGAGCCGCCCGCCTTCGCCAAGGCACGGCGGCCAAGCAAGCCGCAAGCCGCAGGCCGCAAGCCGTCAGCGGCGAAACCTGACCTCCGTGATCTGCAACCGGGGCAGGTTGGCGTCGCTCGAGGCCGCCGTGTCCGCCGGCAGCACGCGGACCACGATCCGGTTGGTCCCGGTGCGCCAGTGGTCCTCCGGGACCGTCCATACATAGCGTGCCGGGCCGGCCTCCATGGCCTGCGCCTCCATCCGCGTGCCGTTCACCTCCAGCGAGATGCGAGGCCGGCCCGGGGCGGGCGGCGTGGCCGGCCGCGCCCAGACGGCGATCTCCAGCGTGCGACCCGCGTCGAGCCGGACGAACAGTTCGCTCTCCGGGGCGTCGGTCTCCCGCCAGCGTTCCGTATCGGTTCTCGCGAGGCCAGGCCAGCCATCCCCGAAGCTGTCCCCATCGCCCAGGGAGAGCGCGTCCTCGCGCTGACCGTCGCGGGTGAAGAGCCGCGCGCCCGCTGTCCCCGCGCAGATGATGGCCGTGCCCGCCGTGGACTGCAGCTGCGCCCACGCCCAGTCTGGCGAGCCGCCCAGGCCCAGCGCGACCAGATCGGCGCCGCGTCCCGAGCCCCGGACCGTGACACGCCACACGAATCGGGTGGCGCTGGCCGATGACGGCAGGACGAGGCCGTCTGCCGCCAGTGCCTCGTCGGCCGTCCGGGCCTGGCCGGGATCGATCCGGTCCCAGCGATCGACCGCGACGACCGGGGACGGTCGGCCGGGGAATACGGCTCCGCGCAGGTTCAGGCCGCGATCGCGTCCCAGGTACAGCCGCACGACGCCGTCGGCCGGCGCCAGCAGCCCGACCCGGGCCGCAGCAGTCGGTTCCAGGATGTCGACCCATCCATCCCGCGCGGACTCCACGCAGGCGCCGAGACGGTTGATGCGCGAGAGGTTCCAGCGGTCGTGTCTCCACGGCGCCGTCAGACCCGTCCGCGGGTCGAGCGGCACCCACTCGACATGTCCATCGAGCGGAGACCAGGAGGCCAGCACCGCGCCGCCTTCAACGAACGCCGCCTCGCGCCCCCCGAGCTCGAGACCGGCGCCATCCGCGTCAGCCCGAAGATGGACGCCACCACTCGGGATTACCTCGGGGGGCACGACGTCACTGCCTCCGGGGCCAGCGGTAAGGCTCACACCTGTCTCGCCAGTCACGACGTGGGCGACCTGTTCGGACCGCCGCGCGAGCAACGCGACGGCATCGCGCCCCTCGCGCGTCACGCTCGCCCGGCCGGTGAGGCGCGCAAGGGCGGCAAGCGCGGCGCCGTGACCCTCGAAGGCTGCAGGCCCGGCGGCCAGCGCGACGAGCGCGCGATTGTCGATCCCCTCCAGCACATCGCCGAATGCGCGTCCGGGCACCGCGTACGCCGGGCCGGTGAGGCCCGACAGCGACAGCCGGGCCGCGCCTGCTTCGGTGGCGAGCACCGTCACGCCGTCGTTGATCAGGCCCGCGATTAGGGCAGGGTCGTGCGGCGTGATCGCGATCCGGGCCGCGGCATCGCGGCGCGCATTCATCCAGGCCTGCAGGCGACCCGCGGCGGCGTCATCGGCCACGATTGCGGTCGGTTCGGTCACCTCGCGCGAGAGCGCCAGAAGCATCCCTCCGGCCGCCCGATCCAGCAGACCTGCCTCGTGCGCGTACGTCCTCGCCACCTGGAACAGCGGCAGCACGAGCACGAGGGCCGTGGCGACGGCGTGGCCGCCCGGCACCCATCGAGCGAGCCGCTGCAGCCCGAGCCCAATCAGTCCCCACGCAAGGACGAGCACCAGGACTCCGCGCGTGGCCCCGTCCCACGGGCCCGGCACCGGACCAGCGCACACCGCGCCACTCATCACGACCAGCGTCGCCAGCATCGGAATGGACGCGCGGAGGCCGAGCCCGGCCAGGACCCACCCCAGCACGCCGATGTTCCCGTGCACGAGTCCAATCAGGTCGCTGGTCCGGGTGGCCAGCACGTGCCCCGAGGTGCCCCAGCGCCACATCTCGGCCCACGCCGCCAGCATCCCGGGTTGCCCCACCGTCCCCGTCGCATCTCCCAGGACCGCGCGGAGACCGATCGCCTGCCACGCCGCGCCCAGCACCACGGATCCAGTCCCCCAGGCGAGCGGGCTCGCCATGCCCATGCCCTGCGACCATGACCACATGACGGCGAGGACCACGCCGCCGATTCCCACCGTCAAATCGTCGGCGACGACCAGCGCCAGCGCGGCGAACGCCAACACCAATCGGGATCGCTGCCCTGTGCGCGCCCACCTTGCCAGCGCGCGAGCGGCCAGGAGCAGCAGCACCGCGATCAGCAGTGTCGCCGCACTGCCGGCCGCGGCCACGGCCGTCGCCCACACGACCGGCGAAAGGGCGAAGCCCAGCGCGGCGCCTGCGCCGGCAGCGCCGTCGGTCTCCTCCGTGACGTGGATCGAGAGCAGCGCCGCGAGCAGTCCTGCGATCGCGGCGGACAGCAGGTTGAGGTTCCAGGCCTGCGGGAGAAATGCCCAGGCGCGGACCAGGACGCTCGCGGGTGACCACCCGTCGGCGCTGCCGGCGCGCGCGAGTGTGCCCTGCAGCCACGCCGGGTCGGTGGCCTGAAAGGCGATCTCCGCTCCCGGCCCCACCCTCGGCGTCAGCTCCGGCGCGAGCGTCAGCACGTAGGCGCCAAACGCCACGAGCCCGACGACTGCCGCCCCTGCCCGAGCCCGCTCCATCGGCCGCCACTATAGTATGTGGCTCGCATGCGTGGGGGTGTCGTGGAGCAGGAGGGCAGACGCCGTGAGCGGGCGCTGGTGATCGCCGCCGCCTGCGCGCTGGTGATCTTCCGCGCGTGGGTGTTCGTCTGGTGGGAACAATCGCACTTCGACGCCGACCAGGCCATCGTCGGCCTCATGGCCAAGCACCTGGTCGAGGGACGCGCGTTCCCGCTGTTCTTCTACGGTCAGCAGTACCTGCTCGGCGTGGAATCGTGGCTCGTCGCTCCGTTCTTCCTGGTCTTCGGCGTGTCGGTGACGACGCTGAAGCTCCCGTTGCTGTTGCTGAACGTGATCACGGCGGTGCTGCTGATCGTCGGGCTCGAGCGCTTCGTTGGCCTGCGTCCGTGGCTGGCCGGGCTCGTCGCGTTGTTCTTCATCCTGCCGCCTCCGTCGGCGGCCAGTCGGCTCGTGCAGGCCAACGGCTGCAACATCGAGCCCTTCGTCTACGTGGCACTCATCTGGTTCGTCCGCCATCGTCCCGTCTGGCTGGGAGTGGTCGTCGGGCTGGGCGTGCTCAATCGTGAGTTCACCATCTACGGCCTGGCAGCGCTGCTGGCGGTGGAAGGCGCCCAGGGACGGCTGTGGGCGCCCGATCGCCTGCGAGGGCTCGGCCTGACGGCCGTGACGGCGCTGGCGATCTGGCAGGGCGTGCAGGTGCTGGTGCCGTACGCCTCGGCTCGGGGACCGGGCACGAGCTACGCCGAGATCGGCGTGCTCACCCATGCGGCGGAGGTGCAGCAGCGCGTCTGCTGGCCCGACGATCCTTCGGCTCGCCTGACGGCGCTCGCCACATTCCAGCTGCCCGAGCTCTTCGGGGCCCAGCAGCAGCCACTCCTGCGTGTGGGGATCGTGTCCGAGAGCCTGCAGGGCGTCAACGGCCTGTGGCCGCTCCTGGTGGTGGCCTGCCTGTTCGCGATCGTGAGGACGGTGTGGCTGAACCGCGACCAACTGCGGGCGTCGCTGGCCGGGCCCCTCGGGTTTGGCAGCTATCTGGCGATCGTCGGGGCGCAGTCGATCATCGTCTACGGCGCGACGTGCGGCCAGCGCAGCCATCTGACCATGCGGTACATGTTGCTCGGGCTGCTGCTGCCCGTCGGCGTGGGCGCGTGCTACCTGGCGTGCGAGCCGTCCAGGCGTTGTGCCCAGGCCTTCGTGGCCGCGGTTGGCCTGTGGGCGATCGTGTCTGCGGCGTCGCACGTGGCGCTCCTGGCCGAGTACGTGACTGCCCCCCCGCTTGGCGAGCATCGACTGTTGACCAACTACCTCGACCGTCAGGGACTGCGTTACGGCACGGCGTCGTTCTGGGAGGCCTACGCAGTCGCCTTCCTCTCGGACGAGCGCGTGCGGCTCGCCTCGTCCGACCTGGTCCGCGTGGAGGAGTACGGCCGTTTGTACGAGCGCCACCGGGACAGCGGGGTCCTGGTCTCGAACGCGCGCTGCGACGGGCCGCGCGTGGCCCGGTGGTGGGTGTGCACGCCGCGTCCGCGATAGCATAGGGATGCATGTGGACCGGCGCGCTCCTGCTGTTGCTCGTCGCGGGAGCCGCGGCTGGCGCTGGCATCCGGCAGGCCCCTCCTGCGGCTGACTGTGCCACATGGCAGGCGTGTCGCGAGGACGTGGAGGTGGCACTGGCCTCGGAGGCTTTCGAACGCGCCCACGATCTCGCCTGGCGTGCGGTGCAGAAGGGCCCGAAGGACGATCCTGCGCTGATGTTCCTGCTGGCCCGTGCGCAATCCCTCGCAGGACGGCCGCAGGACGCGCTCGTGATGGTGCGCCGCCTGGCGGAGCGGGGCATCGCCACCGAGGCTGTAACGCACCCGGACCTGGCGCGCATGCGGTCGCTCGCCGGCTGGGCCGACGTGGAGGCGTTGCTGGCCGGCGCCGGTACGACTGCAGCGGCCGTCGGCAGCTCCGTGCCTCCCGCTGTGCCATCGCCGGCTGCACCGCCCGCGCCTGTGCCGGCCCCAACGCCTGCGACGCCGGCGCCTGCGGCTGCCGGCCGTGACGCGCTCGTCATCGAGACCGCATCGCTCACAGAAGATGTGCTGCGCTTTGCGGTGGATCGCTTCGTACCGGCCGGGCTGGCCTACGACGGGGTGTCGCGGCGCTTCGTGATGGGCGATCAGCTGGGCCGGAAGCTGCGTGTGGTCGGCGAAGGCCTGGACCACGCCGTGGACCTCGTGCGCGCCGAGTCGGCGGGGTTCCTCGACGTCCGGGCACTTGCGATTGACCCGCGTCGGGGCGATTTGTGGGTGGCCACCTCCGACCCGACCGGCCTGTCGGGGACGCTCCATCGAATCCAGCTCATCTCGGGCCGGCCGCTGCAGACCTTGTCGCTGGAGGCTGCGCCAGACCGGCCGACCCACCCGGTGGATCTGGCGATCGCCGATTCGGGGGCGGTCTTCGTGCTGGAGCGGGATGGGCGCCTGCTGCGTGCCCGGGCTGGTGCCACGAGTACCGAGACCGTCCTGACGGTGCCGGTGACGTCGCCTGCTCTCAGCCTGACACTGGCGCCCGGCGACGCGGTCGCGTACGTGAGTCATGCCGCGGGCCTGCTTCGCGTCGAACTCGGCAGGGGCACGACGGCCGAGGTGACGAGCAGCGCCGGGTTACCATTGACGTCACTCGAGCGTCTGCGGGTGCACCGGGACGGCTTCGTCGCGTTGCAGCACGACCCCGCCGGGGACGATCGCCTGCTGCGCCTCGAGCTCAGCCGAAACGGGCGAGGCGTCCGCCGCGTCACTGCTTACGATGTGCGGGTGGTGGCTGGGAGCAGCCCCACGGCGCTGGCCGTTGCGGGTGACGAGGTGTCACTGGTGGCGGCTGGCTCGCACGCTCCCGGCGAGGCAGGGGCCTCGCCGTCCGCTCTCGGCTCCCCCGCCGAGCTCGTCGTCCGCCGATTTCGTCTGCGTTGATTTTCGCCCCGGGGGATACCGTGCCCAGACTCGTCCTGCCCACGCTCGAGGACATGAAACCGGAACAGCGTGCCGTGTACGCGCAGACCGTCGCCGGTCGCCGCGGATCGGTGCCCGCCAATGTCATGGTCTGGCTGCGCAGCCCGGATCTGGCCGCGCGCGCGCAGAAGCTGGGGGAACTGATTCGGTTCGACACCACGCTCAAACCGCGCGTGTCGGAGCTGGCCATCCTGATCGTCGCCCGGCGGTGGCAGACGCAGTATGAGTGGGCCGTACACGCCACCGAGGCGCGGAAGGCCGGCCTGGACGATGGGACCGTGCAGGCCATTCGCACGGGCACCACACCCGTGTTCGGCGAGCCCACCGAACGCGTGGTCTACGACTTCGTGTCCGCCCTGGTGGCGGACGGGCGTGTCAACGACGAGCTCTACCGGACGACGGTTGGCGAGCTCGGCGAACGTGCCGTTGTCGAGCTGGTCACGCTGGTCGGCTACTACACGATGGTGTCGTTCACGCTCAACGTGTTCGACATCCCGGCGCCCGGCGGCGCGCGGCCGCTGGACGTTTAGCAGGCGGCTGAAGAACGCAGCCTCAAGTGAGAAGTGAGAAGGCCTCCGGCCGGAAGCGGCGCGTGTCACCTCGGGCCGCTCTCCGGCATCTTACGAGCAGGAGCCTTCACCGATGCTGCGCGTGTGCCCATCCTGCGGCCGTACCAATCGCGTTCCCGACGATCGGCTCATCGCCGAGGCCCGCTGCGGTTCCTGCAAGGCGGCCCTGCCGCCGCCCTCGGAACCGCTCGATGCCGACGCGGCGCTCTTCGACGCGGCACTCGCACAACCCCGCGTGCCGGTGCTCGTGGACTTCTGGGCGGCCTGGTGTGGTCCGTGCCGCATGGCCGCGCCCGCGGTCGCCGCGGTCGCGCGAGAGCTCGCTGGCAAGGCGCTCGTCCTGAAGGTGGACACCGACAAGCACCCGGAGCTCGCCCGTCGCTACGGCGTCCAGGGCATTCCCAACTTCGTCGTGCTCCGGAACGGACGGGTCGTCCGGCAGCAGGCGGGTGTCGTCGGCCGCGACGAGATGCGGCGCTGGCTCGAATCGGCCGCGTAACGCGGTGGCCCACCCGCGACGTGGGCGGCGAGTCTCCGGCAGCGACCCGTCCGAAGGGCCAACGGATTCCCGGCACCAGACGCGCCTCCTGAGCCATTCGGGGCGAGTCCCGGCCCGTAACGTGAACCGTTGTCCGTGGAATGTCTCTTGCTTGACCTATGCCCACACGCGGGTTGGCTGACTCGCCAAGGAGGGTCCATGGCTCGACACGTCCTCGTCGCAATAGCCGTCAGCGTGCTCTCGGCTGGTGCGGCGTACGCCCAGCAGCCGAAGGTGGAGCAGGGCACCATCAAGCAGGTTCCAGCATCCGACGCACGTGCGATGTTCGACAACTACTGTGCCGTCTGCCACGGGAAGAGCGGTGTTGGCGACGGGCCGGCCTCCAAGGCGCTGGCGAAGGCGCCCGCCGACCTGACCAAGATCGCGGCTCGCAACGGCGGCACTTACCCAGAGGTCAAGGTGAAGCGCTACATCGAGGGGCTCGATGAGATCGCGGCGCACGGGTCGCGCGACATGCCGATGTGGGGCGAGCTGTTCCGGTCCCTCAACCGCGATACCGCTCAGATCCGCATCCAGGCGTTGTCCGATCTGCTCAAGGGGATGCAGACCAAGTAGAATCGGCGTCGGGCCATGACTCGGCGTGATTGGTTGACCATCGCCTGCGCCTGGGCTGCGTCGGCGGCGGTCGGCCGCGGCCAGCACGCGGGTGCGCGTCACGGCCAGCCTGCGACCATGCCTGACGCGTTCGGCGGGCCGGCCGATGTGACGCTGCGCATCGGCCAGCTCAACCTGGAGATCGCCCCGGGCCGCACCGTCAGGACGATTGCCTACAACGGCCAGGTTCCCGGCCCCCTCCTCCGCGCACCCCTGGGCCGCCCGCTCAAGCTCGAGGTCTGGAACGACACGACGGACGAGGACATCGTCCACTGGCACGGGCTCCACATTCCCGCAGACGTCGATGGCGCGTACGAGGAGGGCACGCCCGGCGTGCCCCCACGCGGCGGCCATCGTCGCTACGTCTTCACCCCGGAGCCCGCGGGCACACGCTGGTACCACAGCCACAACCATGCCGGCACGGACCTGAAGAAAAGCACCTACACCGGCCAGTTCGGGATGCTGATCGTCGATGGCAGGGACGAGCCGGGGGACTACGACCTCGACGTGCCGATCGTCCTGCACGAGTGGGAGCCGCGGTTCACGTCGCGTGGGGCCAGGGACGTCGAGTTCAAGTATTGCTCCATCAACGGCCGGATGCTCGGCGCGGCGGAGCCCCTGCGCGTGCGCGAGGGGCAGCGCGTGCGCTTCCGGATCCTCAACGCCAGCGCCACGCTGGAGCACCAGCTCTTCTTGCCGGGCCACGGCTTCCACGTGATCGCGCTCGACGGCAACCCGGTGCCCACGCCCGCCACCGTGCCGGTGGTGGATGTCGCCCCTGGCGAACGCGTGGACGCGATCGTGACGATGAACCGGCCCGGTGTGTGGATGCTCGGCGGCGTCAGGACCGCGTCTCGCGAAGCGGGCCTCGGCATCGTCGTCGAGTATGCGGGCCAGTCCGGCCCGCCACGCTGGATGCCGCCGCCCCCGTTCACCTGGGACTACACGGCCTTCGGTGCGCCCCGGCCGCAGCCCGAACTGGACGGTCGCCTCACCATGGCCTTCCGCGCGCGCGACGACGGCCACCACTGGATGATCAACGGCAAGTCCTGGCCCGACACGGATCCCATCATCGTCGAGGCCAACAAGCGCTATCGCTGGGTGTTCGACAACCAGAGCGCGGATCCACACCCGGTGCACCTGCACCGTCACACGTTCGAGCTGGTGAAGGTGGCCGACCGCCCGACGTCAGGCGTGTGGAAGGACGTGGTGGTCGTGCCGCCGTGGAAGCAGGTGGAGATCGACGTCGTCACGACCTCGGCGCCGGGGCCGACGCTCTTTCACTGCCATCAGCAGTTCCACATGGACATGGGCTTCATGTCGATGATGACGTACGCGTGAGCCGCGCCCGCAGGTACGCGCGCAGGCTGTCGAGCGTCGTCAGCTGGCCGTAGTCCGACTCGGGGATCTCCACCCCGAGCGCTGCATGCAACCCCACCAGGAAATTCAGGAAGTCGAAGGAGTCGATGTCCAGCGCTTCCCGCAGCGGCACCGTCGGCGCCAGCTGCGACGCATCGGCCTCGGGCGCCACGCGGCGCAGGCCCTTGACGATCACCGCGGTCAGTTCGCTGTCGGTCATAGCTGCTCCGGTGCCTGCAGCCCGCGGGTGAGGGCATCGAGGAACTGGCCGCCGGTGTGTCCGTCGGTGGCGCGGTGATCGGCGGCCAGGGTGGCCGTGACGATGGGACGCGCGGTCACGAGGCCGCCCTCGGCCCACGGCTGCTCGAGGATCCTGCCGAACCCGACGATCGCCACCTGCGGCGGGTAGATGATGCCGAACACCGTCTCGACGCCAAGGTCGCCGAGGCTGGTGACCGTGATGGTCGCATCGGTCATCTCGGAGCTGCGCAGCCGGCCGGCACGCGCGCGGGGGATCAGATCGCCCAGCGCGGCCATCACCTCGTCACAGGACAGGCGGTCCACATGGTGCACCGCCGGCGCCACGAGGCCGCCGCCCTTCATGGCGATGGCCACCCCCAGGTGCCGGTCGGCAGCCGGGCGATGCTCGCCCTCGATCCAGAACCCGTTCAGGGCCGGCACGTCGCCCAGCGCCGCGGCCACCGCCTTGAGCAGCGGCACGACGGGCAGCAGGCGGGCCTCGATCGGACGGTGGGCGTTCTCCGCGTGCAGCCATGCCAGCGTCCGCGTCATGTCGATGCGCGTCTGCAGGTAGTAGTGGGGAACCTCGCGCTTCGACTTCGCCATCGCTGCAGCTATCGCGCGCCGCATCCCTTCCGCGGGTGCCGCGACCGGCGCCGCCGCCTGCGCCGCCGCCTGCGCAGACGCGACCGGGCCAGGCTCGCCCGCGCCCGCGGCCCCCTGGCGAGCCGACGCAGACTCCACGTCGGCCACCTGTATCGCCCCGCCCGGGCCCGTGCCGGTGACGCGCCCGAGATCGATGCCCAACTCTGCCGCGCGTTTGCGCGCCAGTGGTGAGACACGCACGCCGGGGCCGGGCGCGGTGGGCGGTGGTTCCGCACGTGGCCGGTCGCCGTCGCTGCGGATGACGGCCATCAGCGCCCCCACCGGCGCCTTCGTTCCGGGCTCGAGGAGGAGACGATCGACGATGCCCGTCTCGAAGCACTCGATCTCGATGACGCCCTTGTCGGTGTCCACCTCCGCGATGATGTCGCCCCGGGAGACATGCTGGCCGGGCTCGACGCGCCACTTGACCAGCGTCGCGGCCTCCATGTCGGCCCCGAGGCTCGGCATGACGAAATCGCTCATTGGGGCCGCACCAGTGCCTGCACGGCGGACACGATGGTCTCCACCTGTGGCAGGGCCGCCTCCTCCAGGTGGCGGGCGTAGGGGATGGGCACCTCGGCCGTGCACAAGCGGGCCACCGGCCGGTCGAGCTCGTAGAACGCCTGCTCGTGAATCCTGGCGCTGATCTCGGCCGAGATGCTGCCGCTGCGCCATCCTTCGTCCACGATCAGCACGCGATGCGTCTTCGCCACGCTCGCCATGATCGTGGCGTCGTCGAGCGGCCGCAACACGCGCAGGTCCACGACTTCCGCGCTGATGCCAGCCTGCGCCAGCGGCTCCGCGGCCTGCACTGCCTTGTGCAGGCTGGCGCCGTAGGTGAGGATCGACACGTCCGTGCCCTGACGCCGCACCGCCGCGCGTCGCAGATCGACGGGCCCGGCGCCCGCGGGCAGCTCGCCTTCCATGTTGTAGAGCGTCTGGTTCTCGAAGATGAGCACGGGATCGGGATCCGCAAGGGCCGTGGCCAGCATGCCATAGCCATCTTCGATGGTCGCAGGCACCGCGACCGTGATGCCCGGGATGTGCGCGTACCAGCCCTCGAGGCTGTGGGAGTGCTGGGCGGCCAGCTGTTTGCCGCCGCCAGTCGACATGCGGATCACGATCGGCACGTTGAACTGCCCGCCCGACATGTGCAGCCACGTCGCAGCCGTGTTCATGATCTGGTCCAGCGCCAGCAGGCTGAAGTTGCAGGTCATCACTTCGACGATGGGGCGCATGCCGCCGAGCGCCGCGCCGATGCCGGCGCCGACGAAGCCGGACTCCGAGAGTGGCGTGTCGCGAATCCGCTCCGGTCCGAACTCGGCCAGCAGCCCGCGGCTGACGGCGAAGCAGCCGCCATAGCGCCCGACGTCCTCGCCCATCAGGAACGTGCGCGGGTCGCGCTCCAGCGCCTCGCGCAGCCCGAGGCGGACGGCCTCGCGATAGGTCATCGTCCGAGTGGCGGTCGCAGGCCCGTTGGCGCCGGTCATGATGACGTGCCCTCCGAGTGCACGAACCGCGTCAGGTCGCTCACCGGTTCCAGCGTGCCGGCCTCGGCAAAGGCCACGGCCTCGTCCACCTCGCGTGCCACCTCGCGCTCGATGGATTCGCCATCGGCGTCGGTGAGCAGGCCCGCCGCCTGCATGCGCGCCAGGAACGTCGGGATGGGATCGCGTGTCTTCCAGGCCGCGACCTCGTCCTTGCTGCGATAGAGCTCCGCGTCGAACATCGAGTGCGGCCGGAAGCGGTACGTGCGGCACTCGAGGAGGAAGGGCCGCCCCTGCCGGACGACGGCGACGGCCTCGCGGGCCGCGTCGCTCACCGCCAGCACGTCCATGCCGTCCACCACCGCGGAGGCGACCCCGTAGGCCTCGGCCTTGCGTGCGATGTGCACCTCCGACTCGCTGATCTCCAGCGCCGTGCCCATCGCGTACAGGTTGTTCTCGCAGACGAAGAGCACCGGCAGTTGCCATAACGCCGCGAGGTTCATCGACTCGTGGAACTCGCCCTCGGCGACGGCGCCCTCGCCGAAGAAGCACGCGGCGAGCCCGGACCGCTCCTGCATCTTCGCCGCGAGTGCGAGGCCGACGGCCAGCGGCAGGCCGCCTCCGACGATGGCGTTGCCGCCGTAGAACCGGGTGGCCTTGTCGAACAGGTGCATGGAGCCGCCGCGCCCGCGCGCGCAGCCCTCGACCTTGCCGTACATCTCGGCCATGATCGCGCCGGCCGACACCCCGCGGGCGAGCGCCTGCCCATGCTCACGGTAGGTGGCCACGACCGCGTCGTCGGGGCCGAGGTCCTCCAGGATGCCAGTCGCGACGGCCTCCTCCCCGATGTAGAGGTGCAGGAAGCCGCGGATCTTCTGCGCGCTGTAGAGCTCCACGCACTTCTCCTCGAAGCGGCGGATGCGGACCATCTGCCACAGCAGGCGCCGTGCCCGGTCGGAATCAGGCAGCCGTACGTCCATCAGTCGCTCTCCAGGGTGGACAGGTCGCCTTCGGGCAACCCGAGCTCGCGCGCCTTCAGGAGGCGCCGCATGATCTTCCCGCTGCGCGTCCTGGGCAGGCTCGTCACGAACGCAATGGCCTTGGGCGCGACGGCCGCGCCGAGCCGCGTCCGGGCGAAGCCCAGCAACTCGAGCCGCAACGCCTCGCCCGGTGCGTGGCCCGCCTTGACGACCACGAAGGCCTTCACCAGCTCCCCGATCAGCGGATCGGGCACGCCGATGACACCAGCTTCGGCGACGGCGGGATGCTCCATGAGCGCGCTCTCGACCTCGAAAGGCCCCACCATGTGGCCGGAGGTCTTGATGATGTCGTCGGCGCGGCCGACGAACCAGAAGTAGCCGTCGGCATCGCGGGTGGCGAGGTCCCCGCTCAGATACCAGCCACCCGCAAAGCACTTCGCGTACCTCGCATCGTCGTGCAGGTACGCGCGGAACATCGACGGCCAGCCGGGGGCGAGGGCAAGCTCGCCCTCGACGCCGGGCTCGGTCACGACGGCCACTCCATGGTCCGTGCGGCGCACGATGGCGGCCTCGACGCCCGGCACGGGCCGTCCCATCGAGCCCGGCCGGATGTCCATTCCCGCGTAGTTCGCAATCATGATGCCGCCGGTCTCGGTCTGCCACCAGTTGTCGTGGATCGGCAGGCCGAGCGCCCGCTGTCCCCACAGCACCGCCTCGGGATTGAGCGGCTCGCCCACGCTGTGGATGAGGCGCAGCGCGCTCAGGTCGTACCGGGTCCGCGGCTCACCCGGCATCCGCATCAGCCGGCGGATCGCCGTCGGTGCCGTATACCACACCGTGACCTTCTGGTCGCGCAGGATCCCGAACCAGCGCTCGGCGTCGAAGTCGGCTTCGTCCACGATGGTCGTCACGCCGTGCAGCAGCGGTGCGATGATGCCGTAGGAGGTTCCGGTCACCCAGCCGGGGTCGGCCGTGCACCAGTACACGTCGTCGGGATGCAGGTCGAGCACGTAGCGACCCGTGGCGTAGTGCATCAGCACGGCCTCGTGGACGTGGACCGCACCCTTGGGCAGCCCGGTCGTGCCGCTCGTGAAATGCAGCAGGGCCGTGGTCTCCGCGCTGGTGGCCGGCGGACTGGCCTGGTCGCCGGCGTCCGCCATCAGCGCTGGCAGCGACCAGACGCCCGTGCCGCTGTGCTCGGTCGCGTCGGTGAGCAGCACGTGCTGCAGCGTCGGCAACCGGTCTCTCGAGAAGACCACCTTCCTGTCGTACAGGGCACGCGTCGTGACGAGCACCCGTGCATCGCCCCGGGCCAGGCGCTGCGCGACCGGATCCGGACCGAACTGCGAGAACAGCGGGCAGAACACGCCGGCGTGCTTCAGCGTCCCCAGGGCGGCGATGTACAGATCGGGCACGCGTCCCAGCAGCGAGAACACCCGGTCGCCGCGATCGAGGCCGAGGCGGCCCAGGACGTTCGCAAACCGCCACGATGCCCGCGCCAGGTCGGCGTACGTCAGGTCCCGGACCGCGCCGTCCCTCCCCAGCCAGCGCAGGGCGACGTGTCCCGCGTGCGGGCCCTGCGCGTATCGGTCCACAGCCAGGCACGCGATATTGACCGTGCCGTCCCACCCGGTGCCATACAATTCCCGCCGAACGGCCTCCCAGGAAAAGGCGTCCCTGGTTGCCGCGTACTCGGTGAGATGGGGCCGCACGCGGGGCGTGGCGTCCTTGCGTATCACCTCGAGAGTCACACCTCACGGATGAGCAAGGGGCGTGCCGCGGACCATCTGCCGGTGCAACGAGGGTGTTGGTCCGTAGCCGCAGGCCGGGCGTCGGTTTCTCCGCACCTGGGCCGCTCCGGTGGCGGGTTGCCGGCAGGACGGAGCAACCGCTCCCCGTGGAGTGGCGCACGCGCGCCGCGGGCGTTCGGTACGGGAGTTGCCTCTGGAGATCGGTGATGTTCGAGGACCCCTCACGCCAGGCCCGGTTCGCCGACCGCCGCGAGGCAGGCAAGGCCCTCGCGCATCGTCTGGCCTCCTGGGCCGGACAGGATATCGTCGTCCTCGGGTTGCCCCGGGGCGGCGTGCCGGTCGCCTTCGAGGTGGCCCGCGCGCTCCACGCCCCGCTCGATGTGCTGGTGGTCCGCAAGCTCGGTTTTCCCGGACAGCCGGAGTTCGCCATGGGCGCCATCGCCAGCGGTGGCGTGCGGGTGATGAACGACGAGATCCCGCGCGAGTACATGCCGGGACCGGCCGAGATCGAGGCCGTGGCGCGAGCCGAGCAAACGGAGCTCGAGCGGCGGGAACGCGCCTACCGCGGGCACCACGACCTGACCCCGGTCGCGGGTCGCGTGGTCCTGCTGGTCGACGACGGCCTGGCGACAGGCACGACGATGCGTGCGGCCGTGCGCGCCATCCGGCAGTTGTCGCCATCGCGCGTGGTCGTGGCGGTCCCGGTCGCGTCCATCCAGGCGCGAGACGCGGTCGCGGCACTCGCCGACGACGTCGTGTGCCTCCGGACGCCAGAGCCGTTCACCGCGGTGGGCCTGTGGTACGAATCCTTCCCGCAAACGTCCGATGAGGAGGTCGCCGAGTTGCTGGCCGGGCCGACCGTTGCACCCGGAACGGCGGAGCCGACCTCGGGGGAACGTCAGCCATGAAGCCTCTCCACGAGCCCGTCGTGGCCGCGGTCGCGATTGCGGCCGGCGATGCGGTCCTCCACGGGGACCTGGTCATTCCACCCTCACCGGGTGGACTGGTCATCTTTGCCCACGGCAGCGGCAGCAGCCGCTTCAGCCAGCGCAACCGATCGGTCGCGCAGGTATTGCAGCACGCGGGCCTCGCCACCTTGTTGCTGGATCTCCTGACGCCCGAGGAAGACGCCGTGGACGCCTACACGCGGCAGTACCGCTTCGATATCGAGCGGCTGGGGCGTCGTGTGGTCGCCGCCGTCGACTGGGCGACCCACGACGAGCGGGTCGCAGGCCTGCCGATCGCATGCTTCGGCGCGAGCACGGGTGCGGCCGCGGCCCTGATCGCGGCGGCCGAACGCCCCGCGGATGTCGGCGCCGTGGTCTCGCGGGGCGGCCGTCCCGACCTGGCGGGCGACGTGCTCCCGCTCGTGCGCGCTCCCACGCTGCTCATCGTCGGTGGTCTCGATGACGAGGTGCTGCTGCTCAACGAGCGCGCGAAACGCGCGATCCGCGCGCCGGTCAGCCTCGAAGTGGTGCCGGGCGCCACGCACTTGTTCGAGGAACCAGGCACGCTTGCCACGGTGTCCGGCCTCGCCCGGGACTGGTGCTTGCGGTACCTGGGACGCCCGTCCCCGGACGCGTCCAGGGTCGCGGGGGCTACGGGAGACGAACGTGACAGGTGACCCGCGTGTGCGATGGCTGGCCTTGTTCCTGATGGCGGCATCGCCCGCCGTCGCGCTGTCCGAGCCTCAGGCCGGACCGCCGGTCCAGGGAGCCCCGGTCGCCGAGACGATGCGGGGCCACTTCGACCGCGCGCTGGAAGTGCACGGCGCGGTCATCCGCGGTGATGTGAGGGCGGCGGGCACCCATGCCGAAGCGCTGGCCGCACAACTCGAACAGGCGCCAAAGGTGGGATCCCCGACGGCGTTTGGCGTCCTGATCGAGGCCGCGCACGCGGTACGTGGCGCATCGGATGTGCTGTCGGCCGCCCAGGCGACGGCCGCGATGCTGGGGGCATGCGGGCGGTGCCATCGTGTGTCTCGCGTGACGCCGCAATTCCCGGCCGTGTCGCGCGCCGAGCCACGGGATCTCACAGGGAAGATGCAGGCCCACAAAGCGGCAGCCGACCAGCTGCTGCTGGGGCTGACCGTGCCCTCCGACGTGGCCTGGCGCACGGGGGCGCAGGCGCTGGCCACCGCCCCGATGCTCGGCTCCGACCGGCCACTGGATGCGACGCTGCAGCCGCGGCTCGCCGCCACCGAGGAGCACCTGCGCGGCCTGGCCTCGGAGGCCGCGCAGGTGGCCGACCCCCGCAGGCGGGAGGCGTTCTACGCGCAGTTCCTGGCGGCCTGCGCGGACTGCCACCGGGCGCATCGTCCGCAAGGCGGCGGCCGGTGAGCCCTACCGGCCGGCAGTCCTGACGGTCTTTCGCCGCTCGCCCGCAGCTGACCTTGCCTTGGGTGCCGATTCCTGTTGGAATCCGCTTCGTCCAGGCATGGAGGCGCTCTTGCAGCTATAGTCAGCTGGCGACGGTAGTTTGCCGGAATCCCGGCAGCCCGTGTGGCTGTTTGTGTCTTTCACACCCAATGACCCACCCCGATCAACCACCCCCCTGCCCCGTTGAGCCGCACGGCACCCTGACCATCGTGGCGGTGTTTGGCGTCCTCGTTGTCGTGGGCTGGCTGCTGCTGTTCTTCGGGCTCTTCGTGCCACGGGGCACGCATTAGTCGAGACCTCAAGACCTCAGGACCTCAAGACCCCCATGCACGTCGACCGCTACGAACGCTACTGGATGTGGGCCGCCACGGGCATGCTGGCGTTGTTCCTGGGCGCCATCGTCCTGACCGCCGTGTCCGGATCGGCGCACCCCCCGAGCCATGTGGAGACCATCGACCCCGAGACGCTCACCGTCGCAGGGGAATTTGCCACCCCTGGTGTCACGGAGTCGGCGGACGGGAGCATCACGGTCGTCCTGCGAGCGGAGTTCTACGTGTTCCGGCCGGATGTCGTCCGGGTGCCGGTCGGACGCCGCGTGCGGTTCCGGATCACCAGCCCCGACGTCCTGCACGGCTTCCAGATCGTGGGCACGAACGTGAACCTGACGGTCGCGCCCGGGTACGTCTCGGAGGCGACGGCCACCTTCACCGAACCGGGTGAGTACCTCGTGGTCTGCAACGAGTACTGCGGCCTCGGCCACCACAACATGCAGGGCAAGGTCGTCGTGGAGGCCGCGCCGTGACGCCCGCGCTGCGCCTGGTGCTGTCGCACTTCTGGGTGGCGGTGACGGCGTTTGCCATCGGGTCGATGATGGCCGTGATGCAGGCGCTGGCGCGCGCTGGTGTCGAGTTGCCGTTCGGGACCGCGAGTCTCTATTACCTGTCAGTCACGGCGCACGGCGTGCTGCTGGCGCTGGTTTTCACCACGTTCTTCATCATGGCGCTCGGTTACCTGGTGGTGGACACCACGCTCGGGCGCATCGCCGGGGCGGGCTGGGCGTGGGGCGGGTTCTGGGTGGCCGTGGTGGGCACCCTCATCACGACGGTGGCGATCCTGTCCGGCACGAGCACCGTGCTCTACACGTTCTACCCGCCGCTGCTGGCCCATCCCGCGTTCTACATTGGAGCCACGCTGCTCGTGGTGGGCTCGTGGATCTGGTGCGGCGTGATGATTGCCAGCTACCTGGTGTGGCGGCGCCGCGACCGCACGGCACGCGTGCCCCTGGCGGCACACGGGATGATGACGACGGTGATCATCTGGATCCTGGCCACCATCGGCCTGGCGGTGGAGGTGGTGATTCTCATCCTGCCGTGGTCGGTCGGCCTCGTCGACCGGATCGATCCCATCGTCGCGCGCACCTACTTCTGGTGGTTCGGTCATCCACTGACGTACTTCTGGCTGGTGCCGGCGTACGTGCTCTGGTACACGGTGATTCCGCGGGTGGCGGGCGGGAAACTCTTCAGCGACGCGCTGACGCGGGTCGTCTTCATCCAGTTCATCCTGTTCTCGACGCCTGTCGGGTTTCACCACCAGTTCACCGACCCCGGCATCTCGAACGGGTGGAAGCTGGTGCACACGTTCACGACCTACGCGATCATGTTTCCGAGCCTGGTCACGGCCTTCACGGTGATCGCCTCGCTGGAACTGGCGGGGCGCGCACGTGGCGGGACCGGCCGGTTCGGGTGGATCTCCAAGCTGCCGTGGCGCGATCCGTTCTTCGCCAGCGTCGCGCTGTCGATGGTGACCTTCGCGCTCGGCGGGTTCGGCGGCGCCATCAACGCCGCGTACGCGATGAACGCGATGATTCACAACACGGCCTGGGTCCAGGGGCACTTCCACCTGACGGTCGGGACGGCGGTCGCGCTCAGCTTCATGGGCTTCAGCTATTGGATGCTGCCACGGATGACCGGGCGCGCGCTGGTGTGGCCGCGGGTGGCAGCGGTCCAGCCCTACCTCTGGTTCGTCGGCATGCAGTGCTTCAGCATTCCGAGCCACATCGCGGGCCTGATGGGGATGCCGCGGCGTGTCTACACCGGCGAGTTCCAGGGCATGGAGGCCGCGCAGGCCTGGATCCCGCTCGTGAATCTCTCGGCGGTTGGCGGGGTGATCCTCTTCGTGTCGGCGATGTGCTACGTCGGCGTCCTCGTCGGGACGATGCTGGTGATGCCGCGAGGCGAACGGTCCGCCATCGTGTACGCGGAGTCGCTGGTGCCCCCGACCGAGGGGCCGTCCCTGTGGGACCGGCTGGGATTGTGGACGGCGGTGGCGGTCGTGCTGATCGTGCTGGCCTACGCGCAGCCGCTCTATCACCTGCACACCATGGCGAGGTTCCCTTCGCAGGGCTTCTCGCCGTTCTGACGGGCACGCGACATGTCTCACGACCCTGCACACACGCCTCCCACGCCACTGCCCGCGGAACCGTCGCGGCGCGATGCGATCGGGCTGTCGTCCACGGCGCTGATGGTGGCTGGCCTGGCCGGCGGGTACGGGCTCTTCGCCTGGGTCAGCGCGCGCTTCATGCTGCCGGCCCGGACCGGCGAGGTCCAGCAGCTGTTCGTCGCCCGTGTGTCGGATCTGGCCGTCGGCGCCAGCCTGCTGTACCAGACGCCGGATGGACGGACGGTGAACATCACGCGGCAGTCCGCGGGCACCGCCGCCGGCGATTTCATCGCGCTCTCCAGCACGTGCCCGCACCTCGGGTGCCAGGTGCGGTGGGAGCCGCAGAACGACCGCTACTTCTGCCCGTGCCATAACGGCACCTTCGACACGACCGGCAAGGCCACGGGCGGCCCGCCCGGCGAGGCCGGGCAGTCGCTGCCCCGCTACGGCCTGCGCGTGGAGAAGGGCCTCCTGTACATCGAGGTGCCCGTCGAGCACCTGTCGGTGCCGGCCCAGGCCGGCGTCGTGGACATCGCCAGCCCGCAGGGGCCGGGACACGACCCGTGCCTCACGTGCCTGCGGCCCCGGTCGCCGCGCGCGACGGGCGAGGAGGGGGCATGAGCACCGGCCGCGAGTGGCTCGCCGAGCGCGTCCCCATCTCGGTCGAGGGCGTCGAGGCGATGTCCAACGAGCCGGTGCCGTACCACATGAAGCGGTGGTGGTTCGCGCTCGGAGGGACGCCGGCCTATCTCTTCGTCGTGCAGATCGTCACCGGCGTACTGCTCGCGTTCTACTACCAGCCCTCGCCGGCGACGGCCTACGAATCGGTCCGCTACATCACCGAGGATGCCTCGTTCGGCTGGTACCTGCGGGGCCTGCACAAGTGGGGCGCCACGCTGATGATCGCGGCGGTCATCCTGCACCAGATGCGCGTGTTCTTCACCGGCGCCTACCGGCGACCCCGCGAGCTGAACTGGATGATCGGCATGACGATCCTGGTGTGCACGCTCCTGCTGGGGTTCACGGGATACAGCCTGGTGTTCGAGCAGCTGAGCTACTGGGGCGCGACCGTCGGCGCCAACATCAGCGACACGGTGCCGGTCGTCGGGCCCCTCATGAAGCAGGCGCTGCTTGGCGGCGAGGTCTACAACGACCGCACGCTGTCGCGGTTCTTCATCCTGCACGGCGCGGTGCTGCCGGTCGTCCTCATCCTCGTGCTGATGATGCACATCGGGCTCGTGCGCCTCCACGGCGTCACGGAGCTGAAGTTCGAGGGCGAAGTCGAGCAGCCGGTCCGGCACTTCAACTTCTTCCCGGACCACTTCTACACGGAGCTCATCATCGGCCTGACGCTGATGATCCTCCTGAGCGCGCTGGCGACGCTGCTGCCGGTGCACATGGGGCCGCGGGCGGATCCGCTGGTGACGCCGGAGGTCATCAAGCCGGAATGGTTCTTCTACACGGCCTTCCGCTGGCTGAAGCTCTTCTCGGGCACGACGGCCGTGCTCACCCAGGGGCTCATTGTCTTCGTGTTCTTCTTCTGGCCGTTCATCGACGAGTGGCTGGTGCGCCGGTTCAAGTACGCCGACATCAGCGTGTGGATTGGCGTGACCGGCGCGCTCACCATCATCGCGTTCACGATGTGGGAAGCGCTGGTGGCGCACTGACGAGTGCAGGGTGCAAGGGTGCAGAGTGCAGGGTGCGGTTCAGGGTGCTGAGTGCAGAGTGCGGAGTGCGGAGTGCCGAGTGCGGAGTGCGGAGTGCCGAGTGCGGGGTGCGGAGTGCGGAGTGCCGAGTGCGGAGTGCGGAGTGCGGAGTGCCGAGTGCGGAGTGCGGAGTGCGGAGTGCCGAGTGCCGAGTGCCGAGTGCCGAGTGCGGAGTGCCGAGTCCTGGGTGCGGGCCTGCCCGCCGTAGCCCGCCGTGCGATCACTGGCGGGCGAAGGTGGGCGAAGGTGGGCGAAGGCGGGTGAGGGGCGACGATGACGCTTGATCAGAAGCGATGGGTGATTGGCGGGCTGGGCATGTTGTTCCTGCTCTCGCTGGTGGCGGTGCAGTGGCTCGAGGTGTCCCGCCGGCAGCACGAAGCGGGGGACCGGCGGGCGTCGGCGGCGGCGACGCCGGCCTCGTCGCGCCAGTGCGTGGACTGCCATACGCAGGTCTCACGCGGGGTCGTGGACCACTGGACAGGGTCCACCCACGCGGAGAAGGGCGTCGGGTGCGTGGACTGCCACAAGGCCGAGGCGAAGGACGCCGACGTGTTCACGCACTACGGCGCGCAGATCGCCACCATCGTCACGCCGCGCGACTGTGCCCGATGCCACCCCACCGAAGCCGGCGAGTTCGCGGTCAGCCATCACTCGAAGGCCGGCAACATCCTGGCGTCGCTCGACAACTTCCTGGCCGAGACGGTCGAGGGGTCGCGGGTCTCGTTCAGTCCGCATTCGCCGACGCCGGGGAAGCCGGTGCAGGCCGTCAACGGCATGGCACCCGCGAACTCCGGCTGCCAGCAGTGCCATGGATCGATGGTGGCCTTCCAGGCCAACGATGGCGGCCTGGTGACCACGCGCGACCTGAAGCCCGACCAGAACGGCCAGCCCACCAACATGGACGCGGTCGGCCGCATCGTCCGGAACGAGAACGGCAAGCCGCTGCTGTCGAGCACGAGCTGGCCCAACACCGGCATCGGCCGCATCAACGTCGACGGCTCGCTGGGCTCGTGCGCCGCCTGCCACAGCCGGCACGACTTCTCCGCCCGGCGCGCGCGCCAGCCGGAGAACTGTGGCAAGTGTCACCTCGGGCCCGATCACCCGCAGAAGGAGATCTACGACGAGTCCAAGCACGGCGTCGCCTTCCGCGACCTCATTGGGGACATGAACCTCGACGCGAAGCCATGGGTGCTCGGTCGCGACTACTCGGCGGCGCCCACCTGTGCCACGTGCCACATGGGGGCGAACACGAGGAACGGGATGAAGGTGACCCACGACCCGGGTGAACGCATCTCGTGGACGAACCGGCCACCGGTGAGCCTGGTGATGGACACCGACGCCAATCACGCGGTCGTGACCGAGACGGATCCGGAGAAGCGCCGGGGAGCCATCGCCGACACCGCCGACGCCAAACGCAACCGCATGAAGCAGGTGTGCTCGCACTGCCACACGTCCGACTACATCAACCAGTTCTACCGGCAGTACGACGACCTGGTCGTCCACTACAACGAGAAGTTCGCCAAGCCCGGCCAGGCGATCATGACGGCGCTGGCGGAGAACAACCTGATCACCAGGACCCAGTACGACGACAAGATCGAGTGGACCTGGTACTACTTGTGGCACCACGAAGGCCGGCGCGCGCGGATGGGGGCCTCGATGATGGCGCCGGACTACACGCAGTGGCACGGCATGTTCGAGGTGGCCGAGCGGTTCTACATGGAGCTCGTCCCGGAGGCGCGCGAGATCATCGATGCGGCGGCCCGCGGCGGCCGCGCCGAACAGGCCCGGCGCGCGCGGGCCGTGCTGGACGGCATCCTGAACCGCCCCGAGCACCAGTGGCTGTTGAAGGGCGCCGAGGAGCAGGCCGACGCGATCGCGAGGGAGATGGCACGTCGATACGGCACGCCGGGTGAACGCCGATGAGCGGAACGGTGAAGCGGCGGACGTTCCTCAAGATGGCCGCCGCAGCGGCACCGGCCGTGGCGGCGTACTCGTGCGCAGACCGCGACGAGGCCGCGCGCCTCGCTGGCAACGCTGCGCCGGTGGACCGCGCGTCGGTGACGTGGGACAAGGCCCCCTGCCGGTTCTGCGGCACCGGGTGTGGCGTGATGGTCGGGGTCGAGCAGGGCCGGGTCGTCGCCGTGCGGGGCGACGAGGCCAGCCCCGTCAACAAGGGCCTGCTCTGCGTGAAGGGCTATCACCTGCCGGGCCTGCTCTACGGCGAGGACCGCCTGCTGTATCCGCAGAAGCGCAACCCTGACGGCACGTTCTCGCGCATCTCGTGGGACGAGGCGCTGGACACGATTGCCGTGCGCTTCACGGCCACCCTCGAACAGGACGGACCGGGCGCCGTCGGCATGTACGGCTCGGGACAGTGGACCGTGTTCGACGGCTACGCGGCGCTCAAGTGGGTGAAGGCCGGCCTCAAGAGCAACAACCTCGAGCCCAACGCACGGCTGTGCATGGCGAGCGCCGTCTCGGGCTTCCTCACGCAGTTCCAGAGCGACGAGCCGATGGGCTGCTACCAGGACCTCGACGCCGGCGACGACTTCGTGCTGTGGGGCAACAACATGGCGGAGATGCACCCCGTGCTCTTCAGCCGCATCCTCGAGACACGCCGGGCAAAGCCCGGCACGCGGATCGTGGACATCGCGACGCGCCGGACGCCGACGACCGACTACGCCGACCTGCACGTGCTCTTCAAGCCGGGCACCGACCTGGCGCTCGCCAACGGCATCCTGCACCTGCTGGTCGCCGAGGGCCGCATCCACCAGCCGTTCGTCGACGAGAACGTCGTCTTCCGCCGCGGCATCGAGGACGTGAAGCAGATTGGCTACGGCTGCTTCGACCAGCAGGCGGAGCGCTACACGTTCGAGGACCAGGGCCGGCCCAGCTCGCTGGAGGAGCTCCGGACGTTCCTCGAGCACTACACGCCCAGCCACGTGAGCGATGTCACGGGCGTACCGGTGGAGCAGATCCGCGCGCTGGCGACCCTGTACGGCGACCAGGCCCGCGGGACCGTCAGCCTGTGGTGCATGGGCGTCAACCAGCACGTGCGCGGGACGTGGATGAACAACCTCATCACCGACCTGCACCTCATCACCGGAAAGATCTGCAGGCCGGGCGCGAACCCGTTGAGCCTCACGGGACAGCCGAGCGCGTGCGGCACGGCCCGCGAGGTGGGCACCTCGATGAATCGCCTGCCCGCCGACATGGTGGTGACCAACCCCGAGCACCGGGCGGAGGCGGAGCGGATCTGGAAGATCCCCGCCGGCACCATCCCCGCACAGCCCGGCTACCACGCCGTGGACATGTTCCGCGCGCTCAAGCGTGGGGACCTCAAGACCCTCTGGATCCAGACGACGAACCCGTGGGTGACACTGCCGAACCGTTCCCGCTTCGACCGCACGCCGGGCGATGGGCGGTTCATCGTGGTGAGCGACATCTACCCGACGCCGACAACGGCCATCGCCGACCTGATCCTGCCGGCTGCGGCGTGGGTGGAGCGCGAAGGCGTCTTCGGCAACACCGAGCGGCGCACGCAGCAGTGGAACAAGATGGTGGATCCTCCGGGCGAGGCGCGCGAGGACGCGTGGGCCATCATCGAGGTGGCGAAGCGGATGGGGATGGGCCACCTGTTCCCGTGGCCCGACGACCACTGGCACGAGCCGATGTTCGAGGAATACCGGGAGTTCGGCGTCGGCCATGGCAAAGACCTGGCGAGCTACGCGCAGCTGAAGCAGACGCGCGGCATGCTCTGGCCCGTGGTGAACGGCAAGGAGACGCCGTATCGCTACACCGCGGGCTACGACCCGTACGTGAAGAAGGCCCGGGGCGCGCATTTCTACAAGGCGACCGGCTACGGCGAGAAGGCCGCGTTCTGGCTGCGGCCGTACCATCCGCCGGCCGAATCGCCCGACGCGGACTACCCGTTCTGGCTGAACACGGGCCGCGTGCTCGAGCACTGGCATACGGGGTCGATGACGCGCCGTATCAAGCAGTTGCACCAGGCCGTGCCCTCGGCCTACGTCGAGGTGAACCGGGCGGACGCCGATGCGCTCGGGATCAAGAAGGGCGACCGCGTGAAGGTGGTGAGCCGCCGCGGCAGCCTCGAGCTGACGGTGGAGGTCGACGGTCGCGGCCGGCCGCCACGTGGCATGGTGTTCGTGCCCTTCTTCGACGAGTCCGCCATCATCAACCTGGTGACGCTCGACGCGATGGACAACATCAGCAAGCAGCCGGACTACAAGAAGTGCGCCGTCCGCCTGGAGCGCATGTGACGGGGAGCACGAAGGACACGAAGGACACGAAGACAGAGAAGGGGCCGAAGGGCCGCTGCGGATGCGGCTCACACCCTCGATCCACGCTTTCCGGTTCTGGCTCTGCTCGCAGCTCTGGCCTTCGTGTCCTTCGTGACCTTCGTGTTCCCGTGGTCGCGGTTGCAGCGGTGCTTGCGATCGCGTGCGGCGGGAGTGAGACGGCGACCGTCGCACGATCGACGGGGGAGCGGGCGACGACGCGGGCGTACGACGGGGCGCCGCCGCCAATCCCGCACGACGCGACGCTCGGGGCATGCGTGACCTGCCACGACGAGGACGGCAGCGCCATCGACGGTGTCGGCGTCGCGCCGGCGTCCCCGCACGGTGCCGCGGCGGCCGCCGGCGCGATGCAGCGCTGTCGGCAGTGCCATGTGCCGACCGCGACGCGCGCGCTGTTCGTGTCGTCCAGATTCACGGGCCTGCCGCAGGGACCGTGGAAGGGAGGGCGCGCCACGCCCGGCGCACCCCCGACCATCCCGCACACCCTCCAGCTGCGCGAGAACTGCCTGGCCTGTCACTCCGGGCCGGCCGCGCGTGCGGAGATCCGGACCTCGCACCCGGAACGCGTGCGGTGCCGGCAGTGCCACGTGCCCGAGTGACCGGAGGACGACATGGCCCGTGGGTCCCGTGGTGGCAGGTATCGCGCGCTCGGTGAGAGACACCCCGAGGTGGTCGCGGCCTACGAGGCGCTGACGGCCGCGTGCCGGGACGCGGGACCGCTCGGCGCACACGAGGTCGCGCTCCTGAAAGTGGCGATCTCCATCGGGCGGGGCTCCTGGCGCAGCGTCCACGCGCACGCCCGGAAGGCGCTCGAGGCCGGCGCGTCACCCGAAGCGCTGCGCCACCTGGTGCTGCTGTCGCTCCCCACCATCGGCCTCCCCGCTACGCTCGACGCCCAGAAGTGGGTCGAGGAGGCCATCGCGGAGCGCGAGCCCGCCCTCGACTCCTGAGGGCTCCCTCCGTGTCCCCGGGATGCACACGTCTTCTCCGGGGCATATGACGGCGATCATGGCGCAGCCGGGCTGATTGCGACCAAATCACCGGAATGTCCGCGCATCAGCCCGTGATCATCCAGGGAGGGATGGGCGTCGGCGTCTCGCACTGGCGGCTCGCCCGGACCGTATCCCGTCTCGGTCAGCTCGGCGTCGTCTCCGGCACGGCCCTCGAGCAGCTCCTGACGCGGCGGCTGCAGGACGGCGACCCTGGCGGGCACATGCGCCGTGCGCTGGAGCGGTTTCCCGACCGACGCATGGCCGACAGGGTGTGGCAGGCTTACCACATCCCGGGCGGCCGCGCGTCGTCTCAGAGCTATCGCGTGCCCCCCATGCAGCAGAAGGACGACCCCAGGTCGCTCGTCGAGCTGCGGGTCGTGGCCAACTTCGTCGAGGTGCACCTGGCCCGTGCGGGTCACGACGGGCCCGTCGGCATCAACTACCTCGAGAAGATCCAGATTCCTCACCTGGCGTCCCTCTATGGCGCCATGCTCGCCGGCGTCGATTACGTGCTGATGGGGGCTGGCATCCCCCTCCGGATTCCTGGCGTGCTCGACCGCCTTGCGCGGCATGAGGCCGCGTCGTATCCACTGGCCGTCACCGGTGCCCAGCCGGGCGATGACACGGAGATCGGATTCAACCCGGCCGACGTGGGGATCGGCGACGGCGCGCCGCTCCAGCGCCCCAGGTTTCTCGCCATCGTCGCCTCCGACACGCTGGCGCACACGCTGCATCGGCGGGCCAACGGGCACGTGGACGGCTTCGTCGTCGAGGGGCCGGCGGCTGGCGGGCACAATGCGCCTCCGCGAGGGAAGCCGCAGTTGAGTGACCGGGGTGAACCCGTGTACGGCGAGCGCGACGTCGTGGACCTGGCCCGCCTGCGGGAGATCGGGCTGCCCTTCTGGCTGGCCGGCGGATACGGGACGCCCGAGGGCGTGCGCCGAGCGCTGGCGGCTGGGGCGGCCGGTGTGCAGGTGGGGACGGCCTTTGCCTTCTGTGCCGATTCAGGCCTGCGACCCGACTACCGACGGGCCGCGCTCCGGCGGATCCGGAGCCGCAAGGTCGCGGTGTTCACGGACCCGCGCGCGTCGCCGACGGGCTTCCCCTTCAAGGTGGTCCGGCTGCCCCGGACCGTCTCGGAGGAGGGCATCTTCGGGGCCAGGCCGCGCATCTGCGACCTGGGTTTCCTGCGGGAAGCGTATCGGCGGGACGATGGGAGCATCGGGTTCCGGTGTCCGTCCGAGCCGGTCAATGTCTACGTGTCGAAGGGCGGACGGCTGGACGACACGGTCGGCCGGAGGTGCCTGTGCAATGCACTCGTGGCCACCGCGGGGTTTCCCCAGGTGCGCGCCGGCCGGCACCGCGAGGCCGGCATCGTCACGGCCGGCGACGATCTGGCCGGGGTGGCGCGCTTCATCCCGCCGGGCGCCCGCGACTACTGCGCTGCCGATGTCGTGGCGGCACTGCTGTCAGGCATCCAGGCCGCGAGCTGACGATCGGCGGGACGTGCTTGACATGAATCATCGTATACGTATACGTTGATTCATATGCGCTTTGCGACCCGCGCGATTCATGCCGCCCAGCCGAGCGACGCCGCCACCGGCGCGTTGATTGCTCCCATCTACCAGACCTCGACATTCGAACAGGAAGCGCCCGGCGTGAACCTGGGCTTCGACTACGCGCGCACCGCGAACCCTACGCGGCAGCGGCTCGAACACGTGCTGGCCGACCTCGAAGGGGTGTCGCACTGCGCGGTGTTCGGATCGGGTCTCGCGGCCGAGCACGCCGTCCTGCACGCATACGTGCGGTCGGGCGACCGCGTCGTCGTGCCACGTGACGTCTACGGAGGCACCTGGCGGCTGCTGACGCGCGTCTTAGCGGGCCTGGCGCTCGACGTGGTGCCGGTGGACACGACGGACCTTGCGGCCGTCGCCGCTGCCGTGACACCGGGCACACGGCTCGTCTGGCTCGAGACGCCGACGAACCCGCGATTGATCGTCTCGGACATCGCGGCGATCGCGCGCGTCGCGCACACCGGGGGCGCGCTCGTCGTGGTGGACAACACGTTTGCCACACCCGTCTTCCAGCAGCCCTTCGCCCTTGGCGCCGACCTCGTCGTCCACAGCGTGACGAAGTACCTGGCCGGCCACTCGGACCTGATCCAGGGCGCCGTGCTGGCGCGAGATGGCGCGGTGTTCGAGCCCGTCCGGTTCCTGCAGAACGCCATCGGCGCGGTGCCATCGCCGATGGACTGCTGGCTGACGCTGCGCGGTATCCGGACGCTGGAACTGCGGATGCGGCAGCACGCCGGCAATGCCGCGCGCATCGCGGAGGCGCTCTCAGCGCATGCCGCGGTCCGCTGCGTGCACTACCCGGGCCTGGCCGGACATCCTGGTCACGACGTGGCCGTGCGGCAGATGACGGGCTTCGGCGGCATGGTGTCGGTGGAGATCGATGGGCCCATCGAGGCGGTCACGGCCTTCGTGTCGGGCCGGCGCTACTTCACGCTGGCCGAGAGCCTCGGCGGCGTGAAATCGCTCATCAGCCATCCCGCGCGGATGACCCATGCCTCGATCCCGGCCGAACGCCGTGCCGCACTGGGCCTGTCAGACCATCTCGTGCGCCTCTCGCCGGGCATCGAGCATCCAGACGACCTCGTGGAGGACCTGGAGGCCGGGCTCGACCAGGTACTCCTGGCCAGGCGGTCCCTCTGCGCCACCTGAGGCGCAGTCGAGGCACTGCCACCAGGGCCGCCGGCGATCGCCGGAGGGCGGCTATGACGGGCGTCATGTGCATTCGGGTGTGGTTCCATCACGCTGAATGCAGCATGGCTTCCTCAGACGTCTCGCGGTGGAGCACTCCGGGCACGGTCTCGGGTTTCGCCTCGTCGCCACCCAACCCGGTGCTCGTGGCGTTTGCCGCGCAGGAACGAGCCTGGGCACGAGGGGGACGCGTCCTCGATATCGGCTGCGGCGCGGCCAGGAATGCCGTGCCGCTGGCGGCGATGGGCTGGGACGTGGTCGGCGTGGATCTGTCGTGGCCAATGCTGGAGGCCGCCGCGGGGCGCGCGGCGGGAGACGGCGTAAGCTCGCGCGTGCACCTCATCCAGGCGGCCGCAGACGTCCTGCCCGTGGCCGACCGCACGGCCGACCTCGTGGTCGCCCACGGCATCTGGAACCTCTCGGCTTCCTCGGCCGAATTCCGAGCAGCCGTGGCCGAGGCGGCGCGCGTCGCCCGGCCGGGCGCGGGACTGTTCGTGTTCACGTTCTCCCGTCACACGCTGCCGCCCGAGGCCGCACCGGTGCCTGGGGAGCGGTTCGTGTTCACGCAGTTCTCCGGCCAGCCCCAGTGCTTCCTGACGCAGGACGAACTGTACGCCGAGCTCGCCGCCGCCGGTTTCGAGCCCGAGGCGAGCGTGCCGCTCACGGAGCACAACCGCCGCGACCGGCCATCTCTGGGCGGCGGCCCGCCGGCAATCTGGGAGGCCGCGTTTCGGCGAGTCTGAGCTGGCATGACGCTCGGCTTGCGTTACCATTCAGGAATTCGGCCCTCCGTCATGACCACCCCCTCTATCCCGCAGCCGACGAGAATCGAGTACCTCAAGGTCGAGAACTTCAGAGCGCTTCGGTCGGTGGAGTTTCGAGACCTGACACCGCTCACCGTGTTGCTCGGTCCGAACGGGAGCGGCAAGTCAACTGTCTTCGACGTGTTCGCGTTCCTCGCCGAATGCTTCGAGTTGGGGCTGCGCCGCGCGTGGGACAAGCGCGGGCGGGCCAAAGAGCTCAAAACGCGGGGATGCGACGGCCCGGTCACGATCGAGATCAAGGTCCGCGAGCCGGATTATCCGCTCGTCACCTACCACCTCGCCGTCGATGAGCGGTCCGGAGCGCCCCTCGTGGTCGAGGAATGGCTTCAGTGGCGTCGCGGCGCTAGCGGCAAGCCGTTCCGGTTCCTCGATTACCGCGAGGGTGTTGGTCGGGCGGTCAGCGGCGAGAAACCGGATGTCGAGGACAAGCGCATCGAAACACCGCTGAAGGCTCCGGACCTGCTGGCAGTCAACGCGCTCGGGCAGTTCGCGGAGCACCCGCGCGTGGCTGCGCTGCGCGATTTCATCACTGGCTGGTATGTGTCGTATCTCTCCGCCGACGCGGCCAGAGGCCAGCCCGAGGCGGGGCCGCAGGAGCGGCTCAGCCGGAGCGGAGACAACCTGGCCAACGTCATCCAGCACCTGGCCGAACAGCACCCGGACCGGCTCGAACGCATCTTTCAGGTGCTGCGGACGCGCGTGCCGCGCATCGAGCGCGTCCTCGCGGACGTTATGGCGGACGGCCGTCTGCTGCTCCAGATCAAGGATGCCCCGTTCAGCAGTCCTGTGCTGGCTCGCTTCGCGTCCGACGGCACTCTCAAAATGCTCGCGTACCTCGTCCTCCTGTACGACCCTCAACCGCCGCCCTTCATCGGTATCGAGGAACCTGAGAACTTCCTTCACCCGCGGCTCTTGCTGGACCTCGCCGAGGAGTGTCGCGCGTCTACCGGCCGTACTCAGCTCCTGGTGACGACGCATTCACCGTTCTTTCTCAATGGGCTTCGGCCCGAGGAAGTCCGGGTATTGTGGCGAGACGAAGGGGGATTTTCGCAGACGCGTCGGACGGCCGATATCGAAGGCATCCGGCAGTTCATGCAGGAGGGCGCCCTCCTGGGTGACCTCTGGACCGAAGGGCAACTCGGCGTGGGTGACCCGCTCGTCAAGCAGGGCAGTCCTCTCACGCGGCCGTAGGGCATGGTCCCCTCGCACCTAATCTTCCTCGTGGAAGAGCCGTCACTGGAGGCGTTCCTGCTGGCTCTGCTGCCTCGCATCCTGCCCGACGGGTGCACGTTCGAGGTACATGCGTTTGCCGGCAAAACCGACATGCTCCGCAAGCTGGATTCACGGCTGAGGGGCTACGCGCGCTTCCTCCCTCCACATTGGCGCATCCTCATCGTAGTCGACCGGGACGAGGACGACTGCCGCGAACTGAAGGCCCGACTGGAGACCTCCGCTGCCGCCGCTCGGCTCCAGACTCGGAGGACAGCCGGTGGCGCGCCGTGGCAGGTCGCCACGCGCATAGCCGTCGAGGAACTGGAGTCCTGGTACTTCGGGGATTGGCAGGCCGTCTGCGCCGCGTTCGATCGAGTGCCAACAAACGTGATCGGGAAGGAGCGCTTTCGTGATCCCGACGGCATCCGCGGAGGCACGTGGGAAGCGTTCGAGCAGGTTCTCCAGCGGTACGGACACTTTCGTGGCGGCCTCCGCAAGATCGAGGCCGCCAGGGCCGTAGCCGACCACATCGATGTGAACCGCTGCACCTCACGCAGTTTTCAGCACTTCTGCACGGCTGTCCGGGAGGCTGCCGCGGGCACCGCCGCAGCACGGTGAGTGGCGGGGCGCTGTGTCCTCACCGTGTCAGACCCAAGGCGACGATCCCAGTCGGAAGACCGGCGCCTCGACATACAATCGCGCCGTCCCCGGCCCGCGCGCCGGACTGGGAGCCCCGTCTCGATTGGAGTAATACTGAACTGGGGCGCCTCTCAAGTGAGCCGGAGTTCGCTGCGGAGATGCCTCGGCCGGCACCACTGGCACGGATCCTCAGATAGCCTCGACGGCGGCCGCGATGTCTGATGAACGTCCCATACTCGCCTTTAGCGGCTCCCGCTACCAGCGCTCCAGAGGGGGATGGATAGACCTGCGGACGCACACTCGTGTGCCGAACCGCTTCTCCGCCGAGTTGGATGGCGAAGCTGGCAAGGACGCCGGCTTCTGGCTACGGTGCCAACAGCAGGACGTGCGTGACGACCCAAGACACAGGGGTATCGTCTTTCACCCGGTGGCGGCGGGGGAGGGCGTGGAACTCAGGGTGGTCGTTCGGAGGCCACGGCCCGGCTATCAGTCAGTGCATCAGCCAAGACGTTCAAGCCAAGTTGATCATCGATGGGACGGTAGCGGCAACCTGACGATGACCGCCGATCTTGGCGTCGGTTGGCGGCCCACCGAGACCGGGTGGCTATTCGGAGGGACCGCAACTGCGGAGCTGCGGAACGGGTTCTCGCTCCGGCTTCGCCTGACGCTGGATGAAGACCCGTGGAATTCTCATCGGTGGACCGGCAGCGCCACGGAGATCCCCACGCGGGTGCCAACGGCCGACGTCACAGAGGACGACGAGGTCCACCCTGAGTTCTCACCGCTCGACCTGGAACAGCACGGAATACACTTGTCGCTGGAGGGGAGCCGCTGTGAATTGACGGTGCCGGTGCTGTGCGGCGAGGCACGCGAGCTGAGTCCCGAGCTACCGTGGCAGGAGTTCGGCAGGGGCTGGGAGTTCACGTTCACCGCCGCCGACCTCAGGGAGATCCCGTTTCGAGCTCCCGGGTCCGGATTGTGCGTCTCGCGGCCGTTCAGGCTCGAGTTTAGCGTCCGGCTTCAGGAACCACCGCGAGAACCGCTGGCGCCCACGCGCGAATACGACACGCCGTACGCATCGGCAGGGCTGCCCTCGTTGGGGAGGCGGCGTTGACCCGCCGCGGTCCCGCCAAGCTTCGCTGACGCGTAGCCATCGCACTACCGCCCGCCGCCCGGAAGTGGCAGCGCCGCGAGGCGAGGGCCGACATCGTTGCTGCTCATCGTCGGCCGCCACCGCGGCGCCTGGGAGCGCGGCGGCCACGGCCCTCATCCACATCCCGTCGATCTGGGCACCAACCCGGGCGCGTCGGTATGACGGCCGTCATGCCGTTCGCGTGTGAATCCCTTCACAATCGACCGGTATGCGAGCCAATACGGGCGAGATTCATGTGTCAGGCCTGCTGGTCGCCGTGCGGCCCGGCCACATGGATGAGGTGACTCGCCTCGTGGCCAGTGTCACTGGCGCCGCTGTCCACGCCCATGACCAGGCCGGCGCACGGCTCGTACTGACGATCGAGGGCGACTCGGTCGACGCGCAACAGGGGTCGTGCGCCCTCCTGGCTGGCCTGCCAGGCGTCGTCGCCGTGGACCTCGTCTGCCACTACGTCGATGCGGAGGACGCCCATGGCCGGGCATAGTCGTCGGGAGTTCCTGCGCGCCAGTGCGGCGGCCGTCACCGCCGCGGCAGCGGGCGTGCCGTTGCCGGCGCCCCTCGCGGCTCTCACCCAGGACCCCCAGGAGGGCTGGCGCTGGGACAAGGGCGTCTGCCGCTTCTGCGGCACCGGCTGCGGCATCCAGATCGCCACGCGTGACAACAAGGTCATGGCCGTCAAGGGTGATCCGGACTCGCCGGTCAATCGCGGGCTGCTGTGCGTGAAGGGCTACGCCAACACGCAGATTCTCTACGGTCCAGACCGCCTCACGCGGCCCTTGCTGCGGATGAAGGACGGCAGGTTCGACAAGCGCGGCGAGTTCACGGCCGTGTCGTGGGAGCGGGCCTTCGACGAGATGGCGCGGCAGTTCAAGCGGGCCCACAAGGCGCTGGGCCCCACGGGCGTGGCCGTGATGGGCTCGGGACAGTACACCATCCAGGAAGGCTACGCGGCGGCGAAGCTCGTGAAGGCCGGATGGCGGAGCAACAACCTGGAGCCCAACGCGCGGCACTGCATGGCCTCGGCCGTGGCCGGCTTCATGCAGACCTTCGGCATCGACGAGCCCGCCGGCTGTTACGACGACATCGAGCTCACGGACACCGTGGTCAGCTGGGGCGCGAACATGGCGGAGATGCACCCCATGCTGTGGGCGCGTGTCACGGCGAGGCGGCTCGCCGCGCCGGGCTATCGCATCTTCCATCTCACCCCGTACACGACGCCCACGTCCGCGATGGCCGACGTGGAGATCGTCTTCAAGCCACAGACCGACATGGCCATCTGGAACTACCTCGCGCGCGAGATTCTCGCGCGCGATGCGGTGGACCGGGCGTTCGTCGACGCCCACTGCGTGTTCGCCACCGGCTACACCGACATCGGGTATGGCCTGCGCGACGACGACCACGGCATGTCTCCCGCGGAGAAGGACACGCGCGCCGAGCAGCGCGCCCACGTCCTCTCGCGCGAGGAGGCCACTGCGCAAGGGCGCGGCGGCGAGGCCGGCCGCGCCATGCCGCAGGATCGTCGAGCGCAGGCCAGCGATCACTGGCTCATCTCCATCGAGGAGTTCAAGAAGGCCGTCGAGCCCTACACGCTCGAGTTCGTCGCCGAGCTCGCGCGCGGTCAGGCCGACGAGCCCCTCGACCAGTTCAAGGCGAAGCTGGTCCAACTGGCGGACGTGTACGCCGACCGGGGGAAGAAGGTCGTCTCGTTCTGGACGATGGGGTTCAACCAGAGCACGCGCGGCACATGGGTGAACGAGCAGGCGTACATGGTGCACCTGCTGACCGGCAAGTACGCCAGGCCTGGCAACAGCGCCTTCTCGTTGACGGGGCAGCCGTCGGCGTGCGGCACCGCCCGCGAGGTGGGCACGTTCTCCCATCGCCTGCCCGCGGACATGACCGTGGAGAGCGCTTCGGATCGAAAACGCGCAGAGGAGATCTGGCGGCTGCCGCCGGGCACCATCAATCCGAAGACCGGCAGCCACATCACGCAGATGATGCGCGACCTGGAGGACGGCCGCATCAAGTGGCTGTGGGTGCAGGTGACCAACCCATTCCAGTCCACGGCCAACGCCAACCGCTGGGTGGAGGCCGCGCGAACGCTCGATGCCTTCATCGTGGTCTCGGATGTCTATCCCGGCATTTCGACCCGTGTCGCAGACCTAGTGCTGCCGTCGGCGATGATCTTCGAGAAGTGGGGCGGCTACGGGAACAGCGAGCGGCGGACGCAGTTGTGGCGCCAGCAGGTGCAGGCGCCCGGCGAAGCGCGCTCCGACGTCTGGCAGATGCTCGAGTTCTCCAGGCGGTTCACGCTGGCCGAGGTGTGGGGCGAACAGCGCGTGCCGGGTCTCTCGGCCGATGGCTTCGCGGACGGCAGTCTGCCCGATGTCGTCCCGGCGGCGAAGTCGCTCGGTTACGGCCCCGACACGACGCTGTACGAGGTGCTGTTCGCCACGGCCGCGAACCGCAAGGTCGCGTGGCCCGACCCGGTGGCCCTTGGGCACCCCAACGACACCGTGCGGCATCTCGGTGAGGCGTGGTTCCCGGAGAAGGCCCTGTTCGAGGAGTACGCCTCGTTCGGCCGCGGGCACGCGCACGATCTGGCGCCATTCGACGCCTACTTCGCAGACGCCGTGCGCGGGCTGCGGTGGCCTGTCGTCGACGGCAAGGAGACGCGCTGGCGGTTCAACGCCGAGCACGACCCCTATGTGAAGGACGGCGGGCCGTTCGAGTTCTACGGCCCGGCCATGAAGACGCTGCCGAGCGGCACGCAGCAGGCGCCGGCCTCGGGGCCGCCTGTCTCCGTGGCCGGAAAGGCGAAGATCTTCTTCCGGCCCTATGCGGCGCCGCCGGAGGTCCCCGATGCGACGTACGATCTGTGGCTGAGCACGGGCCGCGTGCTGGAGCACTGGCACTCCGGCACGATGACCAGACGTGTCCCCGCGCTGCACCGCGCCGTGCCCACGGCGCTTCTGTACATGCACCCGGAGGACGCGAAGGCGCGTGGGCTCGGCCGGCAGGATCTGGCGTGGATCGAGTCGCGGCGGGGACGCATCCGGATCCGCGTGGAGACCGAGGGCCGGTACGCGGTGCCCCGCGGCCTCGTCTACGCGCCGTGGTTCGACGAGCGCGTGTTCATCAATGTGGTGACCCTCGATGCCACCTGCCCCATCTCGAAGCAGACGGACTTCAAGAAGTGCGCGGTGAAGGTGACGCGCGTCACCGACGCCACCGCGTGAGGAGGCTGATCATGCGGCGCATCCCGACGTTCGTGATGGTGGCGGCGCTCGGCGGAATCGCCTCGGTGGCGAGCAGCCAGTCAGCGCCGGCCACGGTTGCGGCCGACGCGCCCAGGCTGGCCGTGCCGCCGGCGCCCGGCGAGACGGACGCGCCCGCGTTCGAGTACGGCGACAAGCGGCCGGGCCAGAGCCAGAGACTGGCCCGCGGATGGGAGGGCGCCCCCGCGCTGATTCCGCACGCCACCAAGGGCCTCACGCCGATCACGGCGAAGCGGAATGCCTGCGCGGGTTGTCACGGCCGTGCCGGCGCCACCACCGGACCGCCGCCGGCCCCGGCCAGCCACTTCGCCGACACGAGCGCCGCTGCGGCCGGGGCCCGTCCCCAGCTTGCCGGGACACGGTGGAACTGCACCGCGTGCCACGTCCCCCAGACCAACGCACCCGCGTTGCGGTGAGCCCACGCCGACGGGACTGACGCCCCGTCGGCGTCGTATGACCGGCGTCATACGGGGGAGTGCGCGGCGGGCGCATAGTGCGAACACTGCCTCTGGCAGCAAAGGAGGGCTTCCATGCTCGCACGTGCGATTGTCGCTCTCGCTCTGTTGGGCCTGTCGGTCTCGGCGGCGTCCGCGCAACCCAAGATCGAGCAGGCGCCGATCAAGCAGACCTCGGCGGCGGACGCCGCCGCGATGTTCACCAACTACTGCTCGCCCTGCCACGGCAAGACGGGCGTGGGCAATGGGCCCGCGGCCGCGGCCCTGAGCAAGGCGCCCGCTGACCTCACGAAGATCAGTGCACGCAACAACGGGACGTTCCCCGAAGTGCGCGTGAAGCGGTACATCGAGGGCGCCGACGAAGTGGCCGCGCACGGATCACGCGACATGCCGATGTGGGGCGACCTGTTCCGATCGCTCAACCGCGATACCGCGCAGATCCGCATACAGGCGCTCGCCGACTACCTCCGCAAACTGCAGCAGTAAGTGGGCTGTGGTGAGGAGGGGACTGGCGCTTGCCGGACTGGCGTTCGGGGCGATCTCGGTGCTGGCCGGCATGCGCGTGCTGGCCGGCATCGACCATCCGGACTATGTCGTCCTGCGCTGGCTCGTGGTCTACAACGTCGTCGCGGGCGTGGCGGCGGTGATCGCAGGCGCGGGCGTCTGGCGCGCCCGCTCCTGGAGCCCGTTCCCGGCCCGCATCCTGGCTGGCGCGCACGCGGCGACGCTGGTCACGCTCGTGGCCATGTGGGCGATGGGATCGTCCGTCGCGCCAGACAGCCTTGCCGCGATGACGTTTCGCACGGCCCTGTGGCTCAGCATCGCCGCCGTCGCCGGGCAAGGCCGCCGTTCAACCGCCTGATCGGAGGCGTGCAGTGTATCCGGCGCTCAGCGCGTGCTGAAGCTGAGCGCCGTCTCCAGGTAGGCGTACCAGAGCCGGTCGCCGGCAAAGGTGCCCGTCACCACGCGCCCGCCCCCAATGGTGCCGAGGAACGCGTTGACGGCCACGCGCGGCGTGATCGCGTAGTCGGCGGAGGCTTCCACCGACGTTCCGAGCCGCGTGGAGCCGTTCGAGCGCCGCCCGGTGTAACCGAACGCGCTACCCTCCCCCAGGGTGGCGCCGCTGCCCGCGTACCACAGGTCGGCCGCCGACGCGAGATCGATCCGGCGCACGTCGAGGCGCAGGCCCAGGGTCTGCTGCGGCCGTGCCTGCACCATCACGAAGCCCTCGTTGAGGTTCATCGTGCCGTAGACCGTCGTCTGCGAAAAGCGCCGCACGGTAGGCAGCATCGGGAAGAACGTGCCGTGTTCGTCGTCGGCGCCATCCTCGTCCCCTGACGCGCGGAAGTAGCCGCCTCGCACCCAGGGGCGCCACCGCGTGCGCGTCCACTGGTACCCGCCTTCGAGGGCGAGGGCGTAGGCGCCGTGATTCTGCCCGTACCAGTCGCCGGCCTGGACCGCGGACCAGCCGAACACGTCCACCTCGCCACCCGCGGCCGGGTAGGCGCCGACGAGCACACCGCCGATGGTCGTCATCGAGATGTCCGCGCGCGTGGCCGGCAGCCCCGTGTTGTCGGGCCGCTGCGTGACGGGCCGGTCGTCCGCGTAGTACCAGCCATAGCCCTGCACCTGCGTGCGGCGCGGGGTGGTGCCCGGGGATTGTGAGCTCACCGTCGCGCCGGCGATGACGATGTCGGTGATGGTCGGCCCGGCGACGCGGGCGAAGCCACCCTGCGTCGGCATCGCCGCGAGCCCCGTCACCTTCCACGAGGGCTGCGTGTAGTCCAGGCGGACCCCGTCGAAGCCGCGCTGGTAGATCGACCACTCGAATTCCCCGACGATCCGGGCATCGAGCCGTTGGCGCTTCACGGTTTCGATCTTCGCGTGCCCGCTCGGTGCCTCCGCGCCAGAGGTGTACGGCATGCGACCCACCTGCAGGTCGAGCCCGCCCATCAGGTTGGGGAGGCGCACGTTCGCGTAGCGCAGCCAGAGCTGCTGGGGGTTCGTGCGCCGTCCCCCCTGATCGTAGTAGAGCGCCCCGGTGCCGAACGCGCCGGGGTTGGACGCCTGATCCGGCAAGCCAGCCATCACGACGTACTGCGCGCCCACCGTGAGCTGCGCCCGCGTGTGGCGGCCCCGGACCTCGAAGCGCGCGCGGTTACCGAGGAACGAATACGTGGGATCGCCTCCCGTCGGCGGGGGCTCGAAGTAGTCCCACGATTCCCAGCGGGCCAGCCAGGAGCCGGCGACCTGCCAGGCCGGCAGCGGCGGCGGCGTGGGTGCGGCCGCTGGTGCCTGTGCCGCCACGCCGGCGGCGCTGCACAGGCCAATCACGAGAGTCTGGGCGAGGGCCGCCAGACAGCGTGTCATGGTCCGCTCCGTCGGACGCGCCTCAGCGGCCCGATCGCTTGCCGTGCGCGTGCTCGGTCGGGGCGACATCGCCCACGAGGACGGTGCCCATCAGGCCGCCCTCGGCATGGTCGAGGATGTGGCAGTGGAACATCCACTCGCCCGGCCGCTCGTCGAAGTGCACGAGGAACCGCAGCGTCGTCTTCATCGGGATGTTCAGCGTGTCCTTCCACGCCAGGGGCTTGATGGGCTCGTCGTGCTCGTCGAGCGGCATGAAGAAGTAGCCGTGCAGGTGGAACGGATGATCCCACTCGGTGTCGTTGTTGATCACCCAGATCTGCTTCTCGCCGAGCTTGGCGAGGAACGGCTTGGCCTGCCAGTACGGGACCCCGTTCACACGGAACTCGGACTTGCCGTCCTGTCCCGCGGGCGGCAGGGTGAGGACGACGGGCACCCGCGTGGCGCCGTCTTTCGACGTCGGCACGATCGTGCGGGCAATGGCGGGCAGCGTCTTCGCCGGCATCGCCGGGTCCGCGCTGAACTCGATGGTCAACAGTTCCTCGACATCGCGGTACTGGACGCTGCCGTAGCCGCGGTTGTAGAGCATGGCACGCACCACCATCGTGCTGCCCGGCTTGCCCGTGGGCCGCACCAGCACGTCGAGCCGCTCGCCGGCCGTGATGAGCACCGTGCCGGCCTCGGTCGGCTTCTCCTGGAGCCCGCCGTCGGTGCCGATCGTCGTGAAGGGCTGGCCGTCCATGTCGAGCAGGAAGAACCGGCTCTTGGCGGTGTTCACGATCCGCCAGCGCTGCCAGGCGCCCGCGCGCGCCTTCAAGGTCGGGTGACGCCGGCCGTTCACGAGGACGTACTGGCCTTCGCGCCCGAAGACCTGCCCCGCGGGGCCGCCGCTGTCGGCCGGTTCCAGTTGCCCGCGCTTGTCGAACCCGATGTCACTCAACACGAGCGTCACCTCGTCGGCCACGGCGACGCCATCGTCTGGATCGTCCACCTGCAGCGCGCCGTAGAGCCCGAAGCCCACCTGCGCGGCCGACATCACGTGCGGGTGATACCAGTAGAGCCCCGCATCCGGCACGACGAAGTCGTACGTGAACGTCTCGCCCGTCTTCACCTCCGGCTGCGAGATGTTGGGCACGCCGTCCATCTCGATGGGCACGCGGACGCCGTGCCAGTGAATGGTGGTCGGCTCCTGCAGCTGGTTCGTGAAGTGCACGATCACACGGTTGCCGACGGTCGCGCGGATCAGCGGGCCGGGCAGACCGCCGTCATAGGTCCAGGCCTTCACCTTCAGCCCGGGCGCGACCTCCACGTCGGCCAGCCTGGCAACGAGGTCGATCTCGAGGATGTCCGGGTCCGGGTTCTTGTCCACCGGCGTCCTGAGCGCGAGGCCGCTGTCCCACCCGGCGGGCGCGAGCGAGGGGCCGCGGTCCGTGGCGGCCGCGGCCTCGCCCGCCAGCAGGGTGGCGGCGATGGCGGCCGCGATCGCCAGGCGGGAAGAGAGCAGAGAGGTCGGCATGAGCGGATCCTCGTGTCAGGTTACGCGACGAGCGCGCGCCGGAACAGCACGTTGTTCTCGAGGTGGATGTGGTCCATCAGCTCCTGCTCGAGCTGCTGCAACCCGAGGTACAGGGCCCGCCAGGTGGTGCACGCGTCGGCCGGTGGCGCGAGATCCGCCGTGAGCCGGCGGAGCGCCAGGAGGTCCTCCCGATGGTGCTCGTGCTCGAGCTCCATCACGTGGACCGGCGCCGCCGCGCTCGGGCCCTGGCCCGCCACGATCATGGGGAAGAGGATCTGCTCCTCTTTACGGAGGTGGTCGAGCACCGAGGCGTGCATCGCCTCGAGGTGTGCGGCCAGGCCCCGCGGGCACGACGCCTTGTCGCCGTGGCGCTCCTCGACTCGCCGGGCCATCCGCATCAGTTCCGGCAGCGTGGCGCGCAGCCGCTGGTGGTAGGTCTCGACGATGAAGCCAACCAGGGCCGGCAGGGGGGCCTCGTCCCACCGGACCGCCCCGGGCGGCGTCGTCTCGGCGGCGATGTCCGCCAGCACCCGATCGGGATCGAGGGCGCGCTCCTGGCACGCGTCGGCGAGCGACCGGCGCCCCCCGCAGCAGAAATCCAGGCGATGCCGATGAAAGACGCGTGCTGCGCCAGGGTGCGTGACCGCAATCTCGGCCAGTGTCGTGGAGGTAGTCATGAATCGGGCTCCCGCCCCGGTAGGAGCAGGAACGATGCCGAGGCCAGAGGCTTTATCGCTCAATGGGTTACGGGGAAGTGTTATGATCCGGATAACAACGTGACGTTGCCAAAGCCACAACAACGTTGACGAATCAGCAACGGCACACGCGGACTCTCGAGGCGCTGCTCGATATTGCGAGGGACCTGACGGCCTCGCTTGCCGCGGCAGACCGCTACGCGCGGCTCATCGCGGCGGTGCGGCGGCTGATCCCGTGCGACGCGGCGTGCCTGTTGCGACTCGAGGGGACCGATCTGGTGCCCATGGCTGGCTACGGGCTGACGACCAGTGCCCTGGCGCGGCGCTACCCGCGGCGCGAGCATCCCCGGCTGGACGTGATTCTCAACTCACGCGAGCCCGTGCGGTTTCCGCAGGACAGCGCGCTGCCGGACCCGTTCGACGGGGTGATTGAGGCCGCGCCCGGGCCGCTCCACAAGGTACATGCGTGCCTGGGGTGCGTGCTCACCGACAACGGGGAGGTGGTCGGGGCGCTCACCGCGGACGCGCTGGAACCACACGCCTTCGACGACCTCGACGATCGCGTCGTGGCCACGCTGGGGGCGCTGGCCGGCGCGGCGCTGCGCACCACGAGCCTGATCGAGGCGCTCGAGCAGCGCGCGGATCACCGCGGGCGCGTCGCGCGGGAGCTGCAGCGCAGCGCGGCGGCGTCGAGCGGCGGCGCCCTGCTCGGCACGAGCGAGGCCGTGGCCCGCCTGCGGCGTGAGATCGCGCTCGTGGCGGCGTCGGACCTGGCGGTGCTCATCACGGGGGAGACCGGTGTCGGCAAGGAACTGGTCGCGCATCACGTGCACGCCGCCTCCGCGCGTGGCGACGAGGCGCTCATCCACGTCAACTGCGCGGCGCTGCCCCTGTCGATCGCGGAAAGCGAGTTGTTCGGCCACGTGGCGGGTGCGTTCACCGGTGCGGTCCGCGATCGCGCGGGCAAGTTCGAGGTCGCTGACGGCGGGACGCTGTTCCTGGACGAGATCGGCGAGCTGTCGCTCGAGATCCAGCCCAAGCTGCTGCGCGTGCTCCAGCACGGGGAGATCCAGCGCGTGGGGTCCGATCGTGCCCATCGCGTGAATGTCCGGGTCATCGCGGCCACGAATCGCGATCTGGCGCAGGAGGTGGCGGCCGGCCGATTCCGTGCGGACCTCTTCCATCGCCTCGCCGTCTTCCCGTTGCACGTGCCGCCCCTGCGCGCGCGCCGCGAGGACATTCTCGTGCTGGCGGAGCACTTTGCCGACGCGGCGGCCCGCCGGCTCGGCCTGGCCGGCGTGCGGCTCTCGGATCGCGCGCGGCAGTCGCTGGTGCGCGGGGACTGGCCGGGCAACGTGCGCGAGCTCGAGAACGTGATCGGGCGCGGCGTGCTCCGCGCGTCGTTCGGGGCGGATCGCCGGCAGATCGCGGAAGTGGACGGCCCGCACCTCGACGTGCCCGCGGGCGCCGCGGCCGCGGATGTGCCCGCACCCGCGGCGCCGGCGGAGCCGACCGAGGCCGGCACGCTGGCCGAGCGCCTGGACCATTTCGAGCGAGAGGCCATCCTCGGCGCCGTGGCCCGGCATGGCGGCAATTGGGCCGCCGCCGCACGCGAGCTCGGTCTGCACCGCAGCAACCTGCACCACAGGGCGCACCGGCTGGGACTCAAATAGGAGGCAGGAAATAGGAATCAGGAAATAGGAAGCAGGAAATAGGAAGCAGGAAAAAGGAAGCAGGAAATAGGACCCCAGGACCTCAAGACCTCCAAACCTCCAAACCTCCAAACCTCCAGACCTCCAGACCTCTAGACCTCTAGACCTCAAGACCCCAGGACCGCGCTAAGATGCGCGGATGACACGACGAGACCTGTTCGCTGGCGGTGTGGGCCTGGCCCTGGCTGGGGCCCCCCCGGAGACCGCCGCTGCGGCGGACGAGGCGGCCGTGCTGAAGATGCTCGACGAATTCGCCGCGGCCTGGAACCGCCACGATGTGGACGGGCTGATGGCCTGCATGACCGGCGACTGCGTATTCGAATCCGCTGCCGGCCCCGATGTCACCGGCACCCGCTACGTCGGCCGGGACGCGGTCCGAGCATCCTATGCAGCCATCTTCAAGGCGTACACCGACGCGCGCTGGGCCAACCCGCGGCACTTCGTCGCCGGCAATCGGGCGGTGTCGGAGTGGACCTTCACGGGCACGACCACGGCAGGCGCCCGGGTGGAAGTGAACGGCTGCGACATCTTCACGCTGAGAGGCACGAAGATCGTCCTCAAGAACTCGTACAGGAAGCAGAGGTCTTGAGGTCCTGAGGTCCTGAGGTCCTGGGGGCCTGAGGTCCTGACGTCTTGGGGTCCTGCCTCCTACTTCCTACTTCCTACTTCCTACTTCCTACTTCCTACCTCCTCCCTCCTATCTCCTCCCTCCTATCTCCTCCCTCCTACCTGACGGGATCGACGCGTGGCCGGGGCGGCTGGACCGCCTGTGGCGCGCCGCGGCGATCGACATCGCGGAAGCCGGTGGCGACCACGGGCGTGCGCGCGTTGTGGAACGTCACCGGCGTGCGTCCGGACTCGTCCACGAGCAGTTGGAAGATGTCCGGCCGCGCGTAGTGGCCGACGGCGTCGAAGTCCATGCGCGCGCGCGCGATGTCGTTGAGGTCGATCTCCGCGGTGAGGGTGGTTTCGCCGCTGAAATCCGGGCCTGCGAGCACCTCGCCAAGGGGGCCGATGATGCAGCTGCCGCCGCGCGAGATGATCGTCTGGGGATCGTCCCCGAACTCGGTGTGGTAGTCGACGGGGTAGTCCTTGCGCCGCGCGAACTGGTTCGCCGAGAGCACGAAGCAGCGGCCCTCCTGCGCGATGTGGCGCATCGTCGGCAGCCAGGTGGCGCGACCGTCAGCCGTGGGTGCGCAGTAGATCTCGACGCCCTTGGCGTACATCGCCGCGCGCAGCAGCGGCATGTAGTTCTCCCAGCAGATCACGGCGCCGACGCGCCCGAGATCCGTGTCCACCACCGTCAGCGTCGAGCCGTCACCGAAGCCCCAGACGAGTCGTTCGGAGGCCGTCGGCATCACCTTGCGGTGTTTGCCCAGGTAGCGGCCGTCCGCGCCGAGGAACACCGCCGTGCAGTAGAGCGTGCCGCCGCTGCGCTCCACCACGCCGACGACCAGGTGCAGGCGATTCGCACGCGCGAGACCTGCCATCCGATCGACATGAGGCCCCGGTACTTCGATGGCACTCTCCCAGTGTCGGCGGAACTGCTCGCGCCCTTCCGTGCTGCGCGAGCCCACGACCGCGCCGAAATCGAGGCCTCTCGGATAGGCGGACACGAAGGCTTCGGGGAACAATGCGAGATGTGCGCCACGGTACGCCGCGTCCGACACCAGGTCACCGAGCTTCTGCAGCGTGCGCTCGACGTCGAAGGAGACAGGTGCGGCCTGCACGACCGCAACGCAGTACGGACCTCGGGCCGGAAGGTGTGCGCTCAATGGGGGGAGGCGACTCCTCGACACCACTATACCGCGCGCCTGCACGATTGATTGCGCTATCGTTCACTCAAAGATGACGAATGATGGCAATGACGAACGTGAGAGCACTCGGCGCGCTGACTTTAGTCCTGGCGCTGGCAGACTGCGGGCGTGACGAGTCGCCGCCAACGCTCGCGCCCGTCGTTCAGCAGATGGGCGCGTGGGAGGGGACGGGCACGCAGACGCTCGGGCTCGTGAGCCAGTCGGGCCAGTTCCGCATCCGCTGGGAGACGCGGCCGGAGCCCGGGCACGACCCCGCCGCGGGTACGTTCAAGCTGACCGTGCACAGTGGTGTCAGCGGTCGCCCCCTGCGCGAGGTGGTCGACCATCGCGGTCCCGGCGTGGGCGCCGTCAACTTCGAGGACGACCCGCGCCCGTTCAACCTCATGGTCGAAGCGGAGGGGCTCGCCTGGCGCATCTGGGCCGACGAAGTGGTGCTGGCTCGCCCGCCTGTCCGTTGACGATTGCCCATTGCCGAATCGGGCGATTCATCGGTCGAACGCGGATTTGGCATTGGGCATTCCGAGTGGGGCATTGAGGACTGCGGAACCGCGGAATGCGCTGTTCCCAACCCCTCAATGGCTCAATCGCGGCTCGCCCAATCCGAATGACCGGATGCCTCAATCAGCAATCCCCCGATGAATCGCCCGATTCGGCGATGGGCAATCGTCAATGGACGCGGGCGGCGCTATAGTGTTCCGCCATGGCACGACGTACGCTGACCCTGTTCTGCACGTTCCTGCTCGGCGCCGCCCTCCAGGCGCAGCGTCCGGCCTCGGCGCCGGAGACGGCGCCCGCGGGCACACCCCCCGACACCGTGATGATCGAGGACCTGACCTGGGCCGAGGTGCGCGACCTCGTCAAGGCCGGGTGGACCAAGGTGATCGTCGGCACGGCGGGCACCGAGCAGAAGGGTCCCCATATGGCGGATGGCGAGCACAAGTTCGTCATGGCCTACACGGCCGACCGCATCGCACGGGGCATGGGCCGCACGCTCGTCGCGCCCATCGTCACCTACGTGCCGGAAGGCAGCTGGGAGACGGTGGGTGGGCACATGGGCAAACCCGGCACGATCACGCTGCCCGAGGATCGGTTCGTCGAGCTGCTCGTCAGCGCGGGCCGCAGCCTCAAGGCGGGGGGATTCACCAGCGTGTTCTTCGTCGGCGAGTCCGGAGGGAACCGTACCGGCATGCGCACCGCCGCCGAGCAGCTCAACGCCCTGTGGCAGGGGAGTGCGGCCAGGGCGTACTGGGTGGATGACTACTACACCAAGGCGCACCGCGAGCAGGAAGTGCTCGCCGCGAAGATCCTCGGTGTGCCTGAAGCCCAGGTGGGGAACCACGCCAACATTCTCGACACGTCCGAGCTGCTCTTCGTGGCACCGCAGCACGTGCGTCGTGATCGTCTCGTCGGCAACGACTACGAGAACAACGGTGTGTCGGGCATCAACCAGTCGAAGTCTTCACCGGAGATCGGCCGCCAGTTGCTGCAGATCAAGATCGACAACGCGCTCGCGCAGGTGAAGCGGATGACCAGCGGCGCGGAGCCGCCGGTGCCCGCGCCGCCGCAGCAGGGCGGAGGCGGGGGTCGCGGTGGCGCCGCCCGTGCTGCGGCGCAGCCTCCATCCGGGCCGCCGCGGGCGACGATGGAGACGGCGCCCGAGGGCAGGACCCCCACGCGCGCGCCGGACACGGTGTTCATCGACGAGCTGACGTGGGAGGAGACGCGTGACGCCCTGAAGGCCGGCACCCGCACCGCCATCATCCCCACCGGCGGCACCGAGAAGAACGGGTACCACATGGTGCTCGGCAAGCACAACTTCGTGGTGGCGCATGCGGCCAACCTGATGGCGCGGCGGCTTGGCAGGACGCTGGTGGCCCCGGTTATTCAGTACGTGCCCGAAGGCGATCCCGACCGCCAGGTGCCCGGAGCGATCTCCCTGCCCTCCCCGGCGTACGACCGGCTCCTCGACGCGGCGGCGCGCAGCCTGAAGGCACACGGGTTCACCGAGATCCTCTTCATCGGTGACAGCGGTGGCAACCAGGCCGGCATGCGCGCGGTGGCGGACGCGCTCAACGCGGAGTGGAAGGAAGCCGGCGTCAGGGTCTACGCGCTCACCGACTACTACGAGGGCGGTCGCGAGCACTATCGCGCCTGGCTGCAGGCGGCATTCGGCTACGACGACACGATCGTGGGCAGTCACGCCGGCATCAGCGATACGTCCCAGATGCTGCACGTGTACCCGCAGGGCGTGCGCACGGACCAGATCATGCCGTGGGGCGGCCCGAAGGACTCAGGGGTGACGGGCGATCCGACGAAGGCGACGGCCGAGATCGGCCGCATGGGGATCGAGTTCAAGGTGAACGCGGGCATCGGCCAGTATCGGCTGCTGAAGAACCCGCCCCGTGGCAGGCCTCGCTGACGCTCGGGAGGCGCGGCTGCGCCGCGTAGGCCTACGGTAGGCGCCCGCTTCGCGGGCGTAGGCTTCCGGTAGGCCTCGCTACGCTCGGTGGGCGCCCGCTGCGCGGGGGTAGGGGAAGGTTTCTTCCCTACGCGCCGAAGGCGCGCCTACCAGCGGCCTACGGTCCGCCAGGACCGCCCACGGCGCCTAGCGCCGCCTCCGGACCGCCTACGCCCGGCCCGCGCCTCGTCCCCGAGGCGTGGACCGGCGCCTGACTGCGCTATCCTTGTAGGGTTATGGCACCCCGAACCCTCGGTTTCCTCGTCATCGCCCTGGCGCTGACCGGCGCTGCGTGCCGCAGCTCGCAGGTGGCCTCGGGCCCCTCGGGCACGCCGGCCATCATCCAGCCCGGGGCCCCCGGGCAGGACAATCGCACCATCTCTGCGGCGGCCTCCACGGATCTCTCGAAGGTCGGATTCACTCCCGCGGACGTGAAGTTCATGCAGGGGATGATCGGTCACCATCAGCAGGCGCTCGAGATGGTGGCGCTCATCGCGGAGCGCACCAGCCGTGACGACATGAAGATGCTCGGCAAGCGCATCGAGCTCTCGCAGGTGGACGAGATCCAGATGATGCAGGAGTGGCTGAAGGCTCGCGGCCAGACGCTGCCCGACCCCCACGCCCATCACCAGCACGGCGCGACGCTGATGCCGGGGATGCTGACGATGGACGAGATGGCGAAGCTGCAGGCGGCCAGGGGGGTCGCCTTCGATCGTCTGTTCCTGGAAGGCATGATCAAGCACCACGGCGGCGCGCTCGTGATGGTGCGGGAGCTGTTCGGCACCCCGGGCGCCGGGCAGGACAGTGACATCTTCGCGTTCGCGTCGGACGTCGAAGCGGATCAGCAGATGGAAATGGATCGCATGGGCGCGATGCTCAGGGAGCTGCAGCAATGAAGTCAGTGACGACTCGGGCGTGGGCCACGGCGGCCCTGGTGAGCGGTGTCGTGATCATGGGAGCCGCTCAGCAGAAGCCGGCCGACCCGAAGGACCCGCGTGTGGGGCTCAAGGCCGGGGTCAGGGACGCTGGCGTGGCCGCGCGCAACATGGAGCTGGTCTCGAACCTGCCGCGGCCGGACGGGTTCTTCGATCCGAAGGCGCCCGCCGGCGATCCGATGCCGCCCGAGCGGCCGCAGGGCGAGAAGCCGCCCGCGCCCGAGGGCGGGGCGCCGCCAGCCGCCGCTCCGGCAGCGGCACCTGCGGCCGGGGCCCCGGCGCCCGCCGCCGGCGGCCAGGCCGCGCGTCAGCCCGCGGCCCGTGGCAGCGGCCTCGACTTCGCGAACTCCGATCTCGCCTTTGCCGGCACCCACATGTGGGTGGGCAACTTCCACGGCTTCAACACCTACGACATCGAGAACCCGCGCCGGCCGAAGCTGCTCGCCTCCATCGCGTGCCCTGGCGGTCAGGGCGACGTCTCGGTGTACGGCAACCTGCTCTTCATGTCGGTCGAGCAGACACGCGGCCGCGTCGATTGCGGCCTGCAGGGCGTGCAGGAGACGGTGAGCAATGAGCGCTTCCGCGGCGTCCGCATCTTCGACATCACGGACCTGAAGAAGCCGCGCCAGGTGGCGGCGGTGCAGACGTGCCGCGGCTCGCACACGCACACGCTGGTGCCCGACGCGCGCGACAAGTCCCGGATCTTCGTGTACGGCTCGGGCACGGGGAGCGTCCGCTCGGGTGAGGAGCTCGACGGCTGCTCGGGCGGGGAGCCGGAGAAGGACGACAAGACCGCGCTCTTCAGCATCGACGTCATCGAAGTGCCGCTCGCCGCGCCGCAGAACGCGAAAATCGTGAACCGCCCGCGCATCTTCGCGGACGAGTCCGGCAACATCGCCGGCCTGTGGAAGGGCGGTGACCACGGCCCGGGCACCCAGCGCACCAGCCAGACCAACCAGTGCCACGACATCACGGTGTTCCCGGAGGTCGGCCTCGCGGCCGGCGCGTGCTCCGGCAACGGGATCCTGATGGACATCTCGGACCCGGTGAACCCGAAGCGGCTGGACCACGCGTCGGACAAGAATTTCGCCTACTGGCACTCCGCGACGTTCAACAACGACGGCACGAAGGTCATCTTCACCGACGAGTGGGGCGGCGGCACCCGCCCGCGCTGCCGCGCGACGGACCTCCCCAACTGGGGCGCCAACGCCATCTTCGACATCGTGGACAAGAAGCTGCAGTTCAAGGGCTACTACAAGATGCCCGCGGCGCAGACCGACACGGAGAACTGCGTCGCGCACAACGGCTCGCTGATCCCGGTGCCCGGCCGCGACATCATGGTGCAGGGCTGGTACCAGGGCGGCCTCTCGGTGTTCGACTTCACCGACTCGGCCAATCCCGTGGAGATCGCGTTCTTCGACCGCGGCCCGCTGGACGCGAAGAGCCTGATCATCGGCGGCTACTGGTCCACCTACTGGTTCAACGGCAACATCTACGGCTCGGAGATCTCGCGCGGCATCGACGTGTTCCGCCTGCGGCCGAGCGAGTACCTCTCGCAGAACGAAATCGATGCGGCGATGCTGGTGCGGCACGAGGAGTTCAACGCGCAGCAGCAGCCCAAGGTCACCTGGCCGGCGACGGCGGTGGTGGCAAAGGCCTACGTCGATCAGTTGAACCGCGCCAATGCCATCCAGCCGGAGCGCGCGCGGAGCGTGGTGCAGGCGATGGAGCGTGCCGACCAGATGCGCGCGAGCGACCGGAATGCCGCGGCGACGGTGGAACAGTTGAACACGCTGGCCACCCAGCTCGAGTCGGATGCCAACGCCGCCAGCGGCGCCGACAAGAAGCGCCTGATGGCGTTGGCCGAGACGCTGAAGGGCCGCGCCGCGCGCCTGCGCTGACGTCTGGGCAGACCGGAACCGGCGACCCGGTACGAGCCTCGAGTGTTCGTGCCGGGTCTGCTGTGTACGGTTCCTGCCGGGTCGCCGCCCGCTACTCCCGCGACATCAGCAGAACGGCACGACGATTCCCATCCACGGTGCCCCTCACCTCGACCCGCTCACCTGTCGCATGGCCGGGATGCCCCTCCGGCAGCAGCACGGTCAGGTCGTAGCGGACGTCGCGATCGCGATCATCGGCGTCGGCCAGCCGGATTCTCGGCTGGGGATTCTGCGCGGGGTTCGGTATGACTCCGCCCTGACGGGGCGGGATCGTGTCCGGGGCGACGGCGCTGACGACCATGCCCCGGACCGTCACGAGCCTGCCGTTGAGCGCGCTCCTGTGCTCGACGACGAAGCGCGGCGACACCGTGCCTGAGGGTGGCGCATCCAGGGGGGAGTCCGGGACGCGCTCGAGAGAGGCCTGGCCGGCGTCGGTGCTCACGGGGGGCTGGGTGCCCACTGTATCCGCAGTCGGCTGCTGCAGCATGCCCGGCCACAGCAGACACCACCCGAGGACCACCCCACAGCGCGTTCGCACGGCCAGGCTGCCCTTCATGCCCCGTCCCTCAGGGGGCGGCCTTGACGTCGTAATCGTTGAAGGTCCATAGGCCGCCGCTGAACGTCCACAGCCGGAGGTAGAGGGTGCTGCCGTTGGTCGGAAGCCCGTTGACGACCTGCGAGAGGTTCGTCCCCGCATTCACGTTTGCCAGGTTCGCGCCTCCCGGTGTCGTCCCGACGTAGACCCAGTACTGCGTCCCGCCGGTGGCGGCGTGCCAGCGAAGGGTCGCGGATGCCCCGGTCAGGGTGGACCCGTTCGCCGGTGCGATCAGGCGGGCCCTGGCCGCGCCGCCGTCGTAGGCGCGGAACTGGTAGTCGTTGAACACCCACGCGCCGCTGACGAGCGACCAGAGCCGCGCGTAGAGCGGGCGGTGATCGGTTGGCAACCCCGTGACGTTCACGGACGTCGCGGTCAACATGTTCTGGTTGAAGAGGTTCGCGGCGCCCAGTGAATCGCCGACATACAGCCAGTACTGCGTGCTGCTGCTGCCGGCGGTCCAGGCGAACCCCTGAGTGGCGCCGCCGGCTACCGAGCCCTCCACCGGGGCGGTGAGGCGCGCCCGCTGTGTGCCGGACGCCGTGAAGCTGTAGTCGGTGTAGTACCAGAAGCCGCTGGCCAGCGACCAGAGCCGGACGTAGACCTTCCGGCCGTCCGTCGGAATGCCCGTGACCGTGCGCGTGAGCCCGGTCCCCTGGTTCTGGTTCCAGATGTCGGTGGCGCCCAGCGAGCTGCCGACATAGATCCAGTACTGCGACGACCCGGTGCCGGCCTTCCAGGTGAAGGTGGCGGAGGCGCCAGGCAGCACCGAGAATGGCGCCGGAGAGAGCAGTCGGGCACGAACCGTGAGCGGATTGATCACCTCGTCCCGGAAGCCCCATGCACCGTTGCACAGGTACCACAGGCGCGAATAGACCGGCACGTCCTGCGGCACCCCGGCGACGTTGGCGGACAGCGCCGCGCCCATGTTCTGGTTGAGGACCTGCGTCCCGCCCGGCGTGGTGCCCACGTACAACCAGAACTGCGTGTTGCCGGTACCGGCCGTCCATGCATGCGGCACGGTGGAGGCATACGTGAAGGTCCCAGGAGCTGGCGTGAGGAGCGCCGCCGGTGAACAGGCCGCGGTGGCGGCCGTGTAGGTGTAGTCGTTGAACTGCCACCCGCCCGCGAACCGCGTCCACAGCCGCACGTAGACCGCGCCACCGACACTCGGGATGCCAACGGTGCGGACCCGCCCCAGTCCCTCATCCTGGTTGTAGAGGTTGGCGGATCCCACGCCCGTCGTGCCGACGTACAGCCAGTACTGAAGTGCGCCGGCGCCGGCGGACCAGGAGAACGTCACCAGGCTGCCGCCGAGTGTCGACCCCGGTGTCGGGCTGGTGATCGCGGCCCTGGCCTCGCTCACGGCGGTGTAGGTGTAGTCGATGTAGAGCCATCCGCTGGCGAACCGTGTCCACAGACGTACATAGACCGTCCCGCCGGTGGTCGGCAGCCCCGCCACGGCCCGGCTCAACGCGGTACCCTGATCCTGGTTCCAGATGTTGGCCGATCCCACGCCCGTGGTCCCCACGTACAGCCAGTACTGCAGGGGCACTCCTGTGCCGGTGTTCCAGTTGAAGGTGACCGCGGGCCCAGCCAGCGTCGAGCCGGGCGTCGGGCTTGTGATCGCCGCCGGCACCGGCCGGTCCCGCTCGCGCCCGAACCACAGGTAGTTCGGAACGGTGTTCGTGCCGCCCCCACCGCCCTGCAGGGTGTGGCTGGCCGCCACCCACGTGCGCGGCAGGGTGCGGTGTGGCCGCACGGAGAAGAAGTCGCCCCAGGCGTTGTTGTTGGGGCCGTCGTTGCTCGACGACAGATAGTAGGGCTGACCGATGCCGGTCGAGGCCCCCGTGATGTCGTCGATGATCCAGACCTGTGTGCCCGGGTACGCGAAGGTGCCGGAGGCCGCGCCGCCGATCTGCAGCGTGCCGGCGAGGTGTCCCGCCGCATTGGGGCTCGCCGCCGGGTACATCCATGCGTGGTCGTTGTTCCAGATATCCGTCTGCGTCACGAGCGCGCGCGTGGCCTCGCTGAACCGTGCGTGCACGGCGTACGGTTTGGGCCGGCCCGTGCCTTGTTTGGCGCTCCACATCACGCCGATCACCCCGTTGGCCACGTACGCGGTCGTCGGCCGGCTGTCAGCGCGCAGCGCCCAGTTGGTCCCATCCGGGCTGGTCGCGACGCCGTCTCGATTCAGCCAGTTGAACGCGTTCACGTTGACGTTGTCCCAGAAGATCGTGTTGCTGGCGTCGTCCCAGCGGTGAATCCGCATCTGCGTCGTCGTCGTGAACCCGGCCCAGTACATCGTCGTGGCGGCGCCGTCGGTGAGTCGCTCGGTGCCGATGTTCGACCGGAAGTACTGGAAGCCTATCGAGCCGCCGGCTGCCAGCTGGGCGAGCGAGATCCGCATCACGACGTTGCCGGCAAAGCTGTAGTTGCTCGTGTAGAAGGCGTTCGAGGTGACGTACAGGAAGGTGCTCCCAACGGTGAAGCTCGGGTAATCGAACCAGACGCCGTTCGGGAAGCCCACCATCTGCGGGGTGAAGTTCCAGTACGTCCACGCGTTGGCGGCGATGCCCGCGCTGCCGATGGCCCGTGCGATGCGCAGGGTGTTGGTCGTCCCGTCCTCGATGTACTGCAGGCCCCACAGCGCCATGTTCTGGGCCGGGGCGTGAGCGGTCACCTGGTCGCAGCAGAACCCGCCGTTGACGGCTGGAAAGATCGTGTAGGGATTGATGTAGGTGAAGGTGTTCCCGCTGTCGGTGGACTTCGCGGCGAACCAGTTGCCGGTGTAGAACACCGCCGTGTCCAGGTTGACCGCCGTCGGCTCCATGATGGTGGAACGCTGGCTGGTCGGCACTTCGGCGCCGGTGATGTTGTGGCTCAGGAAGTACCGCATGTCGTTCGGCGCCATGGGGCCGACCTCCATCGACACCAACCGCTCGGCGCCGGCCTCGGTTGGCTCCGTGACCGTCGCGTCGCGTGCGACATCACCGACGGGTACGGGTACGAACGGGCGAGGCTTGCCTTCGCGCCGCTTGTCCTGCTCGGCGCGCACGGCGAGGTTGAAGGCCTCGGCCTGCTCCAGCGTCATCCCGTCCAGGATGACCGTGTCTTCAGCCTCCGCCGTGGCGACGCCCGCCTCCATGAAACCTGATCCCGCCAGCGTGCTGAGATCGCCGGCGGGCGGTCCTGCCTGCTCCACTGCGCGCAGCGTGGCGTGCGACGGCGGTGACAGGGTGATGGCCGCGAACCCAAGCGCGACGAACGCGACGAGCACGAGTCGTTTTCCGAACATGGGGAAGCTCCTGTTCAATCAACGCTCACGAACGACTGGTGGCGAGACGGGAGAGGCCGGGCGGGACGCAGACAATCCCCGCCGGAGTCGCGCATGTTACGCCCGTACGGGGGCCGCGTCACGCACAAACTCTGCCATGGCGACAGCCAGCGACAACGTCAGGGAGAATTCCGGCGCGGCGACGTTCAGGCACGGTGGGGTAGCGTTCCAGGCGGGTGGGCCGCTTGGGCGGTCACAGCGGGCCGCCCCTCGCCCTCGAGTCAGCCTGACAGAGGACATCTGTCGCTCCCCGCGCGGAAGTCAGAAGCGGATGCTGAGTCCACCGCCCAGACGCATCGAGTTCCTGTTGCGCGACAAGCGAAAATACCGGGCATCGAGATCGGCCCAGAGCTGACCGATCAGACGCACTCCGACGCCCGCGCCCGCATTGAAGGCGTACCCCGTGTGCGTCGATTTCTCCAGCACCGCACCTGATTCCGTCAGGCGCATCTCCTCGTCAGACTGATTGAGGCCGAGCCCGCCAGCCAGGTAGGGGCGAAACCGCTCGGTCTCGACGGGCAACTCGTAGCGCAGGCCCATGGTCCCAACCAGCACCGTGCCCTCGCGTTCGACAGCGACCGGGTCGACGTCGCTCCCGCCGGGGATGGTGCCGTCTGCGGGGTGTCCCGACACCGGCGGATCTGGCGGCAGCGGGTAGGGAATCGCGAGTGCCCCGGCCGGGCGCCGGCCCTGGTCGATCCAGGTCACCTCGCCCTCGAACCAGAATCCCCGAGCGAAGCGGTAGCCGACCGATCCACCGAGGGCGAAGTCCGCCTCCTCGTCCAGCGTGGCCGCTGCCGCCGTCATGGCGATGCGCACGCGCGGCTCCTGCGCCTGGACCACTTCCGGGAAGGCCGCGAGGCCCAACACCAGGAGCGCCGCAGACAGCACCCACGCCCGAGTCACCAGCATCGTCAGGGAGTGTACCTCCTCGTCTGCAGCCAGCGCACGTCGACGGCGAACGACCACCCCAGCAGGGCCAGCCCGACGAGGGAGACGCCGCGCGCCGCGGACGGCGACAGCAGCGGTGAGAGCGCAACGATCAGTCCCACGATCTGCGCCACGCAGATCGCCTGGCGCCTGCGGCTCGGCGGAAGATCGGCCGCCATCCAGGGCAGCAGCCACCCGGCCGCGAGGAACGCGTAGCGCATCAGCCCTGACGCGAGTATCCAGGCCCCGAGCGGAACCGCGCGCCACACCAGTGCCGACAGCACCAGGACGAGCAGCGCGTCGATCTCCATGTCGAAGCGCGCCCCGAACCGGCTGGCGAGGCCGCTCCGCCTGGCCAGCCAGCCGTCGAGCAGGTCCGCCGCGGCGCCGGCCGAGGCGACCATCACCAGCAGCCACGTGGACACCGGCGCCCCGGGCGCGGTGGCCACACCTGCCAGCAGTGCCATCACGCCGGCACGCGCGCCGGTGACGATGTTTGCCGCGCCGAGCCGCGGGAAGGGATGGTGGCGTGGGAGAGACGGCAGCGCGACGGCCAGGACTGCCCCGAACACCAGCGCGACCCTCATGGGATAGCCGCTGTCCTGCAGCAACGGCAGGCGTAGCGCGGACGCGCCGCCGGCGGTGAGCCCGAGCCCGAGCGCGGACAGCAGCGCGGCGCGCCCGACGATATGCTGAAGGACGTGGCCCATGCGCGCGGACAACCCGAAGGATATCAGCCCGGGGCTGTCGTCCTGCTCGTGCCCGGCGACATCCAGCAACGGACGGGGGGCTACGGCTACGACCGCGCGATCGTCGCGGGCCTGCGCGACCTCGGATGGGACGTCGAGGTCTGCTCGCTCGACGACAGCTATCCATTCCCCTGTGAAGACGCGCGAAGCCACGCGACGCGTGCGCTGGCGGCACTGCCGGACGGCACCCTCGTGCTCGCCGACGGCCTGGCCTTCGGTGCCATGGGCGAGGAGGCCGAGCGTGAGGCATCGCGGCTGCGCTTCGTCGCGCTCGTGCATCACCCGCTGGCGCTCGAGAGCGGCCTCGACCTGCGAGTCGCGCAGGCGCTGCGGGAGAGCGAAACCCGGGCCCTCGGTGCGGTGCGTGGCGTCGTCGTCACCAGCGCGGCGACCGTGCAGTCCCTGAGGCCCTATGGCATCGCGCCCGACGCGGTCGCCGTCATACGGCCCGGCACCGATCCCGCGCCGGTCGCCCGCGGCACCCGCGGAATCGATCCACCTCACCCCGCGATGTCGGTGGAGCTGCTGTCGGTCGCATCCCTCACGCCCCGCAAAGGGTACGACGTGCTGTTCCACGCGCTCTCCCGCCTGCCACACCTGCAGTGGCACCTCACCTGCGCGGGCAGCCCCCACCTGCATCCCGAGACCGCGGACGCGCTGGCGAGTCAGGTGCTGGTGGCAGGCCTTGCGGACCGCGTGACCTTCGTCGGAGAGTTGGGGGAGGCCGCGCTTGCGGCCGCGTACGACCGGGCCGACGTCTTCGTGCTGGCCACCAGACACGAGGGCTACGGCATGGCCGTGGCCGAGGCCGTGGCGCGCGGCCTGCCGGTGGTGAGCACACCCACCGGGGCGATTCCGGAGCTGGTCGATGCCGCTTCTGGTGTGCTGGTGCCGAACGACGACGTGGAGGCTCTGACCTCCGCGCTCGAGCGGCTCGTCAACGACCACGAGCGCGCCCGGCTCACCGAGGGTGCCCGTCGCCGGCGGCACGACCTGCCGACGTGGCAGGACGCCGCGCGCGAGATGGCCGCTGCCTTGGAGAGGTATCGCACCCGTGGAATCGTTCAGCCCTGACTGGCTCGCGCTGCGTGAGCCCGCCGATCATGCCGCGCGGGCATCGGACGTGACGGCGGAAGTGGCCGCGCGCCTGCGACGGCGACCGCTCACCCGGGCGCTCGACCTGGCCGGTGGCGCGGGCTCGAACATCCGATACCTCCTGCCCCGGCTGCCGCAGATCAGGCACTGGACGCTCGTCGACCACGATGTGGCGCTGCTCGACGTGGCGCGACGAACGCTGCAGCCGCTGGCTCGCGCCCACCACGTGGTCATCGAGATGCGCCGGCTCGACCTCACGGACCTCGCCGCACTCCCGCTCGACGGCTGCGCGCTCGTCACCTCGTCCGCGCTGCTGGATCTCGTGTCGGCCTCATGGATGGCGAGTCTTGCCCGCAGGTGCCGGCAGGCACGGGTGGACGTGCTGTGCACGCTCAGCTACGACGGCCGCATTGCCTGCGAGCCGCACGAGGCCGATGACGAACGCGTCCGCGCGCTCGTCAATGCGCACCAGCGGACGGACAAGGGCTTCGGTCCCGCGGTCGGTCCAGACGCGGTACGCGTGGCCGAAGCGGCATTTGCCGGCTGGGAGACGCTGGTCAGCACCAGCGACTGGCAGCTTGGCCCGGGCACCGAGGCGTTGCAGCGCGAGCTCGTCACCGGCTGGGCGGCAGCCGCGCGCGCGATCGCGCCGGACGAAGCGGACCGCATCGACGCCTGGCGGTCACGGCGCGTCGCGCACATCGACGCCGGGCACTCGCGCATCATCGTCGGGCACCAGGACTTCGCGGCCTGGGACGAGCAGTTCGGGGTGGACGGGGCCCTCGGGTGATGCGCCCCTCGCTGCGCGCCGACGGCGTGCCACAGCGGCCGCGATCGTGGAGCGACCGGCTCCGGCGGGTGGTCCGGTATCGCCTGGTCGTGCCGCTCCTCCGCAGCCACCACTCGCCCGAGTTCACGGCCCGGGGCGTGGGCCTGGGCGTCTTCTGGGCCCTCACGCCGACGGTTGGGTTCCAGACACCCCTGCTGCTCGGCGTGTGGGGCGCTGCGCGGGCGATCGGGTGGCGTGCGAGCCTCGTGCAGAACCTGGCCTGGACGTGGATCAACAACCCGATCACGATGCTGCCGCTGTACTACCTGTTCTACGTCACGGGGCAGCTCCTGATGGGGCACCGGACGGACATGAGCGGCTACGGCGCCTTCGTGGCGGTCTGGTCGTCGACCACCGACGCGAGCCGCCCATTCCTGGAGCGGGCGCTGACCGCGGCCCGCGTGCTCGGGTGGCCGACGATCGTCGGGTGCGTGCCCTGGGCGCTGGCGGGCGCACTGCTGGGCTATCGGTGGTCGCTCGGGTTCCTGCGGCATCGCGCGGTCGTCCGGGAGGCGCGGCGGGCGGCGCACGTCGGATGACTCAGCGCCGCCGCAGGGCCTCGGCCAGCAGGGGCGCGAGTCGGATGGTGCTGGTCGGGTGCGACACCGAATCAGTGCTCCAGATCGACCGGACGCCGGCGGCCCTGAGCGCGCGTCCCGCGTCGTCCGCGAAGATCGCGTGGCTGACCGCGACGTCCACGCGACGCGCGCCGCCCTTCCGGACTGCGCGGGCCGCTTCCACGAGGGTCCGGCCGGTGCTGAGCAGGTCGTCCACCAGCACCACGTGACGTCCGGCGAGGTCGATGCCGGGCAATACGATCCGCACGGCCCGGTCGCCACGTCGCGTCTTGTGGCCCACGGCCCACTCGGCACCCGCGGCGTCGGCCGCGGCCTTCACCCACTGCGCCGACTCCTCGTCCGGCCCGATGAGGACCGCGCCCGGTGCACGGCGGCGGAGGAACCGGCCGATCATCGGAGCCGCCGACAGCACCACCGTCTCCGCCTCCGGGACGACCTGCGAGATCGACTGGACGCGGTGCAGATGCGGATCCACCGTGATGAGGCGATCGAACAGCGCGCCCAGGAGCGCGCCGACATGGCGCTGGCTGACGGCCTCGCCCCGCGTGAAGGCCTGGTCCTGCCGCATGTACGCAAGGTAGGGCGCGACCAGTGTCAGGTGGCGCGCGCCCAGCTCACGCGCGGTCTGGGCGGAGAGCAGCAGCTCGACGAGCTTCTCGTTCGGGTGATGCAGGGAACGGAGGATCGCCGCCCGCCTGGCCACGCGGGGCGGCAGCGTGATCTTCAGCTCCTCGTCAGGAAACCGGTGTCGCCGCATCCGCACGGCCTCGGTCCCGGCCGCCGCCGCGAGCCGGCGCGCCAGCCTCCGCTCATCGTCGAAGTAGAGCAGCATCACCCTGTGCCTTCTGCCTTCTGCCTTCCTTCTGCCTTCCGCCCTCCGCCTTCCGCCTTCCGCAATGAATTCCCCCCCTGTCAGAACTCCAGGAGCGTGTCCGGGAGCACCGCACCCTCGGGGCCGATCGTGTAGCCGCTGCCCTGCTGGATCAGGTGCCGCGCGAACTCGAGTTCCGAGGCGTTGGTGGCGAAGACGCGGTACAGGGGCTCGCCGCGCGTGACCGCGTCGCCCATCTTGCGGAGCAGATCCACGCCGGCCCCGTCCGCCTGCGGCGCGCCCGCGAGCCTCGCGATGCGCGCCAGTCGCTGGTTGTCGATGTCCGTCACTACGCCGTCGGCGTCCGCGGGCACGTCGTGCATGAGCCCGCCGAGGCGCGGGCGGCGCCAATCGAAGTCGCGCCGCCCCTGGGCCTCGATGATGGTGTCGAGCTTGGCGAGCGCCCGGCCCGAGTCGAGGATGTTGCGTGCGACGGCGAACCCGTCACCGCCACGCAGATCCGGATCGAACTCCAGGACGCGCCCGGCCAGGCGCAGCGCCTTCAGGCGCAGGTCGGCTGGCGCGGCGGGATCGTTGTTGAGCACCTGGAGGACATCGCGGGCTTCGAGGACGGGGCCGATCCCGCGGCCGACGGGCTGCCGGCCGTCCGTGATCACGGCGTCGAGCTGCAGGTCCATGTGCCGCGCCACGTACTCGAACAGCTTCTTCAGCCGCTGCGCGTCGTCCATGTGCCGCACCTTGGCTGTCGGGCCAAAGGGGATGTCCAGGACGAGGTGCGTGGCGCCGGCGGCCACCTTCTTCGACAGGATGGAGGCGACCATCTGGCCGGGCGCATCGAGCGACAGCGGGCGGGAGACCGAGATGAGGACGTCGTCGGCCGGCGAGAGGTCGGCGGTCCCGCCCCAGGCCAGGCACCCCCGGTGCTGGCGGACGATGGCTTCCATGCGCTCGAAGGGCAGTTCCACCGCCGCGAGGCAGGCCATCGTGTCGGCCGTGCCTGCCGGCGAGGTGATGGCGCGGCTCGACGTCTTGGGAATCAGCATGCCGTGGGCGGCCACGATGGGCACGACCAGCATGGACGTGCGGTTGCCCGGGATGCCGCCGATGCAGTGCTTGTCCACCACCGGCGTCTCGTGCCAGTCGAGGCGGCGCCCGGCCGCCACCATCGCCTCGGCCAGATGCAGCACCTCGTCGCGGTCGAGGTCGACCTGGCTGGTGGCGACCACGAACGCGGCCAGCTCGATCTTCGAGTAGCGGTGCCCGGCGATGTCCCGGACGATGGCCGTCAGTTCGCTCCGCGACAGGCGCTCCCCGGCGATCTTCCGCTTGAGCGAGGCGATTGAGTGAGGTGGCTCCGCGTGGGCGATGTGGACCGTCGCGCCCTCGGCGATCTGCAACTGCCCGAACGCCTCCTCGGAGAGGCCCAGTTCTCGTTCCCCCACGAGCCGGACATCGTCGATGACGTTCAGCACGGCCAGGATGCTGTTGCTGTTGGCCCTTACTTCGACCTTCGAGAGCGCCTGGAAGCCCTCCGCGCGGTAGACGGGGCAATCCCGGCGCAGGTAGACGACGTTCTCGCGGTACGTGTCGATGCCGACCTTGCGGGCGGTCAGAGCCGAGGCGGGTACCGGCAGCATGCCCGACCATGGTAACGCCCGCGGGCGGGCAGACCCTCCGGCCCCCCCCCGGGTAACAGCGCGTTACATCCAGGCCGCGCGGGTGTAGTATGTCCCCGGCGAATGGGTCGGCCTCCCGAGGGAGGTCGTGAACGCGGAAATGGCTGGGGTTGTTTCGAGGAGCCGACGGTATGTCACAAGGCCTGAACCGGAGATGGTTTCTGAAGAACGCGGGGCTGGGTGCCCTGGCGGCCGGCGCGGCCGGTGCGGGAGCACCCCTTGCGGCGGCGAGCGCTCCGCCGGAGCAGTCGGTGTTCGCCCCAGGCCCAAACGGCAAGTACGATTTCGACACGCCCTACAACCGGTTTGGCACCAACTCGGTGAAGTACGACCAGCAGATCCGGGTCTACGGCGCGAACAGCGTCGAGGTCGGCATGGGCATCGCCGACATGGACTTCCGGGCGGCGCCGTCCATCACCAAGGCGCTGCGGGCACGGCTCGAGCACGAGAACTGGGGCTACCTCGACATGCCGGCCTCGTTCATGGAGAACGTCATCGCCTGGAACAAGAAGCGCTACGGCGTGTCGTGGGAGCCCGCGCAGGCGGTGGTGACCATGGGCGTGCACCCCGGCCTCATCGCGACGCTCAAGGCCTTCTCGCCGAAGGGGACGAAGGTCCTGCTGCAGACGCCGACCTACAACGGCTTCTACGGGGATCTCACAGCCAGCCAGACCCTGGCGGAGGAAGTGCCGCTCAAGGTCGTCAACGGCAAGTACGCGATGGACTTCGAGCAGTTCGAGAAGCAGATCAGCGTCGACACCAACTCGTTCATCCTGTGCAACCCGCAGAACCCGACGGGCAACTGCTGGAGCCAGGAGGACCTGCTGCGGATTGGCGAGATCTGCCTGAAGCACCGCGTGGTGGTGCTGGCCGACGAGATCCACTGCGACTTCGTGTCGAAGGGGCAGAAGTACACGCCGTTCGCGAGCCTCCCGAACAAGGACGTCGTGAACAACAGCATCACGTTCAAGGCCGCGAGCAAGTCGTTCGGCCTGGCGGCCCACAAGGTGGCGTGGTTCTACACGACGAACAAGGAGTACCTGGACCGCATCAAGGTGCAGCACCGCGCCGAGCTCAACACGCTCGGCATCGTGGCCAACCAGGGAGCCTACACGCCCGAAGGGGAGGACTGGCTCAACCAGGTCGTGGAGTACATCGACAGCAATACCGACTTCGCTGCGGACTACATCAGCCGCAACATCCCGATGGTGAAGGCCTACAAACCGCAGGGCACCTACCTGATGTGGCTGGACTTCACGGCGCTGGCCGAGAAGATCAACACGAAGCAGATGGCCGAGCAACACAACCGCAGCAAGGCCGAGGGCGCCCCGGCGCTCAAGCCCGAGCAGATGCTGGAGCGCTGGATCGTCAAGTACGCCAAGGTGCACATGAACCAGGGCGCGTCCTACGGCAAGGGCGGCGAGCACCACATGCGCATGAACATCGCCACCTCGCGCCGGACGCTGGAGAAGGCGCTGGGCAACCTGGCCAACGCGCTGAAGCCGACGCAGCTGTCCTCCGCGTTGTAGCATCGCCGGCTCCAGGGTGATAATCGAGGGCGCGTCTCCCGAGCGGGGGGCGCGCCCTTCGTCTGTACGTCTGCCCGCCCATCTCTGCCGTCTGTCGTCCATGCCCCGCATCGTCCTGACCAGCTTCGGTTCCTACGGTGACGTGAACCCGTACATCGGACTGGGCCTCGCCCTGAAGGCGCGGGGGCACGCGCCCGTGCTCGCGATGCCGGCCGTGTACCGCGAGATGGTCGAGGCCGAGGGGCTCGAGTTCCGTGGCGTGCGACCGGATCTGCCGATCGACGATCACGGCCTGACGCAGCGCATCATGGACCCGTACCGCGGGACCGAGGTGATCTTCAAGGAGCTGATCCTGCCGGGGCTTCGCGCCTCTTACGAAGACCTCCGCGCGGCGGTCGAGGGAGCCGACCTGCTGGTCACACACCCGGCGACGATGGCCGGGCCGGTTGTGGCGGAGCAGAGCGGCCGGCCGTGGGCCTCGAGCGTGCTGGCGCCGATGTCGTTCTTCTCGGCCTGCGATCCCGTGGTGCCGCCGCCGGCGCCGTGGCTCCACGGCCTGCTGCGCCGGTCGCCGTGGGCGAGCCGGATGTTCCTGCGGATCACCCATCGCGTGACCCGGCCCTGGGCCGAGCCCGTGCAGCGGTTTCGCGAGTCGCTGGGCCTGCCGCGCGGGGCGAACCCGATCCTGGAGGGCCAGCACTCGCCGCACCTGGTCCTGGCCATGTTCTCGCGCCTGCTGGCCGAGCCGCAGCACGACTGGCCTGCGCATGTGACCGTGACCGGCCCGGTCCTCTACAACGGCGCAGCGGCGCCGGAGTTGTCCGCGGAGCTCGAGCGGTTCCTCTCGGCCGGACCGCCGCCGATCGTGTTCACGCTCGGGACCTCTGCCGTCGAAGCCGCGGGCTCGTTCTTCGAAGTCAGCGCACGCGTGGCCCGCCGGATGGGCTGCCGTGCCGTGCTGCTCATCGGGCGCCACGCGAAGAATCGCCCGGCCGCGCTCGGCCCCGATGTCCTGGCCACCGAGCATGCGCCGCACGCCACGCTCTTTCCGCGCGCGGCTGCCATCGTGCACCAGGGGGGAGTGGGGACCACGCACCAGGCCCTGGCCGCTGGCAAGCCCACGCTGATCGTGCCTCACGCGCACGACCAGCCCGACAACGCGATGCGCGTGGCCCGTCTCGGCGTCTCGCGGACCCTGTACCCGCGGCGGTACACGGAACGCGCCGTCCTGGCGGCGCTGCGCGAGCTGCTGTCAGACCCCCGCTATGCCGCGCGGGCGGCCGACGCCGCGCGCGCCGTGCGGGAGGAACCTGGTGCCACGGCGGCCTGCGACGCCCTGGAGCGCCTGCTCACCGGTGCCTCGGGCCACCGGGCACGCTTCTCAGCGGGGCGTGTAGTGGAAGCCCGTTGAGGCATGCGGTCGGGCGCCGGCCAGTCCCGCGTCGTCGAGTAACCACCGGCTGGCGCGGCGGTCGAGGAAGAAGCCTCCCTCTCGGAGGTCGGCAAAATCCGCGGCCGCGATGCGTGCGCGCATCAGTCCCGAGGCCGCGTGCGTGGGCGTCGCCAGCAGGTAGTGTCCAATCTCGTGGGCCACGGCCCGGCCCAGGACGACGCCCAGTCGGCGATGTGTCAGCTTCTGGGGCTCTGGCGGGAGGTTGGCCGTGGCCAGGATCTGCCAGCTGGATTCGATCGACACGAAGGCAATCGGCACCGGCACCGTGCCCCCCGGCGTCTGCGCCGTGGCCATGACCAGTTCACCGACCGGCCATTCCCCCTCTGGGGCAGGCGCGGGCCGGTGCACGACCAGGACGCGGAGGCCTGGCGCGGCCGCCCCTGTGGGTGGCGCCCAGACCAGCCGCACGCCAGCCCGCTGCCAGATGGTCGACGCTTCTCCGACGAGGGCCATCCGCACCGCCGTGGGCACATCCCCGGCCACGGTCAGCCGGACGCGCACGGACAGTTCGGCGTCGCCGGCATGCAGCGAGGCGAAACCCAGGACGCACGCGCCGGCAACAGCGATGCCCGTCCGCACGCGCGAGTATTTACCGGGAATTTACACGCGCGTCAACACTGCGTTTCATGAATGCAGTACGCCGCTCCCCGCCTCATTGGCGGTGCGGCGCGAAAGCCAGGCGTAGACGCCCATCGAGACCAGCAGGCAGGGCAGTGTGCCGCCAATCGATCCGGCCAGCCAGAAGGTGACGGCGCCGGAGACCCAGGCCACCGTGCCCGCCGGCGACCAGCCACCCGGGCGCGCGGACGGTCTGGTGTGCGCGTAGAGATCGGGCACGTGCACGTGGCGGCGCAGCACGACGTAGTGCGCGAGCAGGACGCCGCCAATCGGCACCAGCAACCCTGCCAGCACCAGCGTGAACGACGCGAAGCGCTCCAGGAGCCCTGTGGACAGCAGGCCGAGCAAGGCACCCGTGCCGCCAATCAGCCAGACGACCGCCGCGTCGGCCATCCCGGGCCGGAGGCTCTTGAGTGCCAGCGCCGACATGTAGATGTTCACGAAGTTCGTCGTGAGCGCCGCCAGCGCGAGCAGCGTGGCCCCCCACCAGCCGAGATTGAGGGCCATCACCATCGCTCCGGGATCTGCCGAGCCCGCCACGGCCGCGCCGATGAGGCCCAGCGGCATGAACCAGAGGGCCGTGAGCGCAAGGCCGAGGAACACCGCGAGGCTCGCCGCGCGGGGCGATCGCGTGAAGCGCGGGTAGTCCGCGAACATCAGCAGCCACGACACCTGGTAGCCCGTCACCACGTCGAGCCCCCGCAGGACATCGGCCTGCGGCACGGGCCCGCTGGGCCACGCCGGCCACGGCCCGCGCAGGCACGCCAGCGTGAACACCACCCCTGCCACCAGGAGCAGCGGCACCGCGACACGATCGACGAGCGCCGCCGCGCGGGGCCCACCGAGCACGATGAGGGTGGCCAGCACGCCGAGCCCCGTCGCCCAGAGCGCGGGGGTGCCGATCCCCGTGAGGCTGGCGGAGATCGACGCCGCGATGACGTTGTTCAGGGCAATCCACACGAAGTTGGTGACGAAGAGCAGCAGCGCGAGCGCCTGCGCGCCCGCCATGCCCAGGGGGGCGCGCGCGGCGACGATGGACGGCACACGCAGTCGTACGCCGATCGGCGCGAGCAGCGCCGTCAAGGCGGCACCGCCGATGGCCCCGACGACGATCACCGCCAGCGCGACACCCAGACTGAACGAGGGCGGCAGGCTCGCGCCCACCTGCAGCGTCGTGGCGACGATGTTGGCGCCGACGAAGATCAGGAAGAGGTCCAGCGGCGTCTCGGTCTGCTGGTCCGGGGTGATGGGGCTGAGATCGACGGGGCGCATGCGCGGGTGGAGGATGGCGGGGGGAAACGGCAAAGGGCTGATGGTAGCTGAAAGGCCGGCCATCCTGGCGCTGAGCCGATGAGCCGCTCGGGCACCGTGCGACGCCGCGCCTCGTACGAGGACCTCCTCGCGGTTCCCGACCATCTCGTGGCCGAGATCCTGGACGGTGAGCGTCACACGACGCCGCGGTCGGGCCCCCGCCATGCAGTGGCCACCTCCGGGATTGGTGCGGACCTGACCGGACCGTTCGATCGAGGCCTGGGCTCGATTACCGGCACTAACATATTGATAATAAACAAGTAGACAGATCAAACATGCAATATGCATAATGCATGGATATGGCCACGAAGACCATCTCGCTCAAGCGGGAAGCCTACGAACGCCTGAGAGCGGCGCGCCGCTACCCCGACGAGTCGTTCAGCGAAGTGGTGATGCGCGCGACCTGGCCGGAAGACACCCTGACGTCGCGCGAGCTGCTGCAGGTGTTCCGAGGCGGCCGCGGGCACCTGCCGGAGCGGCTGCTCGATCGCGTCGAGGCCCTGAAGCGCCGCGATGCGCCGCCGGAGAACAAGTGGGCGAATCGCTGATCCTCGAAACGACGTTCCTGATCGACCTCGAACGGGAGCATCATCGCGGCCGGCCGGGCCGGGCCGTGGCGTTCCTGGAAGCGCACGAGGACGCGCGGCTCTATCTCACCTTCACCATCGCTGGCGAACTGGCGGCAGGCGCGTCGCTCTCGGACCGAGCGGCGTGGGAGACGTTCCTCGGTCCGTTCTACGTCCTGCCGTCGAGTCCCGATGTCAGCTGGGAATATGGCAAGGCCTGCCGCCATCTCGAGAAGAACGGGCAACTGATCGGTTCGAACGACCTGTGGATTGCCGCGGCGGCGGTCGCCTACCGTATGCCGCTCGTCACCGCCAATCACCGCGACTTCGAGCGCGTCCCCGGGCTCGAGGTGATGCAGTACTGAGCGGGAGGCGCTTCAGTCCGCGATCGAGCGTCACCGTGTGTTCGCAGCCGGCGGCCTCGTTGATCCGCCCCACGAGCGCGTCCGCGACGTCGGCGGAGGTCGTCTCGTAGACGGCGACGGCGCTGCGCACGTGGTCCGCGTGCTCGATCGCCGCGCCCTCGATGGTGGCCGTCGCCGCCCGGGCCTGCGCGGCGTCGTCCTGCACGAGGCAACGAACCAGCACGTTCGTGTCGAGCCCGATCATCGCCGGTCCGCCCGCCTTCGGATCGCCTCGTGCATGGCGTCGATGCTCACCGGCCGCTGACCCTTCATCGCGAGCAGCCCTTTCAGCGCCCCGACCTGGCCCACGGCCGGCTCGACGACGATGGTGCCGTCCGGCTGGATGACGAAGTCCACCCGGCCGCCGACGTCCACGCCCAGGTGCTCGCGAATCGCCTTGGGAATCGTCGTCTGGCCCTTGGCGGTGATGGTGGAGTCATCGGGCGCCACGGGCGCGCGTAAGATGGCAGGCGCGCCCTCGCGCGGTTCGACCATGGACGACTCGACGCCCGGACCTTCCGAATCCCAGGCGGCCTGGCAGGCCGTCAGCGCGGCATTTGCCGCACTCGGCCGGGCCTTCCTCTGTCTCGACGCGGACCTCACCGTCCTCCATGCGTCCGCCGCGCTCGACCGCATGCTCGGCGCCGGCGCGGCCGCGGCCGTCGAGGGCCGGCGCATGGAGGCGCTGCTCGGGGAGGAGCTGTTCGGAGCGGGCGGGCAACTCCGGATCGCGCTCGCCGCCGGCGAGCGGCGCGAAGGCTGGCGCGGATACCTCTCGCTCGGCAACGGCGAGCGCCATCTCGTGTCGATGACGGTCGCCCCGTTTCCACGCGAGATGTACGCGTCGTGCGATGCCAGGGTGGCGTCCATCGTGGTGCTGCGCCCGGCCGAGACGGAAACCGAGGCCGCCGGCCCCACCCTCGTGGGCGGCATCGTCGCCCGCTCGCGCGCGATGCAGCGGATCCTGGGGCTCGTCGAGAACCTGCGGGACAGCGACGCGACCGTGCTCATCACGGGCGAGAGCGGGACGGGCAAGGAAGTCATCGCCCGCGCGCTGCACGAGCGATCGCATCGCCGGTCCAGGCCGTTCGTCGCCGTCAACTGCGGCGCACTGCCGGCCGAGCTCCTCGAGAGCGAGATGTTCGGGCATGCCCGGGGCGCGTTCACGGGCGCGGTCCGCGACCGCGTGGGCCGGTTCGAGCTCGCCTCGGACGGCACCCTCTTCCTCGACGAGATTGGCGACATGCCGCTGCCGCTCCAGGTGAAACTGCTGCGCGCGCTGCAGGACGGCAGCTTCCAGCGCGTGGGCGAGAGCACGTCGCGCGTCAGCCGCGCGCGCATCATCGCGGCCACCAACGTCGATCTCGCGCTGGCCGTCCGGGAGGGCCGCTTCCGGTCCGATCTCTTCTACCGCCTGCGGGTCGTGCCCATCGACGTGCCGCCGCTGCGCGACCGTCGCGAAGACATCGAGCCGCTGGCGCGCGTGCTGCTCGCGCGCGTCTCGGCGGCGCGCGGGCGCGCGCTCCAGCTGTCGCCCGACGCGCTCCGCGAGTTCCTGGACCATGACTGGCCGGGCAACGCGCGCGAGCTCGAGAACGCGCTCGAGTACGCCGTCGCCGTCACCCGCGGACAGACCATCCTGCCCGACGACCTGCCCCAGCTCACCGCCACGGCGGGCCCGCCCCGCGCCGCCGCCTCCCCGGACGTGTCCGGCCGCTCGCCAGCGCCGCTGCCGTCGGACCAGGCACTCCGCGACGCGCTCGCCGCGCACCATTGGCGCCGCGCCGACGCCGCCCGCGCCCTCGGCATCAGCCGGACCACGCTCTGGCGGCGCATGAGGGAAGCCCGCCTGGCCTAGTCAGAACGTTTCAACGCGCGAACCATAATGTTGCAACACTTCGTTTCATCGAGGTGTGGTTGATCACTCTAAATATCTTAAATAGAACAACTTACACATTGGCATCCTTGCTGCTACTAAGACAGGCGAGGACGCCATGAAACACCTGGTCATACTTGGAGCGGGCACGGCCGGCACCATCGTCGCCAACAAGATGGCGCGCGAGACCGGCGCCGACTGGACGATCACCGTCGTCGATCCCGTCGACACCCACCTCTATCAGCCTGGGCTGCTGTTCCTCCCCTTCGGCGCGCGCGACGAAGGCCGCATGCTGCGGCCGCGCGCGGCGACGCTCGACCGCCGCGTCGCGTGGCGGCGGGAGGCCTTCCAGCTCGTCGATCGCGACGCGCGCCAGGCGGTGCTGGCCTCAGGCGAGCGCCTGCCCTACGACCTGCTGGTCGTCGCCACCGGCAGCGAGATCCGCCCATCCGAAACGCCGGGGCTCGTCGGGCCCGAGTGGCACAGGAGCATCCACGACTTCTACACGCTCGAGGGCGCACAGGCGCTGCGCGAGCGGCTGGCCACCTTCGATCGCGGCCGTCTCGTGCTCGACGTGGTCGAGATGCCCATCAAGTGCCCGGTCGCGCCGCTCGAGTTCCTGTTCCTCGCCGACGAGTTCTTCACGAAGAAAGGTGTGCGCGACAAGGTCGAGCTCGTGCTGGCCACGCCCCTGGACGGCGCCTTCACCAAGCCCGTCTGCAACTCCGTGCTCTCGTATCTCATCGACGAGAAGGGCATCCGCATCGAGCCGGAGTTCAACGCCGGCGAAGTGGACGCCGAGGGGCACGTGCTGACGTCGTACGACGATCGCGAGATCCCGTACGACCTGCTCGTGACCGTTCCCACCCACTTCGGCGCGGACAGCATCTCGGCTTCGGGGCTCGGCAACGACACCGGCTTCGTGCCCACGCACCCGCGGAGCCTGCGGACCAAAGCCGACGAGCACATCTTCGCGATTGGCGACGCCACGGATCTCAAGAGCTCGAAGGCCGGATCCGTCGCCCACTTCCAGGCGGACGTGCTCGCCGGGAACCTGCAGCGCGCGGCCGCTGGCCAGAGTCTGGACGATGGGTTCGATGGACATGCCAACTGCTTCATCGAGACCGGGTTCGGCAAGGCGCTGCTCATCGACTTCAACTACGACGTCGAGCCGTTGCCGGGCAAGTTCCCCCTGCCCGTCGTCGGGCCGATGAACCTGCTCGAGGAGAGCCGCATCAACCACGCGGGCAAGCTCGCGTTCCGGTGGATCTACTGGAACGCCCTGCTGCCCGCCCGGCATCTGCCGATTTCGAGCCAGATGTCGATGCGCGGCAAGGTGCCGCCGAGGGCCGCGTAACACGCGAAGGAGGCCGTCATGTTGCACGAATATCGCGGACACCAGGTCGACGTGAATCCCGAGGGGTTCCTGACCAACGCCAACGAATGGAGCCCGGACGTCGCCGAGGCCCTCGCCGAGGAAGCGGGCATCCAGCTCACGCCGGAGCACTGGAAGGTCATCACCTTCTGCCGCGAGGACGCCGCGAAGGAAGGGCAGCCGCCGGGGCTGCGCCGCATCTCGAAGCTCTCCGGCGTCGACACCAAGGCGCTCTACCGGCTGTTCCCGAAGGGGCCGGGCAAGCTCGCCTCGAAGATCGCGGGCCTGCCGAAGCCCCAGGGCTGCATTTAGGGCAAGGCAGAAGGCAGAAGGAGGCCGACATGACCACCGCCGTTCTCGACACCGCCGCTCTCGACACCCCGACCCCGGTCGCGCCCGCCACGAAGGCGCCGATCGAGCACATCGCGATCATCTGCTCGAAGGGCACGCTCGACATGGCCTATCCCGGCCTGATTCTCGCCAACGCCGCGCGGATGAGCGGCATCGAGGCTACGCTGTTCTTCACCTTCTGGGGCCTCGACATCGTCACCAGCAAGACGGTAGATCACCTGCACGTGGCCACGGTGGGCAATCCCTCGATGCACGTGCCGACCATGATCGGCGGGCTGCCCGGGATGGAAGCGGTCGCCACCTCGATGATGCGCAAGGAGATGGAGAAGCTCGACATCCCCGACGTGCGCGAGATGATCGAGATGCTCGCCGACAGCGGCGCGCACCTCTATGCGTGCCGGATGGCGATGGACATGTTCAAGCGCACCGAGGACGACCTGCTGCCGCAGGTGGAGGGCGTGATCTCGGCGATGGACTTCTTCGACAAGGCGGCGGGCGCCCAGATCATCTTCATCTGATCGCCGGCGGCGCCGGTCATCGCGGCCGCTTCGGGGGCAGCAGCCGCTTCGGGAACTTCGCGACAACCGTGTAGTGCGGGTCCACGATGTTGGCCACCCGGACGACGCCGGCCTGCGACGCCACCTGGTAGGCCTCCATCTTGTCGAAGCCGTAGTCGGCCACCATCCACTCGATGAGCTCGACGTACGCGATCCGCATCGCATCGACCAGCGGACGCACGCTGCCGGCCACCATGATGAACTCGTCGTTCTCGATGCGCGGCCAGCGGATGCGCTGCCCCTTGACGAGGTCGAACTGGAAGGTGACGTCGGCCGTGGACTCGAGCCCCGATCCGGCGATCTCGCCGTCGCCCTGCGCTGCGTGGAAGTCACCGAAGTAGAACAGCCCGCCCGCGTGGAAGACCGGCAGGTAGACCGTGGCGCCCTCGGTGACGTCGGCGGCGTCCATGTTGCCGCCGAAGTCGCCGGGCCAGAGCCCGCCGAATTCCTCCTCGCCCGCGGGCGCCGTCGCCACGCGGCCGAGCATGGGCCGGAGCGGGATCTCCATCTGCTTCATGACGGAGTTCGGCAGGTCGATGATGCCGACGTTCCTCGTGCGATCCAGCTTCCAGACGAAGCGGCGTGCGGGCAGCGGCTCGTTCAGCAGCCGCGTGCGGCTGTCGGCCGCCACGCCGCTGATGCCACCGGGCGTGACGTTCGAGATGGCGATGTCACGGTTCGGCCGCAGGCGCAGGACGCGCACGACGAGGGTGTCGCCCGGCGCGGCGCCCTCGATGAAGAAGGGGCCCACCTCGCCCGGCCAGGGGCCGGCGACATTCGGATCGTAGTAGTCGCCCGGCTTCGAGAACGTCCGCGTCTCCACCGTGGTCCCCGGCTTGATCCGCAGCACGGGCTCGCGGACGGCAAAGGTCGGGACTCCGGCGGTGGGCTCGTGGGTGACGGTCTGGGCCGCAGCCGGCAGGGCAGCGAGGGACAGGGCAATGACGAGAGCCGATCGCGTGGTCATGACCCCGAATCATCGCAC
>Ga0268299_1000605_pt1 | contig 101230 bp, 101 predicted proteins | sample NOBtaG_FD_193484 | JGI IMG/M metagenome (GOLD analysis project Ga0268299, IMG submission 193484) | Activated sludge microbial communities from bioreactor in Nijmegen, Gelderland, Netherland - NOB reactor | ecosystem: Engineered > Bioreactor > Aerobic > Activated sludge | place: Netherlands...
GAAGGTGAAGGCGACGACTGCCCAGCACTCGTCCTCTTCATACCATCCGCCAGTCGCACGCGGCATCGGGTGAACCTTGCGGTTCCGATCTGCCGATAGCTTGAAGCCGCCGTGACCGGCCGTCGAATGCGAGATGATGCCCTCGGCATAGACCGTGCCGCCCTGCGAAGGTCCCCAGGGCGTGCGCGCGCCACCGGGAACGGCACGGCGGCCGAGCCGACGCCGCTCCTCGACGTGCTGCGACTGCTCGAGCACCTTTGACCGAAAGGCGATCTCGTCGGCGAGGTCACCGCCATGGCCGTAGAAGTCAGAACGCGTCCATTCCGCCATCGGTCGGGCGATGCGTCCGCCGCTGGCGAGATAGTGCTTGCCGTGGCGGCCCGGCATCATGGCGAAAGCACTGTCACCGACAAGCGCGACCAGAATGCCGTCGGCGCTGTGGCCTAATGAAGCCCCGGACATGTCCGGGGCTTTTGATGGAGCCGAAGTCTGGATCGGGCTCATGCGGCGGCCCTCCCCTCGACGGAATCAGCAGCGGCCTCGTCAGCCAAAACTTCCTCGAGCACGGCATCGGGATAGCCATGCTCCGACAGCCAATGTTCCGCCGCCACGCGGTGCGGCGCGAGATGAAGAAGCGCTGCATGGTCGCCGGCGCGGTCGAATACGCGCACCGAACCGACGGCCGGTCGCTCGACGATGGCGAAGCTCAGGCTGGAAGCGAGCGAGAAGGTCCGATGCAGCCGGATAGCGATGACGCCGCCGGCGCCATAGTCGGCCTCGTGCAGTGTGAAGCTCGCGTGCGGGTCGATGAGGCCGGCGCCAAGCGCGCCCTGCTTGCTGATCAGACACCCCCGGCTGTTGTTGGTCTTCCAGGCGTCGAGCTTCCTGCGGTGTCGCTCCGGCGGCCGCAGCGTTCTGTCGGACCAGGCGACGATAGCGCCGACGGGCGCGTGCTCGAAGATGGTATGTGCGGACATGCTGTCCTCCATTCTTGGTGAGGCTGAAAAACGAAACCGCCGCCGGGCGGACCCGGCGGCGGCAGAGCGATCGAAAGGAAATGAGAGGCTTGAGGCTACTCGGCGGCGTCGCGGAAGCCTTCCTCGAACTCGTCGGCGGGGTCGCCGTCGATCACCTGGTCCTCGCCACCGCGGTCGTCGCCCTCAGGCGCCTCGTCCTCGTCGACCTCGGTAACGGCGCTCTTCGCGAGCCAGTCGGTCAGGCTCGTCGCATCGGGAGCGAACAGCGCGGCCGGGTGGACGAAGTGCCCCTCCTTGAAGTGCTCGACGAGCGCCGCCCGCGTGTCCTTCACGCGCGCCCGCGGCAGCACCGGCGTGTCGGCGCAGGAGCCTTCGAGGGCCGGGCGCGACAGGCAGGAGAGGAAATCCTCCGTGCCCATATTGGCGAGGAAGCCGTCCGCGCCGATCGCGCCGCCGGCGACGACCGCCACCACACCTGACTTGCTCATGCCCTCCCGGCAGGAGAGCGCGTCGATGAGCACGCCCCGGGCCGCGATGCGCAGGGTGTCGGCGTCGAAAGTGAACTTGCCCTCGGCGTCGAAGAGTGCGGCGGCGTGCCGGGGCATGCGACGGCCGAACCCATGATCGCCGCCGGCGCCGGAATCGACGCGCACGTTCTGGCCAGCGAAGGCGAGAACGAGTAAGGCCAGCAACGTGCCGTCCTCTATCGGCGCCCGCGACAGGGCCTCATGGAGAGCATCGGTGCGGATGTCGCCGATCATCTCGATGCCCTTGCGGGTCACATCGGGACGCGACTTCGGCATGACGATCGCCTCATCGTCAGCGGTGTCCTCCGCCTTGCCCTTCTTCTTGGCCTCGGGCATCCGGAAGTGGACCGTCTTCACCTTGCCTTCGCGATCGAGATACATCGCGGTATGGTCCGACTTCTTGGGCGTGCCATAAACTTGGCTTGCCTTGGGCGGCAGCTTCGCCTCGCCATAGGTGGTCGACTCGGTGATGACGCCCTTCTTGGGCAGGTTCTGGGTCATCCATTCCTGCTGCGCGCCGAGGAACGCCTCGACGTCGGTGGTATACCGGCTGTCCTGGTCGGCGGGTGCGAACAGGTCCTCGACCCAGGCGATGCCGTAGGCCTGAGCCAACTCGTCGCCGAAGCTGGCATCGCGGGCGTACATGCGCCGTTTGGTGAGGCCGTTGGCAACGCTCCACCACGAGACCTGTGGATCGCCCTTACTGGGCTTGTTGGCCTTCCAGACTTCCTTCTGCTCGTCGAGCGAGGCGGCCGCGACGGTGCGGAGCTGCTGCTCGTTCGGCATGTCGCCCTTGGCCATGGCGTCGAGCATCGCCGGCAGCACATTGGCGAGAAGGCGCAGCTTCCTGATCTGGCGTACCGACTGCCCGAGGGCGATCGCAATCGACTCTTCGGTCCAGTTCAAGGCGACGAGACGCTCGATGGCGCGCCACAAATCGACCGGGTTGAGCTGCTCATGCGTGATCGACGTGGCCAGTGACCGCATCGCACCACCGTCCTCGGCACGGGGCACGACCAGGACGGCGATCTCTTCGAGACCGGCGATAATCGCCTGCTTGGCGCGGCGATGGCCCTGATCGATGACGAAGCCGTTGCCGCCATCGGTCTCGGCGAAGACGATCAGCGGCTCGACAACGCCGATGGCCTTGATCGTCGCCAGCAGCAGGGCGTCGGCCTGCGGACTGGACTTGGAGCGGCGCGCCTTGTCAGGATTGTCCTTCAGCGAGCGCGGATCGACAAACTTCAGTTCCATGGGAATGCTCCTTGGAGGGGTATGGACGCGGCCCATCGCCGGTCCTTTTCCGTCTTCTTTCCGAAGACCCCCTCCGGCCCGCGGAGCGGGCGGGCCGGTGCAATTGCGGCCGAGCATTCCTGCCCGGCTGGACAAGCGGGGCTTCTTCAGCCCTGCGCAGAACGACGGGCCGGGATCGCGACGGGCGCGATTGAGCGCCAGCGTCGGCGGACCACCCGATCTGCGAGCGGGCTTTCCTTGTCTCCATTTCCCTCTCCCCACTTTGTCCAAATCTGCAGAGCAGAGCGCTCAGGCCTGACGCCGCTTGAAGTTCTCGTATATTATGGCAATATACGCAGATGATCGAATGGGAACGTATTGCCGGCTTCGACTGGGATGCGGGCAACGCCCGCAAGAGCATCGACAAACACGACGTCAGCCAGGCCGAGGCGGAACAGGTCTTCTTCAACGAGCCGTTGCTGACCGTTCCCGACGCAAAGCATAGCGCCAACGAGCAACGAATTCATGCTCTTGGGCGCACCGATGACGGAAGGCTGCTGCACATCACCTTCACGCTTCGGGACAACGCCACCAAGCTCCGGGTAATCTCCGCCCGGGATATGAGCCGCAAGGAGCGAGGCTACTATGACCAAGACAGCTAAGCCGGTTCCGACCTTTGCATCGGAGGCCGAGGAACGCGCCTTCTGGGAGACCAACGACTCCAGCGAGCATGTCGATTGGAGCAAGGCGGAACGGGTCCGCCTGCCCAACCTCAAGCCGTCGTCGACCTCGATCTCCTTGCGGTTGCCCAATGCGCTGCTCGAACGGATCAAGGTCGCGGCCAACAAGCGCGACGTGCCCTACCAGTCTCTTATCAAGACCTGGCTGTCCGAGAAGATTGACGCCTCTCGAAGCTAGGGTACTCAAGCCGCCTGTACTTCGGACGCCCTGATGCCCTCGACATCCCGGGCAAGCGACTTTTCGATCTCGCCAAATTGCCGCCGCTTGTCGGCCAGTTCATCCGAGAAGGCGAAGGTTCCACCCTCGCGCGAGCGAAAAGCGGCAAGCCGGCGCTCGGCCTCCGCGAGCCGGTGGCGTGCGCGCTCCTGTTCTTCGTCGATGCGAGCCAGCACATGTTCGAGCTTGGCGATCGCGCCGAGCGGCGTGGTGGTGACGGGCAGCTCGATTTCCGTGCTGGCTCCAGTGCGCACCAGCATGGTGGCATAGCGATAGCCGTCCTGACCGAAGCGTTCGCCGGAATATTCGAGGTCGAACCCGCCTATGCCGGCGATGACGATGCCGCCGGCGTGCTGGAGCTGCACGAGGGTGAGGATTTCGGTCATCAGGGCATGGCCGGCGAGTTTGCGCTCGGCGAAGGCCCTGTCTCCGACGTGCATGCGGAAGGCGTCGCCGGTCGTTGGAACCAGGCGCGCGAGATCCTCGCCGATCTCGCCAATACGGCGCGTCGAGTATTCGATGTCGCGCTCGGCATCGCGGATCTGGCGACGGATGGCGAACTGGTCGTCCTGGTGCGCGGACCGCAGCCGCTCGAGCCGCGAGATGTCGGCTTCGAGTCCGGCTTTCTGCATCAGGCGCGGATCACCCGAGGCAATGGCTTTGGCCATGGCGAACTGATTGGCCTGTCCCTCACCGAGGTCCTCGAGCCGGCGCACCGAAGTGTCGCCCGACAGCGCCGCGGCGATGAAACGGGCCTTGCGCTCATTGTTCTGCCACATCTGTGCATCCATCGAGCCCTCGGTGGCATAGGCGAAGATGTCGACGACATCGTGCTGGTTACCCTGACGCAGGATACGCCCTTCGCGCTGCTCGATCTGCGAGGGCAGCCACGGCACGTCGAGATGGTGCAGCGCCTTGAGGCGGAGCTGTGCATTGACGCCGGTGCCCATGGTGTCGGAAGAGCCAATGAGGAAGCGCACCTTGCCCGCACGGACGTCGCCGAACAGCCGCTGCTTGGCCTCGGACTTCTTGAAATCCTGCATGAAGGCGATCTCGGATGCCGGCACGCCCATGCGGATCAGTTCGTCTCTAATCCACCGATAGGCAGAGAAGCCACGGGTCGTTTCGACCGAGATGGTGCCGAGGTCGGAGAAGATCATCTGCGCGGCGCCGGATAGCTCGAAGGGCTTGCCGTCGGGGCGGACATAGTCGTTGCTGGCGGTTTCCTGCCATATGCGGAAGGCATTGGAAACAAGGTCGTTGAGCTTGTTGTCCGCCTCATTGTCATTGTCGGCATCGACCAGGCGCAGGTCGATCGCCGCGTGGCGGCCATCTGTGATGACCGACAACAGGATGTCGTCGCCCGGCTCGGGTGGCCCTTCGCGTTGTTCGATCGCCTTGATGCGGGCATCGAGCAGGACCTGGTAGCGCTTGAAGGCGGCTGACGGCTTGGAGGTCCTGATCTGTCGCGTGCCGGTCGAGAGCGCCGGCACCTTCACGTATTCGCGCAAGTCCTCGGGCATCACTACATCCGCGAAGGAGCGGAACATGGCGATGAGCTCGGGGACGTTGACGAAGGTGGCGAAGCGGGTCACCGGCTTGTACTTGCCGTTGGGCTGCAGCTCGAGTTCCGTTGTGACGTCGCCGAAGGTCGAGGCCCAGGCGTCGAACTCGTGCAGACCACGCTCGAGTAGCGCGGCGTAGCCCAGATAGCGCTGCACCGAGAACATCTCGCCCAGCGTATTGGTGATCGGCGTGCCGGAGGCGAGGATGAGCGCTCGGCCGGGATTCTTCGTCTCGACGAAGCGGGACTTCACGTAGAGATCCCAGGCCCGCTGCGAGCCGTTCGGGTCGATGCCCTTCAATGTCGACATATTGGTGGCGAAGCTGAGCTTGCGGAATTCCTGCGCCTCGTCGACGATGATCTGGTCGACGCCGATCTCGGAGATCGTCAGCAGGTCGTCCTTGCGGGTGGCCAGCGACTCCAGACGCTCCTTGAGGCCCTCTTTCAACCGCTCGAGGCGCTTGCGCGAGACGCGATCGCCGCTCTCGACCTTGGTCAGCAGCGTCTCATAGAGCTCCAGTTCATCCTGGATCATTTGGCTCTCGAAGGCGGAAGGCACGCCGATGAAACGGAACGCCGAGTGGGTGATGATGATGGCGTCCCAAGTTGCCGTTGCCGCCCGACTGAGAAAGCGATGCCGCTTGTCCTTGGTGAAATTGGTCTCGTCGGCCACGAGAATGCGGGCGGTCGGATAGAGCGCCAGGAATTCGCGCGCCGCCTGCCCCAGGCAATGGCCGGGAACGACCATCATGGCCTTGGCGATGAGGCCGAGCCGCTTCTGCTCCATGACGGCCGCGGCCATGGTCATAGTCTTGCCGGCACCGACCGCGTGGGCAAGGTAGGTTGCGCCGGCCGAGATGATGCGCCAGATGCCGCGCTTCTGGTGCCCATAAAGAGAAAAGGCGCCAGAGGTGCCCGGAAGTTGGAGGTGGTCCCCGTTGAACCTTCGGGGAGCGATGTCGTTGAAGCGGTCGTTGTAGACCCGCGCCAGCCGGTCGGTGCGATCGGAATCCGACCAGATCCATGTTTGGAATGCCGTTTTGATCTTGGTGAGCTTCTCCTTGGCCGCTTCGGTGTCGACGACGTTGAGGACGCGGCGTTCGCTGTCGCCGTCCTTGATGACGTCGAAGATCTGCGGCACGCGGCTGTTGAGCGCATCGGCGATGAGCTCGCCGGCGTGGTGCCGATCGGTGCCCCATTCGGACGTGCCGGCCGCCATATAGCCGAGCTGCCGGGCCTCCACCGTCCATGAGGCGAGTTCAGGCATGTGGTGGACGCGGATCTCGGCGCCCATCATCTCCTTGACGAAGGCGACGACGTCGGCCGAGGGAATCCACGGCGCGCCGAGACGAGCGGTAATGTCGGACGGGCCAAGATCGGCCGGTTGGACCGCTACGAGCGCGCGGACGTTGCGCTCAAACGCCGGATCAAGGGCGGCTGCCGCCTCGGCGGCCTTGAGCTTGTCGCGAACCTGTCCGGAAAGATAGGCGTCATCGGTCTGCCACGACCCGCTCGCCGGATCGCGGAAGATGGCGTCGCCCAGATCGGCGATGACGATTTCCGGATCGACATGCAGCAGCTCGGCGAGGTGGTCGATATCGACCTGGCCGCGCTCGTTCAGCACGACGGCGAGGGCGTCGGCGGCTGAATTGATGATTGGCGCCGAGGGCGGTGCGATGACGCGCTCGGTGAAGATCGGCCCCGGGCGCGCAGTGTCGGTCTCGAGGTCGTAGTCCTCGATCGAGGCGACGAGCCAGCAGTCGGGATCGTTTAGGAAGGGGGCGAGATTCGGGCGGCGATGCGTTTCGCGCACCTCGCCGGTTTCGGGATCCTCGCTGGTCGATACCACCGTGGTATTGATCGGGCCGAAAGTGCGGACAAAGTTGGACCAGGCGATGCGCAGCTTCACCTGCGCCGGCTTCCACGGCCTGTCGAGCTCCTGGGCTTTGAGCAGCTCGCGCACGGCATCGCGGATCGGGATCAGCTTGCGGATGATGCCGGCGTGCTTTTCCGGCACGCCATCGGCGCTGCGCCCCTTGCGCACGGTGATGGTCACGGGCGCCCCGTCGACGATCTGCGTCAGCGCGGTGTTCGGCGCGATGAAGTAGCTGCCCTCGCGGATTCCACCCACGGCAGCATCGAGATCATCAGGGGGATGGTTGGTGTCGGCGGCGTCGGGCTCGATCACTTCCGGCTCGCCGTCATGGATGGCTTCCGGAAGGAGGGGGATGGCGTCCGTCAGCGCCTGCGCGAGATCGACGCCCTGATGCGGAAGACAGGTATAGGCCTCCCCGAACGGTCCGGACGTCGTGGCGTGGGTGCCGAGTACGAGATCCGGATGGCGGGCGAACCAGCGGTTGATCCGGATGGCGCCATCGTCGCCATCGGCGGGATGGACCTCATCGGTCTCGAGCCACGATAGATCGCCCTCGGCCTCGCCGTGCCGGCGCTTGCGGAAGAAGAGAATGTCGACGACAACATCGGTGCCGGCGTGGACCCGGAAGCTGCTTTCGGGAAGACGGATGGCGGCGACAAGATCGGCGGTCCTGCCGATATGCTCGCGTGCCGAGCCATCCGCCTTGTCCATCGTACCCGAGCTGGTGACGAACGCCGCGAGACCACCCGGCTTCAACAGGTCGATCGAGCGCGCGATGAAGTAGTCGTGGAGGCGCAGGCCCATCGATCTATAAGCGCTATCAGAGCGCACGGTCCGGTCCGAGAAGGGCGGATTGCCGATGACGAGGTCGAAGTTTGCCGGCAGGTCGGCGCGCGCGAAGTCGGCGTTGAGGATGCGGGCCCGCGGCTGCAGCAGTCGCGCGATGCGCGCGGTCACCGGATCGATCTCGACGCCGGTGACATGCACCTGGTGGCGCAGTGCCGTCGGCATAAGCGCAGGAAACAGTCCCGTGCCGATGCCGGGTTCGAGCACCCTTCCCCCGCGCCAGCCGAGTCGCTGCAATCCTGCCCACATTGCCCGAACGATGAACTCCGGGGTGAAGTGCGCGTATTGCGTGCAGCGGGCGAGCGAGGCGTAGTCGGCGCCGGACACCGTTTCCTCGAGTTCGGTGCCGATCTCGTCCCAGCCGGCGCGAAAGCCATCTTCGCCGGGACGGCGGAACACACCATTGGCGAGCTCGGAGGCGCCGAAGCCGGTGAACCGGATCAGCCGCGCCTGTTCTTCGGGCGTCGCGGGCCGATGCGCGGCTTCGATCTCGGCGGCGAGCCGGATGGCATCGAGATTGTCACGGGCACGCTGCTTCCAGCCCCGGGCAAGGCCACGATCGGTCTCAAGGACGAAGTCGTCACCACTGTGCTTGACGGAGGCCGCGCGGCGCGGCGTGTGGACGGGCTGGGAGGCCCGCTGTGGTTCCGGCTCAGCAGGCGTTGCGGTCTGCCCAGATTCGGACTCGCGGACGCCGAAGTCGCTGCCGAAGGCGGTGACGCCGAGACCGAGGCCGAATGACAAAGTGGTAGAGTTGAAGAGGTCGAGGGTGAAAGGATCGTCGTTGGACATGGGAGAGTTCCTTTTGTCAGTGCGCGCGCGATCCCCCGGCCGAGCGGGTCGGCCAGGTGAACGGGGTCGCGGGTTTGGGAAGGTCAGCGGGTGATCAGCGAGAGCGCGATTTCGGTCTCGGTGAGCGCGATGTTGAGGTGCGTCGCCCGCAGGTTGCGGTCGAAGAGTGGCAGCAGCCGTTCGGCCTCGATGAACTCGATGCCGTCATCGGCGCCGAAATGGCGGCGCTTGTAGTCCCACCAGTCGATGTCGCCCTTGGGGTGGCACCGCTCGGCATAGATGACGAGCGCGCGTGTCCCTTCGGCGAGCTTGCCGTTGGACATGACATAGACGCCCTCGTCGCCGACCAGCCACAGGCCGGGCTTCTCGCCCTCGCCGGGGCGGGTGCCGTAATAGGGATTGCGGAAGCCGCCATTGGCCGCGGCATCCTCAATGCCGCGCTCGATGACCTTGCGCACGGCCACGATCGGGAAGGTGAACATCGCTCGTCTCCTCATGCCGCTGCGCGGATGGGGAGGTGCCGCAGATGCACCGGGAGCTTCGCCGCGATCTCGTCGTCACTCAGGTCGTCGAGCAGTTTCAGCTCGGTCGTCCCCAGGCCATGGACGAGGATGGTGCGCTTGCCGCGAAGTCCGGGCAGGAAGCGCTCACCGGCATAACCACGATATTCATCGTGGGTGGCGCTCCAGACATGCTCGAGGCGTTCGGCCCGGGTCATGGCCTTCACCGGCCCGGATTCGCGCTCGACGATGGCGTCGCGCATCTCGACCGGCGAGCGGGACTGGGCCAGATCGCAATAGGCGTGGAAGTAGCGCGTCCTGCCGTCGATTCGCAGCGTGTAGAACACGCTGGTGACACTCTCGGTGAGGAATTCGCGCATCGCGAACATCTCGCCGCGCATCCAGAGCGGCGGCAGCAGCTCGAGCATGTAGTCGTGCTCGGCGCGGGCGATCTCGAACCACTCGCCGGCGAACAGCGCGCTGTCGTCATGCTCCCAGCGGTTGTGCCGCTGGGCGTGGCGGTCGAAGAGGCGGAACATCTGCCGGCGATCGGCGACGCCGAAGTAGATCTTGCGGATGGAAGACTGGGTCATTGGGAGGCTCCTGGCCATTTCTCGGGCCGGAGCGCGGGTTCATCCCCTATGGATCACCCTTTCTTCGGCCCTTCCGGACCCCTCCCCCGCGGCCGCCTCTCCGTCCGGGCGGGTCAAGGGCCGGCGCAGCCGGGCGAAGCTTCACCCTTGAGACGACCGGCGGGCATGCGGCATTCGGTTTGCCTGCCGCTTATTTCGTTCCTCCGTCCTCATTTTAGATCGGCGTTCCAGTCGTCCGCAGCCGGACGCAGCCGCTCGGCGCTGCATCCGGACTCCTCGGCGATCGCTAGGAGCCGGCCGGCATAGACGTCGCCCTGGGTGTTGTTGTCGGTGGCGGCGATGAGTTGAACCTTACTCCTCGCCACGAACGCGCGGATCGCTGCGGCGGTGGCCGGCGACCAGCCACCGCCGGTGCTGAGATAGAGCGTGTCGGCGTGAAGATTCTCGAGGGCGGCGAGGCTCATGGCATCGATCGCCGCCTCGGTCACACAGAGGCGCCGAGCATCAGGCCGGCCAAGCCGGAACAGCACCTTGGCGCCGCCGGTGGCAAAGCCGCGCCAGTCCGGCCCGCGCTCTTCCCAGCCCGTGACAGTGCCACCCTCATCAAGATGCGCCGCCCACATCGAGCCGTGCGGGCCTTGGCGAAGAACATTGGCGCTGATTGCAGCCCTGACGATGCGCTCGGGGAGATGGCGCGCCTCGGCGAGATAGCGCCAGGTCGCCGATCCGCGCCACGGCTTGCGCCGAGCCTCCCAGCGTTCCGGTATCGATAGGTCCGGCTCGCGCTCGCGGGACTCGCGCTGCCACACCGGCTGGGACGGCACGAAGCCGACGAGGCCCGCGACGTCGTTCATGGCGTCGACGAAGGGGACGCCCTCGAGATGCTCGACCAGCCGAAACACGTCACCCTTGCCGTCGCCGAGCGGATCGAACCAGCCCTTGCCCTCATGGATGACGATGATAATCGATGCGTCGCGGCGATACTTCATCGCCTTGCGCGTGCTTTCCTTGACGTCGAGCGCGAACCCGGCCCGCTCCAGCACCGCGGCACAGGGCACCTTGTCCTTCAGCTCTTCCAGCTCGGCTTTTTCCATTCTTCCTCGCGCCCCCTGACGCGCTCCCTTCTATTCGATTCCTGCCCCACACACGCATGGGCAGGACCCGAAGGCCGCGAAGAGCAAGGCGGGCAAGGGCGCGGTTAGCAACCCGGCGATAGTGACGGGTCGGGCCGCGGCGAGAGCTTCCCTTGCCGGGCGCAGCGCGCAAGCGGCACGGCGCCACCGTCAGTTTCGGTGGCGCTCCTCTTCGGCAACCACGGCGCGCACGACGTCGATGTCCATTTCCGCGACCGGAGCGATCCGGGCGACCTCGGCGGCTGCCTTGGCCCAGTGATAGAACTCAGCTCTATCGCCGCACACTCGGGCACGCGCGGCGCGGCCCTGTGCGTCGTAGTAGGCGCCGGTCTTGTCGGCCGCAACGAGCGCGCAAGCGTCCGCCTGCCACCGGTGGCGGAAGCTCGCCTGCGCTCAAGCCACCTGCCGATTCGCCAACAGCATGAACTGTTCCCCTGCCTGCCGACGATCCCTTCGCGTCAGGGATGGACGCCCGTGAGGGCGAAGACCCGCCCGCGGGGCTTCGGCTCTGCCGACAGCCCGGCTCCGACAGGAGGACGCCCCAATCCTCGCCGTGCCCGTCAAAGTGGACCCCGTCCTTGTCCGAAACTTGCAGCATATTTCGGACATGACCCCGCCTGAAGCGCGCATGATGATGATGTTGCCGCGCCCAGGACTGGCGCGCTGGTCTACAGCTTCAAGCCGCACAGAATCCCCTTGGCCCATGCAAGAACCTTCCCTAACCAGGATACCCGCTCCGTGTTGTCCGCCTGCACGGGTTTCAGACGAATGTCGGCAAGAGGATCGCCGACCTCCTCGGCCGGGTGGTGTGGGCAGGTAGGCAGCGCGTACTGCATGTAGCCGCTCTGCTTCATTGTCCCGCGGTTTCCATCATACTCCAGGTAGACAAACGAGGGCGGGTCGCGAAACCAAGGAGTGAGCAATTGGACGGCAAGGCCTACCGCCGTTGAAGCGAGTACGCCGTTTGGCCAGACGACCTGGGGTCGAGCGCCCGCGCTGCCATACTTCTCGGCTTCGCGCGCCAGCTTTTCATCCGTGATGAAGCCGCAACAGCGCAGGCAAGGCCCGCCGGGTGACGATAGGATCACCTGGCCCCCAATGAGGTGGGTGCCGTCGCGCTGCGGATGCACGTCCATCCCCACATCGATGTACGGGATCAGATGACGTCGACAAAAACGCTCGAGTTCCGCGCGTTCGGCGAAGCCATCGACAGCACCCATGATGATGTCGCAGCTTTTGAGGTCCTCGATCGCGTCCTGCCACTTGCCGCGAACTGGCACTATGCGTGCGTCTGGCACCAGGGACCGGATGGTCCGCACAGCAATTTCGATCTTGCTGAGACCGGCGGCAACGTCGTCGAGCGTGCCGGATACCAGCCGATTGGTGTTCGTGTCCTCGATGACGTCGTCGTCTGCGAGAACGTACCCGCCGATGCCGATGTGGGCGAATTGCTGCGCCAGGTGCGAGCCGCCACCACCCAGGCCGGCGAGACCGATCGTCGCGCCCCGCAACGTCTTGTCGCTCTCGTTCCCGAGGAAACTTTGTCGGTCAAGCCTACTCATTTCACGCTCCAGATCCGCAATGGGCTGCCCGCGACCGAGAACCTGTCGATCGATGCCGGCCTGTCATTCTTGCCGAACCACACCGCCCCTCGGGCAGCCGTGTTGCTGAGGACAACCGCGCCGTGCGGTCTCTGCGGAGTTACCTTGAAAAAGCCCGGGACAAACTTGTCGTTCTCACGCAGGTCGACCGGACTGAAGCCGGGGACACCACGGCCGCCATGTGTGTGCACATGAAAGATCGCACAGCCAACGTTCATGGAAACCTGAAGGGCTTTCCGTATGGCTTCCGGTCCCATCATTGCGCCGACTGACGGGTCGTCGAGGTAATCCTCGTCGGCCACAGGATGATAGTCGTAAGCAACGAGAATGAGGCCGGCCGCCGCCCACGACATGGCGGCCGTGACGAATCCTACGCGCTCAGAAGCGAAGGCATGCCGCCTGTGCAGGTCGGCTTGCACGGTGGCCAACAGGGTGGATGCGATCTTGAAATGGATCATCACTCTACCGCCCGAAGGTGTGCAAACAGCATGGCCGGCCATGGCAGCGTCGGCGCCACATCCTTGAACGATGGGGCCCACCAAGTACGAGAAACGACGCTGTGCTGTGTCCAGTTTGCGCCCTTTCCGGAGATCTTCCGCTCGAAGAACAGCCGCGTCACATAGCCGGTATGGAATGCCGGAAAGAGGAGCAACTGCATGGTCGTCATCACACCACCAGCTCGGAAAGAGGCGGCCGGAAGATAGGCTGCGGCGACGCCGCCCTCGCGAACGAGGACGGCATCGGGATAGATTGCCTTGAGGGCGGCAAACTGCTCCTGGTCCGACATCTTACGACGAACCCCCACCGGGCACCTGGCTGACGAAGCGCATGCCCTTCTTGATGCGGATGGTCTCGCCGGGCTTGAGCGGCACGAGCATGTTGTGCTCGTCGATCAGGTTCAGCAGATACCCAGCCGGCACGTCGAAAGCGGCGATCAGTTGCTCAGTCGTGTAGCGTCCGCGCTTGAGGCGAACTTCCTCACCATCATAGAGCACCGTCACGTAGCCGCGCTCGACGCGAAAGTGTTCGGTACCGTGCTTCGAGAGCTCGACACGGTCGTCGGGTCCGAGTTCGCGGTCGCGGCCATCGCGTTCGAGGATGATGACGTGATCCTCGTCGATGCCGGCGATCTCGCGCAGGTCCGTCTCGGCAATATCGGCGGCACCCCAGTCACAGCCGAGACCGGCGAGAGTGAACCGGAAGATGCGATCACCGCGGAACGCGCGGAAGACCTCCTCACCCGGCGAATCGAGCGCGACGGTTTCGTCGAGACCGACAGCCTGGCTGGCCTTGCCGATCAGCTGGACCAGAATGCACTCGTCAACCGGGAGGTAGCTAGCAGTCACCAGGACCTGGCGCGCGGTCGGGTCCTTGTCGTCAAGCGTGAACGCCTGGCCGTTGACCGTGAACCGCTTGCCCTTGTTGGCGCCCGCTTTGCCGGACGGCGCCACTCCGGAACTTTCAATGCTCATCTGTCTGCCCTTTCGAGGGAGTTGAACGGGTCTCATCGAGTGGCGACCCGTGCGAGCAAAGATGACTACGCTTGCTTGATTTGTCAAGCATCATCAAGCGTGCTTGACAAACTTAGCAGATAGGCTTACAATACAAGAGGTTGAAGGAGGCTCTTATGCCAAAGGAGAAAGCGACTGAGACGAACACGCCCAAACCTGCCAGACCATCGCTAGGCACGTTTCTGATGACGATCCGAACCGGCAAGAACCTGACCCTGCGTCAGGTCGAGGAGGGGACCAACCGGGTCGTGTCCAATGCCTATTTGAGTCAGATCGAAAACGATCGCATCCAGCAGCCCTCGCCGAACATGCTGCTTGCCCTCGCCGACCTTTACGACATCGACTACGGGAACCTCATGGAACTCGCGGGCTATGTCACACAGACCAAGACCCGGACGGCAGGCGCACGACACGGGAGAGCCGCAACCTTTGCGGATCAGAATCTGACGGACGAGGAGGAAGCCAAATTGCTTGAGTACCTCGGCTTCCTGCGTCACTCGAAGAAATAGAACCATGCCCCGGTCCGATGATAGCACTATCGATGAGGCGGGCCGCAGAGCCGTAGAGGCGCGCGCCAAGGCGGCGCTAGACAGGGCTGGGGCATGGGACCGCTATCCGACACCGGTCGACGACGTCGTGGCCGCCGCCAATCTGAAGGTGGCGGTCTCAAATGCGTTCGACCTCAATCACATTGTGTCGTTCCTTGCTGACAAGGCAGCCGATGCCGCCAAGATACTGAAATCGGCGCTCTCCAAGATCTGGGGCGTGCTCGACGTCGAAGACGGGATCATCCACATCGACGACTCTGTCACCAAGTCGCGCCAGGCCTTTCTTAAGCTGCACGAGACGGGTCATCACGAACTCCCGACGCATCGCCGGCTATTCAGGCTGTTTCAGGACAGCGAGAAGACACTCGACCCCGCGGTTGCCGACCTCTTCGAGCGCGAGGCCAACAACTTTGCTCGGTACGCCCTCTTTCAGGGGAACCGCTACGGGTCGATGGCCGCGGACATGGCGATGGCGATCAAGACGCCGATGAACCTGGCCTCGAAGTTCGGAGCATCGATCTATGCGGCCTGCCGGGAGTTCGCGCGCACGAACCACCGGGAGTGCCTGGTTTATGTCCTTGAGCCCGTCGAGTTCGTGCCCGGCGACGGTTTTCGGGCCGTCGTTCGACGTGCGGAGCCGAGCCCGAGCTTTCGCGCCCATTTCGGTGAGCCTAGGGTGCTGGAGATTACACCGGACCATCCGCTCGGGCGCGTTGTTCCCATCGGGCGCAAGCTAACCAAGCCAACACCGATGCGCGTGCGCGACCTCAACGGGGAGCAAGTCGACGTCATCGCCGAGGCGTTCGATACGACGCATAACATTATCATCCTGCTCTATACCGCCCGCACGCTCAGGCCAGAAACAGTTGCGATGAAGGTAGGTTAGTCCACTGGTTTTACTAGTCCTGATAGATACTTACTAGCATGATGGGCTGATTTTTTCAGATGTGTAGATTTTCGTCCACTGTCGGGGTATCGTAGATCCGATTGACCATGGACCACACATGCCCAACTCGACGACGAAGCTGGAAACCGACCTTGTCACGCTTGCCCGGATCGCCCTTTCGGGTCGGCCGCAAGACGTGCAGCAGATCCTCTATCGAATTTCGCGCTCACATCGCGAGGCGCTACCCGAACTGGCGAACGCATTGAACGAACTGCTGCGCGTGGTGCCTACGCGACAGTCGCCCTTGCGCAAGCATAGCGAGGTCGCGTTACCCGTCGACGTCGACACACGCTTCCAATTGCTGAAAGTCGAGGAGCATCCGGAGCTCGACCACGAGCCGATCTTCGTGTCCGCGCTGCGGGAGCAGCTGATGCGGTTGGTCGACGAACGGACCCACCTCAAGGAACTGTTGGACGCGGGGCTTGAGCCCGCGCGGTCGGCAATATTCACGGGGCCGCCTGGTGTCGGCAAGACGATGGCTGCCAGGTGGATCGCCCGTATCCTTGGCCGGCCGTTGCTAATCCTTGACCTCGCCGCGGTGATGAGCAGCTATCTGGGTCGCACGGGCACCAATCTGCGCTACGTCCTCGACTATGCAAAATCGTTGGACTGCGTCCTGTTGCTCGATGAGATCGACGCCATTGCCAAGCGCCGCGACGACCAGGCCGAGATCGGCGAACTCAAGCGCCTTGTCACGGTGCTCATCCAGCAAATCGACGACTGGCCGTCCTCAGGGCTCCTCCTCGCGGCAACCAACCATGCCAACCTTCTCGATCCGGCAATCTGGCGGCGCTTCGATATGGTGGTGGAGTTCCCGCTCCCACGCGAAGACGCGATCATGGCGATGCTTCGGTCTACATTGCCGGCGGAGATCGGCGATGATTGGTTCAACGTTCTTTCTCTAGCGCTCGAGGGTCAGTCCTTCAGCGAAATCGAACGCGCGCTCAAGCAGGCGCGCCGCGCCGCAGTAGTCACCAAGACAGACCTGGTCGATCATATTGCTGCAGTAGTCAGAAACCCCAGCCAACCGAAGGCCCAGCGCATCGCTGTGGCAAAGGCATTGGTTACGCGGGGGCTCGCGTCGCAACGCCGAGCCCACGAACTGACGGGTATCTCCCGCGACACAATGCGAGCGCATGCCGATACGCCCGTACGTCGCCGAAGCAAACAGGGGAGCAGCGATGGCCAAGCTTAACTACCTTCTGGGGAAGGGCGAGCGGCTCACCAACGCGGTGACGATCAAAGGGGGGCCGGTGGTCAAGGAACCGCCTTACACTTTCGCTCAGGTGAAGCACCGGGTTGCGCCGATGGTGGAACGGGCAGTGAGATCGATCGACTTGCTGCCCGCTGCCGCGTGCCCCGACGACAGAGCCGTGGCATCGGTGACGCTGAACCCCGAATACCTCGCCAAGAGCTACTATCCGGCCGAACTCTTTCGTAGTGCGGGGCTGACGGCAGTTGGCAGCCGACCCCGTCGCATCACGCCTCAGGGGCGCTCAAGGGGCCGCGCTCCTGAGGAAACAGTGACGACTGAATTCTTCGTCATGGGGACGCGTGAGAATTTTCGCCGATGGTCGCGAATCGTTCCGGGGCTCAACGAGGGCTCACGCGTCTCGGACGACCTGATGACTGTCGAAGAGGTCGCGGCGCCGGCAGTGCGTGACAAGATCAAGGGCACGCTACCGGAGTCCGGAGATGCGGTGCTCGAGGTGGTCCTACATGCGGATGCGTTGGGGGGCGACCATTTCATGCTGCCGGCGTTCCGCCACTACATCGCCGGCCTCGGCATCGATCAGGAGCTCGAGCGCAAGTTCTACGCGGGCGGTCTCTGTTTCCTGGAACTCGACGCGCCGGTTCAACTGGTGGAGCAGATTGCGACCTTTGCGCCGGTGCGCGCTCTGCGCGAAATGCCGAAACTTCGTATCCTGCGCCCCGCGGTGCGAACGTCGGGCATCGTTTCGGAGCCGATCGAGCTGCCGACCGAAGCCGCACTCGATCCCAGCCTCAAGGTCGCCATATTTGATGGTGGCATTCCCGATCAGCACCCGATCACGGCATGGACTACACCTGTGGCCCAAGGAGTTGGGCGTGGTCACCCGGATCTCGCGCGCCACGGCCTTGGTGTCACGTCAGCATTTCTTTTCGGCCACTTGACACCGGGCGTCACTGCCCCACGTCCGTTCGCCAATGTCGACCACTACCGCGTGCTCGACCTCGATCCCAGCCAAAACAAGTACGAACTTTACGAAGTCCTCGCCCGAATCGACCACGTCCTCGCCACGACGCCCTACGACTTCATCAATCTGAGCATTGGGCCTGAGCTGGCCATTCAGGACGACGATGTACACGCCTGGACCGCCGTTCTGGACGATCGCCTTTCTCGAACGGACACCTTCGCTACCGTTGCTGTTGGCAACGGCGGAGAAGGAGATGAGAGCGCCGCTCTAAATCGCATTCAAGTTCCTTCCGACTGCGTCAACGCAATCTCGGTGGGGGCCGCTGATCGCCCCGACGCGGGCTGGCGGCGAGCTCCCTACAGTTCGGTTGGCCCTGGACGCAGCCCAGGACTCATGAAACCCGATCTCGTCGAATTCGGCGGATCGATCGAGCGCCCCTTCCTGGTTCTCTCTGACGGTTCGATCCCCTTGCTCGAGCCTACGGGCGGCACATCGTTTGCATCGCCAAGCCTGCTGCGCCTGGCCACCGGCGTCCGCGCTCATCTTGGGCCAAACATAGGCCTGCTGGCGGTTCGTGCGCTGATGGTCCACGGAGCAGAAATTGCTGATCACCCAAGGCGGGAGGTCGGGTGGGGTCGGGTGCCTCGAACGATCGATGAGATCATCCTGTGCGACGATGACACCGTGCGCGTGATCTATCAGGGCGAAATTTCCCCGGCCAAATCGGTGCGGGCATTGATACCCCTGCCCGCGGAGCCGCTAAGCGGCATGGTCGAGATCGGCGCGACGCTCTGTTATAAGTCGCTGACCGACCCTCATCATCCGGGGAACTACACGCGTGCAGGTCTGGACCTCACTTTTCGGCCGCACGAGAGCAAGCGGCGCGAAGAGAAACAGACGCACGCGAACACGAAGAGCTTCTTCGGCGACCCGGGCATCGAACGTGGGCAAACGTCACTAAGTCGTGCAGGCTTCGAATGGGAAAACGTCCAACACGCGCACCGGCGCTTCAAGGCGGCAACGCTCAATAGCCCGTGTTTCGACATCCACTACAATGCTCGGCTCGAGGGGCGAGGGTTTGAGCCGGAAGAGCAGTTGCCTTACGCGCTTGTGGTGACTGTTCGGGCAAGGAAAGTCCCTGATCTCTATGATCGCGTTCTTCGTCGTTGGGGTACGACCCTGGAGGCGATGCGACCGGTCATCGACATACCGGTCCGGACGTAGTGGGCCTGTGAGGCCACGTTGGACCTGGAAGTTACTCGGCCTGCAGCAGACCGCACCATGCCTAGAGCCACGGCCTTCGTTGTCGCTAAAGGCGCTACGATCCATAGCCGAACAATGTGGACAATCCGGACATTTTGCACTATCTATGCTGTGAAACGTTGGAGGCGGTGATGGTCGCAACAGCTCGCAAGCCCGGAACCAACATACAGCTCAATGTGAGCCGCGCAGCGGTTTCCGACATTCTCGATGTGCTGGCCCGACACAATCCGGGCGTTCCAAAGGCTGCCTTGAAGGGCAAGAGCAAGATTGTCGCCGTGGTTGCGGCGGCTGCCGTGCGCCTTTCCGAGGAGCAGCAGCGGCGCATCCTGGCGCACGAGAAGGTGCTCGGTAAGGCTATGGAAACTGTCGTCGCCGACCTTGCCGGCGAGCGCCCTGATGAACTTCTAGGGGTTGGGGCCGACAAGGCCGTTGAGGTCAGCGAGGGTGAGGGCATGGGCGATCTGCTGGAGGAGGCGGAAGGCCGTCGACGGCTCGCGATGATCGCGGAGCCAGTTCGCCTCGAAGACTGGGCCGGACCGGTCGCCGGACCGAGTGAGATCGAACGCAAGTTCGGCACACGGCGGTCCACCCTCCACGAGTGGCAGAAGCGTGGAGCGGTGATCGGCCTCCTGAGGGGTGAACGCAAACATGTTTTCCCTCTCGCGCAGTTCGTCGATGGCCGGCCGATCGAGGGCATGTCCGACGTCGTACGCGTGATCGGCAATCCCCGCGCAGCCTGGCAGTGGCTGATCCAGCCCAAGCCGAGCATTGGAGGGGCTCCGCTCGAGCGCCTAAAGAAGGGACACGTCTCTCAAGTGGTCGACGCTGCAGAACGCGACTTCGGCTGACCGTGAAGCTGGACCCCAAAGTTGTCGCGGAACTCGCCGTTCCGTTCCGCCCTTCGGCCTATTTGCGCGTCATGCCGAAGCTCCATGCCACCACGCCTCTTGGCATGGGCTTTGGGCAGACGCGTTTTTCCCCTCCCGACCATTCGTTCAAGGTCCTCTACATCGCGCGAGACATCGCCACGGCCATTGCCGAGACGATCATTCGGGATAGGTTTGAGGGGCGGGCCAAGCGCATCCTCGACCTCACCGAGGTGGACGATTGGGCTTTCTCGGAAGTGTCGGCGACAGCTCCGCTGACGGTGCTCGACCTTCGCACGACGGGCCTGCTCAGACTCGGCGTATCCACCAATGCAGCGCGTGCAAAGAGCCATGCGACGGGGAGGCGGTTGAGCAAAACCCTCCATGATCGTTTCGCTATAGACGGCATTCTGTACGCTTCGAGGCTGACATCGGCCGAGTGTGTCGTTGTCTACGATCGGGCCGTCGCGGCCAGACTTGCTGCGACGCCGGCTGAAAGTCTGGTTCGGAACCCGCACCTGATTGACGCCCTCCAATCCCTCAACGTGACCATCCGAGGCGCTTGAGGGAGGGCAGCGATGCAATGACGGATGAACTGCGAGATCGATACGAAAACGGTGTCGCCTCACTACGGCGGGCCGAAGCGCGGCTTCGCTCGATCCTCGCCGAGATCGTCACGAGCATCGAGGATCGGAAGCTGGTGCGGGCAGAACTCACGGGCGTCCGGGTCAAAACGTTGGAGAGCATTCGACGAAAGGCCACGGTACACCGCTGGCCCGCCGCAACGGCAATCACCAGATGCGCCGATCTCATTGGAGCCCGCGTCGTTTGTAACAATGTCGAGGATGTCTACCGTTTTGTCGAGCTGCTGAAGGAGCGACTGCAGCTCGACCAATTTGAGGTGCAGGATCAGATCAAGGCTCCCAATAGCGGTGGCTACCGAGCTCTTCACATCAATTTCTGGCTCGATGTCGGTGACCACCCTTTCCAGGTTGAGCGGCTGCCCTGCGAGGTCCAGATCCGATCCCGACTTCAGGACGCTTGGGCGGTGCTGTCGCATGATGACATCTACAAGCAGGAGGACCTTCCGGACGACTTGCGTGCCAGGTTCAAGGATCTAGCGGAAATGCTCTCCGCCGCTGATCGTATATCCAGCGACATACGGGTCCGGGTGCGGCAAGAGGCGACACCGCCGGCGGAGCGCCCAAGCTTTGATACCGTCACTGAGGCCGGTTTGTCTTTCATATTCAGTGAGACGTTCGGACGATCGGCTCGGGATTTCCTGCTTCGTCAGGCGGACAGCGTAGTCGCCGAATTGGACATCGGGTCCCTGCGCGGCCTGTCCCAATTGCTGATGGATGATGGTTTCCGCGCTAAGGTGGAGGCTGCGTACAGGTCCAGCATGCCTCTTGGCCCAAGCGCTGAGGAGACCTTCCTTGCCGGCCTCCGCGCTCTGAAGGTTGGGCCGGAACAGGCCGTCGAGCACGTGAGGCGCGACGCTCGGGACGAGTGGAATGAGATTGATGAGGTTGGGCGCCGAGAATCACTGTCGTCACTCCCGTCCACGATCGATGACCTGTTGGACGATTTCGAGGCCTTCGACGCGGAAGGCGACATTAGTGCTTTCGCCGATGCCTTCGGGGTTGTTCACGGATGCGCCATTTGCGGGACTGGCGTCGTCGATGCCGAAGCCTTCGCTGAGACTGCGATGAAGCACTACGACGTCGAGGACGACGACATCCGTGAACGGATCGAAGCCGCGATCTCAAACTCAGGTGTCGATACGGGGGGCTGGGGCGACGGCAGTCTTTGCGCCTACCACAACGAACAGGCCGCAAAGGACGACTAGAAGAGGCTCCTAATCGCGTCTCAAGCGGCCGTCCATCCAAGTCCCCGGAGGTCAGCCATTTCAACGACGGCGGGGTGCGCATCCACGGGCTTGAGCAAAGTTCTCAGCTTGAGCTTGAGGGTGGCCGGATCGATCACCCGCGGGAACAGCTTCGAGTGCTTAGCCGGCTGCTCGAGATGAAGGACCACACGAAGCCTGGTCGCGGTCGTCACCTTCCTGGCCACCTGCTTCTCATCGACAACCGACGCGTTGGTGCGTGCCGCCAATACGCCAGCCAAAGTGTCGTGCACCTTTTGCGCTAGCTCGTCCGACAGTTCTGTCGGTTTGGTGCGACGATGAGCGCGATAGTCCTTAACCTCAATGAACCAGGCAGTGCGGTCAGGGTCGATCGCGAGCAAGTCAACAGCTTTGGTCCCCGAACGCGCGCGAGCGTATGCTTTATAGTACGCCCACTCGTCATACTTGCTGAACACCCAATCGTTTGGAAACGTGAAGGTGATCCCGTCGACGTTGATCGCGGGCATCTACGTCTCCGCGTCCATGAACCGATCGGATTGCTCCAGTTCCTCGTCCAGGGATGCGATATCGCCGATCTCGTCGACGGCCCCGCCCTGTTGAACGGAAATGCCACTTTCGGCGGTGGCATGAAGGCCAAAGAACCGTACATCGGCGCGTCGGAAGGCCTTCTCGGACAGCAGAATTTCGAGCTCGCGTAGCAGGAAGAGGCTGTGTGTCGCGATAATCACCTGCGCGCCGTGCAGGCTCAACTCAAGCATAGTGCGGGCAACTTTCTTGATCAGCCTCGGGTTTAAGTTAGCCTCAGGCTCGTCCCAGATCAGGTACCCCTTGTCGAGGAGCGCCCCAGTGGCCACGAGTCGTGCCAACATACCAAGTTTGCGAAGACCCTCGGCGACCAGTGGCATCTCCATGCGGCCGGAGGACGTCCGAAGGTAGAAGCGTCCATTTCGATCAAGTTCGATGCTCCCGCCCATTGCCTCCTCGAGCGGTGAGAGCAGCTCACGCACCCGCGCTTCCCTTGGGCCCTTTTGCAGGGGCTCGCCCAGAAGGACGCAGGTATCGCGCCAAGTCTCCTCGAACTCGAGATATCGGCTCTCGTAGATCGAGACGAAATTGGGATAGATCGTCATTAGCTCGCGAGTCGGGAGGTAGACCGCAGCAGTATCCGACCATGACGTGGGAGTGGTTTCCAGCGACACCTCGGACTTGCTTTGGGTGGCGAAGCCGAACCCAATATTCAGTTCACGATTGTCGAAACGGGCTTCTACGTCACAGCGCTCCCTGCCCTGTCGGCGCCGCGCGAGGCGGCCCAGCGCTTCGGGACGGAAGACGTTGACCAACTTGTCGGCAAGCGCCCTTTGCAGTCCGGTCTTCGTCGGAGCTGCGGGCGACTTCCGACCTTCCTCCCAGCTCGTCGCTAGAATGCTGTATATCAGCTTCAGAATATGGGTTTTGCCGGCCCCGTTCTCGCCAACGATGACATTCAGGTTCCGACCAAATGTTAGAGTCGCCTCGGGGAACACCGTGAAGTTTGTGATCTTGAGCTTCTTCAACATGTCGTACCATTCAGAGTCGGCTATCAGCGCCTTTAGCATAAGAACGGGCCCATCAAGAAGGGCGTTCGACTATTGATCGATCGGCTAATACAAGTCGCCGACTGGGGCCCTACGTCTTTTCCACTTCCGCCACAGCCTGACTGGTCTCAGTTTACCGCAGCAACAATCGAGCGAGGGCGATCCAGGGTCTCACGAATGAGGCGCCCGATCATAACTTGAGTGCCGACTTATCTCATTTGGCTTAAGATGAGGATAAGGCGCTCCGAATAGACGGCCGTTGAACGGCGAAGAGGGTGCAGGGGCGCGGCCCACTGCCGGGGGGGGCCAAGGCGCAGAGGCCCTTTGCGAAGGGCCGCATCGCTGCTCACCTACAAGTAGCCCCATGCCCGATAGCGCCCCCTTCCCGTCACCTCACGAACGCCGAGTTCGGCGATGAGATTGAGGGCTCCGCGCTGCGTAATCTTGGCCGCCTTCGCGATCATCGGTGCCGACACGATTGGCCTCGATAAGACGAGCTCGATTGCAGTCGGCAAGCTGCTAGATGAGCGCCGGCCGTTCAGGCGACGTGTCATTTGCTCGTGTGCCTGCGCCAGCCGCGATATTTCCTTCATGCCGCTCTCTGCCGATGCCGACATCGCATCGAGAAAGGCGAGGATACGGGTCAGGCGGTTCGGGGATCGTCGGCGCTCTCTCGGCACGGACTTCATCCCGACATTGAAGCCGAACAGGTGAGAGGCCACCTTACCTCGCGCCCGAAGATAGGCGCTCACGAACTGGCTGCCGAGCCAGTGCTGGCGCTGCATCGGTTCGAGGGATTCCCAGGCCTCCCAGATCAGCGCCGCGGCAAGTGTCGGAGGCAGGTCTGCTACCTCCTGTAGAACCCGCTTCCATTGCGTCAGGCGGTCCTCCTCGTCCCAGTCGGTGTCGCGAACAACCAGGTCGCCGACAACAAGCGCCGAGCGGCCCGCCCCTTTGCGGTCGCAAACTCGATCGATCAGACGTTGCGACTGCGCGAGGAGCGCATCGACATTGGCGAGTTCCTGAGCGAGTGGATCGTCCTCAACAAAAAGGTCAAGGTCGGCCGGCGCATCGACACGAGCGCTCCCCTCCCATTCTACGGCCTCGCGCTCCTGTTCGTCGTATCCCGTCAGCGTGCCGATCCCAGCGTCGCTCACAGCCCAGCCCGGCTTCGCGCCGGAGATGCGGCGCCGAACTCGCAGTATCCGGTGGGCGATCGTCAGCTCGTGGGTCGGCGCCCGAGCGTCCATGCGCTCATCATGGAGAACGAGATCCTCGACATGGACAAGCTCGCCCCCGACCCACATGCTGGCGGCCGCATCGAAGAAGTGGCCGCGCTCGACAAAGCCCTTGCCGACCGGACTGCGTTGAACCTGCTCATCCAGCCGGGCCAACTGGTCCTCCGCTTTCCCAATTGCCGGAAGCAGGGCCCGCAGCGGCAGGCTTTCGATTGTGTATGCCATTGTTATCGCGTGGCATTGTTTCTCAAACGGAAGCTAGCACACATTTCGCTTCCGTCATAGCGACGGATCTTCCCGCGCGCGTACTATATAGACGCGCCAAGCCTTCGGAACCGAACAGCGGGACGTCGATCGGGGCTCACGTCGACGAGAATGTCCGTTTCCTAAGGCTTTGCAGAGTTCCGACGTCGAGAAGGACACTCAAGAGACGTTTACAAACGAACGGTTATCCGTATCCTCTGCGTTTGGAAAACCGCTCCAAAACGCTCTCATCAGGCGCTCCGGATGGCCGCTGACACGCAAAATCGAAGCTCCCGTCGACCACAGGGTCGACAAATCGGCTACGCGCGCGTCTCCACGGACGACCAAGCGACGACGGCACAGGAAATGGAGCTGCTCGCGGCCGGCTGCGAGACAATCGTCGAGGAGCACGGCTCCGGCGCTTCCCGGGCCCGCCCTGCCCTCGCGAGGCTCGTCCGAGAGATCGGCGCCGGCGACACGCTCGTCGTGGTGCGGCTCGACCGCCTGGCGCGCTCGGTCAGTCATCTGCTCGAGGTCATCGAAGACCTGACGACGAAGGGGGCGCATTTCCGGTCGCTGCGGGATCCGATCGACACCACAACGCCGCAGGGCATGTTCTCGCTGCAGGTCCTCGGCGCCGTGGCGCAGCTCGAGCGCGCGCTGATCTCCGAACGCACCAAGGCAGGAATCAGGGCGGCGAAGTCCAAGGGCAAGCTGCCGGGAAATCCTGGCATCCGCGAACGCCGGCCGGACGCGTTGGCCAAGGTGACGGCAGCCCAGAAGGCGGCTTTTGGAGCGCGCATCCAGGCGACGGTCAACCAGTGGCTGCCGACAGTGCGGCGCATGCGGCCGGATCATACCTGGGACGATATCGCCCGGGTGCTGAAACAGCGCGGTCTCGACTGGACACCGGAGCGTCTGCGCCGAGCCGTCAAATGGCTGGTCGCCGAGCACCTCGCCGATCCCGTCCTACTCAAAAAGTCCCCTCCCCGCCTGCCGGAAGACCGGCTGATGACGCTGGTCGCCGGCATCCACGCGTCGAATCCCGAGCTCACCCTTCGCGAGATCGCTGGCCAGCTCGAGCGTTTGCACGAACGGACGCCTCGCGGCGGCTCGAAATGGTCGCCGTCCTCGGTCAAGAACCTCATCGACCGTGCCCGTCGCACCGGATTGATCGAGGCCGAGCCAGCGATGGCCCCAGCGGCCGAATAATCCGGCCGTCATCGAGTTTTCGGCTTCTGCAGGGTCTTCAGCAGCGCCGGCGACACGCGAAGGTCCGCGCTTCCGTCGGCATCGCCGGGCTGTGGCTTGCTGCCCGTCGCATTCGCCGGCTTGGCGGCCTCAAGTTTTGCCCGGACCAGGGCCATGATCATCGGCCAAGTCGAGAATTTCCCGTCCCGGGCGCGGTCGGTCAGGCTGCGCAAATAGCCGCCGGCGTTGCTGATCTGGTCGGTCCGCTGCAGGATCGCCGCCAGCGTGATCGCGGCATGCTGGTCGCCCATGACCTCCCGCGCTTCGCGCCAGGCGCTGGGGCTGATCCCGAGGAACGGCCGGGCCAGTTCGGCCGCGGCCAGAAAGTCGCGCCAGTTTCGGATGCTTCCGCCCGGCGCCAGGTCCTGCAGGCTGGGGCACGCATCTAGCACGATCCCCAAGGGCAGCTCCCGTCGCGGCAGGCTCCGCAGGTTGTCGGGTTCCGCGGCGCTGCCGCCCGCTTCGTCTTCTTTTCGTAAGCCGCTTTCAGATTCAGATTTGGGGTCTGGGTTTGAATTCTGTATGTGGCGACCACTATGGGACGCATTGGCGTCCGGATTCTCTGTTTTTGCGAATGATTCCAGCACCTCACGTATCTCCCTGTAGAGGCCGTGCAGGTCCGCGCAGACGTCGTCGACGAGCTGGCGGGGCGCCGAGCGGGGAAGACGGCCGATGATCGCCTGGTAGGTTCGCAGCACGCCTGCCCAGTTGCCCGGGACGTTCTCCGAGATGCCGGCGTCGATGAGCTTGACGATGTCGCGGCGCAACAGCGTGAGACGCTCCTTGGCGACGTGGAAGGCCTTCTTCTCCGCCCTGATGGCCTCAGCCAGGTCCTCGAACTCCTGCGCGCGGGCGACGATCGGCGACAGATCGAAGCCGTAGGCCTGCTCGATCTCCCCTCCCCTGCCCTTCCGGGCGAAGCGCTTGCCGTTCGGGCTGTCACGGCGAACGATCAGGCCGCAATCGACGAGCACTGCCAAGTGCCGGCGCAGCGTCGTCGGGGGCATGCCGTTGGCGCGGGCAGTCAGCGCCTCGTTCGACGGCCAGACAATGAGATCGCCGTCGGCCGAGAGTTGCGGCTCGAGATGGAAAGACAAGAGGGCATTGAGGAGCGTAAGCGATCGATCCGTGGCGCCCAGGAGTTCCTTGGCATCGCGGATCGAATAGAACACCTTCCACTTGTCGACGGTGGCGCCCTGTGGGGCCGACTTCGCGGTCACCTGGCTTGCGATCATGCCAAGCGTCATCGATCGCCGCCCGAAGGGCGTCGTTGAGATATGCGTCTGCATTTTTCATCACCTATTGCTAGGCAATAGAAATCCGCTCGCCGAATCGACGCTCACGGCCTAAGGGCCTTGACTGGGATTCCGGGAAGTGCGATTCTCTCGTCACCACAACTGAGAAGGGCTTCCGGAATGTCGTTTCGGGGGCCTTTTTCTTTGCCCGGGTTGCTATTTTCCGCTTTCCGGGGTGGAGATTGTCAGGTGACAATCCAGCCGAAAGCAATTGTTTTTCAGTGCGTTGCTCCTTTCTGTGAGGTGGTGGATTTGCCTTCGTGGCTCTCACCGAACTCCTTGAGGAGCTCCGGCAAGCGGCGCTGAAGGAAACTGGCGAAGCTGCTGTTGTCCGACACGAGCCGGACCTTGCCGCCCTTCTTTTCGATCCAGGCTACGCGGTCCGATGATGGCGGCCGGCGCTTCGTCGGCCGCTTCGGCGTACCGGCAGCATCGAGGACGATCGCAAACCGCCGATCACTATCCGCCGTCTTGAACGCGTCGTCAGACACCACGTCGCTGAGCTGGTCTCGGGCACCGGGATGCTCGAGCGCCTTGGCGAGTTGGAGCCACCTCGGCCGGCCGACCTTTGGCGCCGGCCCGATCGCCACGATGAGCTCGTCGCCCAAGACCTGCGACACCGTGAGCAGGCGCGAGACCTCTGGCTTGTCGACGTTGAGCGCTGCGGAAAGCGTATCGCGGTCAAAGCCGCGGGTCTCCATTTGCATGGCGAACCGGGCGCGCTCGATGAACGACAGATCCTCACGCGGCCCGTTCTCCTGGCCTTGCAGGATCACCATCTCCTTGTCGGAAAGCGCCCGGATGATCGCCTTGACTGGGCGGCCAAGTTCCTGGGCGACGCGCCAACGGCGATGTCCGGCGGCGATCTGGTAGTGGCCGTCTTCCGAGGGATGCGGCCGAGCAATGATCGGAATCTGCTGGCCATTCTCGGCAATCGCTGCCTTGAGTTCCTGAAACCGGGTGTCGGTGGTCGAGGGAATGCGGTCCGACACGATCGACGGGCTGAACAGGGCCGCATCGAGCTCCTGCGTCGTCTCGCGACTGGCGAGCTCCTCGCGCAGCGCCTTGGCCTGCGCCGCTTCGGCCGTCAGGCGATCAAGCCCGAGGCTCATCGCCCTGACCGCGCCCGAGGGGCGTGCGGGGTGCACCGGTGCCTCGCTGGGCGGGTTCGGCTTGCCGGCGGCGACCAGCCCCTGAAGAATGTCCCTGCCCCGTCCATCTGGCTTTTTCACTTGGGCGCCCTCCCCCAAGCCTGCAGAACCAGTTTCTCGATGTCGCCGTTGACCGCATCCATGGATTCAATGGCGCGGTCGTAGGTCTGGCGGTGCATGGACTCGCGCGGCGCCTCATAAACGGTCTGCTTCGACAGGCCAGCGTCGGAAATGGCCGTGGACTTGACCATCATCGGGGTCAGTACGCGCTCACCGAAGAGGCTGCGCAAAAAGGCGACGATCTGGTTCTGCGGCCCGTCGTTCGGTTCATGGCGCGTCACCAGATAGCGCATCCAGTCGTAGTCGAGGTTGCCGCCATTATCGCGAACGACCGAGAGGAGTTGCGAAGTCATGGCCAGGAACTGGTTCATCGAGGCCACGTCCAGCATCTGCGGATGGACCGTGATCAGGACCGCGGTAGCAGCGCACAGCGCCGACATGGTGAGAAAGCCGAGCTGGGGCGGGCAATCGATCACGACGACGTCGTAGCTGTCGGCGACGCTGTGCAGGGCGCTGGCGACCCGCATGAAGAACAAACCATCGCCGTCGTTCTCGCCGCTCGCAAGGACACGCGGCGTGTCGTGCTCGAACTCGTGCAGTTCGAGGTTCCCCGGAACGAGATCGAGGCCGGCGAAGTAGGTCTTGCGGACGATGTCACCGAGTGGGCGCCGATCGCTGTCGTAGCGGATCGCGCCATACAGCGTCTGGTTCTCGTCGACGTCGAATTCCGGCTGATAGCCGAACAGGGCCGACATGGACGCCTGGGGATCGAGATCGACGGCCAGCACGCGAAACCCGCGAAGGGCAAGGTATTGTGCCAGATGGGTCGCGGTGGTGGTCTTGCCGGAGCCGCCCTTGAAGTTGGTGACGGCTATGACCTGCAGGTGCTCGTCGCCCTTGCGCCAGGGCACATAGGACGTCTTGCCCTTGGTCAGGTGGTGGCGGAGGGCGTGGATCTGATCGAGCGTGTATCGGCGCCGGCCTGGAGCACTCTTTTCAGGAATGGGGCCGTCTTCGTCGGTCGCCAGACTCCTGATATAGCTTTCGGTCAAGCCAAGCAGTTTGGCGGCCTCGGCGGTGGAGAACGTTCGGAGTTCCTTCTTGGCCTCGGGCGGAAAGAGACGCTCCCGCAGCACTTGGAGCTGTGAGCCCAAGGCCTGCGAGTCCTCCCAGATCGTTTGGTCAAACGCCTGGGCTCCACTTGGTCGCAAATTCGCGGCTGCGTTGGTGTTCATCGTGAAAGTCGCAAAAGAGAGCCATTCTGCCAAATTTCCGCAAATTGATCCGACTCCCTTCCATCGGTCAAGGAATATTGGGTTAACGCTTTGCTAACGCGCGCCGCCCGATTCTTGTAGCCCGTTGTTCGCACTTGGTTTTTCGGGATATTGTCAGATGACAACCCGAAAGCGGTCCGCGGCCTTCGAGAAGGCCGACACTCTTCTCCCAGCGCAACAGACCCGACTCACCGTTCTCCGTCACCCCGTCAGAAACGCCGGGGTGACCCCCTGAGCATCCTTCGGTCTTATCGCCACCCGGAAAACCAGCGGGGCGCGGACCACGAGATGACGGGTGAACTGGCGGCAGCAGAGGATCAGGCGGAGCACGCAGGGGCGCGCAGCGTCTCCGCGCGTGCCAACCCGTCGCACAATCGGCTGATCCGCAAGCTGCGCGATGCACTGGGCGAGGCGATCTGCCGTGCCCTCGACGACACCAGTGTGGTCGAGATCATGGTTAATCCGGACGGTCGGCTGTTCGTCGAGCGCTTGGGGCAGGGGATGGAGATGCTGGCCGCCCTCGATCCCGGCGCGGCCGAGATCATCATCGGCAGTGTCGCCCACGCCCTGCAGACCGAGGCCGATACGATGCGGCCCATCATCTCGGGCGAGCTGCCGATCGGCGGTCACCGCTTTGAAGGCCTGCTGCCACCAGTTGTGGCAGCGCCCAGCTTCACGATCCGGCGTCGGGCCTCCCATCTGATTCCGCTCGCCGACTATGTCGGGCAGGGGATCATGACGACGGCACAGGCTGCGGCGATCCGCGAAGCCGTCCTGACGCGGATGAACATCGTGATCTGCGGCGGCACAGGCTCGGGCAAGACGACGCTCGCCAATGCAGTGATCGCCGAGATCGTGACGACCGCGCCGCAGGACCGCATTGTGATCCTCGAGGATACCGCCGAGATCCGCTGCTCGGCCGAAAACGCGGTCGCGCTCCACACCTCCGACGCGGTCGACATGGCACGGCTCCTCAAGAGCACGATGCGACTGAGGCCAGACCGCATCATCGTCGGCGAGGTACGCGACGGTGCCGCGCTGACGTTGCTCAAGGCCTGGAACACCGGTCATCCGGGCGGCGTCACGACGGTCCACTCGAACAGCACGCTATCCGCGCTGCGGCGCCTCGAGCAACTCACGGCCGAAGTCAGCCAGCAGCCGATGCACGCCGTCATCGGCGAGGCTGTCGATCTCGTCGTTTCGATCGAGCGGGCCGGCAAGAGCCGGCGCGTGCGCGATGTGATGCGCGTCAGCGGCTTTAGCAGCTCGCACTACCAGACAATCCATTGCCCCCAGATCGATGAGGACAGCCATGCCGCATGATATACGTAGAACCGCTATGACTGGCTTCGCCCTCGCGGTGCTTTGCCTGGCGCTGGCGACGCCGGCGCTCGCCAGTTCCGGTGGCGGCGGTCTGCCCTGGGAACAACCGCTGCAACAGATTCAGGAATCGATCACCGGCCCGGTGGCCGGCTTCATTGCGCTCGCTGCCGTGGCCATCGCCGGCGGCATGCTGATCTTCGGCGGCGAGCTTAACGACTTCGCCCGCAGGCTTATGTACGTCGTGCTGGTTGCCGGAATCCTCCTGGGCGCCACGCAGATCGTCGGCCTGTTCGGCGCGAGCGGCGCCTCGATCGGTACTCCAGCCGACGAGGCGCCGCAGGCAAGGGCAGGGGGACCGGACCATGGCTGAAGCCAGCGTCCCGCTCGCCCGTTCGCGCATTCATCGGGCGCTGTCGCGCCCGAACCATCTGATGGGCGCCGATCGCGAGCTCGTGCTGCTGACGGGCCTCGCCACGGTGATCCTGATCTTCGTCGTGCTGACCTGGTTTTCGGCGCTGTTTGGAGCCGCGATCTGGATCGTGGTCATGGGCGCGCTGCGGGTGATGGCCAAGGCCGATCCGATGATGCGTCAGGTCTACGTGCGCCATATCGGCTATCGGCCAAGCTACCGGCCGACCTCCACCCCGTGGCGGAGGTATTAGTCGAATGGTCGCCTTGCGCAGCTTCCGCAATCCCGGGCCGTCCTTTGCCGACCTGGTGCCCTATGCGGGCCTTGTCGACGACGGCATCATCCTGCTCAAGGACGGCTCGCTGCTGGCGGGCTGGTATTTCGCCGGACCGGACTCGGAGAGTTCGACCCATCAGGAGCGCAACGAGGTCTCGCGCCAGATCAACACCGTGCTGGCCAAGCTCGGGTCCGGCTGGATGATCCAGGTCGAAGCGGTTCGCGTGCCGACCACGGCCTACCCCGCGGCCGCCGCGTCGTTCTTCCCGGACGCGGTGACGCGCGCGATCGACGAGGAGCGCCGCCGGCACTTCGAGGCGGAGCGTGGGCACTATGAAAGCCAACACGCACTCATCCTGACCTACCGCCCGCCCGAGCGGCGGCGATCGGCGATGACGCGTTACGTCTACTCGGACGATGAGAGCCGCTCAGCGACCTATGCGGACATGGTCCTCGACAGTTTTCGCGGCTCCATTCGCGAGGTCGAGCAGTATCTCGGCAACGTGGTGTCGATCCGGCGCATGGTGACGCGCACGGTCATCGAGCCGGAGACGGGCCGCGAGGCCCGCTATGACGAGCTGTTCCAGTTCATCCGCTTCTGCATCGGCGGCGAGAACCATCCGGTGCGCCTGCCGGCGATCCCGTTGTATCTCGACTGGCTGGCGACGGCCGAGTTCCACCACGGGTTGTCGCCCGTCGTCGATGGCCGCTATCTCGCCGTCGTGGCGATCGACGGTTTCCCGGCCGAGAGCTGGCCGGGCATCCTCAACAGTCTCGACCTGATGCCGCTGACCTATCGCTGGTCGAGCCGCTTCATTTTCCTCGATGACCAGGAAGCGCGCCAGAAGCTCGAGCGCACGCGCAAGAAGTGGCAGCAGAAGGTGCGGCCCTTCTTCGACCAGCTCTTCCAGACCCAAAGCCGTTCGGTGGACCAGGACGCCATGCTGATGGTCGCCGAGGCCGAGGATGCGATCGCCGAGGCGTCCTCGCAGCTCGTCGCCTACGGCTACTACACGCCTGTCATCGTCATGTTCGACACTGACGAGAAGCGCCTGCGCGAGCAGGCCGAGGCGGTACGGCGGCTCGTCCAGGCCGAAGGCTTCGGCGGTCGCATCGAGACGCTCAATGCCACCGAAGCCTATCTGGGCAGCCTGCCCGGTAACAGCTACGCCAATGTGCGCGAGCCGCTGGTCAATACGCGCAACCTCGCCGACCTCATCCCGGTCAATTCGGTGTGGTCGGGGAGCGTGACGGCACCGTGCCCATTCTATCCGTCTACCTCGCCGCCACTGATGCAGGTGGCGAGCGGGTCGACCCCCTTTCGGCTCAATCTCCATGTTGACGACGTCGGTCACACCCTGATCTTCGGGCCGACAGGCTCGGGCAAGTCGACACTGTTGGCGCTGATAGCGGCACAGTTCCGCCGCTACGGCCAAGCGCAGATGTTCGCCTTCGACAAGGGCCGCTCGTTGCTACCGCTGACGCTGGCCGCGGGCGGCGACCATTACGAGGTCGGGGTAGGGGAGGGCGCGTCGGCGCTGGCTTTCTGTCCGCTGGCCGAACTCGGAACCGATGGCGATCGCGCCTGGGCCGTCGAATGGGTCGAGACGCTGGTCGCGATGCAGGGCGTCAAGGTCACACCAGATCATCGCAATGCCATCGCGCGTCAGGTCGGGTTGATGGCCTCGGCCCGCGGCCGCTCGCTGTCGGACTTCGTCAGCGGTGTCCAGCTGCGCGAAATCAAGGACGCGCTGCTGCATTACACCGTCGACGGTCCGATGGGGCAGCTCCTTGATGCCGAGCAGGACGGACTGACGCTCGGCTCGTTCCAGACCTTCGAGGTCGAGGAGTTGATGAACCTGGGCGAGCGGAATCTCGTTCCAGTCCTGCTCTATCTCTTCCGGCGTATCGAAAAGCGCCTGACTGGCGCGCCCAGCCTCATCGTGCTGGATGAGGCGTGGCTCATGCTCGGTCACCCGACCTTCCGCGACAAGATCCGCGAGTGGCTCAAGGTGTTGCGCAAGGCCAATTGCGCCGTGGTGCTCGCCACCCAGTCGATCTCGGACGCCGAGCGCTCCGGCATCATCGATGTGCTCAAAGAGAGCTGCCCGACCAAGATCTGCCTGCCCAACGGGGCGGCGCGAGAGCCGGGCACACGCGAGTTCTACGAGCGGATCGGCTTCAACGAGCGGCAGATCGAGATCGTCGCCACCGCGATCCCCAAGCGGGAATACTACGTCGCCTCACCTGAAGGCCGGCGCCTATTCGACATGTCGCTCGGACGCGTGACCCTCGCCTTCGTCGGCGCTGCCAGCAAGGACAACATCAAACGCATCCAGGACTTGGCGGAGGCGCATGGGGCGCGATGGCCGGTCGCGTGGCTGACCGAAAGGGGAATTGCAGATGCGCAGACACTCCTCGAGCACTAGGTTTGTTGCCGCATCGATGCTTGCGATGAGCCTGGCAAGTCCGGGACCCGCTCGGGCGAGCGCCGTTCCCGGTGTCGCCACAGAGTGGACGCAACTGCTCAACAACGCCGAGTTGATCAATCTAACCGGCCAGTCCGCCGAACAGATCAGCAACCAGGTGACCCAGATCACGCAACTGGCTGAGCAGATTCAGAACCAGCTCAAGATCTACGAGAACATGCTGCAGAACACGCTGCAGCTTCCCGACCACGTCTGGGGGCAGGCCCAGGCGGACCTGCAACGTCTGCAGCAACTGGTCTCGCAGGGGCAGGGCATCGCCTTCTCGATGGGCAACATCGACGACGTGCTCAAGCAGCGCTTCCAGAGCTACGGCGAGTTCAAGACCGGGCTCGAGAATGGCGAGAGTTTTTCGGACAGCTACCAGTCCTGGTCGGACACCAATCGCGACACAATCGCCGCGACCCTGCGAGCTGCCGGGCTGACCTCAGACCAGTTCAGCACCGAGGAGGGCACGATGGCGCAACTTCGAACCGCCTCCGAAACCGCCGTTGGCCAAATGCAGGCCCTGCAAGTCGGCCACGAGATCGCCGCCCAACAGGTCGAGCAGGCACAGAAGCTGCGTGGCCTCGTCGCGCAGCAGATCGCCATGACGGCGACGTGGTACCAGTCCGAGCAGGCCGAAAAGGACCTCGCGCAGACGCGGCGGGAAGAGTTCTTCAACTCGACCGCGCCGGCGACGACGGGCGGCCAGGAGATGGAGCCGCGCTGGTGATGAGGGTGGTCATCATCGTGGCGAGCTCGATCGCCATCGTGTTCATTGGAATCACGATCTGGTTGCAGACGCAACAGCAGAGCGCGCCGGCGTCGACCGGCGCCGTGGTGGCGCCGAGGCAGTTTGATACGACGGGCGGGCAAGAGATGCGCCCCCGCTGGGACAACAGCGGAGGGCAGAGCCATGACGCCACCGGCAACTAGGCTATTCGTCCTCGCGGCGATAGCCCTCGCGCTGCAGGTTCATCCCTCGATCGCGCAGGATGGCTCTCTGCTGACCAGTCTCGAGAACGAGATCGCCTCGGCGTCGCAGGGCTGGGAATCGACAGTCATGCAGTCGGCACGATCGCTGTTCTGGATCCTCGCCGGGATCGAGCTCGCCATCGCCGCGGTGTGGCTGGCGCTCTCGTCGGCCTCGCTCGACACGTGGTTCGCGGAACTCGTGCGCCGCATCCTGTTTGTCGGCCTGTTCGTCTTCATCCTCGAGCAGGGCCCAAGCTTCGCGCGCGCCGTGGTCGACAGCCTGTTCCAGATCGGCGCCGGCGGCGGCTCGGCCTCGCCGGCCAACGTCTTCAACGCGGGTCTCCAGGTCGCCAGCGAGATGTCCCAGAAGGCACGGTTCGGGCTTTTCGAGGACAATGCGCTGGCGATCGCAGCCGTCTTCGCCATGGTGATCGTCGTCATCTCCTTCAGCCTTGTCGCCGCGATCTTCGTCGCGGTGATGGCCGAGATGTATGTCGGGCTCCTCGCCGGCATGATCATGCTCGGGCTTGGCGGCTCGAGCTTCACCAAGGATTTTGCCGTCCGCTACCTCGTCTATGCCTTCTCGGTCGGCATGAAGCTGATGGCGCTGGTGATGATAGCGCGCATCGGGTCTGAGGTCCTGATCAACCTCGCCAACAACTCGTCCTCGGGCAACGACGAGTTCCTCTCGACGCTGGCCATCGGGGGCATCTCCGTCGTCGTTTTCGTCATCGCCATGTACGTGCCCAACATCGTCCAAGGCGTAGTGCAGGGCGTGTCCGTTACCGGCGGTATGGAAGCCATCCGCCATGGCGGCCAGGCGGCGAGCTTTGCCGCCGGTGGAGCCGCCCTTGCCTGGGGAGGCGCCAGGGCAGGGGCGGCTGCCTATTCGGATGCGCGTGCTGCCGGCAGCTCGTTCGGCGCGGCCGCGCTCAAGGGAATGAGCAGCGGCGTGGGGGCGGCGAGCGGCGCCGTTGCCTCGGCGGCACGCGACAAGTCGATCGGTGTGCCCGGGACCTGGGGCGCGTCAACGCTTGGTCTTGCTAATGCCAAGCTCGACCAAAGCGTCGGCCGGCCCGGGCCGCGTCCTTCCTCTGATGACAAGGCGTGATGATGGCCGCTTCCAAGCCCCCAGAAAACCCGTATCTCGCCGCGCGCCAGGAATGGAACGAGCGCTACGGCTCCTATGTGAAGGCCGCGGCGTCGTGGCGCATCGTCGGCGTCACCGGCATGCTGATGGCGGTGATCGGTTTCTCCTACGCGCTCTACCAGAGCACGCAGGTCAAGCTCGTCCCCTACATCGTCGAGGTCGACAAGCTGGGCACAGCCGCAAGCATCGGTTTCCCGCAGCAGATCGAATATGCCGACGCGCGCGTGGTACGCGCGACGCTCGGCAGCTTCGTCGCCAATTTCCGCTCCGTGACGCCCGACGCGGTCGTCCAGAAGCAATACATCGACAGGGCCTACGCATTGCTGCGCAGCGGCGATCCGTCGACGCAGAAGGTCAATGCCTGGTTCCGCGGCAACTCGCCCTTCGATCGGGCCCGGACGCTCACGGTGGCGATCGAGGTGACCAATATCGTCCCGCTCTCCAACCAGAGCTACCAGATCGACTGGACCGAGTATGAGCGGGACCGCCAAGGCAAGGAGCTCGCAGTGCGCCGTTTCCGCGGCGTCGCCACGGTGACGCTGACGCCGCCCCAGGACGAGGCAGTGATCCGGCTCAATCCGATCGGGCTCTATCTCACCGACTTCGACTGGACGGCGCAGCTATGAGCGCCGGGAGGGACTTATTGATGGTGGTATCTCGATTCCGGCGCGGCGTGCTGTGCGCCGGATTGCTGATCGCGGGCGCAATCCTGCCGGCGGTCGCCCAGGACCTGAGCGGCAATGAGGTGCGCGGCACGGCGCTGTCGGACCAATGGCAGAACGGCCAGGGCGTGGTGACCCGGGGGCCGGATGGCCAGGTCATTTTCCTCTATGGCGAGATCCAGCCCTCGGTTGTCTGCGCACCCCTGCAGGTTTGCGACATCGAGCTGCAGCCCGGCGAGATCGTCCGCGATGTGTTGGTGGGCGACACGGTGCGCTGGAAGGTCGAGCCGGCGACGTCAGGGGCGCCCGGCGCGCAGGCTGTGCATCTCATCGTCAAGCCGGCCGAGGCAGGCCTGGAGACCTCGATGGTGGTGACCACGTCACGGCGGACCTACCACATTCAGCTCAAGTCGCATCACAGCCAGTATATGGCCCGTACCGGCTTCGACTATCCGGAGGACGTCAACGCCCGCTTCGCCGAGATCAATGCGCGGGTCGAAGCGAGCGTCGTACCGGGCGCCGGCGTGCCGGCTGACCAGCTCAACTTCGCCTTCAGCGTGTCGGGCTCGGCACGCTGGAAGCCGACCCGCATCTACAGCGATGGGCTCAAGACCTACATCCAGTTCGCGTCGGCGATATCGGGCCAGGATGCGCCAGTCTTGTTCGTCGTGTCCGGCGGGCAGAACCGCATCGTGAACTACCGCATGAACGGCACGATGATGGTGGTGGATTATTACATCGACCAGGCGATCCTCGTTTCGGGAGTCGGCAGCCGCCAGCAGAAGATCACCATCAGGCGGGGAGGGTAGGGCCATGCGGAAGCTCTCTCCTGCCGGGCGCTTCCTCGGCGCGCTGCTTCTCGCCATCAGTCTGGCGGCTTGCCAAACACTGGGCGGTACGGGCCTCGTGGCGAGCACGGTGACCACGGAGCTCACGCCGGAAGCCGCGACGTCGATCGCCGGCGACATGGTGGGGCGGTTCGCCGAGCAGGTCGGACCGGGCAACACGACCATCGTGCTCACCCCGGACGGCTCGGTCTTCGGCCATGCGCTCGAGGCGTCGCTGAAGGGATGGGGCTATGCGATCGTGACCGACCAGCAGACCAAAGGCACACCCACGGTGCCTCTCGCCTACGTCGTCGACGCCTTCGAGGGCAGTGTGCTGGTCCGGCTGTCGACCAGGAGCGTCGACATCACCCGCATGTACAAACTCAGCGCTACCGGTGCGGAACCCGCCAGCCCGGTCTCGGTGATGCAGCGCACCACCGGAGAGACTTCATGACGGAGTCGCTCAAGCTCGGTGGGCTCGAGGAGAAGGACGGCCCGCGAATCCGGCGGCTCAACCGTGTGCCGGTCATCGTCGCGATCGTGCTCTTGGTCGCGTTCCTCGCGGTCATAATCTACGGACTGACGTCGCGTGGCCTCCAGTTCGGAGGGCCCAATGACGGGCAGAGCACCGTGCGGCCGGCGACCACGGACGCCGACCAGCTCAAGCGGGGCATTCCGGACGGCATCATCGGCGAGCCGGAGCCTGTCGTGTTGCAGCCGACACCGGCAGAGACCAGGGAAGCGACCACGAATCCGTTTGCGCCGGTCACGCCGAGCGAGGATGTGGCGCCGGACCGGCCAGCGCTCGAGCCGGAAGAAATCTGGCGGGCGCGCCTCGAGCGCGAACAGCAGGAACAATGGCTGCGCGAACTGCAGCGCCAGCGCATGGCAAGCCTGCAAGCGGACGCTGCGGCGCTGGACTCGCCGATCGCCGTCGACATCGGCAATGTCGGCGAGATGGCCACCGCTGCGAACGCGAACCTCCCCGCCGGCGCGACGCCGGCCGTGAACCGGCCGCTGAGCGCGCTCGATCTTAATGCCGCTGCCATGCAGGCCGGCGCGCAGAACACCGACCCGAACGGTCAGGCGGCGAAGGAGGACTTCCTCAACCAGGATATTGCCGACCTCGGTTATCTGCCCAAATCGGTGGTGCCGCAGATGTCGCCTTACGAGCTCAAGCGCGGCTCGGTCATTCCCGCGACATTGGTGACCGGCATCAACTCCGATCTTCCCGGCCGCATCACCGCGCAAGTGTCGCAGAACGTCTACGACAGCGCCACCGGCCGGCATCTGCTCATCCCGCAGGGCAGCAAGCTTTTCGGCCGCTACGATTCCAAGGTAGCCTTCGGCCAGAACCGCGTGCTGGTCATCTGGACCGACATCATCTTCCCGAACGGGTCGACATTGCAGATCGGCGGCATGGCGGGAACCGACGCCGCTGGCTACGGAGGCTTCAGCGACAAGGTCGACAACCATCTGTTGCAGACCTTCGGCTCGGCGATCCTAGTGGCGCTGATCGGCGCCGGCACCGAGATGATGCTGCCTCAGGACAGCAACAACACGGGCAACGATGCCGAGAATTCCGCACGGGAGTCGTTCGCCGAGACGTTCGGCGAAATCTCGGAACAGACGGTCTCGAAGAACCTCGATGTCCAGCCGACCTTAGAAATCCGGCCGGGCTATCAGTTCAACGTCCTTGTCGACCAGGACATGGTGTTTCCGGGAGCCTTTCAATGATCGCGATGTCGGTCGCCAGCACTGACCCGCCTCGCAGACCCTTTTCGCCTCACGCCGTCGTCTTCTGGAATCGTATTATATTGAACGAGCTTTTCCTCCACCTGATCGACACCCTGTCCCTTCCGCTCGACGACAGCGGGGCACGGCGGGCGTTGCGCGATTTCGCGGAGGAGGCGGGGTTTAAGTTTTTCGCCTATTTGCATCTGCGCGGCCCGGAGACCTTCGTAGTCTCCAACTACCCGCGCGAGTGGCAGGCGCTGTATGTCGAGAAGAACTACCTGCGCGTCGATCCGGTCGTGACCAATGCTAAGCACGGCCCACCGCTCTTTGCGTGGTCGGGCGAGGACGCGGGGCGGATCGGACGGCGCGCGGTCAACCAGTTCTTTTCGGACGCTGCTCGCTTCGGCATTTCTTCGGGATTGTCGGTATCGGTGCCGGTGGGATTCCGGGACCGGATGGTCTTCACCCTTGCAGGTGAGCAAGCGCGGGTCCATGTCGAAGGTGGTATCGATCCGGTTACGGCAGCGGTGGCCGTTGCGTTCGTCCATTCGCGACTTTCGGGGGCGAGGAGCGACACCTCGCTAGCCTCGGAAATCAAGCTGTCACCGCGTGAGGCGGAGTGCCTGCGCTGGTTCGCCGAGGGCGTGTCTATGCCCGACATCGCAGTCATGCTGAACCTGTCGGAGCGCACCGTGCGTTCCTACATCGATGTGGCGACACGCAAGGTCGGAGCGGCCAACAACCGACAGGCGGGCACGATGGCCGCGCGCATGGGCTTGATCTAGGCTGGTCGTAGCGACAGCTAATTGAGAGTCGTCCGCTGTCCGTCGACGTCCGGCACATAACCCAAGCGATTGACGACGAGGCTAACCAACTGGTGCTGCGCGTGCAGGTTGAGCACGGCGATGCGGTAGTCGTGTTGCAGGCCCTCCAAGACGTTGTCTTGTCCGACGCTGGCTTCGAGCCGGCCGATCTTCTCGAACAGGTCCTGGGCTTTCTGCAAGCGACACCGGTGCTCGCGGATGACAGCGGCCGCCACACGTTCGAGTTCGTCGGCTGTCAGTTCTTGCAGAAGCGCAAGGATCGCGCTGGAACTCGAGGCCTGTTGTAGCCCGAGATCGGTGCCCTGCTTGCTCATGAATACCTGCGGCTTGGTTCGCGGTGCGCCCCCGCAAACAGTAAAGTCCTATGACCCCAAGCCGGGGGTTGGAAAACCGCCTTAGACGGTCCCTACGACCTTTAGCACCGAGGCACCTGGACATACGTCGCAGGCCCCCGGCCAATGGCCAGAGGATCCTCGGTGTCGTGACGGCCGACACCAAACCGCTAAGGTGGGGTTTCCACGCCCCGAGGCGGCGCGTACCGCCTCGGGGCAACTTATAGGACACGGTTATCGCGCAGACCAGACAACCGTATGAGAATCCCGTGAGATACTCAGGGGACAGGGGAGCCGACAGCGCGCGTCGAAATGGCAGGTGCTAGCACTGGGGTGTGGAGCTTGCCGGCTTCGCCCAAGCGTTCGCGCATCTCGTCGGACATGTCGAAGACGCCGGCATAGGTCATGGTCTTGCCGATGCGGGTCGGCGTGCCGATGATCTCGAAGGCGCAATCGATCGACCGGAAGATTCTGGCCATGCGGGCGTCAAACACGGACACGATGTGCTCGATACCGGCGCGCTGGCAGACTTCGACGATGCCGCAGAGCAGCTCGACCGTGGTGCGATTCACCGCGTGGTTGGCCTCGGCGCGATTTACCGGGTCGAAGGCAGCGGGATTCACGGCAAAGCGCGAACTCTCCCAGATGAGCGGACTTTCAGGAGCCCCGCCGGGGACGAGCACCGGAAACACGTCCCGCAGCATGTTAGGCCCGGTGGTCGGCAGGAGGCGGACCGCGCCTTGCAGAGCACCCGTGAAGTCATCGACAGCGAGAAGGTAGAGCGGGTCCTCGGCGTCGAACCGGTCGATCTCCCAGCCGTTTGTGACAGTTACGTCCCATTCGAGACGCTCGGCGAACACGGCCGCCCGCATCCGAAACATTGCGTCGAACAGACCAGGATAGCGGTCTCGATCCACGCCCTCGATAGTAATGATCACGGTGTTGCTCCATGCGTTTGTTGAGAACGTTGAAGCAACTAGGCCCCAGAGTAGGGCTTCGAAATCCGGAGAGAATGCGGGATTTACGGGAAGTCGGAAAGCAGACTCGCCTTACCGGCCTTGTTGACGGCGTGGGTGTTGTTGGTCGCACCGAGTTTGTGCCTGGCGCTCTCGAGGTAGCAACGAACCGTGTGTTCCGACAGACCAAGAATAACCGCGCACTCCCAGTAGGTCTTCCCCTCGGCAACCCATTTCAGGCATTCGCGCTCGCGTGGCGACAGCGCAGTGCGCGAAGCGCTCCAGCCTCCCTCAAGCCGCAGGATTGCCTGGTGCAAGTGAAGCGCCAGCAACTGGAAATCGCGCATGTAGCGAAGCCGCAGGTGGTGCCAGTCGCGCTCACAGGCTTCGCTGGTGATCGAAACGAGAGCCCGGTCACCGTGGCGACCATGCACTGGCAGGGAGATGCCATGGCGGCCGAGGCCGAATTCGCTTGCCTCGCCAAAAAGGCGTCGCACCTTTTCGTCCTTGCGATCGAAGTGGGCCCAGTCGATCGGAAGCACGCGACGCAAGCCAACTTGGATCGCGGGGTCGACGTCGACGAACTGCTCCCTCCTGTAGTGCTCGACCCACTCCGGCGAATAGGTGACGGCGAGATAGGGCTGCCGATCCGCATGATCGGTCAGTCCGGCCCCCAGATAGGCGACCGACTTGAGGTCGTAGATTACAAGCAGCTTAGCCAGCAGGGCCGATATCTTCGCCGAATCGACAAGCGCATCGATCTCCTCGAGCAACTTGTTCAGGTTCAGACCGAGTTCATCGCAGGCTCGATAGGTCACCGGGCACCCTCCTTGCATTCGAGCCGCGCGTTAGCCTCGACACAGCATTCGAGTCAGTGCCGGTGGACTCTCCGTAGGGGTTTTACGCTCACGGACGTCCAGTCTGCACAGGGCAACAACTCCGTGACCGTAATGAGGTCACACCAGCGACAGCTGGCCACGTGTTCAAGAGATCGAGAGCGGCCAGTGGTGACCTGTGATTGAGTGGGTTTTCGATGCCGGGAAGGGACTTGGTTTGGCGTCGAGGCTTCGTTGAGGCACTATGAAGGCATCCTCACCTCACTGGATCTGGACCTTCGACCATTGAATTGCGTGGGTCGCGCTCAGGAGTGCGGTCGACGGTCGACGGTCGGCTGTTGGAGCTTGTCGAGCTTCATTCGCGGAGGTCGATCGGTGAAATGACGACGGCCGGAAGACCTCCCATCGGGATGGTGGAGCGGGGATCGCCACTTCGATCACGGGGCGAGGCGCGACTTGGTCCAGGCCACACCTCCCGACGAACGCTGGAAGAGCATACGATCGTGCAGCCTGTCCGCGCCGTCCTCCCAGAATTCGATCTCGACGGGAGCCAGGATCAGCCCGGTCCAGTGCGCTGGGCGAGGGACCGGCCTTCCGGCGAAGCGCGCGCCGGCGTCGTCGACTAGTCGGATCAGCGCCTTTCGATCCGCGAGCGGCATTGACTGCGGCGAAGCGTGCGCCCCGATTTGCGACCCGCGGGGGCGAGCCGCGAAGTATTCGTCGGCGTAGTGCACGTCGGTCTCGCGGACGGTGCCCCTAAGGCGCACCTGCCTCCCCATCGCGGGCCAGTGGAAACAAACAGCGGCCTTGGGGTTCGCGAGCAACTGGCGGCCCTTGGCACTGGCCAAGTTGGTGAAAAACACCAAGCCGCCCTCGTACAGCGCCTGTAGCAGAACGATGCGCACGTCGGGATCGCCTTGTGGCGTCGACGTTGCCAGAGCCATGGCCGTTGCGGGGAAGCCGACAAGGCTCTTGGCTTCCGCCAACCAGCGCTCAAGAACCATGATCGGGTCCTCGGGCGTTGCTCCCTGCGAGCTCAGGAAAATGGTATCAGTGACCACGGGGGTCTCGGTCATGTGGTTTCACTCCAGGGTGCGCCCAACGCTTCGTGAATGCTCAACGACCGTATCCGCGCCCTGCCAGATGCTTCTTTGCGCTGGCGCAACAAATCGGGCTCAGGCGTCTCAGTTTGCCCTGCATGCCTCGGCAGTATCGTGCGTACTGTCTGCGACCGGTTGTAGTTGCCGCATCTGCGCGACGCCCTCGCGCTGGCTGTTGTCCTCACCATCCCGCCATTCGGGGTAGGAATGGGCCCGCAGCTTTCATCTACGACTGGATCATTCTGCACATCGGCACACGCAACAATCGGGCATGTCCAGTTCGGTCTGGCCACCGTCGTCTTTGTTCGGCCGATGGCCGCGCTTCCTCTGGAAGGGCATTTTAGGCCTGCCGCTGCTGGGACGTGTCGTGAGCTTTGATCTTGACCCAAATCAAAACGTTGCTGCCCGAACGATGCATCCTCTCCGAAGGGGGAAAGCACGATCAAGCGTCGCATCGACATTGTTCTTGAGGGTGGAAAGTGGACCGTTGCTGCCGGCGGCCCGTCGTGGCGTGGACACGCCACAAAAAGGGCGGCGATCGAAGCCGCCCTCAAATTGACGCAAGCCTATGAATCAGACGGCGACGGTGTCGAGATTTATGTCTGGGAAGGATCGACGGCGACCTGCGTGTATCCCGAGGCGGGTTCCCTTGGCTCCGAAGAGAAAGATCGTTAGGACGCCAACCGACCTGTCGTCTTGGTTGCCCAGTCCCCAAGACCTCGCTCTCAGCACGCGTGGAAATAGCCGACAACAGCGCCGCGGTCCCACGTTACTCAATATTTGAGCGGGCCAACGCTAGGCACCGCCGGCAACCCCAGACACCGAAGACTCAGCCTCTGATGCCGCCCACGTACAGCACGAGCTGCTCGATGTTGAACTCTCGGTCCGCGATCGCGCTTTTCATTAGGTCTCCGATGGAAATGATGCCGGACAGCTTGCCGCCACTCAGGACCGGCAGGTGTCGGATGCCCTTTGCCGTCATGAGCGCCATGCACGATTCGACCGTGTGCTCCGGCTCGACGTAGATCACGTCCTTGGCCATGACCTCCCGAACCAGCGTCGTCGGCGAGGTCCTGCCTTTGAGGAACACGTTCCGCGCATAGTGCCGTTCGGTGAAGATGCCCGTGACGCGCTCGTCGTCGATAACCAGCACCGCGCCGACATTCTTGTCGGCCATCAGCCGCAGCGCATCGGCCACCTTGTCGATGGACCGCACGGAATAGACCTGATGGCCCTTGGCATCGAGGATATCATGGACGGTTGTCATGGACTCCTCCTGCCAGTTCGGAAACTTCGGACGCGAACCAGCACACTCTTCGTTCCCATGCCGGGATGAGAGCATGTGAAGCCGGCGCGATCCTTGACCGAGATCAAATCGAGTCGCTTCACCAGCCCCAGAACAACAGGCACCAGCAGCCGACCGGTGGCAACACCGCGGCCGTGACAGCGGCCGCGGCCAGTGTGCGCCGGATGCCCGGGGCATAGCGGGCGGCGATCGACCAGGCGAGCCCCAGCGTCCAAGCGGCCATGCCGATGAGGATGAGTGCCCGGAGGGGAGAAGCCCAGCGCATATCGAACCCATCCTGCGACAGCAGCGTCACCGTGGTGGCGGAGAGGCCGAGGAAGACGCCGCCGCCGGCCAGCGGGATCAGCGCCTGGGCCAGATGGTGGAACCGCCGCCACGACCAATGGCCGCAGAGCCGCGTGGCGAGCGCGAGGGCTGCGCCGATGATGGTGCCGTTGACGAGCGCCACGACGGCGATAGCGAGTAGGACCAGCGCACCGTCGAGCAGCGAGAGCACGTCGTTGCGCGCGGGCATGTTGGTGAGCACCCACCACGGCGCGGCACTCGTGAGAGGCCAGGCAATGCCCGCCGAAAGCAGGACCTTGGCTGCCCACAGCTTGATCGAGACGAGCCAGGGACTGGCGCTCCACAGGAATGCGCCCACCGCGACGCCCATGAGGCCGACAACGATCAGCGCCGTCTCCCACGGATCGGGCCGCTCGCCGGCGACGTTTATGATCTCGTGGTTGGGCGAGCGCAACGCGAGGCGGATGGCGCCGCGATAGCCACTGCACAGGCCGCACATCTGGCATTGATCGGCGCCGCGCATGGTCTTGATCGCGACCATCGGCGCACAGCGGACCGGGCCGGGTTTGATGCCGCTGCGCCGCGAGCGCTCCCACGCGACGGGATCGACGCGGAAATGGAAGAGCGACAGCTTGGCGAGCACCCGGAACACGCCGTTGACCGGGCACAGGAAGCGGCACCAGACGCGCTTGTCGCGGCCCCACAAATAGCCGGCGAGCATGGCAGCAAGGGTGGAGCCGCCGAGGACGAGCAGCGCCGGCTGCGGATATTGGTAGACGCTGACCAGTTGGCCGTAGACGGTGGTGAGCGCGAACGCCGCGAACGGCCAGCCCGGCCACTGCACCCATTTGGGGATCGCTCCGCCGCAGCCATGACGGCTCGCGAACTGGCTGAGCGTACCCTCCGGGCAGAAGACGCCGCACCAGACCCGGCCGATCAGCATCGTCGCCACCAGGACCAGCGGCCACCACACGCCCCAGAACACAAAGCGGGCGAGGAGGCTGACCCTGCTCCAGATGTGGTCGGAACTGGCGGGGAGCGGCAGCACGGCCGGCACCACGACGAGCGCGATGTAGACCCCGACCACGATCCATTGCACTGCCTGGATCGCGGACCGCCGGACGAGCAGGAAATCGCCGACGCGCGCCACCGCCAGGTCGATGCGGTCCCGCAAGGCCGGGCTCGGTATGACGACGGGTTGGTCCATGCAGTCAGGCCCGTTCGACCGACGGACGGACATTGCGCAACGGCCGACCAAAGAACAGCCATGCGGCAACCCAGTAGGCAGTGAGCACGCTTAGTTGGACGGCGTCCGGCCGGGCGCGATAGCCAGTGAGCGAGGAGACGAGCGAACCCACGGGACCGCTATCGTCGAGAATGGCCGACGTGTCCCACAGCGGCACCCCGACCGGGATCAGGTCGAGACCCGCCAACCGGTCGATGCCGGTGACCAGCAGGGCTCCGGCCAGCAACAGGAGCGCCACTTCGCTGACCCGGAAGAAGAAGCGCCACGACAAGATCCTGCTCCCTGCCTGGATAACGAGATAGGTTGCAAGGGCAGCGGCGATGCCCAGCCCGATGCCTGTCGCGATTGGCGCGATTTCGGCCTGGGCCGATGCGAGGCTGCCCCATAGAAAGACGAAGGTTTCCGCTCCTTCGCGGGCGACTGCGAGGGCGGCAAGCACGAAAACTGCCGACCATCTGGCACCGCTGACCGCCACCTGCATCCGGCCTTCGAGCGCGCGCTTTGCCCCGCTCGAGCGCCGTGACCAGGCTACGGTCTGGACGATCAACGCCGCCGCCGTCAGCACCATTACGATCTGGACGATCTCCTGCGCATCCTCGCCGAACGCACCCGAAGCGAACATCAACGCCCAGCCCAGGGCTGCGGCGGCGGCCAGGCCGGCGGCAGCGCCCCACCACAGCATACCCCGGCCGATACGGCGCTCGGCGGGGTCGGCGTTATGGCGCAACCAGGCATCGAGTACTCCGATCACGAGCAGGGCTTCGGCCGCCTCGCGCCAGACGATGAAAACAATCTGCCCCATGGGGTCTCCTGTTCCGGCAGTTCACCGTGCCACCAGCACGGCGTGCGGCATGTCGAGATGGAAGTCGTCGAAGAAGTCGTAGCTGCCGGGGGCAAGACGGCGGATGACCATGACAGTCTCGTTGCCTGGGCCGAGCACCTTCTCCTTGCGCAACTCGACGCTTTCGAACTCGACCGGCGTGGTGCCGACATTGCTGAGTTCGATCCTGAAACGCATATCGGCCGGCACCTCGAGGGTGAGCGGGGTGATGACCCCATCCCGAAACTCGATGCGGAATGTCGGCTCATCCGCACCAAGCGCCGGCAAACCCATGCCCGCGGCAGCGGCAAGCACGAGAAGCGGCCGCATAGCCTAGTAGCCCCCGGTCTTTCCGACACCCGCATAGGTGAAATCGTAGTCGACGCTGAACTCGGCCGGCCAAGGCGCGACACCCGTTTCCTTGTCGACATGCCGGCCGAAACCCATCATGCCGTGCGGCGCAGAATGGATGACCAGCTTCAGGTGGTAATTGCCGACGCCGGGCAACTTGACGTTGTCACCATAGTGCGGGCCGTCGCTGGCCACCATCGACATGAGCGCTCCGGCCATTTCCTCGCCGGAATCCACCTTGGTCAGGATGTACTCGACGTGAAGATTGGGTAGCCAGTCGCCCTCGGCGAAACCGTTCCGGTTGTCTGCCGTGGCATGGATGTCTGCTTCGAGATGGATATCGGCCTCGGCCGCCGGCAGCATCATGCCCGGTGGATCCATCTCGATCGCCTGCAGGTAGACCGCGGCGATCTCCATGCCTTCAACGATTTTTGGATCGCCGGCCGGATATTCGACGGCCCCCGCCATCGGAACACCGCCAATCACAATCAATGCCGAAAGAGCGAGCCCAAGATATCGCATTTTGCCCCACGTGCCTGTTATTGCCCCGCCCGCTTGGCGCGGCTTCCCCTCATGCGCCTTGCCGGCATTAAAATATGAGTTCAAGGATCATCTTTATCGAGGTTGCGCAGGATGCTCTTTGATCCAGCGCAAGGATCGGCAAAATCCGTTCCGGAACCAGGCGCCATCTTGTGGCCGTGAGGCAGCGCTCGCCCGCAAGGCAACGCGACCACCAAGTACGCTGGTCCTTGTTGGCGCGCAACGAAGACGCTGGGCCTTGCTGCTAGCAAAAAGCCAAGGAGGAGGAGAAACCATGCGTGATCGTAGTATCTGCGACACCCCTGTTTCCGAGATCCTGCACCGGTGGCCCGGGACGCTCAGAGTGTTCATCGACAGACACCTTCATTGCATAGGTTGTCCCATCGGAGACTTCCATACGCTCGCCGACGCGGCGATCGAACACGGACTTTCCGCCGAGGACCTGTGTGTCGATGTGATGGCAGTTATTGCCGGAGTTGCTAAAGCAGGCCGCGTTCGTGCCCGTCGCCGATCATCATGAGCCGGTGGGCATCACACACCACGAGCTGTTGCCGGCCGACGTCGACAAGTCCGGCCCGCTGCCAGGCCGACAGGACGCGGGACACGGTGTACATCGTCGTGGCGGTCATCGACGCGATATCTTGCTTGGATATCGGAAAGTCTATCCGGATCCCCTCAGGCGCTGCACGTCCGGCCTGCGCCGCCAAACGTAGGACGGCATGCGCGACACGGCGCTCGACTTCCTCGGTGGCAAACTCACGCACCCGGACATGGGCATCCTCGAGGCGCAGACCGATGGCCTGCGTCGCATTCAGCGCCAGTCGCGAATGGGCAAGGAGCAGGTCGTCCCAGAACTCCATTGGCCACGCGAGGGCGGTGGTATCGACGACAGCCATTGCAGTGCCGGGGTAATCATCCCGGTTCAGCGCCTTGGCCATCCCGAACAGGTCGCCCGGATTGATGATCCGCACCACGACCTGCTGACCCTCGCCCGTGATCTGCGTCACTCGGAGCCGCCCGTGCAAGAGCACAAAGAACCGAGTCGCTGGCTCACCCTGTTCGAAGACGGCGTCTCCCGCGGCGCAGCGAATACTCGTCGCCGGCTCGAGGATGCGATCCAGAGCGTTGCCGGCAAGGCCGGTAAACAGCGGGAGTTCGCTGATGAGCGAACGATCGAGTGCAGCCAGCATCAGCCGGATTGTCCTGATGTATCCGGCCCACGGAATATCCCTTCAATCAGGGGCTCGCAATCCGCTGGCGGAAGCTCTGGTGTCGCAGGCTACAGTCGGTTGACTGGCGCCGACCCCGAATTCCGATCTCACAGCCGCGCCTTCGTCCGCATTTGTCCTAGCGCAAAGAGAGTTCCCTCGGCCTGAAGTAAGGTGATGCCTCACGGATCGGACGAGAATGACGCTCCAGCCAAAGACCATGGATGCAGAACTCTGCGACTGCCTGAGGGCAGTCAACGATCCCGAATTGGGAATCAATATCGTCGACCTGGGTCTGGTTTACTGCACCCGCCGTACGGAAGCGGCGATTGCAGTGGAGCTGACGCTGACCAGCCGGGCCTGCCCGCTTGGGGAACTTGTGATCGCGGAGGTGCGGGAGTGCCTTGCGGCACGCTTCCCTGACACCGGTCGGCTCGACGTCAAACTGGTCTGGGATCCGCTGTGGACTACCGACAGGATCACCGACCGCGGCTACGCCCAGCTCGGTCGCGAACGAAAAACGGAGATGATCTGATGTGCAGCGACTGCGAGAACACCGGAACAACCATTGATGTGCGCATGATCGCGCCGCGCCTCAGGCATCCGTTGATCTTCAACACCTTCGAGAACCTTGGCGGGGGCGAGAGCTTCCGGATCGTCAACGATCACGACCCCAAGCCGCTCTTTTATCAATTCAGCGCTGAGTATCCCGGAATCTTCGAGTGGACATACGAGCAGCAGGGCCCGGAAGTGTGGCAGATCCGGATCGATCGCCTGGTGGCCTGACGCCTCCCCCGGTCGCCGACCCCCATGCTCTCGGACGAACGCCACTGCGGCTGACGCTGCTTGCCGGAGCCGGCGTTCTGGGCGCTGCGGGTCTTTATGGCGGCCTCGTCCGGCTCGGGCTGCCGCTGCCGTCGGGGACACAGGTCGCGGGTCTGCACGGCCCTCTCATGACCGCCGGCGTGTTTGGCACGATCATCAGTCTCGAGCGCGCTGTGGCCATGGGGGTTGGCTGGGCGTATCTTGCGCCAGCGCTCTCGCTCCTGGGTGCAGTGGCATTGGTCGGTGGTCCTCCCATCGCGGTCGGCGCGCTCCTCCTGGTCTTGTCCGCATCGGTGCTTCTGGCCGCATCGGTGCGGATCGTCTTTCTGCAGCCGGCACTTTTCACGTTGCTCCTCGCCATCGGCGCCCTGGCCGCGGCGCTGGGAAACCTGGTCTGGGCCGTGACCCAGTCGGGACCCGACGCCGCCGCGTGGTGGGTGGCCTTTCTGGTGCTCACCATCGCCGGGGAGAGACTTGAGCTCAGCCGCGTCCTGCGCCCCGGCAGAATGGCAGGCTACGGTCTTGGCGTCATTCTCGTCTGCGTCCTCGCGGGCGCGGCCCTAGGAATCGGGTCCGACACTGGTCGCATGCTGTTTGGCTCGGGCCTGATTGTACTGGCGCTCTGGTTGCTTCGATATGATGTGGCGACGCGGACGGTGCGGTTCGACGGACGCGCGCGCTTCTTCGCTCTGGCGATGCTGGCTGGATACCTTTGGCTGCCGGTCTCGGGGATGATCCTGGTGCTCGGCATCGATGCGCCGCTCGCCTATGACGCGCTGCTGCATTCGATCCTGATCGGGTTCGTGATCTCGATGGTCTTTGGTCACGCCCTCATCATTCTGCCGGCCGTGGCTGGCGTCAGACTTGCATACCATCCGGCGCTCTATGTGCCGTTCGCCACCCTACACTTGTCGGTGCTGCTGAGGGTTACCGGTGACCTCATGGAGCTTGAGGGACTTCGCCAATCGAGCGGCCTTGTCACCGTCCTCGCCGTCCTGGGCTTTGCGTTGACCAACATGATCACCGCACGGATCCGGAGGGGGCGGCCCTAGAGGCCGTCCCACGCCACGGACTGCGCCGAGGTCCCCAGATCAAGCAGATCGATCGCGCGCGCGGCCAGGGCATCGACAATGTCCTCGACCGTTGCTGGTCGCAGGTAGAAGGCAGGAACCGGTGGCGCGACAATCGCTCCCATTTGCGTCGCCTGCAGCATCGATCGGATGTGCCCCAGGTGCAGCGGGGTCTCGCGCGTGAGCAATACCAGCCGCCGCCGTTCCTTGAGGTGCACGTCCGCCGCGCGTGTCAGCAGATTGTCGCTCATGCCGTGGGCGATGGCAGAAAGGGTGCGCATCGAGCAGGGGGCAACGATCATACCAGCGGTTCGGAAGGACCCACTGGCTATGCGGCTACCCACCTCCTCGATGTTGTAACGTGCCTCGGCCAGATCCCAGGCCTGCGCAAGCGCCGAGTCGCCCACTTCGTACCGTAGGGTCTTCTCACCCGTGGCGGTAATGACCAGGTGCCGCTGGACGCCGTTGATTGAACCCAACCGCTCCAGTATGCGTAAGCCGAGGGCCGCCCCCGAGGCGCCGGAGATGCCAATCACGACATGGCGTGTCATATGACCTTTCCTCCAGATCCTAGCCCCAGGCTGTCCCAGATCGAATCCACCCGTGCGGCGACATCGGGGCTCATGGCGAGAACCTCACCCCACTCCCGGTCTGTCTCCGCCCCGATCTTGCGAGTCGCGTCGAGGCCGAGCTTGCCGCCCAAGCCGGGCCGCGGAGAGGCGAAGTCGAGGTAATCGATTGGCGTGTCGTCTATCCGCACAAGGTCGCGCGACGCATCGAAGCGAGTGGAGATGGCCCAAATCACGTCGGCCCAGTTTCGAACGTCGATGTCGGGATCGACCACGATGATCAGCTTGGTCATGCTGAACTGCGGCAGGATCGACCACAGCCCCATCATCACCCGCCGGGCCTGTCCCGGATAGCGCTTGCGGATCGACACAACGATGGCTCTGTAGGAGCACGCTTCCGGCGGCAGCCAGATAGCTTCGATCTCCGGAAAGGTCAGTTTGACCAACGGCGCAAAGAGCTCCGTCATCACCTCGGCCATTACCGATGGTTCGTCTGGCGGCCGGCCAGTGAAGGTCGACAGATAGATCGGCTCCGCGCGGCTGGTGATGGCGCTGAGTTGCACCACCGGGAAGGGCTGCACGGCGTTGTAGTAGCCCGTGTGATCACCGTAGGGTCCCTCTGGTGCCACCTCGGTCGCGGAGACGGTTCCTTCGAGGACGATTTCGGCGTCCGCCGGGAAGGGCAGGTCGACCGTCAGCGCCTGAGCGATGCGCGTCCGGCTGCCACGCAGCACGCCCGCGAAGGCCAGTTCGTTCATGCCGTCCGGCACGGGCATGACGGCTGCCAGTATCGTCGCCGGATCGGCCCCGATCGCGACTGCAACGGGCATGTCCCGGCCGATGGCCTGCCACAGGGAATGGTGCCTGGCCCCACCTCGGCTCGGCAGCCAGCGCACCAGCAGACGGCTGCTATCGAGTACCTGCATGCGGTAGATGCCGACATTGATATCGGCAGGGTCGTGCGGCGCGCGCGTGATCACCAGCGGCCAGGTCACCAGCGGCGCCGGCTCACCCGGCCAGCACCACTGGATGGGCAGGTTAGCCAAGTCGATCTCGCCGGCCCTCCATTGCCGTTGCTGAACGGGCGGCCGACCGACCTGGCGGACACCCATGGCCAGAGCGGCCTTGGCGGCGGGCAGACGGCCCAGGGCTGCACGCAGGTTGCCGGGGACGCTGGGTTGGCGCAGGAACGCCAGCGTTTCCGCGATCCCGGAAATTGCGTCGGGCTCAACGCCGAGGCCGAGGGCAACGCGCCGTCTGGTGCCGAACAGGTTGACCAGAACGGGCATCGCCACCCGTTTGCCGTCGCCCCCGATGACCTGGTCGAACAACAGTGCAGGGCCAGCTTGGGCGAGGACGCGACGATGAATCTCGGTCAACTCGTGCACGAGGCTTACGGGGCGCGAGACGCGGTGTAGCTCACCGAGACGGTCGAGCGTTTCGATGAATGGCCTGAGACCCGTCGCCGTCATGTCCACCAGCCTGATCACCGGATGGGTGGCTGATGCACCAATCAAAAGCGCATGTCTTTGTGCCAGATCAAACACGCATCGAAACAAACGCCCTAGAAGTGGGAAACACCATGGCGAGGACAGTGCCAATGGACCTGCCACGTTTCGTCCGTCTGCTGCTGCGGCCCATGCCAGTCGCTGCGATTCAACTTGTCGCCCAGGCGAGCCTCGACAGAGTGGTGGCCCGGTATCCGCAACTGTTCGATCGATTGCGAGAGTACGAGAACAGACGTTTCGCCATCGTCGCCACCGACCTGGGGCTCTGTTTCATTGTCGTGCCGCGCTCGCGCCGGGTCAGCGTCCAGCGCGGCACGAGCGTCCCCAAGGCGGATGTTCGCATTGCGGGCAGTCTGCTCACGCTGCTGTCGCTGGCTGAGGGCAGGCTCGACGGCGACGCCGAGTTCTTCGCCCGCGGACTCAGTATCGAGGGGGACATGGAAGCGGCACTAGCGCTGCGCAACGCGATGGAGGACTGCAGGCTCGATCTGCCCACGGATCTCGGGTCGGCCGCCGGGCCACTGAGCCGCCCGGTGGAACGGGGGCTGAGCGGTATCCGCTCCTACCTCCTGTCGCACGGAGGGGACCGATGGAACTGATCTGCCCTGCAGGTACACCGGCCTCGTTTCGCGACGCCGTCGAGGCGGGCGCCGACGCAGTCTATTGCGGGTTCCGGGACGAGACGAATGCGCGCAACTTCCCGGGGCTCAATTTCAACGCCCAGGAATTGACCGAGGCGGCGACCCATGCGCGCGCCAATGGTGTTTCGACCCTGGTCGCGATCAACACCTATATGCGCGCCGGCGCCGAGGAGCTCTGGTACCGCGCGGTCGACAATGCCGCCACCGCCGGCGCGGATGCCATCATCGTGGCCGATCTCGGGCTGCTGGCCTATGCCGCCGAACGCCATCCGGCCCTGCGCCGGCACCTCTCGGTGCAGGCGGCGGCTGCCAATGTCGAGCACATCAACTTCCTTGTCGATGCATTCGGCATCAAGCGCGTCGTGCTGCCCCGCGTGCTGACCGTGGCCGAGGTCGGCGCGATCTGCCGCAAGGCCAGATGCGAAACCGAAGTGTTCGTGTTTGGCGGCCTCTGCGTCATGGAGGAAGGCCGGTGCTCGCTGTCGTCCTATGCGACCGGCAAGTCGCCGAACATGGATGGCGTCTGTTCGCCGGCAAGCCATGTCCGGTACCGCCAGGATGGCAGCGACATGGTCTCAGAGCTTGGCGATTTCACCATCAACCGGTTTCCAAAGGATGAGCCGACCGGCTATCCGACCCTGTGCAAGGGCCGTTTCGTTGCGGGAGGAACAGCTGGCTACGTCTTCGAGGACCCGGCGAGCCTCGATGTCCTTACGCATTTGGAGGCCCTCGCGAGGTTCGGTGTGTCTGCACTCAAGATCGAGGGGCGGCAGCGGGGACGCGCCTATATCGCCCAAGTGGTGCGCGAGATCCGCAATCGACTCGATGGTCTCGCCGCAGGCGAGCAACGGGAGGATGGAGCAACGCTGCGCAAGCTCAGCGAGGGCCAGCGCACGACCCAGGGCAGCTACGACAAGCGCTGGAGGTGACTATGGCTGCCGGACATAGGATCGGGCTGACGCTTGGGCCGCTGCTCTATCTGTGGGACCAGCCCAGCTGGAGTGATTTCTACCGGCGCGTCGCCGACGAGGTGGAAGTGGATACTGTCGTGCTGGGCGAGATCGTGTGCTCGAAGCGGGACCACTTTCACGCCGGTGCAATCGAGCGGATCGCCGAGCGGCTGACCGCCGCAGGCAAGAGGGTGAGACTGGGGTCGCCGGCCCTGGTCACAATAGAGCGGGAGGCTAAGACCGTTCGCCAGCTCGCCGCACGTTCGGACTACGAGCTGGAGGCCGGCGAATTGTCCGCTCATGCAGCGATGGAGGGGCGGCCGCACGCGATCGGGCCTCTGGTCAATGTGTATAATGCCCCAACCGCCAAGGTGCTCGCCGCTCGGGGTGCGGTGTCGATCTGCTTGCCCCCTGAACTCCCCCTCGCATCGATGCGAAGCATCATCGCGGGCGCGCCCGACATCGCCTTCGAGGTCTTTGCATTCGGCAAAGTGCCCCTCGCCATCTCGGCGCGCTGCGCCCATGCGCGCAACAAGGGATTGGTCAAGGACAACTGCCAGTTCGTGTGTGGCGAAGATCCCGACGGGCTGCCCGTGGACACGCTCGATGGCCAGCACTTCCTGGCGCTCAACGGAGTCCAGACCATGTCAAGCACATGCCAATCCTTGATCACCGACGTGCCGGCACTTGCCGATGCCGGTGTCCGCTCGCTCCGCCTCTCGCCACAAGTGTGTGACATGGTTCGCGTGGCAGGGCTGTTCCGATCCGTTGCCGATGGCCGCCTCGAGCCGGAAGCGGCACATTCCCAGCTAAAGCAGTGCTACCCCACCGCCGCCTTCTCGAACGGCTTCCTGCATGCGGTGCCGGGTCATCGGCTCATCGGAGACAGGCTTAGCGCATTGTGATTGCTGTGGCGGTTGCCGAGTATCGAGCGGTCAGCTCGACGGCCTGAACGCAGCCACGAGCGACTCGTGTGTCTCGATACGGCCCGCCCCGATCAGATCGAGGCAATATGGTACTGCTGGAAAGACAGCGGCGAGGCAGACCTCGATCGATCGCGGTTTTCCAGGCAGGTTGATGATGAGCGTCTTTCCGCGAATCCCGGCGATCTGGCGCGAGAGTATGGCGGTCGGCACCGTCTCGAGACTAACTCGGCGCATCAATTCGCCGAAGCCGGGAAGTTCCTTGGCCACAACAGACGACGTCGCTTCAGGAGTACGGTCACTTGGCGATGGGCCGGTCCCACCTGTCGTCAGGATCAGGTCCGCGGCAGCGTGATCGCAAAGATCGAGGAGCGCGTGCCGCACCGATTCCACGCCGTCAGGAACCAGGCGCCGCTCCGAGACCCATTCAGTCGCGATGACTCGCTTGAGCCACTCCTCTATCGCCGGTCCACCGAGGTCTTCGTACTCGCCGCGGCTCGCCCGATCGGAGACCGTCAATATCCCGATACGCACCATGCCTAACCTCCGAGCACCGACATGTGCCGGCCGATACCGTTGACGCCCGCCTGTCCAATGCGAAAGCCGTGGCGCTCAGGTTTTCGCCTCAACGCGTCACGGATCGCAAGATCCAGCTGTCGCGCGGGCTCAGCGCTCGCAAGCGCCGGGCGGAGATCAACCGAGCCTTCGTGTCCCATGCATGTGTAGAGGCGCCCGCTGCTCCCCACGCGCACGCGATTGCAGGACGCACAGAAATTGCACGAGAGCGGCGTGATGAAGCCGAGCAGGCCGCCAGTCTGTTTTACCTCGACATACTGCGCCGGCCCCCCGCTCTTGCGCTCGAGCGCTGAGAGACTCCACTTATTGGACAGATGCCTGCGGAACTCGGTCAGCGAAAGGTACTGACTGACGCGGGAGACGCCGGTATTGCCCAACGGCATTGTTTCGATCAGCGCCAGCGCCATGCCGCGACTGTGCGCGTAGAGCAGGAGCGGTTCGAACTGTTCTTCAATGACGCCGCGGAGGGCAACCGTATTGATGCGGATCGAGAGGCCAACAGCGCGAGCCGCCTCGATGCCCTCGAGGACGTCCGAAAGCTCTCCGCCGCGCGTGATTTCGCAGTACTGGTCGGGGTCAAGCGTATCGAGGGACACATTGACCCGTGTCACACCACACCCCGCCAACATTTCGGCGAGCCGGGCCAACTGTGAACCGTTGGTCGAGACCGTGATCTCATCGAGCCGTCCCGAGGTCACGTGCCGGCCAAGGCCTCGCAGGAGTTCCGGTAGGTCCTTACGCACCAGCGGCTCGCCGCCGGTCAGCCTGATCTTTCGCACGCCTCCGGCGACGAACGCCTCGGCGATCCGATCGAGCTCGGCCACGCCGAGCAGGCTGCTGCGTGGCGAAAAGATCATGTGCTGCGGCATGCAGTAAGTGCAGCGGAGATCGCACCGGTCGGTGACGGAAAGCCTGAGGTAGGTGACTCGGCGCCCGAAGCCATCAACGAAGGGGGAACTGGTCACTTGCATCTCGCTGTTCGACTGGACTTGCAGGGGACATCAGCGAACATGTTTCAATCGCTCACCAATGTTCGGGCGGCTCCCAGGCCCGGCCACGGCTGTGGCTATGAAGGAACCGGAGCCCGCCTCAGGCGTGTTCGATGGTCGCGCATCACCCTGCCCAGCCACTCGAGGTCCGCGTCGCGCAATCGCCGGCGCGCAACGGGGAGAACGACGACATTCTCGATGGTAATGTGCTCGCGTTCGGCAGCAACAAAGGAGTGGATGAGCCCGGTCGCATCCCGGATGGCCCACTGATCTGCACCCAGGCGGGACAACTCATCGGCTAGTCGGTTGACGGTGGCGAAGCTGGTACGCTGCCTCCGGATAACGTCCTGTACCCCGTCCTCCGCCGTGGTCCGCTCCAGAAGAAGAGGAAAAAGTGCCTGCTTCTCGTCGGCGATGTGGGTCAGAAAGTCCGCAAGAAGGAAGGAGCGGCATGTCTCAAGCGCCGCGGCACCGACGGTGCTGCGCGAGTCGATTACATCCAACACGTTGCACAAGACGCGGCACCGGAAGTTGTCCGCGAAGATGTAGTCGAGCGGGTCGCTGAGGTATTCAAGCGGCACCTCATCGATCAGCGTCTGCAGCATCGCTGACAAGTCGGGTTCCATCACCCGAGCCCACCGGATTGGTGCGGCATTGCATTCAATGTCACGCCTTCGATGTTCGCGCAGCCAGCCAGGACGCCGATGAACTGCGACACTGCTCTACTCCAGCTGGCCGCCTGCAGGTGAAGCGCTATGCGGTCCCTCGCCACCTCGAACGGGAGACGGCGCCCCAGAATCCGGCGATGGAGTTTGATGACGTGAAATCCGTACCGCGATCGCACTGGCTGGCTCGACAGATCGCCCTCGCTCATCGCGGTGAGAGCGCGCTCCAATTCCGGCACGGTGCTCCCCGCAGTCAACTGCCCCAGCGACCCGCCGCTCTCCCGCGACGGGCACGCGGAATAGGTGCTCGCGAGTTCAGCAAAGCGCGACGGTTCGCGCGCCAACTGCTCGATGACCTGGAGGGCGAGTGTTTCCAGCCGCACCAGCTCGGCGGCCTCGGAGCCGGAGGGGACGTGGATGAGGATATGGCTTGCCTCCCAGATGTCCTGGCTGCGCAAGGTGTCGGGGTGGGCATCGTAATAGCGGCGACACTCGGCGTCGGTGGCTACCGGCGTCTCGATCCGGCTGTCGAGCAACGCACGGATGAGGGCGTCCTCCTCGGTTTCGAGACGTCCCTTGCCATCCCGGTCCGGTGTGGGGAACACCCTCCGCGCTCTGGCCTCGGCCAGAAGCAGTTCGCGAACCACGAGTGCCTCAGCGGCAGCGCGGTAAGCTTCCGCCGCACTCCGCGCAGGATGTTGCTGCGCTTCGGCGCTAATGGCGGCATGCGGGATTTCGACACCGTTTACCGAGACGGCCGCTCGCGGACGTATCGGCGGGCGCGGAACCTTCACGCGAGCAGCCGGTACCGCACTACTTGCGGGACCCGCCGCGGGGCGGCCGAATTCGATAAGTGGAGTGGTCATGGTCGGTCCCTCACTCGGCCGGCTTGCGCTTGGTGCGGACGACCTGGTAGCCGGGGCGCCAGAGGTAGCGAACCGGCGCGCTCAGCATGTGGACAAGGCGGGAGAACGGGAACAATAAGAAGATCGTCAGCCCAAGCGTGATGTGGAGCTTGAACACCAGATCGGCGTCGGCGACATAGCTCGCAGCTGCAGGATTGAAGGTGAAGATGCCCTGCGCCCAGTTCATGAACTTCACCATCTCCTCGCCGTCGAGGTGCTGCATCGAAACACGGATCGTGGCGAGCCCCAGCGCGAGCTGCAGCCAAAGGAGAAGGATGATGAGGTTGTCGGCAAAGCTCGACGCTTTGCGCACCCGGGCGTCGAAGAACCGGCGATGCAGCAGCAGCGTGGCTCCGACAATTCCCATCGCGCCGGCGATGCCACCCAGACTGATGGCGATAATCTGCTTGACGCCATGGGTAACCCCGAGGAGGTCCCAGAACCACAGAGGGGTCAAGAGGCCTACGAGATGGCCGGCGAAGATGAGGAGTACACCGACATGGAACAGGATCGAGCCCCACATCAGCTGCCTGCGGCGCAGCAGCTGGCTGGACCCGGATCGCCACGTATAGGGCTCGCGGTCGTAGCGGATCACCGAACCAACCGAGAGGACAACCAGGGCGACGTACGGGTAGATGCCGAAAAGCAGGGTGTTGACGAACTCGGCCATCTCAGAGGTCTCCCATAGCTTCCGGGCGGGGTGCCGGGCGCTTGGCGGCGCGGAGTTGCGTGCGCAGCCGGTCGGGTCCACACGCGTCGCTGCCCGGGCCACCGCCGAAGGTCACCGCCTCCTCGTTCCAGACCGTGTCGAGCGCCTTGAGATCGTCCGGATCATGCTCGGGCACTTGCAGGAGTTCGTCGACGGCCTTTGCATCCGCCGTCGTCCCTGCAATGGCTTCGAGTACGAGGAGCGCATTGGCGTAGATGCTGTCGCGCTTCTGCAGCCTCGCCCTGAGCGCCGAGAGGATGTGGAGCGTCTGCCCGAGGAGGTTGTGGACCTCCTCGGGCGACTGGGTCGAGAGATATTCGAGGAACAGCGGCAGAAAGTCCGGCATCTCCTCGGCGCTGATGTCGAGTCCTTGCGACTCATACATTGTGGCGAGGTCGACCATGGCTTGGCCGCGGTCCCGGCTTTCGCCATGCACGTGCTCGAACAGGTGCAGTGACAGCGTCCGGGTGCGGTCGAACAGCATCACGTAGCGTTCTTCGGCATCATAGAGGTCACGGCCGGAGAGGTCATCGACCAGCGCGTCAAGCCATGCCTTCTCCCGCGACCCTGTCAGCAGGTCGCTGCGAATGGCGGCGCGCAGTTCTGACGCCGCCGCGAGAAGCTCGGCCGTAGGATAAGAGAGCAGTATCGAGACGATCTTCAGTGCGTTGGCCATCACGCGTTCCCCTTCATCAGGTCCACCGGGGTGGTGACGCGCGTCCGCTTGGCACCGAACAGGTCCGGCGCCGACGTGCCGCCCGAGCAGCCGTTGCCGAACGAGAAGCCGCAGGAGCCACGCTCATCATAGGCATCTTCGCCAAGCTCGCGATGGCTCGTCGGAATGACGAACCGGTCCTCGTAGTTGGCGATCGCCATCAGCTGGTACATGTCCTCGATCTGCTGATTGCTGAGACCGACACGCTCACCCATCGCGTCATCGATCACGCCATCGACAGTCTTGGCGCGCATGTAGCCGCGCATGGCCAGCATGCGCTCGAGCCCGAGCACCACCGGTTCCTCCTTGCCCGCCGTCAGGAGGTTGGCGAGGTACCGCACCGGGATGCGCAGCGAACGCACGTCTGGCATGTTCTCACTGTCGACGCCGATCTTGCCCGAGGCTGCGGCATGCTGCAGCGGAGACAGCGGCGGCACGTACCAGACCATGGGCAGCGTGCGGTATTCGGGGTGGAGCGGGAAAGCAACCTTCCAGTCCATCGCCATTTTGTAGACCGGCGAGTTCCTCGCTCCTTCGAGCCACGCCTCGGGGATGCCGTCCTTGCGTGCCTGCTCGATCACCTTTGGATCGTTGGGGTCGAGGAACACGGACAGTTGGGCCTCGTAGAGGTCCTTCTCGTCGGGAGTGGCGGCAGCTTCGGCGATGCGGTCGGCGTCGTAGAGCAGCACGCCAAGGTAGCGGATGCGCCCGACACAGGTCTCCGAACACACGGTCGGCTGCCCGGCCTCGATGCGCGGATAGCAGAAGGTGCACTTCTCCGATTTGCCCGACGACCAGTTGTAGTAGATCTTCTTGTAGGGGCACCCGGAGATGCACATGCGCCAGCCACGGCACTTCTCCTGGTCGATCAGGACAATGCCGTCTTCCTCGCGCTTGTAAATGGCTCCCGAGGGACAGGACGCGACGCAGGCCGGGTTGAGGCAATGCTCGCACAGCCGTGGCAGGTACATCATGAATGTGTTTTCGAACTGGCCGTAGATCTCGGCCTCGACGCCTTCGAAGTTCACATCCTTGGAGCGTTTGGAGAATTCACCCCCGAGGATTTCCTCCCAGTTAGGGCCCCACTCGATCTTTTCCATGCGCTCGCCCGACACCTTCGAGCGCGGCCGCGCCGTGGGGAACGCCTCGAGCTCGCCGGCATTCTGCAGGTGGGCGTAGTCGAAATCGAACGGCTCGTAGTAGTCGTCGATCTCGGGCAGGTCCGGGTTGGCGAAGATCTTCGCCAGGACGCGCCACTTGGCGCCGATCTTCGGCTCAACCTTGCCGTTGGCCTTGCGGACCCAGCCGCCGTTCCACTTCTTTTGGTTCTCCCACTCCTTGGGGTAGCCGATGCCGGGCTTGGTCTCGACATTGTTGAACCAGGCGTATTCGACACCTTCGCGATTGGTCCAGACGTTCTTGCAGGTCACCGAGCAGGTGTGACAGCCGATGCACTTGTCGAGGTTCAGCACCATACCGATCTGAGCGCGGATCTTCATTCTGCGGCCTCCAGCTTGTCGTTGTATGGCCGCTCGAGCCAATCCACTTTGTCGACCTTGCGGACAATCACGAACTCGTCGCGGTTGGAGCCAACGGTGCCGTAGTAGTTGAAACCATAGGACTGCTGCGCGTAGCCGCCAATCATGTGGGTCGGCTTAATGATCGCGCGCGTCACCGAGTTGTGGATGCCGCCGCGGTTTCCGGTCATCTCGGAACCGGGTGTGTTCACGATCTTTTCCTGCGCGTGGTACATGAAGAGGGTTCCCTCCTTCATGCGCTGAGACACAACCGCCCGCGCGACCAGTGCCCCGTTGGAATTGTAGGCCTCGACCCAGTCGTTATCGACAATGTCAGCCTTGGCGGCGTCGACCTCGGACAGCCAGACGACCGGTCCGCCACGATTGAGGGTCAGCATCAGCAGGTTGTCGGAGTAGGTCGAGTGGATGCCCCACTTCTGGTGCGGCGTGATAAAGTTCAGCACCACCTGCTTGTTTCCATTGGGTTTGCTATCGATCACCGGACTGATCGTCTTGGTGTCGATCGGCGGGCGATAGAGGCACAACGCCTCGCCGAAGGCCCGCATCCACAAATGGTCCTGATAGAGCTGCTGGCGTCCGGTGAGCGTCCGCCAGGGGATCAGCTCGTGCACATTGGTGTAGCCAGCGTTGTAGCAGACCGTTTCGCTCTCTATGCCGGACCAGGTCGGCGACGAGATGATCTTGCGCGGCTGCGCGACGATATCGCGAAACCGGATCTTCTCGTCCTCCTTGGGCAGAGCGAGATGCGCATGCTCGCGACCAGTGGCTTTGGATAGCGCCTCCCATGCCTTCACGGCGACTTCACCGTTGGTCTCCGGGGCCAGCATCAACACGACCTCGCTGGCATCAATGTCGGTCTCGATGCGCGGCATGCCCTTGGTCGGGCCGGGCGCAGTGATGACGCCATTGAGCCGGCCAAGCGCTTCCACCTCGTGCGCGGTATTCCAGCCAATGCCCTTGCCGCCGTTGCCGAGTTTTTCCATCAGCGGCCCCAACGCGGTGAACCGCCGGTAGAGATTGGGGTAGTCGCGCTCGACCACGGCGATGCTCGGCATGGTCTTGCCCGGGATCGGGTCGATGGCACCGGTCTTCCAGTCCTCGACGTCGAAGGGCTGGGCAAGTTCGCCCGCCGTATCGTGTAGAATGGGAACAAGGACCGTGTCCTTTTCAACCCCCAGAACTTCCGGAGCTACCGCCGAGAACGACTTCGCGAGTCCTTTGAAGATGTCCCAGTCGCTGCGGGCCTCCCAGGCAGGATCGGCAGCACTGGAGAGGGGGTGGATGAAGGGGTGCATGTCCGAGGTGTTGAGGTCGTTCTTCTCGTACCAGGTGGCAGTTGGCAGCACGATGTCGGAGTAGACGCAGGTGGTCGACATGCGGAAGTCGAGTGTCACGAGAAGGTCGAGTTTGCCCTCGGGCGCTTCGTCGTGCCAGACGGCCTCCTTTGAGCCGGCACGTCCCTGCTCGCCGAGGTCCTTGCCCATTACGCCGTGCGTGGTGCCGAGCAGGTGCTTGAGGAAGTACTCGTGGCCCTTGCCGGAGGAGCCGAGCAGGTTTGAGCGCCAGACGAACATGTTACGCGGCCAGTTGGCCGGATCGTCGGGATCCTCGCAACTGAGCTCAAGCTCGCGGGACTTCATTGCCGCCGCGACGTAGTCCTTGGGCTCCTTGCCAGCCTTGGTGGCCGCGGCGGCGATGTCGAGCGGGTTCGATTTGAGCTGGGGCGCCGAGGGCAGCCAGCCCATGCGCTCGGCGCGGATGTTGTAGTCGATCAGGCTGGCATTCCAGTCGCCCTTGGGGGCGGTGGGCGACAGGATTTCCGACACATCCAGCGTCTCGTAACGCCACTGGTCGGTGTGGGCGTAGAAGAACGAGGTCGAGTTCATCTGCCGTGGCGGGCGGTTCCAGTCGAGCGCGAAAGCAAGCGCCGTCCAGCCCGTCTGTGGCCGGAGCTTTTCCTGTCCCACATAGTGGCTCCAGCCGCCGCCGGACTTGCCAACGCAGCCGCACATCACCAGGAGATTGATGATCCCCCGGTAGTTCATGTCCATGTGGTACCAGTGATTTAACCCGGCGCCGACAATCACCATCGACCGCCCTTCGGTTTTCTCGGCATTGGTGGCGAATTCGCGCGCCACCGAGATGATCTGCGCGCGCGGGACTCCAGTCACCTTCTCCGCCCAAGCCGGCGTGTAGGGAACGTTCTCGTCGTAGCTGGTCGCCACGTTGGCGCCGCCCAGCCCTCGGTCGAGCCCGTAATTGGCCGCGAGGAGATCGAACACGGTCGCGACCAGGGCCTCGCCTGAAGCCAGTTGCAGCCGCTTGACCGGCACGGCGCGGACGAGGACGCTCGCATGGTCGGTACCTTCGAAATGGTCGTGTTCGCGGTTGCCGAAATAGGGGAACGCCACGTCGGCTACCGTGTCGCGTTCCTCTTCGAGGACCATCGACATCTTGAGCTCGACATCCTTGCCGGCGCCGTCCTTCTGCTCGAGGTTCCATTTGCCGCCCCCGTCCCATCGGTGCCCGGCTGAACCCTGCGGCGTGACCACCCTGCCGGTCTTGCCGTCGATGGCGACGGTCTTCCACTCGGAGTTCTTGTCCTCACCAAGGCTGTCGGCGAAGTCCGACGCCCTCAGTAGCCGCTCCGGCACGAGGTGCCCGTCCTGCTCGACGAGGCGCACCAGCATCGGCATGTCGGTGTAACGACGGCAGTAGTCCTCGAAATACTCTGCCTGCCGGTCGAGATGAAACTCCCTGAGGATCACGTGCCCCATCGCCATCGCCAACGCGGCGTCGGTCCCCTGCTTGGGGTGGAGCCAGACGTCGGCGAACTTGGCCGCCTCGGAATAGTCCGGCGAGACCACTACCGACTTGGCGCCCTTGTAGCGGGCCTCGGTGTAGAAATGCGCGTCCGGGGTGCGGGTCTGGGGCACGTTCGAGCCCCACAGCATCAGGAAACCGGCATTGTACCAGTCAGCCGATTCCGGCACGTCGGTCTGCTCGCCCCAGGTCATGGGCGAGGCTGGCGGCAGGTCGCAGTACCAGTCGTAGAACGACATGCACACCCCGCCCAGCAGCGACAGGTAACGCGAGCCGGCAGCATACGAGATCATCGACATCGCCGGGATCGGCGAGAAGCCAATCACCCGGTCCGGCCCGTGCTTGCGCACCGTGTAGGCGTTGGCCGCCGCGATGATCTCGTTGACCTCATCCCACCGGGCTCGCACGAAGCCACCATGGCCGCGAACCTTGGTGTAGTCCCGGCGCTTGGCCGGCGTCTCCACGATCGAGGCCCATGCAGCGACCGGCGCTTTCGTCGCCCGCGCCTCGCGCCAGAGCCTGAGCAGGCGTGAGCGGATCAGTGGGTGCTTAACCCGGTTGGCTGAATACATGTACCATGAGTAGCTGGCGCCGCGGGCGCACCCACGCGGCTCATGGTTCGGCAAATCGGGGCGGGTGCGAGGGTAGTCTGTCTGCTGGGTCTCCCAGGTGACGATGCCGCCCTTGACGTAGATCTTCCACGAGCACGACCCCGTGCAGTTCACACCGTGGGTCGAACGAACGATCTTGTCGTGCTGCCAGCGGCCCCGATACGCCTTCTCCCAAGTGCGGCTCTCGGTAGTGGTGACGCCATGGCCCTCTGCAAAAGTCTTTGGCTGCGTGAAAAAGTTCAGCCGATCGAGTAGCAGGCTCATCAGACTCTCCGTTCCATACGGCGTGCTTCGCCGATGGCGTCGCCGCCCCGGCTTCTTTCGATGTCGTGCAGCAGGCCGCCGCGACGTGTGTAGACGAACCAGGTGAGCGCGAGGCAGGTCACGTAGAAGACGAGGAACGCCCATAGCGCCGCCGAGGCGTCGCCGGTCATCTGGATGGAGGTGCCGTAGGCGCGGGGGATGAAGAACATCCCATAGGCCGCCACTGCCGACGTGAAGCCGATGATCGCCGCCGATTCCTTGTCGGCCTGCCGAACCCGGTCGGTCGGCGCCAGCTCGGGCATCAGCCGGTCGATCTCCTTGCGCATGATCACTGGGATCATCTGGAAGGTAGAGGCATTACCGATGCCGGTGGCGAGGAACAGCACCATGAACATTGCAAAGAACCCCCAGAACGCGCCCGGCTGTTCCTTGATCGCCATGAAGTAGAGTACGCCGCCCACTGCTGCGATCATCAGGACGAATGTCCAGAAGGTGACCCGCGCGCCGCCCCAGCGGTCCGAGATCCAACCCGTTCCGGCGCGTGCGAGCGCCCCGACCAGCGGTCCGAGGAAAACGTACTGAAGCGAGTTCACCTCGGGGAAGGCGATCTTGGCGAGCAGCGGGAACCCGGCCGAGTAGCCGATGAAGGAGCCGAACGTGCCGGTATAGAGCCAGCACATCAGCCAGTTGTGGGCCCGGCCGAAGATCACCGCCTGGTCCTTAAGCGAGGCCTTGGCCGAGGCGATGTCGTGCATCCCGAACCAGGCGGCAAGCGCCGAAATGATGAGGAACGGCACCCAGATGAAGCCGGCGTTCTGCAGCCACAGCCGGGTCGTCTCGTTCACCGCCTGCGGCTCGCCGCCGATTGCGCCGAACACCCCGATCGTGATCACCAGCGGCACGAGGAACTGCATCACGCTGACGCCGAGGTTCCCGAGACCGGCGTTGAGGGCCAGCGCGTTGCCCTTCTCGCGCTTGGGAAAGAAGAAGCTGATGTTGGACATCGAGGAGGCGAAGTTGCCGCCGCCGAAACCGCAGAGCAGCGCGAGTACCAGGAAGATCAGATACGGAGTGTCCGGGCTCTGAACCGCGTAGCCGATGCCCATCGCGGGGATGATCAGCGAGGCGGTGGTCAGCGTGGTCCACAGGCGCCCGCCGAAGATCGGAACCATGAACGAGTAGAATATTCTGAGCGTCGCGCCGGAGAGGCCCGGCAGCGCCGCCAGCCAGAACAACTCGTCGGTCGTGAACTTGAACCCGACACTCGGCAGCTTGGCGATGACCACGCTCCACACCATCCAAACCGCGAAGGCCAAGAGCAGATTGGGGATAGAGATCCACAGATTCCGGGCAGCGATCTTCTTGCCCTTCGCTTGCCAGAAGGCAGGGTCTTCCGGCCGCCAGTCCTCGAGCACTTTCGGCCCGGTGGCGGCCAACTCTCCCCTATGCAGTGGCTGCATCTCCGGCAGCTGCGGCAGCTTGGCGAGAGCTTCCTGCGATGCCCCCTTCTCCATCGCGCGGATCGAGAAGTGCATCCACAGCAGCGATACCATCACCACTCCGAACAGAAGCATGAAGCTGCTGGTCCACAGGCCCGTCACGTCCAGCAGCACCCCGAAAGCGATCGGCAGAATGAACCCGCCCAGCCCGCCGATCATGCCGACGAGACCGCCTACCGCCCCGACACTGCCCGGATAGTAGACTGGAATGTGCTTGTAGACCGCCGCCTTACCGAGCGACATGAAGAAACCAAGCACGAACACGACCATGACGAACGGTATGAGGTCCATCTGGGTGGAGAAGGCGATCGCGCCGTGCACCCCGTGGATGACGTAGTCGGTCTGGGGATAGGCGAGCATGAAGGTGCACACGGCGGCGACGCCGAACGTGACATACATCACCGCCCGAGCACCGTAACGGTCCGACAAGTACCCACCGTAGACGCGGAACAGGCTGGCTGGGATGGAGAAGGCGGCGGCGAGCAGCCCCGCCATTTTGATGTCGAGGCCGTACACGCCCATCAGGTAGCGCGGCAGCCACAGCGAGAGCGCCACGAAAGCACCGAAGACGAAGAAGTAGTAGAGCGAGAAGCGCCAGACCTGGATATTCTTGAGCGGCTCGAGCTGCAGCAGCGTGCCTTTGGCCTTGATCCCCTTGGTCCGGCGTTCGACCAAATCCGGATCGTCCCTGGTGGTGAACCAGAAGATCACCGCGGTGACTACCAGGGCTCCCGCCCATATCTGCGCAACCATTGGCCAGCCAAAGGCGACCATGACGAAAGGGGCAGCCAGCTTGGTGACCGCAGCTCCGACATTGCCCGCGCCGAAAATGCCTAGTGCCGTGCCCTGCTGGCTGGTCGGATACCATTTGGAGACATAGGCGACGCCCACGGCGAAGGATCCGCCGGCGAGCCCCAACCCCAGCGCCGCGAGGAGCACCATCTCGTAGCTCGTCGCATATGAAAGGAGCCAGGTCGCGACGGCTGCGAGGAGCATGGTGAGCACGAAGACGACACGCCCGCCGACTTGGTCGGTCCAGATGCCAAGCAATACGCGAACCAGCGACCCCGTCAGGATGGGAGTGCCAACGAGCAAACCGAGTTGCGCGTCGCTCAACCCCAGGTCAGCCTGGATCTTGACCCCGATGATTGAAAAAATCGTCCACACCGCGAAGCACACGGTGAAGGCGAAAGTGCTCATTCCCAGAGCTGTGTTCTGCTGTGCTTTGGTGGCACCTGCCGGTACGGCCATTCACGTCCCCCTCGACAAACGCATTCAGCCGTAAAGCCGCCCGATAGACCCTAGGGACGAGCGAGACGTGCGACGTTGATCCAGATCAATGAAGCGGCGTCGGGCGCCACTTAGGGCTGCGACATTTCCGCCGTGGGCGTTGGCGTCGGCGCAGCGTCGAGACGAATCCCGTGTCGCATCGTAGGACCGGCCCCCACTGAGCGAGGTCCTCCGCTTGCTCGCCGGCGGGTCAATCAGCGAGCCTGTCGATCTCGACCTGCGTGCGGAGCAGTTCCGATCCGTGGTCGCCTCATCGCGGGCTTTTACGACGCTCAACCCGGGTTTCTCCATGGCGGCGATTTAGGGCCGCCGGACTCTCGAGAGGATGCTTATCCTCGACGGCGGGACCCCGGGCTCCCACAGCCTGGCAGTGCAGGCGATCGTTCGGCGGTAGGCACCGCCGAATTGATGGCGTCTTGCAGCTCCAAGAGCACCTAGCCATAGCACGCTCCAAGCTGGCCTACCGCAAGGGTTCGCTGGGCCGGGAGAACTCCGCGATGAACCTGACGCGGTCGATGCAGTTGCCCACCTCGCCAAGCCCGCACCCCTCATCGACGGCATCGACCATGTTCGCCCCCGTTCCGGCGCCTGACACCCGCCGTGTGGCGGCGAATTTGGTCCGAGGCAGGGTGTTGCGCCATGGCCCCGACATCATCGTGGCGCAGGCCGGAAGAGCTTGGGGCGGATGTTGCTCAGCGCATTTCGACGCGACGTCATCGCCAGTCCTATTCACCAAAGCGATAGGCGGCGTGGCATCCAGTACAAACCATCAGATGATCCGAGAGCATTCCCGTCAATTCCTGCGGTGTCGCGCCCGCCTCCGCCGCAGTCGCGATGAGGTCGAACCCTGTGTGCGCGTTTAGGCCGGCCTCCTTGAATGCGAATGGCAGTTTGGCAAGTAGGGCCAGCGACTCCCCCTCCATTGCCGCAGTGCCGACTGGTCGGGCAATCTCCGCTACGGCGGCGTTATCGCCGCGGGCCAGCGCCCCTGTGATGTCGGCGGTTGCTTGAAGTAAGCCGCGCATTTCGGCGAGCACCTCGTCCCGCTCCGCCGATGTCAACAGCACGACATCGCGCCCGTCGCTTCCCTCGGTCGTGTAACCGCTGAAGAAATAATAGGCCGCGGCTGACACGGTAGCGACCCAGACAACCAAGGCGACGACAGCAGTTCGAGACATGTGGCGTTCTCCATAGACGCTTGAGGCCATGCAAGGAACGAGTTCGATGGCTTGACCTCGGCAATCAGCGTAAGTATGTAATTACTCACTAACATGTCAAGCGAGCGAATTGCATGCAAAATGCCCGGAGCGCGGTCCCGTCGAGCCCCAACGATACGCAGCCAGTCAAGTCGCCGGTCGGTCCGCGGTGGACGAGTGTAGCGGCAATAGCCGCTGCCGTGTTCGGCGTAGCCACCATAGTTTCTGGCGCGGGCACGCTATTCGGACCGCAGGAAGTAAGGGCCGCGGCAGGAGCGGTGGTCCAGTTTGTGTTGTGGTTCAACTTCCTTGCCGGGTTCGCCTACCTTGTCGGGGCCTATGCCCTGTATCGAAGACGGCGTTGGGCGCTCGGCGCCGCCGCAGCCATCGCAGGCACCACAGCCATCGTGGCGATCGCGTTCACTGTCTACACCGTCTCCGGAGGGGCCTTCAGTTGGCGAACGCCCGGAGCCTTGTTGCTGCGCTTCGGATTCTGGATGGCGATCGCCTGGGGATTGTTCCGCAGCACACAGCCGACGGATCGTGATGCGTAAGCCCTCCCCCGAGCGCAAGGCCGAGATCGTCGAGACAGCCATCGGCCTCGCCGATCAGGTCGGACCAGACAGAATCACCACCGAGATGATCGCCAAAGCGATCGGAGTCACTCAGGCTACCGTGTTCCGTCACTTTCCCAAGAAGGGCGACATCTGGAACAGCGTCGCCATTCATCTGACGGAGAAGATGCGCGAATCTTGGGAGAAGTCCGGCCCCACCGAGGGCGACGCGGTCGCGCGGCTCGAGACGGCCGTCCTCGGTCACTTCCAGCTGATCACCAGGATGCCGGCCCTGCCTGCTATCCTGGTGTCGCGTGAGCTCCACGGCGACAACGCCCCGCTGCGCAAGACCCTGCTGATGACGATGGGGAGCTTTCATCAGCGTATCACTGATCTGATCGCGGAAGCGGTCGCGACCGGGACTTTTCGGGAAGATCTGGTGGCGAGTGACGGTGCGCTGCTGATCATCGGCATGGTCCAGAGCTTGGCGATGCGCTGGTCGATCGGTGGAAGGAGCGAGGACCTGGTGGCATCAGGGGAACGGCTCTTGGCGGTTCAGATCGCTGGTTTTCTCGCCCCCCGGCGCTCAGCCGGAGGAGTTGAGGTGGGAGCCGGTACATGACGCGAGGTTTGAAGCGATCGGCCCAACTGAGCGTAGCGGCTCTGGCCCTGGTAGGCCTCACTGCGTGCCAGCAACCGGAAGCTGCGATCGAGGAGTCGCCGCGCTTGGTTCGCGTCATCACCGTGGCGGTTCGCGATCACACCACGAGCGCTTCTCTGACCGGCGAAGTTCAAGCGCTGACGAAAATCGACCTCGCGTTTCGGGTTGCGGGGCAAATCAGCGAGCTCAACGTCACCGTCGGCCAGCACGTGACCGCCGGTCAGATCCTGGCACACATCGACTCCGAAGCGCAGCAGGCCGACCTCGAGCTTGCAAAGGCAAGCGTTCAGGCCGCCGAGGCGGCCCTCGAACAGGCCTCAGCGGCGCTGGCCCGCCAACAGGCGCTGCTGGCGAGCGGACTGGTAACACGAAGCAAATACGATCAGGCGGAACAAGACCGCCGCACCGCCGAGAGCTCATTAGTAGCGGCTCAAGCCATGCACCAGGCGGCCCTGAATGCGCTTTCCTACACGGAGCTTTTGGCCGACGGCGACGGCATCGTAACGCGCATCAATCGCGACAAGGGTGAAATCGCGGCATCGGCGCAACCGGTCATCTCTATCGCACATGACGGTCCGCGCGACGCCGTTTTCAACGTGCACGAGTCGCTGCTCTTTGCCGACGCCGAAGAGCTCCAGGCTGTACCGGTGGACATCGCGCTGGTCGCGGACGACAGTGTCCGAGCCATCGGCACCATACGGGAAGTCGCGCCAACGGTAGATCCTCGGTCGGGCACGGTTCGCGTCCGCGTCGCCCTGGAGAACGCCCCGCCCGCAATGAAGCTCGGCTCGCTCGTGACGGGAAGCGTAACTATGCCGATCTCGCACGCAATCGTGATCCCATGGAGCGCGATCACACTGGACCAGGGGCGGCCGGCTGTCTGGCTGGTGGAGCCCGAGGCACTGACAGCTACCGTGCGGCACGTCGAAATCAAGCAATACACTACGCCGGGCATTGTCCTTGCGGGCGGTCTGAAGGCGGGTGACTTGCTCGTCGTTGAAGGTGGTCAGTTTCTCTATGAAGGCAAGCCGGTCCGCATCGCCAGCGGAGACCCGGCATGATGTGGAAATCAGTACCCACCGCCGTGCTGGCACTGTCGCTGCTGTCGCTGGCCGCCTGCCAGCGGCCCGAGGCGCAACCACCGGCCGACCCGGTGCGGCCGGTCCTGTCAATGTTGGTGCAGGCCCAATCCAGCCCCCGGCTGCGCCTCGCAGGGACAATTGCGTCGCAGGTCCAAGCCGATCTGGGATTTCGGTTGGCGGGCAGGCTGGCGACGCGTAGCATCGATGTCGGCGATTACGTCACCGCCGGACAGGTTGTCGCCGAACTCGACCCCTCTAGCCTAGAATTGGCTCGTCGGGCCGCTGGGGCGGACCTGAATTCTGCCAAGGCGCAACTCGAGAATGCGCAAGGCCTCGAACAGCGCCAGCGCGAACTATTCGAGAGCGGTACGACCACCCAGGCAAGTCTCGAGCTGGCTGAGCTGCGACTCAAGCTGGCACAAGCAACCCTCGCGCGAGCTGAAAGCAGTCTGCATAAGGCCCAGGACCAACTCGGATATGCGCAGTTGCGCGCCGAATTCGACGGGGTCGTAACCGCAGTCTACCTGGACCCTGGCAGTGATCTCATGCCAGGTCAGCCCATTCTCACCATTGCAAGGCCGGAGCTGCGCGACGCCATCGTCGACGTACCAGAAGGCGTCGCCGGGACGCTTGCCGACCATGCCGTCTTTGACGTCCTGTTGCAGCTCGACCCGTCCATCATCGCGCAAGGAACCTTGCGCGAAATCGCACCGGAAGCCGACCAGGCAACACGGACGCGGCGCATCAAGATCGGCCTACTGAACCCGCCCCCAGCTTTTCGCATCGGCACGACCGTCACGGTTCAGACCTCGATCGGCGGCGAAGCGAAGATCGAAATCCCCCTGAGCGCAATCCGAGTCATCGACGGGCGCAGCTACGTGTGGGTGATCGATGGGGATACAAACACTGTGTCCCAGGACGAAATCACGATCGACCGTCACAGCGGCGACGTAGCCGTCGTCAGCGAGGGTCTTGCCGCCGGCACACGTATCGCTGTCGCGGGTGCAAACAGCCTCGTCGAGGGACAAGAGGTCCTCGTCATGAGGGAAGACCAATGAAACCATTCAACCTTTCCGACTGGGCGCTCGAGCATCGTTCCCTCGTCTGGTATTTCATGATTGCCTTCCTCGTCGCCGGGACGGCGGCGTACTTCAACCTTGGTCGCGAGGAAGATCCGGCCTTCGCCATCAAGACCATGGTCGTTCAGGCGAACTGGCCTGGAGCCTCGACCGAGGAGATGACCGACCAGGTTGCCGATCGGATCGAGAAAAAGCTCGAGGAGCTGCCCGCCCTAGACTACACGCGCAGCCTGACCACGCCCGGCCAGACGATCGTCTTCGTCTACCTGCGGGACAGCACACCAGGACCCCAGGTCGCGGCCTACTGGCAGCAGGTGCGGAACATGCTTGGCGATATCCGGAGCCAGTTCCCTGCCGGAATGTTGGGGCCGTTTTTCAACGACAGCTTTGGCGACGTCTATGGCAACATCTACGCCTTCACCGGCGACGGTATCACGCCGCGCCAGTTGCGGGACTACGTAGAGGACGCGCGCGCCAGCGTGCTGGGAGTTCCCGACATTGGGCGGGTCGACATCATCGGCGCCCAGCCGGAGGTGATCTACCTCGAGTTTTCGACCAGCAAGATCGCCGGTCTCGGTCTCAATCAGCAACAGGTCATCGCCAGCCTGCGCTCACAGAATGCAATCACTCCCTCGGGTGTCGTTCAGGCCGGACCGGAGCGCATCAGCCTTCGGGTGAGCGGTCAGTTCACCAGCGAAGAGAGCCTCCGCTCCATCAACCTAAGCGTGAACGACAAGTTCTTCCCACTTACCGACATCGCGACCATCAAGCGTGGTTACGCCGAACCGCCGAGCTCCCTGTTCCGAGTGAACGGCGAGCCTGCCATCGCGCTCGGCGTTGGCATGAAGAGCGGAGCAAACCTGCTCAGGTTTGGGCAGGCGTTGGATCGTGAGATTGAAAGGATCAACAAGACCCTGCCGGTGGGCGTCGAGATCACGCGGGTGTCCGATCAGCCGAAGGTCGTTGAGGACGCCGTCTCGGGCTTTACGACCGCGCTGTTCGAGGCTGTCGCGATTATTCTGGGCATAAGTTTGCTCAGCCTTGGGCTGCGGGCCGGCCTTGTAGTGGCAATCGCCATACCCCTGGTGCTGGCGATTACGTTCTTCGTCATGGCCTATTTGGGAATCTCGCTACAGCGAATCTCGCTTGGCGCATTGATTATCGCGCTGGGTCTGCTTGTGGACGACGCGATGATCGCCGTGGAGATGATGGTGGCACGGCTTGAGGTGGGTGACACCCTCCGGAAAGCTGCGACCCACGTCTACACCTCGACGGCATTCCCGATGCTGACTGGCACGCTGGTGACCGTGGCCGGCTTCATCCCTGTCGGGCTGAACAGCAGCAAGGCGGGCCAGTTCCTCGTCACACTGTTTATCGTGATCGCCGTCGCGCTGCTGGTCTCCTGGTTGGTGGCCGTAATCTTCACCCCGCTGCTGGGCGTCACCATCCTGTCCGAGAAGCTCAAGCAAAAGCATGAGCGGAAGGGCTGGTTCGCCTCAGCGTTCAATTGGCTGCTGTTAGTCAGCATGCGTTGGCGATGGGTCACTATCACCGCCACCCTCGCTGCCTTTGCGGCGTCCGTGGTCGGCCTCGGTCTGGTGCAGCAGCAGTTCTTCCCGACATCCGATCGCCCCGAGTTGATCGTCGACTTCACGTTGCCGCAAAACGCCACCTTCGCGGAAACCGACCGCCAGATGGCACAATTCGAGCGTGACATGCTTGTTGGCAACCCCGACGTTGAACACTGGTCGACCTATGTAGGACGAGGAGCGCCGCGCTTTCTGCTGTCGTTCGACACTCAGGCGCCCAGCCCGACGACGGGTCAAATGATCATCGTTACTACCGGACGGGAGGTTCGCGACGATCTGCGGAAGTCACTCCAAACCTACCTGGACAAGACCTTCATCGGCACCGACGCATTCGTGCGCCTGCTCGACCTAGGCCCACCGGTCGGACGGCCGATCCAATACCGGATAAGCGGCCCAGATCCGCTGGTGTTGCGCGGCATCGCCCAAGACCTTGCAGCAGTCGTCGACCAGAACCCGCACGTCGGAGGCTTGACCTTCGACTGGATGGAGCCGGGCCGTGTTGTCAGGGTGGAAATCCTGCAGGATCGCGCACGCCAGCTGGGGGTGACCTTCGACGGGGTTGCGACAGCACTCAATAGCGTCGTTCAAGGCGCGCCAGTAACGCAGATGCGGGACGGCACCTATCTGGTCGATATTGTTGGTCGCGCCGAGGCCGGCGACCGCGGCTCGATCGAGCATCTCAACGGCCTGCAGATCCCCAACAGCAGCGGTAAGCTGGTCCCGCTCGCGGCGGTTGCCACGCTCTCCTATCAACTTGAGCAACCGACGATCTGGCGGCGAGCCCGCATGCCCACCATCACCATGAACGGAGCAGTCCTGGACACCACGCAGCCGGCAACCGTCGTGGCTCAGTTGCGCGATCCGATTGACGAGTTCTCGGCCCGGCTTCCGGCGGGCTATAGGGTCGCGCCTGGGGGCACCGCAGAAGAGAGCGCAAAGGCGCAGGCGCCGATCATTGCCGTGGTGCCGCTGATGCTGTTCGTGATGGCCACCGTCCTCATGATCCAGCTACAGAGCTTCCAGCGCCTGTTCCTGGTCTTTGCGGTCGCGCCGCTCGCCTTGATTGGAGTGGTCGCCGCGCTGCTGCCCAGTGGCGCCCCTCTCGGTTTCGTCGCCATTCTCGGTGTGCTGGCACTAATCGGCATACTGATCCGCAACTCGGTGATCCTGATCATGCAGATCGAGCAACTCAGGCAAGACGGGCGATCGGGTTGGGACGCAGTCCTCGAGGCTACGCAGCACCGAATGCGTCCAATTGTCCTGACGGCTGCGGCCGCGACGCTCGGCCTCATTCCGATCGCCGGTGAAGTGTTCTGGGGGCCTATGGCCTATGCAATGATGGGCGGGATCATCTCCGGTACCGTTCTGACCCTCTTGTTCCTGCCGGCACTCTATCTGGCATGGTTCCGCATCAGGCCACCCGGGCCAGATGGATCGCCACTGGCACCCAATGTACCAGAGCTAGAACCTGACGGAGTGAGGAGTGCTGCACGGTGAGCAAGCGACAGCGCCAGCGGATCGATAACTCATGCAATCCCCGTCCACATGGTGGAGTCCGCAGCAGATGATATCGGCTTGGGAAGGTCAGGGGTGAAGTCGCGAGCCCCATCGTACGCGGATCAGGCGGATAGTAACCGGGTCAGGAGGTCTTCATGGCTAATATCGACTTTTGGTTCTCAATCGGTAGCACCTACAGCTACCTGTCGGTGATGCGATTGGGCCGCGTGGCCACCGAAACCGGAATCGAGTTCGTCTGGCGCCCTTTCAACGTCCGCGAAATCATGGTGGCGCAGAACAATATCCCCTTCGCCAACAAGCCAGTGAAGGCGGCCTATATGTGGCGCGATGTGGCCAGGCGATCGGACAAGTACGGGCTTCCACCTAGATTGCCGGCCCCCTATCCCATCCCGGACCTGCCGCTGGCGAACCAGGTTGCGCTGCTTGGGATGCGCGAGGGCTGGGGGATTGCATACGCTATCGAAACATATCGACTCTGGTTCGAGGAGGGCCTTGTCGCCGGCGCCGATCCGAATCTGTCCCGTTCACTTCGCGTAGCAAGACAGAACCCCGAGGAGACGATCGTCCGCGCTTCGGCCGATGCAGCAGCCACAGCACTTGCCGATCAGACACGTGCAGCGTTGGCCCTCGGCATCTTCGGATCGCCCACCTTTGTCGTGGACGGGGAAGTCTTTTGGGGGGACGATCGACTGGACGACGCGATCTCCTGGTCACGCAGCGGCCGCGTACGTTGAGTGGCGCTCACCCGGAAGGAGCTGAGTTTGGCACTCGCAACGCCCCCAGGATGCGTCGTGCAAGCCCCACGATTGCAAGTGTCCACGCTGCGAGCGCGACAAAGACCAACACCTTGGGGATCAGATCGAGGAAGCCGTAGCCCATGGCTCGATCGAACTGGTAGGTGCTCGTCGTATACATCCCCAGCGGAAAGACCATTCCCCAGACCGCTGGCTCGTAGGCGAAACGGTCGCGCATCCAGACATAGCGCCACAGCATCAGCAAAAACAGGAACGGGATCCACCAACTCGCCACCGCCCAGAAGAAAAACGTGAATCCCTTGAGGAACGGGAGGAGGGGACCGAGGAGCGGCCAGGTCTCGCCCCGCAGGATCAGCACCGAGCCGGCCAGCGCCGTGATCGCCACAGCACCCATGTTGATCCAGTAGGGCGGACTGAAGTCTTCGCGGCTCATCGGCACGAAGGTGAGGCGATAAAAGATCAGCGGAATGATCGCCAGATAGAGCATGCAGCCGATCAGGAACATCGCAATCACCTGGAACTGAACCGCCTCCGGCGGCGGCGTGCTCACGTCGATCACGCCGCGCAACACCACCACCGACTGCGTCGAGACGGCGGCGATTAGCCATGCGCCGTTGATGCCGCGCTTGAGCGTGGGCTTGCGCGCGCGCACTGTTACGGCAGTGAAGAAGATGTACATAATCGCGAACCACAGGATCAGCCCGAGCCACCAGAGCACTGTGCCGACGCCCGTGGCCCCTATCACCACCACATTCTGCGTACCCAGAACGCAGGTCCCTGCCACGATGGTGAAGAAGCCGGGCGCCCGCTGGTGGTCTGAAATGTCGCGCATCAGTTCGGCGCGGAACCGAAGGGCCCGCACGATCGTCAATACCCAGAGGACGGGCCAGGCCACCCAGTTGACACCGATCAGTGCCAGTGCAACCGGGCGCAGCCCCATGAAGTGGCAGGCGATTGAGACCACCCCGGTGGCCATGACCAGTGCGAAATAGCCCGGAAATAGTGAGACCGCGCCATCAAGGATCACTGCAGCCAATCGCGCCGGGAGACGGGGCGGCTGCGAAGCGAACCCGGCACGGTCATCCCCGCGCATATCTGAGAACCAGCTCAAGCTGAAGGGAGATCAGAACCAAGGAGGCGTTGAGTGCCCAGGTGACGGTCAGCCATCTCGCAAGCGTGCCCCAGAAGGGATCGGAATTGACCGCTGAGCGCCAGATCGCCACGACGATCCAGACCGTGTAGGCCGCCGAGAAGAGGATCAGACCCTGCTGAACGTCGAGTCGTTCCTGATACATGGCGATAGCGTACAGGCCGGCGATGACGAGGCTCAATCCGACGCCGTACCCCCAGAACACGTTCCCCAGCGGCGCTTTTCCGCGCCAGGCCCGCCGTTCCGGAGCTAAGAAGAGGAACACGAAATCTGCGATCCAACTCATTCCCGCCTCCCGTCCATCCCGAGCCTGCCCCGCCCCCAACTACGCCGCCCTAGCCTCTGGTAACCCTAGAACTCGGCGCATCGGATGGTTCGGGACCGTGAGGTCTTCGAGCGTATATCTGTCGAGCACAGCGAGGTAAGCGGCGAGGGCTTCCCCAAGCACGGATTTCAGCCGGCAGGCAGGCAACAGCGTGCAGGAACTGCGCCCTGCCTCGAAGCACTCGACGAGGCGGAAGTCGTCTTCGGTTGCCCGGACCACGTCACCGACGCGAATCTCGGTTGACGGCCGCTGAAGCCTCAGGCCGCCCTTGTTGCCGCGCGTCGATGTGACAAAGCCGTATTTGACCAGTCCCTGCGTCACCTTCATCAGGTGGTTGCGCGAGACGCCGTAGCGCTCCGCCACCTCCTGAATTGTGGCAAGCCCGTCGGACTTGATTGCCAGGTACATCAAGAGGCGGAGAGACAGGTCGGTGAAATGGGTGAGCCGCATGGTCGCATCCAAAGATGCATGCATCGTATTGCTTTGGCGGCAGATCGGCAATACGGTCCAAAGAGGCACTGACGATACCTCTTTGGAGATCGACCATGGAAACCGCCACAGATCTGCCCGCGGAAGCCACAATCGAGGCTGCTGCCTTGGCTGCATCCACAGGCTTGCTGACGCACTCACTGTCCAACTGGCGAGATCGCGAGATCGCAGCCGGCATACACCCGCACGTGTTCGTACTTTTTGCGGGGACCTACGCAGCGATGCTGCTGGTACTCTGGTTGTTCTTCGGCACCGACGTCAACGCGGCTATCGCGCTCGGCGTGAGCACCGTCTATTTCGCCATGTACTTTGGCGTTCCATTTGTCATGCTTCGCCTCGCTGACGAGGCCACAAGTAAGCCAAGGCCCGGTTCTTTCGGCAGTTTCCTCGCAGGCGATGTCGAGACCTACACCGGTCGGGTCAGTGGTTGGGGCGCAGTCGCGCAGTTGCTAACAATTCCGGCGGGCCTGATCGGGGCGTTCGTCGCTATCGGGATCATCAGCCGACTGGCCCAGTAAGAGGCGACGGGGCCCCGGGAACCGCCGAGCGGTGTGGCCGGCTGAGGCCCCGCAGCCCGCAGGCCTCGCATGCCGCCAGGGGATTCTCTGCTCCGGTAAACACTGGGAGTAACGCCATCATGACGGATCGCACGATCCAACCGCCGATCAACGGGACGCCACAGGCGCAGTACGAGGCCCCCTGCCTGCGGCAGGGTATGGAGGGCTCGTTTCGCTTGCCTTCCCCCCAAGCGACGGCCCTTCTGCCTGCTTAGCTCCCCCTCGAGTCTCGAAAGGCGGTGGGTGACAACCCCGTCACGCGCCGAAACTCCCGGCTGAAGTGCAGGGGATCAGGATAGCCACAACACAGCGCAACCTCCGAGATCGGCGTGTCGGTCTGCACCAGAAGCCGCTTGGCGGCGTTCATGCGTTCGCGCCGAAGCCAGTTCATTGGTGAAGACCCGACGACCTTTCGAAACCGCCTGTGCACCTGCGATGAACTCAGTCCCATCAAGGCGCTGAAATCGACGATCGACCAGGCCCGCCCGAGTTCCATCCGCGCCTGCTGCATTATGTCCGCCATGGGCTGGGGCGCGGAGGAGGATCGCTCTGGCGACCGGTTAGCAACGAGCGCGGCAATGATGGCGGCCACTGCGGCGCTGTTCTCCGGCTCGCTATCGGCATGGTTGGCGGCCAGCCGTTGCTTGATCCGGGAGAACTGCAGACTGAGGGCCTCATCGACGGTCGAGACAATGATCGGCCTGGCACGAGCCCCCAGCATCTCGGCGGCTTCATCGAGCCCGAAACCGCGCATGCCGAACCAGAGATAGCTCCAGCCGTGGGATCCTCGCGCGCAGGCATGTCGGTACTCGCGAGACGTGTCCAGCCAGGCAATGCTGCCCTGAGGACACTCATAAGTTCGACCCTCGACCTCCATCTCACCGGTTCCGGCCAGCGTCAGGATCAGCACGTGCTGCTTGAACCTGCGACGGACGGGAGGTTCGGAAGGTGCCGCCGTCGCCTTGCCTGCGGCCAACACCCGATATGGGAATGCCGCCGTGTGTGCCGGAGTGTAGAAATAAATCTCATCGTCGCGGCCCGATGCGCTGGAATGAAACATGTGAGTCTCCGCAGGTCGCGCATGCGATTTTTCTCCATGCCAAGCGCGTTGTCCATCCATTCCTCTGCCATCGAGAGCTTGATAACCTCAAGAAGTGATCCTGAAGGCCGAGGCATCCGCTCGCGCGAGCCAAGTCCATCCGGTCACAGGTTGCGCGGCTGGAGGGAGAGCAGCATGCCGGACGGCTTGGAACGTCTGCGGTCGATCGTCGAGGATGCCAGCCTCAGCGTGGCGCAGAAGGCGCGGCAACTCGCCATTGCGGCTGACGACCTGCTGGCCTACCTGCCCCTCGAGGCGCAGACGCAGCGTGCGCTTGACGAACGGGTGATCTGCGACATGTACGAGGGCCATGCGCCCTATACGCCGCGATATGTGTTGGCCGACTTCTCGGTCGTGCTCCGCAGGGGGAGCGATCATCTGGAACTGCTGGCGCCCACGTCGCTCGCCGATGCGATCCACACCCTTATGATCGCCTATCATCACGTCCCGTCCGTGACCGGAATGCCAGTCTATCTGGGGCAGCTAGACGAATTGCTTCTGCCCTTCTGCGACGACGTCGGTGACGAGGAACTCTATGCCGAGATCAAGCGGTTGTGGCGCTACCTCGACCGCACACTGCCCGATGCCTTCATGCATGCCAACGTCGGTCCTTCGGACAATCGGGTGGCCAGGACCATCTTGCGGGTCGATGCCGAGCTCAAGCAGATCGCGCCGAACCTGACCCTGCTTTATGATCCCGAAGCCAGCGGTGAGGCCCTGCTGGCCCGCGCCATCGAGAACATCCTCGAGTGCTCAAAGCCCCACGTCGCCAATCATCCTTTGCACACGGCAGCTTTCGATGCGCGCGGCTACGGCATCGTTTCCTGCTATAATGCCCTACCCTTGGCGGGCGGCGCATCAACCCTTGTGCGGGTCAATCTCAAGAAGGTCGCCGAGCGGTCGCGTGACGCCCGCGAGTTCCTGGATACCATCCTGCCGAACTATGTGGGGTTGGCCTTTGACCTGATGCAGGCACGGATCGACTACCTGTTCGACCACTCCGGTTTCTTCCAGAGCTTCCTCGTCGAAGAAGGATGGATCGACAGAACGCGGTTTGCGGCAATGTTCGGGGTGTTCGGCATGGCCGAGGCGGTCAACACGCTCGAACGGAAGGCGGGGCGCTCCGCCCGTTACGGCAGCAATGGCGGTGCCGACGACCTCGGACACGCCATCTCGGCCCGGCTGGCCGAACTGGTGGCGGCGCAGCCGCTCGACAATGTCTGGCGCGGTCGGGCGATGCTTCATTCCCAAGCGGGCCTCAGCACCGATTCGGAGACGACACCCGGGGTTCGTATCCCCTATGGCAGCGAGCCCGATCCCGTCACCCATATCAGGGCCCTGGCGCCCCATCACAAGTACTATCCCTCGGGGATCAGCGAGATCCTCACCCTGGAGGAGACCGTCAAGGGCAACCCGCAGGCCGTTCTTCAGCTCTGCAAGGCAGCCTTTGCGAGCGGCTTCCGCGAATTCACTGCCAATGTCGCCAACAATGACCTCGTCCGAGTGACCGGCTACATGATCCGCCTGTCCGACGTGAAGCGGCACAACGAACTGAAGGTTTCGCGCACCAATACGACGGCGCTGGGCGCCGAGGCGGCGAGGCTGACCGGCATTCTGGCGCGCAAGCCGCGAGTCGTGGCTCATGAACTCGCCGCTGGCGACCGTTAGCAAGATCCTGACCTGGTCGTGTGTCGATGGCCCCGGCAACCGGCTGGTCATCTTCCTGCAGGGCTGCAACTTCGCCTGCCCCAGCTGCCACAATCCCCACACCATCGGTGTGTGCAATCACTGCGGCGATTGCATTCCGGCATGCCCGACCGATGCGCTGTCCTTGGTGGATGGCTTGATCGTCTTCGACGCCGATGCATGCAACAGTTGCGACGCCTGCCTCAGGGCCTGCCCGATCAGTGCTAGTCCGATGACGCATGTCTACACCGTAGAAGATATCCTCGCCCTGGTGCGGTCCAACAGAATCTTCCTCAACGGGATCACCGTCTCTGGCGGCGAAGCCACGCTGCAGCTCAAGTTCATCATAGCGCTGTTCTCGGCAATCAAGCAGGATCCGGAGCTTGCCGGCTTGACATGCTTCATCGACAGCAATGGACACTTGGGTGAACTGGCCTGGCAACGCGTCCTGCCGGTGACCGATGGCGTCATGCTCGACATCAAGGCTTTCGACAATGGCACGCACATGGCACTGACCGGCCGCTGCAATCGGCGCAGCCTGGCGTCGGCGCGGTCACTCCACGCACACGGCAAGCTCTTCGAACTGCGCTACCTCATGATCCCCAGCCGCACCGACACCGATCTCGAGCTCGACCAGCTCGCGGAGTTTGCGAGCTCACTCGACCGGAGTCTTCGAGTCCGGCTGAATGCCTTTCAGCATCACGGCGTCCGCGGCGAAGCGCGTGAGTGGGAAAAGATGTCGCGCGCCGGAGTGGAAATGGCCGCCGAAAGGCTGCGAGCAGCCGGCCTGGCCAACGTCGTCACTCCGTCGGTCTGGATTTAGCTGGCAGTGTGCTGAGGGTTCGGCAAATTGCAAATTCGCTGAGAGGGACTGAGAAGCTGGGGTTGTGAAGTCAACCAACCTTCACCGGAGCTCCCCGCATGAACGTCCACAAGAATGCGCGTCGACCCCTCGTGGTCGAGTGCTTTTGGTTGGCGGGCATTCGCTAGGTGAGCAGCTGAGCATGCCAGCCAATCACCGACAACCACGGCGAATGATGCTAACGGAGGTTGAGGCAACGCACCGCCGTTGTTGCCGCTTCCCGGAGCGTTGGGTATCCCCCCATCAACTGCCTCTCTGCTCTTCTAAACCGACCAAAGGTCACCCTGGGTAAACTTGACACCGATCTCGGCGCCCGAACAATGGACCATCTTGCATCGATACCGAGTGCCGTCGTCCAACGAGAGGACGAAGTGGGGTGGGACGCCAATCACGGATTCCACTCGAAGCAATGCCCCGGTCGTTGAAAGATTTCTCACGATGCAGGTGATCGTTGAGCGTCCTTCGTTAAACACAATATGAGCACCTTTCAGGACACGCCGTCTAGCGCTGACCCTCCGCTCCTCCATGCGATTACCTCTCCAAGAATAATGCCCGAGACGCCATGGCCAGGCCGCTCAACGCCACTTATCGGCGACGCCTGAGGAAACTAGCGCCAAGCCCGGCTTTGGCGTCGGCATCTTCCTCTGGCTACGCCTCACCACTTGATGGGCAATCACCAATTTGCAGCCGAGCGGGTGATTGAATCGTTGAGCTATCGCAAGTGAGCGGTAAGACGCACAGCTACTCAAGCATTACACACTCCCGTCAAGTGTTGCTCGCGGCAGCGAGGGGAAGATCGAAAAGACGCGCCCAGGCTGTGGTCGCAGCATGCTGGATGGCTACAATGTCGGTGCCGAAGGTCCACCACCCGTTCGCCGGCGCGACCAGGACGTCGGGCGACCAGATTGCGGATTGCAGAACGGGCCAGACGAGCAACTGCTCGTAGCAGATCAGTGTCGCTACGCGGCTGCCTCGGACGGAAACGATTGGGTTGGCGAAGAAGTCGGCCCGCGCCCCGGCCGGCTCACCAAGCATGTTCAGCCACGGTTGCCACATTGAGACTGGAACCGGCATGCGCTCCCGGTAACGCACCACGGCATCCTGCCATGACAGCTCGAGCATGACATTGTCGTAGCCAGTCGTGTCGACGATCACGGCACCGCCATAGACGGTGACGTCGAGATTCTGCAGCGCACCCGCCCAGAGCCGCTCGATGGTCGATGTCCAAGCGCCCAACGCACTCTCCGGCAACACGATGACCGACGCTCCCGCCTTCGCCGCTTCCCGGACGCGATTGATGGTGTCGAGATGCTGCTGGAAGTTGGCATAGTCGCCATTGCTGCCGCCGAATTTCGTGTCGACGCCGACCCAGCCTGGCGGCAGGACGGGCGCGGTCCAGTTCGCAACGGACCAGATCCAGAGACCTCCAAGTGTCAGGATCGCGATCGGCCGAAGTCTCGTCGTCATGACGAGGAGGCCGATCGCTGCCGCCCCAAGCCCGAACCAGCCCCAGCGCGGAAACAAGATCCCTGCGGCGGTGATCGGGTGGGCCCAGCCCACGATACCGATCGGTGGCACGCTGAGCAGCACCGCGATGATTGCGTAGCGGATCAGCCGTCCCCTGCCCGACCGTGACGTCCACAGTAACGTGTGCGTGCCAACGAACAGAACTGACGCCGCGATCCAGAGCGCGATGCCGGCTTCGAAGCCGGCGCCGTAGAAATTGCTGACGCCCTGCGGCAGACCGCGCGAGGCGGCAAGAAAATAGCCCGCGGCGACAAGCGCAGCGCCGAGGCGCGTCGGTGCGAGCGCCCAGAGCGCCGGGAAGAGCATCGCGGCGGGCAACAGGCGCGGCTCGCCGCTCCACGCGATCAGCCCGGTTCCGACTGCCGCGGTGACGAGCGCGGCCGACCGAACGAAATCAGGGACTGAAGACCAGGAGCGGGTGAGCCAGTCCAAGCACGCCGGCAGCTGGGATCGGCCCGAAATATCTCGAGTCATAGGAACCTGCGAATCCTGAGAAGAGGAAGAGCTGACCATTCGGGACGATGCCGCCGGCGAAGGGTGCGAGCGCCCTGCCCGCGCCGTCGGTCGGGCGAACGGAAGAATGGGGGAGATGGACGCCGCCGACGGCAATATCGCCATCGACGACAACACGCTGACCGGCGACAGCGACCACCGTCTTGATCAGCGGCGAGAACCATCCCGGACATAGCCCGCGGCCGAGATAGCCACGGTCGCGCGCCAGCTCGAAGGCTGGATCCTGCGGCGGGCAGATGAAGATGCGATCGCCAACGCCAGGATCGTGTGCCAGCGGTTCGATGCGCCACAGGCCGAGCGGATAGCTCGGGGTGAGATTGACCCGCAGCCCCGAGATGAAGCCGATTCCGGCGAGGGTGGCGAGCAACACAAACGACGCGCTGACCATGACGACATGGCGGACACGAATGGTCATTTGAGGACCTGGCTCTGCCGCTGCGTTTGGCGCAGCGCTTCGGTCTGTTTGAGCGCCTCCACCGTGCGTTCATGGACCGCGAGCTGCTGGGCTGTCCGCATCGTCGGCCAGGCCGATGCGAGCTTCTGCTGCTCGGCCGGAGCGAGACCGGCCGACGCGGCCTTGAACGCCGGACCGCCCGTGTCCATGGCACCATTGCCGAGCAGAGCCCGCTCGCCGAACCGCTCTCTCACGGCCCCGTTGAGCGCGTCGATCTCCGCCTTGACCATGCGATCGGCGAGAGCGAAGCCAAGAGCGGCTGGCAGGTCATTTCGGTCGATCGCGTCCCGCACCTTGGCGAGCACGGCCTCGGCCGCGGGGGAGAGAGCCGGGATGTCGATCGAGGCCCGCTGACGCATTCCAGCTTCCTCGGCGACGAGGCGTTTTATCGCCTGGTCGCGCATCGTGAAGTAGCGCTCGAGGTCGCGGCGCAGCGCCGGCACATTGGTCTCGGCCACATGGCGATCGTTCCTGTCGGCATTGCCGGCGAGAAGGCCGGTACGGCCGCGCAGTGGCCCGTAGGTCGCCGGCGCCTGCTCAATCTGCTGCAGGCGATCGGTGCGGGCGGCCGGGTCTGCGAAGGCCGCCTCGATGCCCATCGCTCGGAACGCGGACTCCGGTTCTGCATAGACGCGCCGGATGCGATCCGAGACCAGGTCCCATTGCTGGCTCAGCGCCTTGTCGGACTGCAGCTTGGCCTCGGATGCATCGCCGATCGTGAGAGCAAAGCTTGCGACTCCCTTGACCATGGGTTCGGCCTTTCGGGTTGATTGGATGGGGGTGGAGACGTGGCGGTCGAAGAGGCCCAGGCGTGCGCCGACGGTCCGCAGCTTTTCACCTAGATCGAGGAGGCGGGCCTTTTGGCGCAGCGTCCAGTCGAGCTGATCGCGAACGAGCGTGCGGGCCACGCGGACGAGGTGAAGACCGCGGCTATTGGCGAAGCTCAATGCCTGCGCGTAGAAGCGGCCCCCGCTGTAATCGAGCGTGGTTTCCTTGGCGTCGCGCTGTTCCAGGACCTTGGACAATCCCCCGGCCATCGCGAAGGATCGCTTGCCGTAATAGAGCGCGACATCCTCGCGGTGCCGGGTCATCGCCACATAGGTCAGGTGCCGGTTGAGCGAGAGCGAGGCCAGCACCTGGACGCGGTCGACGGTGGCGCCCTGCGACTTATGGATCGTCGTCGCATAGCCATGATCGATGTTGCGATAGGTCCGCTGCTCGACCTGGACACGACGCCCTGCGTCGCCCTCGCCGAGCTCGGCAACGATGCGTCCTGGAGTCGCTTCCACCACCTTCGCCAACATGCCGTTCTTGACGCCCAGAGCGCTGTCGTTCTTGAGGAAGACGATCTGGTCGCCGGCAGCGAACTGTCGGACGCCATCCTCCGTCCGGAAGGCATGACCGACCTTGACGACGCCGCGCTGGATGAGCGCTTCACGCGCCCGCTCGTTCAGATCGCGGACGTCGCGGCGCAGCTGCGCGAGGATCAGCGTGGACTTGGCCGGATCATAGGAGCGATCCCAATCGGCGATCAGCTTGTCGATGGCCTCGCCCTTGAGGCTCTCGCCGATCACCTTGCCGTTGGCCGCGTAGGTCTTGATCGCCGCGTCGATCCGCCCGCGTGCCAGATCGAGCGATGCGGCCCGCATCCAGGCTTCCTTCTGCCGATAGATCGTCTCGAGCTCGGCATAGCCGATGCGCTCGACAATGGCGCGGAAGGCGGCGCCCGCTTCGATAGGCTGAAGCTGCTCCGGATCGCCGACCAGGACGAGCTTGGCGCCGGCCCTGGTGACCGCTTCCACGAAGCCCGCCATCTGCTTCGAGGCAACCATGCCGGCCTCGTCGAGGACGAAGACGGTCTTGTCGTCGAGGAGCTCCCTGCCCTCTTTCCAGCGCAGCTCCCACGATGCCAGCGTGCGCGATGCAATCCCGGCTTCCTTCTCGAGGCCCTCTGCTGCTTTACCGGCAAGCGCGCCGCCAATGACCTGATAACCGGCAGCTTCCCAGGCTTCGCGTGCGGCCTTCATCATCGTGGTCTTGCCGGCGCCGGCGCGCCCCACCACTGCGGTGATCCGCCCGCCGCCCGCGACGTGCTCGATCGCCGTCCGCTGCTCCCCCGACAGCCGGTCATGACGGGCAAACACCGCCGCCAGCACGTTCTCCCGGACGCCATACGAGGATGTCCGCGCGAGGGTGCGCGCCCGATTGACCATCTCGGATTCGGTGCGCACCATTTCGCGCGTGGTGAGTTTTGGCGGCACCCGCGCGCCGGTCGCGAGATCCACGCGTTCGACGTCGAGACGCAAAACGTTGGGGCTGGCGAGAATACGCGGCAGCAACCGTTGGAACGTCCCGACGTCGTCGATGTAGCGGTGGATCACCTTGGCGACGTCGCGCGCGTCGAAGACGCTTTTCTCGTTGGTCACCATCTCGAGCACGAGCTCAGGACGCGCCTCGATGCGCCTGGCATTAATGCTGCGTTTGGTCTCATGCAGGGCCAGCCGCTCAAGGTCGATGGCGCGACCGGCCTCGCCACCTTTGCGCTGCATCGCCTTGGCGGCGACGCCGATATGGGTGGTCGGCACGAGGTCGATGCCACGCTCGGCATAGGAGCGGCCATCGACCCGGACTTCGAGGCCGGCGAGCGCCAGGTGCTGGTTCTGCAGGTCGAGCCAGGCGGTGCGCTGCTGGAGAAATTCCGCCTTCTCACCGGCCCATAGGCGATACTGGATCTTGCCATTGGCGGTGCGGAGCCGCTGTCCGTCGGGGCCGATGACGGCGACCTTCTTCGCACCGAAACCACTCTCGGTGAGCGGGCGCAGGCTGGTCATCAGGTGGACATGCGGATTGCCCGGTTCGTCGTGATAAACCCAGTCGGCCACCTGGCCTCGTGCCAGCACCTGCTCTAACACGAACTGGCGCATAAGCGCGATGTTCTGTTCGCGGCTGAGTTCCATCGGCAGCGCGATGATGAACTCCTTGGCAAGCTGCGCATCAGCCCGCTTTTCGAAGGCTTCGACCTTGTTCCAGAAGGCCTCGACGGCGCCGGCCACCGAGCGGTCGGCGATGAGCGCCCTCGCCCACTCGGGCGCATCGGGTGGCAATAGGAACTCCTCATGGGCGAGGTTGCGCTTGTTCGAATAGTCGACGGTCCGGGCCTCGGCGTCGTGATCCATCCGCGCGCAATGCCGATAGGCGGCCGACAGCACGGCGCTGCGGCCATCGCCGCGGGAGATGAGCTGGGGCGTGAAGTGCGTGATGGCCAAGGCGAGTGACAATCCCAACTACGGCAACAGGTCGTCCAGAGGGATGACGCCTGCCCGACTGGGCGGGGCGCAGCACGTCGCAGCAGCGACGTATTACTGCGCCCTTGGACGCATTCCTTCGGAACGCTGGGATGATCCACCAAAGTGTCGGCTTCGCCGACCCGTCGAAAGTGACGGGTCGCGCTGGCGCGCGTCCCGGTCGATGCTCGTCATCGAAAACACTCCGCATGACGAAAGGAAGCAACCGGGGATGAAGAAGCCATCGTCGAAGATCAGGGAAGAGATCGGGCGCCTGCAGGAACAGCTCAAGCAGGCCGAGACGCGCGAGGCCGAACGCATCGGCCGACTGGCGCTGAAGGCGGGGCTCGGTGACATCGAGGTCGAGGACGGCGCGGTGGTCGCGGCATTCGAGGAGGTCGTGGCGCGGTTTCGCAAGGGGAGCGGACGGCCCAGCCGGCAGACGGGTGGCACGGTCCCGCCTGGCGCGCCTCAGGGGTCGGGTGGTGAGGCTTGAGCGGATGCGACAGGCAAGCCAGACCGAAGCGCGCCGCAAGGATACGCGCGAGAAAATCCAGCTCGGCGGACTGATCGCCAAGGCCGGGCTACGCTACGAGAAGCGGGCACTCCTGCTCGGCCTGCTGATCGACGCCGCCGACCGCATTCGCGGCGACGATACAGAACGAGCCCGCCTCCTGGCGCTCGGCGAGAAGGCGTTCATCGATGACGCCGACTAGAATCATCATGCTGGTCGCGCCCGGCCTGTTGATGCTGGGAGCACTGCTCGGTCTCACTGGGATCGAGCAGTGGACGGCTTCCTTCGGCACCACGCCCGATGTCCGCGTGCTGCTCGGGCGGGCCGGCATAGCCCTGCCCTATCTGATAGCGGCGGCGATCGGCATTGTGTTCCTGTTCGGCGCGCGCGGCGCCGTATCGATCCGCACCATGGGCGGCGGCGTCCTCATCGGCACCGTCACCGTCGTCGTCGTCGCTGCCGTGCGCGAGGGCATGCGATTGTCGAGCTTCGCCGACAGCGTGCCGGCTGGCGCCAGCCTCATGAGCTACGTCGATCCGGCGACATCGATCGGCGCGACCCTCGCCGCCGTGGCTGGCGTGTTCGCACTCCGCGTGGCGATGCGCGGCGACGCCGCATTCGCCTCTGCCGCGCCGCGGCGCATCCACGGCAAGCGCTCCATCCATGGCGATGCCGAATGGATGGCCGTGAAAGATGCCAGGCGCCTGTTCCCCGAAGCCGGCGGCATCGTCGTCGGTGAAGCCTACCGGGTCGACAAGGACACGGTTGCCGAGCGCGGATTTCGCGCCGACGACCGAGAGACCTGGGGCACGGGCGGCAGGTCGCCGCTGCTCTGTTTCGATGCGTCATTCGGTTCGACGCATGGCCTCGTCTTCGCCGGCTCCGGCGGGTTCAAGACGACATCCGTCACGGTGCCCACCGCGCTCAAGTGGGGTGGCAGTCTCGTTGCGCTCGACCCGTCCAACGAGGTCGCGCCGATGGTCGTCGAGCATCGCCGCCAAGCTGGGCGCGACGTGTTCATTCTCGACCCGCGCGATCCGTCGACCGGCTTCAATGTGCTGGACTGGATCGGCCGCTTCGGCGGTACCAAGGAAGAGGACCTGGTCGCCGTCGCCAACTGGGTGGTGACCGACACGGGCCGCCAGGCGTCGATCCGTGACGACTTCTTCCGCGCCTCCGCGCTGCAGCTCGTCACCGCGCTCATCGCCGATGTCTGCCTCTCCGGGCATACGGAAAAGGAGAACCAGCACCTGCGGCAGATGCGGGCGAACCTGTCGGAGCCGGAGCCGAAACTGCGCGAGCGCCTGCAGGCCATCTACGACAATTCAGGATCGGAGTTCGTCAAGGAAAACGTCGCCCCGTTCATCGCCATGACGCCGGAAACTTTCTCGGGCGTTTATGCCAATGCGGTCAAGGAAACCCATTGGCTGAGCTATCCGAACTATGCTGCACTGGTGTCGGGATCGAGCTTTGCCACCGATGCGATCACCAGCGGCAAGACCGACATCTTCGTCAATCTCGACCTCAAAACGCTGGAGGCCCACCCAGGCCTAGCGCGCACCCTCATCGGCGCACTGCTCAACGCCATCTACAACCGGGATGGAAAGGTCGAGGGGCACACCCTGTTCCTCCTCGATGAGGTGGCGCGCCTTGGCTATCTCCGCATCCTCGAGACCGCGCGCGACGCCGGCCGCAAGTACGGCATCAGCCTGGTGCTGCTGTTCCAGTCCATCGGGCAGATGCGCGAAGCCTATGGCGGGCGCGACGCGACCAGCAAATGGTTCGAATCGGCGTCTTGGGTCTCGTTCGCTGCGATCAATGATCCCGACACGGCCGACTACATTTCTCGGCGCTGTGGCAACACAACGGTCGAAGTCGACCAGATAAGCCGCTCGTCGCAGATGTCTGGTTCGTCGAGAACGCGATCGAAGCACCTGACGGCGCGGCCGCTCATCCTACCAGATGAAGTTCTACGGATGCGCGGTGACGAGCAGATCATCTTCACGGCCGGCAACGCGCCACTGCGCTGCGGTCGTGCTATCTGGTTCCGGCGCGCGGACATGCAGTCAGTGGCGAGCGAGAACCGCTTCCATCAAGCGAGCTGATGTGCGGTCGGCATCGGCGCGCGTCGCTGTTATAGGTACACGGCCTAATCAACAACGTAGAAGGGTAGAGCCGAATGACGACAACAACCGAAATCGCCGACAAGATCGCTGGCGAGCAGAGCCTCACCAAGACGCAAGCCAAGGCGATCGTCGAGAGTGTTTTCAGCCAGATTGCGGAGGCCGCGCGTTCCGACGCCGAGACCAGCATTCCGGGTTTCGGAAAGTTCAAGGTGAAGGACACGCCGGCGCGCGAGGGTCGCAATCCGTCTACGGGCGCGACGATCAAGATCGCGGCCTCGAAGAAGCTGTCCTTCACGCCGGCGAAAGCCGTCAAGGACGCGCTCAACGGCTGATCGCCGTAGCGAATCCATCACGAAAATGAATCGATCGACGTCCGGTGATTCAAACCAATCATTGGACGCCGGAAGCGGCTCGCGCGATTCTGCTCGGCATGATCGCGCAGCCCTATCAGCTCTATGTCGAACGCCGCGACCCGCGCCGCAAAATGGCGCGGTTCTATGCGCTGTCGATCGAGGAAACACTGTTCGGACAGGCGAGGCTCGTGCGGCGCTGGGGGCGCATCGGGACGACGGGCCGAACGGTGCAGCACTCGTTCGACAATGAGGGCGAAGCCGTCAGCCTCTTTCTCGAACTGCTGCGGGCTAAGCGGATGCGGGGCTATCAGCCGCGGCGGATCCCTTTGACCGAGCCCATACCTCGGGCCGCCATGCCTCGATGAGGCCCTCGATCTCGCCGCGATACTCGTCAGGGTAGACGGCGTTCGACCGGTGCGCGATCCAGGCGAACACCGTCGCCATGTCGGCAGCGATGGCCGCGTCCTGGGCGAAGACGTCGGCAATGTCAAAACCGCCGAGGCTTTCGGCATTCCACCACGCGAGGATGAAGTTTGCGGCGCGGCGAGCCTGGCCCGTATCGCTCCTCGCAAGGTCGAGGAGACGCTCGAAGGCGGCGCGTGTGGTGTCGTCCATTTGAGTACTCTCCTCGGCAGGCCGGCCGCATATTGCACCAGCTTCAGGTGTCGGTCGATCCATTGCGGGCCCGACGATTGCCCGGCGGGGTGGCGGTCGCGTCGAGACTTTGGCCGTCACGTCTCTCCAGCAGCTGGGTCAATCTCGCCTCGGCCTCGCCGCGTTCAACGGCGGTCAGATGACTGTGCCGGAGTTCGGCGCGCAGCTCTTCGATTTCGTCGATCGTGGTCATCGCGACCTCCCACTGTTCGGGTGAAGGAACCGAGGCCCCGCCGGTGGGCGGGGCCTCGCAGTAGTCAGTCGCGGTTGCCGTTGGGCCGGGACCAGATGAGCTGCAGGCCGTCCTGCCCTTCGACCTCGACCAGGGTGGCGTAGATCGGAGCGGGGAAGCTCGGATCGTCCAGCTTCACCGAGAGGTAGTCGCGCTCGCTGGACTGGGCCGTCTTCTGCCAGGCCGCCCCGAGCTCCACCGCGCCCGAGAAGATGCGGAACTGCGGGCCCTTGTCGGAGGGGTTCTCGACCCGCTCGATGCGAGCCTTGACGTTGAGGTTGAGGGTCTTGATCGTGCCGGTAAAGCCGTTGCCGTTGGAGGTGAAGGTGCCGACGGTAGCCATTTTGTCGTCTCCGTGAGTTTGTCGGGTCGCGCCCATCGCGACCTCGATGGCTGTCGACAGACCGGGGGCGATCGACCCGCACCTCGAAGAGGCCGGAACAACGTGGAGGGCGGCTGGGAGCGGCTTTCTTGTTTCGCGAGGAATGAGCGCGCAGCGTTCAGGGGAAGAAAGGTGCGGACGGTCGTTGCGGGGATAAGAGCGAGGCGGCGCGCAGCGGCGACGTCCTTCGGTCAGACATGCCAAATCGAGGACGTGATGAGCGTGATCTTGAAGACCTGTGCGGAGATGACCCCTGGCTGGTGTCGGAGACACTTCACCGATGGCAATGAACCCAGGCCAGGGCCGATCATTCGCCCATGCTCACCGGCGCTTGCCCTCGTGCGACAGCACATTCTCAATGCAGGGCTGGTCACCACCTTCTCGACGTGGTGCGGACGGAACCTGTGCTGACGGCAAGCACTATGGCCTAGCGCCCTTCCGAGTTGCGGGAGGTCGTGGATAGCCTCCCTGCCCGTTGCGCGTTCTCACCGGTCGTGCGGAGGGCAGAATGATGACCAGCCTGGTCCGGTCAAAACGCTGGCGCTGCTGTCGACGGCCAGGGCGAGGCCCCGTTGAAATTGTCGATCAGGCGCCATGACTGGCGGGGTGGTGCATAGCGTCGGCCGTTGTCACGGCGGCGCGGACTCATGCGCTGCCATCAGGGCCAGTGTGGCGGATACGCCCGCTCCGAGAGAGGGCGCGCAGGCGGATCGGGGAAGGTTCGTGACCTTCCCCGCCGGCGGTCGGTGGGTGGAAGATCAGGCCGCCTCGCGCTCTTCTGAGGCGTTGGAGGCATCGGGCTGAAGTCCGTGGAGGAACGCGACGGCCCGCTGCGCATGGGCGGCAGCCGAGAAGATCGCGCGCTTGTCGTCGGCAAGCACCTTGAGCCAGGAGGTGAGATAGCTGGCATGGTCCGGCCGAGGCTCGAGCTCGGGCGCGATGCCTAGGTCGGCGCAGAGGAAGCAGCTGCCGAGCTCGGCGATGAGCTCCTCGCGCGCGCGTTCGCTGCGATCCTTGCCGTAGCGGCTGAGATCGCGGTTCACCCGATGCGGCGCCGAGGTCCAGTGCGTCGCCTCATGACTGAGGGTCGCCACATAGGATGCCGCATCGAGGAACGTCTCGAACGGCGGCATCTGGATGTGATCGGTCGCCGGCGAGAAATAGGCGCGATCACCGCCGTGCCGGATGACGGCGCCTGTATTGGCGAAGAAGCGATCGGCGTGCTCGATGCGCGCGACCGGATCGCGGACGGGTTCCGGCTGCTGCGCGTAGAAGTGGTCGGGCAGGCCGTCGATCTGGGCGACGTTGAAGACCGAATAGGCCTTGAGGAACGGAATCTCGCGGTCGAACTCTTCGCCGGCAGCATCCGTTTCGGTTTTGGTGAAACGGCTGCCAAAGACGACCGTCGAGCCTGTCTCGCCTTTGCGGACCGCGCCGCCGAGCTCGAGCGCCTGCTTGAACGTCATCCACATCGGGTTGGCGAACCCGCGCGCGATCGCTTCGGACCACAGCAGCAGCACGTTCATGCCGCTATAGGGCAGGCCGTTGTGGCGCAGCGGCCGGGTCACGCGCCCGGTGGCATGGCTCGAACGCCATGGCTGCATCCAGGGACGAACGCCCTTTTCGAGATCCGCAACGATGCGATCGGTGATGCGCGCATGGATATCGATGCGCGGTGCTTGTCCTGCTTTCCTGCTCATTTTCATGAACCTCCATTCTGGAGGCCGCGCCGATCGCGGCCCCGTCACGGGGTCCGCCTGGGCGGAGCAGGACGGCGGGCCGCGCACCTGGAGGGCCGCAGCGAAGCGGAGGACGGCAACGCCGTTGCGCGGACCGCCTGGCTCCGCCAGGACCGCGGGGCGACGGGGGTGCGGAGGGCGCGACAGGAGAAGGGCGGCGCGGGGCGCCGCCCGGACAGGTGTGCGAATGGTCGGCTCAATGAACCGACCGGCCACCGCTATAGGGATCGTATTCGAACAGGATTTCGACGTCGGCATCGTCGAGCTCGTCGGCCGGCAGAACACCGAATTCGTCGTCGACCTGGAAGAGGATGACCGGGGCCATGAGCGTGCGGGCGAGGTGCCAGGCGGCCTTCTGGGCCAGGTTGAGATCGTGCGACATCTGAGGGCTCCATCTCGGAGCGGGCCAATTCCCGCTCGATGGCTCCGTCAGTGTGCGGCGGCGGGCGCGATCACCGCGCAGGCGAAGACAAGCGGCCGCAGCTTGCTCGCGGACCCCCTGCGGGTTGATCGTGGAAGATCCGGCGCCGCACCAGGAAAGCCATCACGAGAGAGCGGGATTTGGATCCGAATGGAGACCGGCCATTGCTCAACAGTCTCGCCGTCATGCCGAGTGGTGAAAAGCCAGAACCTGCAAGTCGGGTTACTGGGAGCGGCGAGTTAGTCCGGCTTGGGGCATCGCCTACGATGCACGGGTTACGGCAGTGGGCCTTCTGCCCGAGTCGTAGCCGAGCGGCCCAGAGTGCGTTTGAGCGCTTCTTGCCCTAGGACCTGCGCTCAGCCCCGATAACGCAAGAGATTGACAATGGTCTGAAACGCGGACGAATTCTGCCGGCGGCTGGGATAGTAGAGGTGGAACCCGGCAAACGGTTGACACCACTCGTCGAGGACTTGGACGAGGCGACCATCCCTCACATGCTCGACCACGCTGTCCTCCGGAACAAATGCGATCCCGTATCCTGCTAGCGCGGCCTCCACCATCGGCCTGATGGTATTGAAGGTCAGTTGCCCCTCGACACGGACGCGCAGCGGTCGCCCATCCTTCTCGAACTCCCACGCGTAGAGGCCACCATGCGTTGCCAATCGCAGGTTGACGCATGAGTGGGCCACCAGGTCCTGCGGTACGGTCGGCGGCGCATGGCGTTCGAAGTATGACGGCGAGCCGACGGCGACCAGTCTTCCATCCGGTCCAATGCGTACAGCCACCATGTCCTTTTCGACGCTCTCACCAAGCCTTACCCCGGCGTCGAAACGCTCGGCGGCGATGTCGGTGAAGCTGTGCTCGATGAACAGCTCGACTTTGATGTCCGGATAGTCAGGGAGCCCGTCGCGCAGTTTCGGCCAGAGGATCGTCTCGGCTGCGTGCTCGCTGCAGGTGATGCGCACGCTGCCGGCCGGGCGTTCCCGAAGTTCACCGAGGACCTCGAGTTCGGCCTCGATCTCATGCAGGCGTGGCGCGACAACGCCGAGCAGTCGCTCGCCGGCCTCTGTGGTGGAGACGCTGCGGGTCGTCCTGGTCAGCAGTCGATAGCCAAGGCGCTCCTCGAGCAGGCGGATGGTCTGGCTCAAGGCGGATGGGGAGACCCCCAGTTCGGCAGCGGCCTTGGTGAAGCTGCGCACCTTGGCGACGACCACGAACGTCGCCAAGTCGTTGAGGTTCTCCCGCGCCATTGTTTAGCTCCGCTTACAACCAGATGCGGATTATAGCGCCTAATCTTTCGGATCGGCAGAGGTTACCTCCTTCCCAGCAGACGGAAGGAAACGGCTATGAAGACGAGAATGATCGGCGGGCTCGAGGTTTCTGCCATTGGCATGGGCTGCATGAGCTTCGCCAACACCTATGGGCCAGCCGGCGATCACCTGGAAGCAGTCAATATCATCCGCGGCGCGTTCGACCTGGGTGTGACCCATTTCGACACTGCGGAGGCCTATGGCCCGTTCGCCAACGAAGAGCTCGTTGGCGAGGCGCTGCAGCCCATTCGGGACAAGGTGGTCATCGCCACCAAGTTCGGTTTCGACATCGATCTCGAAACCGGGAAACGCAACGGCGGGACGAACAGCCGGCCCGAGCACATCAAGGCGGTGGCTGATGCCGCGCTCAAGCGGTTGCGGACGGACCATATCGATCTCTTCTACCAGCACCGCGTCGATCCGGCCGTGCCGATCGAAGATGTGGCCGGTGCGCTTAAGGATCTGATCACCGAAGGCAAGGTGCGGCACTACGGCTTGTCGGAAGCGGGCATCAACACCATTCGCCGGGCACACGCAGTGCACCCCGTCACCGCCGTCCAAAGCGAGTATTCGCTGTTCTGGCGGGGTCCGGAGGCCGAGCTGCTTCCGACACTCGAAGAGCTGGGTATCGGCTTCGTGCCGTTCAGCCCACTCGGCGCCGGCTTCCTGACCGGAAAGATCGACGAGAATACCAAGTTCGATCCGACCGATTTCCGCAATTACGTTCCGCGTTTCACCCCGGAAGCCCGGAAGGCGAACATGGCGCTTGTCGATGTCGTGAAGGCTGTCGCTGAGCGGGACAGCGCCACGCCCGCACAGGTCGCACTCGCCTGGCTCCTCGCTCAGAAGCCGTGGATCGCTCCAATCCCGGGCACGAAGAAGCTGTCCCGTGTCGAAGAAAACGTCGGTGGCGCCGACTTGGAGCTTACCGACGCCGACCTGAGTGAGATTGATACCGCGCTGTCAAAGATCAAAGTGCATGGCGAACGCCTGCCGGAAGCCGTGCTGAAGATGACCGGCCTGTGAGGACGCCATGTTCAGACATCGCAACAGGCGGGAGATCATGGCCGGCGGGCTTGCCGTCGCGGTCGGAGGAGTGATGGCCTCGGGGGCGAGCGCCGCCTTGGAGTGGGCCGGCAGGAGAGTGCTGGTGGTCTACTATTCCCGCACCGGCCACACCCGCACCATTGCCGAAATCATCCAGCGGCTGACTGGTGGCGAGTTGGTGGAGATCGAGGCGGTCGAGCCCTACCCGGAGGACTACGATGCGCTCGTCGCCCAAAACGTCGAGGAGCAGCAGTCCGGCTATCTACCCCCGCTCCAAACCCGGATCGGCGACACCGGCGGCTACGACATCGTGTTCATCGGATCGCCGATCTGGAATGTCCGCCTCACTCCGCCGGTGAGAAGTTTCCTGACCTCTCACGATCTCGCCGGACGCACTGTCGCACCGTTCGTCACGTACATCGTCAGTGGCCTCGGACGGACCCATCGGGACATCGCAGAGGCGGCTCCGGAAGCCCGCACCAAGGAGGGCCTAGCCGTGCTTGGCGAGGAAGCTACGCAGGCTGAGGGCAAGGTGACCGAATGGGTTGCCACCCTGCAGAATCAATTGGAGATGTCGACATGAAGACGAGAATTCTGGGCAAAGGCGGGCTCCGGGTCTCGGCCATTGGCCTTGGCTGCATGGGCATGAGCTCAGGGTTCGGTCCGGGAATCGACAAAGCAGAGGGCATCAGGGTCATTCGCGCCGCCTTCGACAAGGGCGTTACGTTCTTCGACACCGCCGAGGTTTATGGTCCCTATACCAACGAGGAACTGGTGGGAGAGGCTCTGCGGCCGATCCGCGACCAGGTGGTAATCGCGACCAAGTTCGGCTTCGACATCGAAGGCAGCGGCGGGTTTGCCCGAAAGCCCCTCAGCAAGCCTGAGCACATCCGAAAGGTCGTCGAAGGTTCTCTCAAGCGTCTGCAGACCGACTATATCGACCTCTATTACCAGCATCGCGTCGACCCCGAGACCCCCATGGAGGACGTCGCCGGCACGATCAAAGACCTGATCGCCCAAGGCAAGGTCAGGCACTTCGGGCTATCTGAGGCCGGGACTCAGTCCGTTCGTCGTGCCCATGCCGTGCAGCCGGTGACGGCATTGCAGAGTGAGTATTCGCTCTGGCACCGCGAGCCGGAGAGGGAGATCATTCCACTCCTCGATTAACTTGGCATCGCGCTCGTGCCCTTCGCACCGCTTGGCAAAGGCTTCCTCACGGGCGCGGTGAGCGCCGATCAGAAGTTCGGTGCCGACGACTTCCGCAGCAGGCAGCCGCGCTTCTCAGAAGAGAACAGGAGGGCCAACCAGGTGTTCGTGGACGTCGTCAACGGGGTTGCCGCGAGGAAGAAAGTCACCGCCGCCCAGGTCGCACTGGGCTGGCTCCTCGCACGGAAGCCCTGGATCGTGCCCATTCCCGGCACCACGAAGCTCTATCGGGTCGAAGAAAACATCGCGGCGGCGGAGCTGTTGCTCGAAGCCGATGATCTTTCGCAGATCGAAGCCGCGCTCGCAGGAGTGGAGCCGCAGGGCGATCGCTACCCGCCGGAGAATAAAGCGATGGCAGGCCGTTAGCTGAGAATTGTCGTCGGAAGAAGAGCGGAGCCGAAGCTCCGCCCTGGTGGCGAATTATCCGAGGGCCGCCATCTGCAGCTCGGCCGCCTTGCGGTCGATGCTCTGGCCGGGATTGTCGACCGGGCGCTCGAAAGGCTTCCAGGCCTCGCCAACGACCTGCTCGTAGGCAGCGACGGCGCCCTCGGCGGCCAACCGGAGCGCGTGGCCCTGGAGGGCCATGTCGGCAGCAAACTCACGCTTACGTTGTGCGGCGCTATCGAAGCCGACCGGACCACCGACATCTTCGTCCCGGTTGTCGCAGGCCGACTTGGCGGTCGCGTCGCGAGCTTCCGAGACGGCTCGGCTGTAGAACTGACCGGCGCCGTAGGCGGAACCGACGTAGGCCCCGACGATGCGCTGCAGGTGGATCTGCATGGCCCGTTCGCCAAGGCCTTCGTCGAGCGCCGCGGCGGTGTCGACGATGAGCTTTTCGTGGAGGTCACGGATGCCGTCGCTGTCGAGGACCGGCAGGCCGAAGCTTTCGGAGATGAGGCGGCACTGTCCGGAGTCGGGGCAGGCGAGCCGAACCATTTGCAGCGTGGTGCCCTTGCGGAGCGGGACGACCCGGGCGCCGGAGCGGGAGTTGGCGGCTTTCTTGGTCATGGCATGTCCTTTCTTGGTTCCCGACGCTCGGACCGACCCCGTGCCGGCCCTCTCTCGGGCGCGGACCGAAGGAACCGGCGGAATGACGGGCGCTTCAGGGTCCGGGCGGACCGAGGCGAGCAGGGCAGGTTTGCGGCCAAGCAGGGCGCTCTTCAGCCCTCGCGCGGGGCGCGGGCCTGCCGTGCCGAGACCGGTTCGATCCGGCCGCTCCGCGGCGCGGAACGCGACCTTGAAGCGAACGGCCGCCGGTTCAGGACCGCCTGAAGGCCGAGGGAGGACCGGCACGGCCTCGATCTCGACATGGGAACGGAACGACAGGTGATGATGACCAACTGCCAATTCATCGACGGGGCATTCGGACCGCCACCACCACGATCACCATCATGTCGCTCTGCTCCCCCGACCTGTGCGTATCCTCGGCAGCGCCCGCTGTCGGTGCCGACCAGGTACGCCACTAGACCCGCTGGCTCCTATCGGCGGCTTCGCCGTGGGAATCGAGGAACCGGGCGATCGCCTGCTCCTGCCGCACCAGCGTACGCGACAGGGCATCGATCTCAGGTTGCCGCTCGGCGGTCAGGGCGGCAAGTTGGGCGCGATAGCTCGCGAGGAACGTGCCGGGATCGGGCGCCCTGCCGCGACGATAGTGGCTCCGGCGCGGGAGTAGCCCAGGGATCAGCGCGGTCATGCGGCGCGTGATCTGCCGGTCCAGGAGGTCCAGTTGCCGCTGGGTTTGCCGGCGCGCCTCTTCCAGGCGGGAGAGGTCTCGGCTGAGCTCGGGCGCGAAGGTCATGGCGATCCCCTGCCCTGTCCACTGATGAAACTGGACGTGCCGGCATAGACGGCATGCCGATCCGGATCGATGACAAAGCCGAACCGGCCGATGTCGTATTCGACGGAAGGGACGAGGAAGCGCCGTTCCTCGGTGCCGGCGGCGCGGTTGCCACCGGGCGTCGCGATGCACTCGACGAAACCTTGGTGCTGCTCCGACCCGATCGCTGAAACGACGATCCAGTCGCTGGCGTGCGCGGCCTCCAAGGTCCGCTGGTCCTTGGTGCGGGATTCGCCCGGCGCAATGACGGTGCCGGAGATGGCTTCCCACGCATTAGGCCAGGTGTCCTTGATGGTCCGCTCGGCATAGCGGCGCTCGAGCGCAGTGAAGAGCTGCGGGAAGGTGAAGGCGACGACTGCCCAGCACTCGTCCTCTTCATACCATCCGCCAGTCGCACGCGGCATCGGGTGAACCTTGCGGTTCCGATCTGCCGATAGCTTGAAGCCGCCGTGACCGGCCGTCGAA